>JACXTT010000574.1_pt1 | contig 63077 bp, 54 predicted proteins | sample 9270951 | NCBI WGS metagenome assembly JACXTT01 (sample SAMN15532306, study PRJNA645909) | rock metagenome | isolation source: weathered quartz diorite | place: Puerto Rico | collected 2017-06-21 | reverse complement strand
GTTCGCACCCGTTTCGACGTCGTCCCAAGACTGGAATGGCCGAAAATGCGATAAGAGAGGCTACGCCCCGGAGGGGACGCGCATTGGTGCGATTCGAGAGACGTTTCCACACGGCCTCGGTCGTCTCCAGCCCCACGCTGGCCACTGCGACCAGGAATGCTCTATTGTGTTCAGCGTCGGGTCGCATGCGGCCAGTTTCCGTCATCCTCATGAGCAGTTGTGAATGACTGCGCGGGTTTTCGAAAGGGACATTCGGCAGCTAGCGACGATTTGTTTTACGTCACCAAACAAAACTACTAAATTCACTCCCGTCTCCATTGCCGATAGCATCTACCCATCATGGATCACTTGACGCGCGGGAACTTCCTCCGGCGCGCGAGGCACTGGAGAATCCGGATGCGACAGAAGGTAATCCGGCTGGCAGTGGCGCTGCCAATGACGATCGCGCTAGCGGGCACTGCTTATGGCCAGACCTCGCGGTACGATGCCCTCGCAAACACGCCCATGCAAGGCGGCTACCCCACGAGCCAGGGCATCTCCACGCTGAAGGACGAACTCTTCTTCCAGCGCGCGGTGCAGTCGTACATCTGGGCATTGCCTGCTCTCAATATGTACGGCATGAAGGAAGGCTCGGAGAAAACCTTCGGCAAGGGATACAACGTGCTGCCGATCTGGAAGAACCGGCTCAACGCCAAAACCCAGATCGCCACACCCAACTCGGACGTGATCTATGCCATGGGTTACCTGGACCTGAAGGAAGATGGTCCGATGGTGATAGAGGTGCCGCCTGGCCTGCAGGGCATCCTGGACGATTTCTTCCAGCGCCCGATCTGTACCGAAGGCGAGTTCGAGGGCCGCCAGTGGTGCGGGGACGTCGGCCTGCCTGGCCCGGACAAGGGCAAGGGTGGCAAGTACCTGATCCTGCCGCCTGACTTCCGCGGCGAAGTTCCCGCCGGCTACATCCCCATGCGTTCGCGCACCTACGGTGTGTTCGTGTTCTGGCGAGGATTCTTCCAAGATCCCAAGGCGCTGGAGGCGCCCGTCAAGGTGATGGAGCAGACCCGCATCTATCCGTTTGGCAAGGAAGCCAGCGCCCGGCCGATGCAGTTCCCCAATGCCTCGAACACGCCTGTCAACATGTTGTATCCGCATGATGGGTCCGCATTTAACATGCTCAGCCGGTTTATCGGGCATGAGTATGCTGATCCGCAGGACATGGAAATGCGCGGCATGCTTGCCGCCCTCGGCATCATCAAGGGCAAGCCCTTCGCGCCGGACACCAGGCAGCGCGGCCTGCTGGACAAGGCCGCCCGCACGGCATTCAAGATGGGCCACGCCATCTCGGCCTCTCCGCAAACCATCGTGGACGATGGCACGTGGTACAAGGACCGTCGCTGGCTCAACGTATTCCCGGGCAATGCCACCTTTACCGCCGAGACGTTCAACTACATCGATCCCCGTACCGGCTTCTTTACCAATGCCTACTCCGCAAGCCCTGGCATGGCGGTCACCATGGTCAAGGTGGGGGCAAAGTACCCGACAACCTTTGTCGATGCGGATGGCAGCTTCCTGGACGGTAGCAACCGATACAAGGTCACGCTGCCCAAGGACGTGCCCGCCGCGCTCTTCTGGTCTGTCTCCATCTACGATGCGCTGAACTCGTCGGGCGTCGATAACGGCCAGCCGTTCCCCTCCATCAACACGATGGACAAGCCGGTGCAGAACGCGGATGGTTCCACCGAAATCTATTTCGGCCCGACCTCGCCTGGCGCGGGCAAGAACTGGCTGAGAACATTGCCCGGCAAGGGCTATTTCGTGATCTTGCGCCTGTACGGTCCGACACAACCGTTCTTCGACAAGACCTGGAAACCCTCTGACGTCATCAAGATCAAGTAATTGCCGACTCATTCCTGCTTCAGCGAGCGCCTCACCATGAATCGCTTCAATCGCAAGGTTCTGCCTGTCATCGTCTCCATCGCGGCTGCATCGTGGATTGCCACCCAACCGGCGAGCGCCGCGCAGGAGAGCACCGCGCAAGTATCCGGGCCGGTGGCCGGCACGAAGATGACGGACAGCTATTTGCAGATGGCCGCCCGGAACATCTACTTTTGGGCCTGGCCGATGACCAATGTCTACAATCGCCGCCTGGCTTTCAAGGAGCTGCCCGAGCCGGGGTTGATGGGTGGCACGGTTCCGGTGGCACCGCCCAACCGGCTCTCGATGCTTACCGACTACATCGCCCCCGACGAGCGGCTGGTGGCATGCCCCAACCAGGATGTGGTGTACGGTTTTGGCACCCTCGCGCTTGACGTCAGCCCGGTCGTTGTTCAGGTCCCCGACTTTGGCAGCCGGTTCTGGGTCTACCAGGTGGTGGATGTTGGCACGGACGGCTTCGCGAACCTGGGCAAGATGTACGGCACGCGGCCCGGCTTCTACCTGCTCGTGGGTCCGAACTGGAAAGGCACGGTCCCCAAGGGCATCACCAAGGTGTTTCGCTCCCGGAGCAATACCGGCGTGATCATCCCGCGCGTGTTCCAGGACGACACTGCTGCCGACAAGCAGGCCGTACAGTCGGCGCTCTCCGGCATCAACGTGTATCCGCTCTCGGAATATACGGGCAAGGTGCAATCGCGGGAATGGGCCAAACTGCCCAAGTTCCCGAACCAGACCTCCAGCGGTGGTGGCGAGACCCGCTGGGTGATTCCAGACAAGTTCTGGGACACGTTGCCTCTGGTGTTGAAGGATGCCAGGCCGCTCCCCGGCGAAGAGGCCAGGTACGCCGAAGCGCTGGCGCTTGCCGAAGCCGCAGCGCATGACCCGAGGATCAAGGACTTGCTGGTGAAAGCGGCGGCACAGGCGGACGACGAGATCGTGAATCCGCTCTTCCAGTTCCGGAACTATGGGCTCCAGCTCCCGGCCAACTGGAGCACCATCCGCAATGGCGCGGCGTTTGGAACCGACTATTTCACCCGTACCGCGGCAGCCAAATCGAACATCTTCGTCAACAAGCAGAACGAGACGAAGTACTTCTATCAGGATCTGGACGCTGACGGCGGCCGTCTGAGCGGCAGCAAGCAATACACCGTCACCTTCCAGAAAGATGCCACGCCGCCCGTGAGGGGATTCTGGTCACTTACGCTCTACAACCAGCACCACTTCTTTGCGGACAATGCCCTTCACCGCTATTCGATCGGCACCAAGAACAAGTCCCTGAAGTACAACGCCGATGGTTCGCTGACCATTTACGTCCAGGCGGATTCGCCGGGCGCTGACAAGGAAAGCAACTGGCTGCCGGCGCCCAAGGGTGAGGAATTTTCGTTGTATGTCCGCGCCTACTGGCCTGACGCCAACGTGCTGAACGGCAAGTGGACGCCGCCACCTGCTACCCTGGTCACCCGGTAATCGGCCGGAGTGAGGGCTGCTCGCTAGCAGTTTGTCATAGCGCACCGGAGGCCGTTGGCGCCGAAGTCAGGCAACAACGTGAACGTCCGAGGGTGATTCCGTAATCAACCTTCTGACGTTCGTATACAGACATACGAATTGGCGAGATGGGCCGCGGGCAGCTACCGGCCATGACACGTCATTCGCCCCCATCGCCGCTCGGACGTTTAGGCGTCGGTTCCAATCAAGAACCGGTCATTCCATTCACGACGGTGCTTGTTAGCTAACGCTTCAACAAGGGCGTGACGACCTGCTCGAGCCGCTCGGCTGTCCAGGCCGGACTGGCATTGTCCCAGCCGTTGTCGGCGAGCATCCCCGCGCGGTCGATAGTGAAGTTCACTGGAAGGCGCCAGATCCGGCCGTAGCCGCCCGCGTAGGCATTGCCAAGTAGCCCGACCGGAAAGGCTAGGCTGGATGCCATCTTGCGTACATCGGCGAGCGAATCCGGAGTGTCCAGGCTGAAGCCAAGCACAGTCAGCCCTTCGCGGGCGTGGGCGGCCGCATAGGCTGACAGGATGGGAAGCTCCGTGTGGCACGGGCCGCACCACGTCGCCCAGAACGTGAGAACGACAACCTGGCCACGCAGGTCTCGCGTGTCGATGGTGCGTCCGTCGAGCGTGCGCAATACCAGCGGCGGTGCAGGCCGACCTACCGTCAGACTCTCCGCATGCGCCGGCATATGCCAGCCGCCAAGAGCAGGTCCGCAGGCGAGCGCGGCGGCTGCCCGAAGCCAGTCGCGCCGAGATGACAAGTCAGAAGGCATAGCTCACCCCCAAGTTGCCGGTCCAGCGGGGGAAAAGTTGATACCCCTGGAGATTGCTATAGATTGCCCTCTGCAGGAAGGCGTACATGTGGACGTGTTCGCCTACGGCAACGGTAACGCCAGGGCTCAGGTAAAGCACACTACCGCCTGTACTGATGGTATCGGCGAGTGCGCCCTGGTCCGTGCTTTTGTGGGTGAAATTGAACTGCAATTGCGGCACCACCTTGGGGTTGATGACATAGCGCAGGCCAGTGCTTACGGTCAGTAGATTGCCGGGACGGTAGTCCGCATTGACGTCGTGCAGCCGTTGCATCACCGCTGCCTGGAATTGGCCGTTGATGAAGGCGTCGAAATTCTGGCTGACCGGCTGGTAGTAGTACGCGCCGAGGATCAGGTCGGTGCTGCCGGTGCCGGGTTGCAGGCTGGCGTCGAGTGCCTGACCTGCGGCCGCATTGGGGCCTGACGAGAAGAACACCGGGCGACCCACGGTGGCACCGGTGACGACATTCTGGCCGCCATACGCGCCTGTGGGCAGCTTGACGCCAAGTTGCACGCCAAGATTCCGAGTGGGCAGGAAACCCTGGTAGGTGCCGATCAGCTTGACATCGCCCAGGCCGCTCGCGGTTACACCGCTCACGTTGTCCGGCGTGAGCTGGTCGGAGGTGGCGTTGCCGTATGTGGTGTGGCTGCGGTCGACGATTGGGACGATGGTGCTGAAGCTCCAGCTACTGTTCGGACTGTAGGTAAGGCCCAGGTTGTAGTAGCGATTGATGGTCTGCTTTTCCACCTCCTGGCTACCGCCGGCGTCGTTAATGGCCGAAGCTTGCGTGGCGGGAACGGCCCCCGTTCCATGGCGCAGTTGGTTCTGGTTGATGAAGCTGTAGTCGAAGCTGATACGCCACCCGGGCATTGCAGAGTAGCCCATGGCGGCATCAGCGCTGAGCGAGCACCCACAGGTGGCACAGGCGTGCGCGGCTATCGGGGCTGCGGCCGTGCACGCAAGGAGAGCGATGGAATTACGGCTGAATGTCATACTGACGCTACAATCAAGTGTGGTTGTGCCGCCCGCAATCGCGAACCGGCACCCCTTCAATTGCGCTGCGGCAGATGGTGTATCGATGCCGCCTGTGATCAGACGCATCGACTTGGCCGGGAGATTATCTCATCCGGACAGGGAATCGAATCTGTTCACGTGCGACCTATGGTCGCATGCCAGAGAGGGATCGCTCCAGCACACCGAGGCCTTCCGCCTGGGCAACATCGAGCCGCCGGTGCTGCGGCACGTGTTCGAGGGCTGACCGTGAGGACCGTTGTGGTGACTGGCGCCGCGTCCAACGGACGCTGATGTTCTGAAGTCGCCCCTCCCACACATATGGACGATGCGGGGACGTGCCCGCCTGGCATCGGGTCAATGCCAATAGCGCCCGCGCCGGCACGCATGGAACAATGCGTGCCGGCGATTTTTGCCGGGAAATGAGAGGGATGTGTTGATGGCGACACCCGGGCACTTGGTCGAGCCTTCAATCTATGCATTGGCCGGCTTCACGGTTCCGCAGTTTGGCGAGTTGCTCGACGCCATCTATCGCGGGCCGCTGGAAGAATCGCCATGGTCCAGCGCGCTGGAGTCCGTGCGCGAGCTGCTCAATGCCTGCTCTGCCACCCTGATCCTGCGTCCGCCCACGCTCGACCGCCCCGGCTCGATGTTCAACATGCCGCCGCGCGAAAGTTATGGGCGCACGGGCGTCACGTACAACAGCCACTACCATTCGCTCGACCCGTTCATCGACATCCCGCCAGGCACCGTGACTACGGTGGACAAGTTCGTTGGGGCCGAAGCGTGGTGCCGCAGCGCCATCTACCAGGAACTGCTCAAGAGCCTGGACATGCGCTATATCCTCGGCGCGGATATCCCGACGGCCGATGGCGTGGTGTGCCGCTTGCGCCTGTGCCGCGGCCACGATGCCGGGGACTTCTCGGCGCGGGACCAAGCGATCTGCCAGGCGCTGCTGCCGCATTTCAGGCGCGCGGTCGACCTGTATTCGCGCATCGACGTGGCCGAGTCCGAACGTGGCCTCTATGAATATGCGGTGGACCGCATGCTGATCGGCATGGTGGTGCTGGACGACCAGGGAACGGTGCTCAAGGCCAATACGGCGGCGCGCATGCTGCTGGGCGAGAACGACGGCATCCGCCTGCGCAGTGGCAGGTTTGAGTTTGCCGACACGCGTGACCGCAGCCGCTTCCGTGAACTGGTGCAGCGCTCGATCGATTCGATTTCGATCGCGCCGGATGACGGGGCCTGCACCCCCATGGTGGAAGCGATGTCGCTGGCCAGGCCTTCAGGCACGGGCCGGTTGGAGGTACTGATCCGCGCCATTCCCATGCGGGAATGGTCGGACGAGAACAAGTGGTGCCCGGCCTGCGTGGTGGTGATTCGCGACCCGGCGTGCAGCGCACAGACTTCCGTCGAGGTGTTGCGCCAGTTGTTCGACTTCACGCCGACCGAGGCGTCGCTGGCGCTGCTGATGGCCAATGGCTCGTCGCTGGAGGACGCAGCCCAGTTGCTGAAGGTCAAGACCAACACCGTGCGGGCCCACCTGCGTTCCATCTTCCAGAAGGCCGGTGTCACACGGCAGGCCGAGCTGGTGCGCACACTGCTTAACAGCGTGGTCACGCTCAGCTGAGCGCAACATGCGCCGGACCACGGCGCCACCCATATTTGAACTAGATCGCCGTTACCCACCCGGACGATGCCTGCAATCCTGCATCGCCAGGAAACTGACGTGCATGGCAGGCGGCAGCATGCCGCCTGCTCAACCACAAGGAGCACGTCAATGAATGCCAACCGGTGGCGGCATGCCCGCGCCGCTGTCCTTGTCCTGGGCTGCCTGCAGGCACACGCCGAGCCGGCGTCACTGGCGCCCACCGGGATCGATGCGCGGCTGACGCCGGCGCAAATCGAAGCGCTGACCCGGCAGGCCTACTTCTGGGGCCTGCAGCAGACCGGCTTCTATGAATTGCGCTACGTCTTTACGCAAGCGGAAAAAATGCCTGCGTATCGCGGCATCAACCGCCTGGCGCAGAACCGGCAGCTCTTCACCGCCAGGGAGCGCTTCGCGACTACGCCGAACGCCTCTACGCTATATTCCGGCGGCTTCTTCGATTTGTCCGTCCAGCCGGTGGTGGTGACCTCGCCCAAGGTCGAGGATGGCCGCTACTGGAGCATCCAGGCACTGGACCAGTACGCCGACTGGTTCTTCATGGTGGGCAGCCAGTTTACCGGCAATGCGCCGCAGCGCTACCTGATCGTCGGGCCGAACTGGCACGGCACCTTGCCCAAGGGCTTTCGCGGCACGGAAATCGTACGGGCGCCTTCGGATGCGTTTGCCATCACCCTGCGCGTGGCGGTCACCACGCGCGACACTGATGACTTCGCGGCCGCGCATCGGCTGATGGACGGCGTCAGCGTCGAGCCGCTGGACCGCTGGCAGCGCAACGGCGGCAAGCCGGTGCCGCTGGCAGAGGTGCCGAAGCAGGCCGCCAGTTACCGCACCTTCGCGCGCATGGCCCAGATTTCCGACGTCGCCAAGTCGATGACGGCTACCGATTACCTGCAGCTCGCCAGCCTGGTCATCAACGACGAGACCCTGACCCAGCGTGCCGACTCGGCGGTCGAGCGCGATACCCTGCGCGCGCTGGCGCCCCTGGGACTGCGCAAGGGGGCAGAGTTCGATCCGGCGCGGCTCACGCCCGCGCAGCGCAGCGCCGTGCAGCAGGGCTTCGAGGCCGCGCGCGCCGAGGCAAGGAAGGCGTTCAGTGCCGCGCAGATCGACATGAACGGCTGGAAGCTGCAGAGCAGCCTGTTCTACGACAGCAATGACTACAAGGTCAGGGCCGGCGCCGCGGACATTGCGTGGGGCAGCCCCGTGCCGTTCCAGTCGCACACGATTGCTTACGCCATGGCGGACGCGCAGGGCAAGGCGCTGGATGGTGCCCATCGCTACACCATGACGCTGAACATGGCTAACCTGCCGCCCGTCACGGAATTCTGGGAGCTGCCGGTCTACGACGACAGCGGCTACTTTGTCGACAACCCGATTGACCGCTACAGCGTGACCAGCTACCAGGTCGCGGCCGGCCAGTTCGCCGTGAAGGACGGCAAGCTCACGCTGTACTTCCAGCACGACCGGCCGACCGATCCGGAGCACGCGCGCAACTGGCTGCCGGTGCCCGCCAAAGGACCATTCCGGCTGGCAGCCCGCTTCTATGGGCCCGCCGCGCCGCTGGTCGATGGGTCTTACGCCATGCCGCAACTGGTTCGACAGGAGTAGGGAGATAAGGATGAATCGCGAAGTATCAGGACGGCTGGCAGTACTTTTTCTTGCCGGTGCGGCCGGCTTTGCCCATGCGGCTGGCGATACCGCGGCCATGCAGGGACCGGCGTTGGCCTTTGCGGCCTCGCATTATCCGGACGGCGATACCGCAACACGCCTTTATGACGAGCTTGATTACCAGCGTGCCGTGCAGGCCTACATCTGGGGCCAGCCGCTGGTCGGTCTCGGTGCCATGGCCGAAGGCGCACGCCGCATCGGCGTCCAGCCGATGGAGCTGTTTGTGTTCGACCAGCTGGAGCAGGTCAACCAGCGCCTGCAGACGGGCAACGACGACGTCGTCTATTCGTTCAGCTATTTCAACCTGGCTGACAGCGGGCCGCTGGTAGTGGAGATCCCGGAAGGCAACCAGTACGGTGTGATCCTGGATGCGTGGCAGCGCCCGGTCGAAGACGTCGGCCGGATCGGGCCGGATGCCGGCAACGGTGGCAGGTACCTGCTGGTGCCGCCAGGCTATCGGGGCATGCTGCCGGACGGCGGATATATTGTGCGCCGGTCGCCGACCAACAACGGCATGCTGTTCCTGCGCGCCGTGCGCAAGCCGGGCGAACCGGTCGAAAGTACCGTGGCGCGACTCGCGCGGGCCAACCTGTATCCGTACGTGGCTCACGCGGCGCCACCCCCGTTGCGCATGCGGCGCATGGGGAGGGACGACTATGACGGCCTCACGCCCCATGGCCTGGATTTCTTCCGGCTGCTGGCGCGGCGCGTGGGCGAAGAGCCCGGCGAAGAGCGCGACCGCATGATGCTCGGCATGCTGGCCACGCTGGGCATCGAGCCGGGCAAGCCATTCACACCCGATGCGCGCATGTAGGCCATCCTTGAGCGCGCGGCGCAAACCGGGCGCCTGATGGTGGCAAACCTTGAATTCAACCCGCGCAAGCCGCGTGCCCCGATGTTCAAGGGCACGCAGTGGCGCGCGGCGACCGGCATGTCGCACTACACGCAGGAACTCGGCGCGCGCACGGAAATCGACGAACGCGCGGCGCTGTTCCGCTTCGGCTTCGGCATGCACAAGTTCCTTGCGCCCGGCTACAAGCCGCTGGTGGGAAAGGGAGCGATATACGCGACCACGTATCGCGACGGAGGCGGGCAGTTCCTGGAGGGCTCGGGAACCTATCGCCTGCACGTGCCGGCCAACGTGCCCGTGCTGGACTACTGGTCGGTTTCGGCCTATGACGCCGACACGTTCAGCTTCGTGCAGGCGGAGCAGCGGCGCCCGTCTCTGTCGTCGCTCAAGGACCTGAAGCAGAACGCCGACGGCTCGGTCGATGTGTACTTCGGGCCCAGCGCACCGGCGGGCCTGGCGTCGAACTGGATCCAGACCGTGCCAGGGCGAGGCTTCTTCCTGCTGTGGCGCCTGTACGCACCGACCGAGGCGCTGTATGCGGGCAAATGGCGCATCGGCGATGTTACCCGGACTGAACCGTAGCGGCGCCCCGCTGCGCCTATGGTCACGGGCTCCGGCATAGTCCCGGCAGACGATGCCCGCGGCACGTCGGCATGGGAACAATGCAGGCCGGCAAGCTCCGGGGCCGTGCAGGGTAAGGCCAATGGCGCTGTCGGCCGCGGCGGACAGGCGTTCCACCACGGGGATGAACTGGATGTGGCGCACGCCGTGGGTCCGCATGAAGTCATAGACTCGCAGCGGCTCGTGTGCGCTGCGCCGGTTGACACAGGCCAGCACGTTGAAGCGGACGCCATGCGCCTGGAGTTTCCCGAGCGCACGAAGCACCAGCGCATGGCTAGGCTGGCCGCCCGCTCCATTGGGCTTTGCCATCGCGTGAAAAGGCCGGGGCGCAGGGGGAACGGATGAAGTGGTGTCCATGGCGCTTGGTCACGCCGGCGCCAGCGGTCACGATGACGCGGACCGGCGGTGTGAGGCATCAGCAAAAAAGCCCTTGCTGTGCGGCAAGGGCGGGTGCGGGAAGAACGGCCGGGCGAAGGGTTCTCCCGGCCCGGCAGGGCGCTGCGATCAGGTGCCCGATCCGCGCGCCGCGTCCGGCGAGAAGAGCGCCTCGCTGAATTCCGGGTTGTTGTTCAGCTTCGCCATCGGGCCCTCGTTGGTCAGCCGGTCGGCCAGGTAGGCGCCGGAGATCAGGTCGTGGTAGAACACGGTGGCCGCAGAGAAGCGGTGTGCATCATACGCGTACACCAGGGCCTGGAGGTTGGTGCGCCACAACTGGCCGCGGCCATCATAGTTGTCGGCGGCTACCGACTGCCAGGTGTCCTCGTCGAGATACAGCACACGCTTCGCATACTGGTGGCGGAAGCCCGGCTTCAGCGTTGCCTCCAGGATCCATACCCGGTGCAGCTCGTAGCGCATGACGTCCGGGTTGGCGTGGCCATTCGTCAGCAGGTCCTTGTACTTGACCGAGGCGCTCATCAGCTTGTAGCTGTCGTACGGGACGTAGATCTCCTTCTTGCCGACGATCTTCCAGTTGTAGCGCTCGCCCGAGCCGTTGAACAGGCGGTCGTCATCCACCGTGCGGAAGCCGCCGGGGCCCTGGGGCTGGTCAAAGCCGAACTCCGGCGCCTGGCGTACCCGGCGCGTGCCCGGGTTGTAGATCCACGTGCGGTTGGTGTCCGAACCTTCCTGGTCCCAGACGGCATATCCCACGATCACCTGGCCGCGGTCACGCAAGGGCAGGTCGGTGGCAGTGCGGAAGAAGGTGCGCTCGTTGAGGGGGTTCTTGGGGTCGAACTTGCCGTTGTTGCGCGGCGAAAAGATGCTGTAAGAGACGCGGCCCCATGCGATCGAACCGTTCGGATAGACCACTGCCTGGTCGTACTGCGCCTTCTCGGTGCCAACGGCCGCGGAGAAGCGCTGGTTCCACAGCAGTTCCATGGCCGTCTTCGGGATCGGGTAGGGCACCTGGGGCCCCGCGTCCTTCAGGCCATTGGCGTCACTCGTCATGCTGACGGTAGTGGCGTAGGTGCGGATGTCCTTGTAAGCGGCGTCCTCGTAGCGGAAGTCGCGATGGCTTGGGTACACCGGCATCTTGAAGGTGTCGGGGTACTTCTTGAACAGCGCCTTCTCGCCCTCGCTCAGCCGCTCGGCATACTGCGCCATGTTCTGCGCGGTGATGACGAACAGCGGTTTCTCGTCGGCATACGGGTCGGGATAGCGGTCACCACGCTGGTACTTGACGTGGGGCGGCGTGCCTTGCCACTTGCCGGTCCAGGCCGGCACATCGCCGTCCTTGCTGGCGGCACGCTCCGCTCCCATGGGCGTGAGGTTGCCGTCAAGCTGCTTGAGTTCTTCCGGGGTGACCTTCGCCCACGATGCCGCGGCCAGTGCCATGCTGGTGACCAGCACGCTGCCGCGCAGCAGCCGTTGTGTAGTGGATGTCATTGAAGTCTCGCTCCTTGTAAGGGGAATTGCCGGCGGCGCCTGCGCCGGAACGGAAGTCGCCCGCATCGTCCGACGGCGGCGGGACCGACGCGCTCGGGCCGCGGCGCCGTTCGTCGGGATGGACCAGCCACGCTTTCTTGTGTGTCGGTGCTGACAGCGTAGAGACGGCGCGTCGCGGTCGAATCGTTGGAATGGACTAGTGGATTTCCCTAGCAGTCGGGGGCTGCATTGGTGTCGGGGCTGCGGGCAAGGCGAGGCGAAGTGGCAGCGGCGGTGGCGTCACATATGCTGGAGGCCTGTCGCATCGTGAGGAGGGCTTTACGGAATGGCTGCCAGGCGCTCCGGAACATGACCAGGCCAAAGCCTGAGTGCTGGCCTGGTCCTAAAAAAGACAATGCCCCCGCAAAGGGGGGCTCAAGGAGGTGGGAGCTAGTTGCTTTGGCTCTTCCCAGGCCAGTTGGCATCTCGCCTCACTATAGGTAGCGCTTGTGTCTTTGGCGATTTACGAACCATCCGTGAACACGTCCCGCCTGTCGGTGACTCTGCCACCGTCGGTAAATGGATCCGCCCTGTCGGTGATGGTTCTACCGCCATCCGTGTACGGGTCACGTGGGCCCAGCACGCTGGAGCCATCGGTGTAGACATCCGGTTTCGCGGTGCCTGTTGCATACGCTGCACCAGCGGCCAGCGCCGCACTTGCCAATGCAAACAATAAAGCGGTTCTTAGCATTCTTCCACCTCCATGTCGGCGATTAGAACATCCTCCTCTCGCGTAAAAATTTGTATCAATATAGTTTTTGCACAGCAACTATGGACGGCGGCTTTATACAGTTTTCTTGTATCGTATATGACGTTGAATAATATATTGAAAGATTAATTAAATGGATAAATATAAGTTAGTCCGTGGTTTGAGAGCGCAAAGCTGCCGGGGGCCGTGCAGCTTAAACGATGGATGACTGCTTCGCAGCGAAGACGCGACCTCGAGTCATGTTCCTTTGGCGCTGGATCTCAATATGGAATGGTTGTCGGGGTTTGCACACCGGCATTTTCATTCACGGTGTATTCGTAGACATTGGGGCTGCCGCTTCCGCCATTCCACCACGTGGTGATATCAAAAGCCGTTGTCGAGTCCGAAAGTCTCTGGACCTGTACGCCGTACATGGTCAATGGCGTGCCCGCCACACAGGTACCTGGCGAAGTCAGCGGCCTCAGGAAATGGATGGCGCTGGTCGTGGTCGTTGAGACGTTGGTCACTCGCCGTGCAAGGTAGTGCCCCAGACTCTTTTGAATTTCAAGCGCGGTCTCAACGTCAATGCCAATTCAGGTCGTCGGAAGTCAGCGCGGGATTCAGCGCGGACGTCATCGTCGACATCAGGCCTGTTTCGGCGTATCGCCAATGGCGAAGCCCGACAGATGCTCGATCGCCTTGACCAGCCCCGAATGATCCCAGCCCGCGCCGCCCTGGGCCACGCAGACGTTGAACAGCTGCTGGGTCGATGCCGTGTTGGGCAGGCCCAGGCCCAGCTGCTGCGCCGTGGACAGCGCCAGGTTCAGGTCCTTCTGGTGCAGTTCGATGCGGAAGCCCGGATTGAACGTGCGCTGGATCATCCGTTCGCCGTGGACTTCAAGGATCTTCGAGTTGGCAAAGCCGCCCATCAGTGCCTGGCGCACGCGCGCGGGATCGGCGCCGGCCTTGGCGGCCAGCACCAGTGCCTCGCTGACGGCCTCGATCGTCAGGGCCACGATCACCTGGTTGGCCACCTTGGCCACCTGGCCATCACCGACATTGCCCACCAGCGTGATGTTCTTGCCCATCCGCTGCAGCAAAGGCAGTACCTTGTCGAACACGTCCGGCTTGCCGCCCGCCATGATCGACAGCGTGGCGGCCCTGGCGCCCACTTCTCCGCCTGACACCGGCGCATCGACATAGTCGCAGCCCAGCTTCTCGATCTTCGCGGCGAACTCGCGGGTCTCGATCGGCGAGATCGAGCTCATGTCCACCACGATCTTGCCCTGGCTCAAGCCCTCTGCCACGCCGTTCTGGTCGAACAGCACGCGCGCCACATCGGGCGTGTCGGGCAGCATCAGGAAGATGACGTCGGCCTGCCGGGCCACCTCGGCGGCACTGGCGCATGGCTGCATGCCCTGGTCGAGCAGCGCCTGCGGCACGCCGCTGCGCGTGTGCGCGTAGACGGTGTGGCCGCCAGCCTGCAGGTGTTCCGCCATGGGCTTGCCCATGACGCCCAGTCCGATGAATCCGATCTTGCTCATGTTGCTCACCTTGCTATCCGGTTGAATTGGCTTCAGGACGCGAAGCGCTCGCGCAGCGCGCGCGCGGCATCGCGCAACAATACGTGGTCGAGGCCGACGGCCACGAAATGCGCGCCCATGTCGAGATAGCGGCGCGCGTCGGCTTCCACCGGCGTCAGTGTGCCGATGGCCTTGCCGGCCTGGTTGGCCGCGTCGCAGATCTGCTGCACGGCTGCCTGCACCTCGGGGTGGTTCGGGTTGCCAAGGTGGCCATAGGCGGCGGCCAGGTCGTTCGGGCCGATGAAGATGCCATCGACACCCGGTTCCGCGCAGATTTCGGCAACCGCCTCTACCCCCTTGCGGCTCTCGATCTGTACCAGCACGCAGATATTGTCGTTGATGGTCTTGAAGAAGTCGGGTAGCGTGCCGAAGCGGTTCTGCCGCTGCACGCCCGACACGCCACGAATACCGTCGGGCGGATAGCGCGTGGCCCGCACCGCGCGCCGCGCTTCCTCGGCCGATTCCACGAATGGAATCAGGAAGTTGTAGAAGCCGATATCAAGCAGCCGCTTGATCATGACGGGGTCGTTCCACGGCGGCCGCACCACGGGCGCGCTGACGCTGTCCTTGAGCGCCATCAGCTGCGGTGCGAACGTCAGCACGTCGTTGGGCGAATGCTCGCCGTCGAGCAGCAGCCAGTCGAAGCCGGCCAGCCCGATGATCTCGCTGGTCACGGGCTGGCCCAGCGAACTCCACAAGCCGATCAGGCGCTTGCGTGCCAGGATGTCTGCGCGAAACCTGTTGGGCAGCGGATGGATCTGGGGCAGGTGCGGGGTGGTGGTCATCGTCAAAACTCCTGTTCAGTCGGCCGCGAGGGCGGAAAGCGGGCCGGGCGACTTGCCGCGAGTCTGCAATACGCGTGCGGCGGCATCGTCGAGCTGGGCCAGCGTGCTGCTGTCCACGGGAATGAATTCGGCACGGGCACGGCGCGATGCCCGCTCGGGGTCGCCGGGCAGCCGGATGGCATCGTTGCCCGGCTGCAGGCGCGAGGCCTTCATCCATTCGACGAACGCGTCCACCTCATGGCCAAACGTGGTGCTGCTGCCTAGCCGCGCGGGATCGAAGAGGATCGTCAGCATGTTGTTCCAGACCGCGTGCTCGTGCGTGAGCGTTTCGGGCCGGATCGTGTGGCCGCCCGTCACGGCCGCGCCGAGCAGTTCGCACATCACGGCCAGCACATAGCCCTTGTGCTCGCCAAACGTGCGCAGCGCGCCTTGCGGCGTACTCGGGGGCGGAAACATGACGCCGGGATCGTCGGTAGGATGGCCGTTCGGGTCCATCAGGCACCCGGGCGGCACCGGCGTGCCCTTGTTGTTGGCCACGCGCACCTTGCCCAGCGCGATGGCGCTGGTGGCAAAGTCCAGCACCAGCGGCGCCTGGCCGGACAGAGGCACGCCGATCGTGAACGGATTGGTGCCGAAGCGCGCATCGTAGCCGCCATGCGGCGCCACGATCGGCTTGGACAGGACGTTCACGAAGTGGATCGAGATCAGGCCGGCGGCGGTGGCCTGCTCGGCCCAGTGGCCCACCCGGCCCAGATGGTGCGAACGGCGCAGCCCGAGCACGCATACGCCATGCTCCTGCGCGCGGGCGATGCCCAGCCGCATCGCCTGTTCGGTCACGGCCTGGCCCATGCCGCGATTGCCGTCGAGGCTCAGGATGCCGCCCGACTCATGCACCACGCTGACCTGCTGGTTCAGCTGCAGCTGGTCGGCCTGCCACGACATCACGTACTTGGGAATCATCCCCACGCCATGCGAATCGTGGCCTGACAGGTTGGCGCCCACCAGGTGGTCGGCGGTCAGCGCGGCCTCGCGTTCATCGGACCCGGCCGCCAGCCAGAGGTCGACCACCCATCGATGCAGGCCGGTGGTCGGAATTCGGTGCTCACTCATGCGTACTCCAGGTCAATGTTGGCCACCTTGATCAGGTTTGCCCGTTTGGCGATTGCGCTTTTTTGCAGGCCGCCCGGTCCGGTTGATGACAGCCTGGCGCTTGCATCGGCGGGCGGATGCAAGCCATGTGGACAGGCGTGTGGCAGACTTGCAGAATATGCTTAGCAGAAATGCACGATAGGCCGCGCAGCCGCGCGCGTCAAACGGAACCATTGCAGACATTGCCTGCCGAGATCTCCCAGAGATTGGCCCGACCGGACCTCCCATGACTTCCACCCCTTCCCAGGCCGCACGCACCGGCGGCCGCGTCCTTGTTGACCAGCTCCGCATTCACGGCACGGAACGCATCTTCTGCGTGCCGGGCGAAAGCTTTCTCGACGTCCTGGACGCGCTGCACGACCAGCCCGCCATCGACCTCGTGGTCTGCAAGCACGAGGGCGCTGCCGCGAATATGGCCGAGGCCGATGGCAAGCTGACCGGCCGCCCCGGCATCTGCTTCGTGACACGCGGACCGGGCGCCACGCATGGCAGCATTGGCGTGCATATCGCCGGGCAGGACTCCACGCCGATGATCCTGTTCGTGGGCCAGATCGCGCGCGAGCACAAGGGCCGGGAGGCGTTTCAGGAAGTCGACTATGCCGCCGTGTTTGGCCCGATGGCGAAGTGGGCGGCCGAGATCGACGACCCTGCGCGGATTCCGGAGATGGTGGCGCGTGCGTTCCAGGTCGCCACATCAGGCCGGCCCGGCCCCGTGGTGCTGGCGCTGCCCGAAGACGTGCTCGACGGCCTCGTGGCATGCGCCGATGCCGGGCCGTACCGGGCGGTGGCCGCCGCACCGAGCGCCGAGGATGCCGAAGCGCTTGCCACTGCCTTGCGCGCCGCGCAGCGTCCGCTGGTCATCGCTGGCGGTGCGAACTGGACCGAACAAGCCGCGCGCGATTTCGCCGCGTTCGTCAAGGCGTGGGATCTGCCGGTGGCCTGTGCGTTCCGCCGTCAGGACGTGATCGACAACCGCGATCCGCACTATGTGGGCCACCTGAGCCTCGGCGTCAATCCGAAGCTGGCGGAGCGCGTGAAGACGGCCGACCTGATCGTGGCATTCGGCACGCGGCTCGGCGATATCGCGACCGACGGCTACACGCTGCTGCAGGCGCCGGTGCCGAAGCAGAAGCTGGTGCACATCCATGCGGACAGTGCGGAACTGGGGCGTGTGTATCAGGCCGCGCTGCCGATCCACGCAGGCGTGGCGGCGGGGGCCGCGATGCTGGCGTCGCTGCCCGCGCCCGCTGCCGCGCCGTGGAAGGACTGGACCACCGGCGCGCGTGCCGACCATGAGGCGTTCGTCACGCCACCGCAGCCCAATGCCGAACTGACGGGCGTGGACATGGCCGCAGCGATCTCGCACCTGAACCAGGTCTTGCCGGAGGATGCCGTGCTGACCAACGGCGCCGGCAACTATGCGGTCTGGCTGCATCGCTTCTTTGCCTACAAGCGGCCACGTACGCAACTGGCGCCGACCTGTGGCGCGATGGGCTATGGCCTGCCAGCGGCCATCGCGGCCAAGCTGCGCCATCCGGAACAAACCGTGGTTTGCCTTGCCGGCGACGGCTGCTTCCTGATGTATCCGCAGGAAATCGCCACGGCCGCCGCGCATGGCGCGAACCTGATCGTGATCGTGGTGAACAACGGCATGTACGGCACGATCCGCATGCACCAGGAGCGTCGCTATCCGGGCCGCCAGAGCGGCACGGCCATCGCCAACCCGGATTTCGTGGCGATGGCAAAGTCGTGCGGTGCCTGGGCTGAGCGGGTAGAGCGGACCGAAGACTTCGCGGCGGCGTTCGAGCGTGCCCGGCAGGCGGGCAAGCCGGCCTTGCTGGAGTTGCTGACGGACCCGCTGCAGATTACGCCGGCCATGCGGGTCAGTGATTTGCCGGGGTAGTCACGCAAACCGGCATGAGATGCGGGAGCTTCGATCTGGGAGACCGGGCGCGGAGGCCGGCGTTCGCGGCTGCGAGTGGGACGATCGGTCAAGTGTTTGTCCCGTATTGTCAAATTGGCGTGATGGCAAGTTGGTAGACTCTGGAGCCCTATGCAGTCTGTTCAAGGCCGCTGGCCAAGCCACCGCCAGGTCGTCTGCACGAGCCACGGGACGTATCGAGGTCGGCCTGCCTTGGAAGGACCATTCACTGCGTAGTAAGAGGGTGCGTTCTCGGGATCGATCTGGAGTGTAGAGAAAGAAAGCGCATGCCACCACGTACCATCTCCGTCGTGATCGCGGACGATCACCCGGTGATTCAGCTCGCTGTCAAGAGCACCTTGAGCGAGATCCCGAATTTCCAGGTTTCTGCAACGTGCTCATCAGGAAAGGAACTCTTCGCGGCGCTGGATACAAATCGACCTGATCTCATCGTGACGGATTTTACGATGGAGCGTTCCCAGGGCAATGACGATGGACTTCGCCTGATTCAGCGGCTCAGGCAGCTCAGCCCCGGAACACCGATCGTTGTCTTCACGATGCTGACCAATGGCGGCTTGCTCACACGCATCAAGGAGGCAGGCGTGGCGGCCATCGTGGGCAAGAACGAAGAGCCGCCGGTCCTGAGGCAGATCTGTCTCGACGCACTATCCGGCCGCGGCTCGCGCCTTTCGCCGGCGATCGCGGCGCTGATGGCAGGCACCGGTGCGCTGCCCGGTGGCGGCACGACCGCGCTGTCCCCGAAGGAGATCGAGGTCGTGCGCATGTTCGCGACCGGCAGCACGCTCACGGAAATTGCCGGGTATCTCCATCGGTCGCCGGCAACCGTCGCGACGCAGAAGCGCTCCGCCATGCGCAAGCTGAACATCTCCAGCAATGCAGACCTGGTCACGTACGCGCGCGACAACGGTCTTTCATGATGAGCACGCAGGCGTCGAGCCCGCCGCAGTCACCCGATCTCCACGCAGTCGAACGGAACCTGCAGCGGGAGCGCCGCGTGTTCTCGATGGTGATCTTGTTGCTGTCGCTGCTCGTCATGGCAGTCGCCTCGGCAACTGTGCTGCTCCGCCTGAATCGCTCCCTGCGCGCGCAGGAACAGGTTGCGCGGCTGTATGAACAAGGCGTTGTCGATGCCATCCTGGAACGCCGGAGCACCCTCACCGCGACGAACCTGATTCTGGAACTGCGTGCCAATGGCAGGCTCCCGCTCTCGCCGGGCCGGCCGGCCGTCAATTTTTGCAGGCAGGTTTCACCCGCTTCCGCGCCCGACGATGTGCTGCAGCAGAGCTGCGACCAGTCGGTCCGCACGCTGACGGCCGCGAGCCAGAGGCCGTCGATCGAGATGATCTCGATTGCCAGCAGCGCGACATATCGCTACGAGGCGGAAGACCCATCGGGGACTGGCACACGACCGGCGCCGCCGCGGATGCCGTCATCGGCGATCATCCGCACGGTCCTGGAAGGCTTCCGGAGCCGCGACCTGGACCTCCTGCAGGCCGCCAGGGAAAAGCGCGTCATCTGGCAGGGAATCCCGGCAAGGGCGGCGGGAACGGGCCCCGAGATGGTCGGCGCATCGCTGGTCGCGAAGGGCGACGCGCTCTACGCCATCGTCCTCACGCGGATTCCGCTGCAGGAGTTGCTGCGGCCGGCCGGACCGAACCTGTCGATTCCGGAGCCGATTGTCCTCGACAGCCGCGGCACGCCGCTGGTTGCGACGGGCGCGCGCGCCGGCATGCAGCGTCTGGACGCCCGGCTCGAAGCGCTGCCGGACGGTCTGTTCCACTGGGTGCCGGACTATGGCTGGGCACTGCGCCGCCCGCCGCTGGTGGCCGACTTCGGGCATCTGGTTTTCGCGCTCCCGGTAGGACATCAGTTGCAGGAGATGAGCGAGGAGCTGGTCGTCATCGGCGCGATCGCCGCCGCGCTGATTGCCCTGCTGTTTGCGATGTACCGCTACTGGAACTATCGCTTCCTGACCGGAACCTATGCCGAAGCCGCGCGGGCCCAGCGGCTGCTGCACGAGGCGAAGCGCGCGAGCGACGAGGCCGCCAGGGCCAGGGTGGCATTCTTTGCGTCGATGAGCCACGAGATACGCACGCCGCTCGCCTCGCTCCTTGGCAATATGGAGCTGGTTGCGATGGGAACGCTGGAGCCGGAGCAGCGGGCGAGGGTGAACGCGATGCAGGTGTCGGCCGACGGGCTGCTGCAGATCGTCAATGACGTGCTTGATTTCTCCCGCATCGACGTGGGGGCCTTCAGCATCGCCGAGGAACCTGTCTGCGTCGCCGAACTTCTCGGCCGGATCGCGATCTCGCACGCGCCGCTCGCGGTGCAACGCAAGTTGAGCTTCGTTGCGGTGTACGGCAAGGACATTCCCGCGCGGCTTCATCTCGACCCGGTACGCCTGACCCAGATCGTCGGCAACCTGCTTGCCAATGCGTTCAAGTTCACGCAGGTCGGCAAAGTCGTATTGCGCGCGCAGTGGGTGGACGAGAACCTCGAGATCATCGTCTCCGACACCGGCATCGGCATTCCCGACGAATACAAGGACCGGCTCTTCCAGCCTTTCTCCCAGGTCGACGACCATCGTGTCGGCCAGGCCCGCGGGACCGGGCTTGGCCTGTCGATCTGCCTGGGGCTGGTGGCACGGATGAAGGGCCGCATTGCGCTCGACAGCATACCGGGTGTGGGCACACGGGTCACGGTGCGCCTGCCGCTGCATGTCTGCGCCGCGCCGCCGCCGCGCCTTCATCTGCCGCCGAACCGGACGCTCGTCCTGTCGCGCGAGCCGGAGTGCCTGGAAGGGCTGCTGAACCAATTCGAGTGGGGACCGTGTCCGCCCTCCGCCCGTTCCGGCATGGACGAGGCCGTGGATTGGGACCGCTATGACTGCCTGCTGGTGACCGAGGGATTCGACCCCGGGCAGGTTCTTGCCTGGTGGCCAAAGCCGGCCTCGATCGTCTGGCTGACGCCATTGGGTCCTCTTGCGGGCACGAGGCGGCACGACGGCGGGCGCGAGGTCTGCGCCTTTAGCTTGTCCGGAATTCACGCCGCCGCGCGGGCGGTCATGACAAAAGTGCAGGCGCCCGGGCAGCCTGGCAACAGCCTTGTCCCGATCGCCACGCCAGTGCGCTTGCCGGCGCCGCTTGCGGGCCTTTGCGTGCTGGTTGCCGAAGACAACCTGCTGAACAGGAATCTGCTGCGTGACCAGCTTCGCGCGATGGGCGCCAGCGTCGTGGAAGCGGGCAACGGCAGCGAGGCCATGGCGGCGCTGTCGAAGCACGATGTGGACGTGGTTCTGACGGACCTGGACATGCCGGTCATGGATGGTTTCGGCCTGCTTCGCAGAATGAAGCAAGCCGGTATGCGGATGCCGGTGTACGCGGTGAGTGCGAGCGCGCGGCCCGAAGATGTCGAGGCGGGGCGCGCGCGGGGATTCACCGGCTATCTCACCAAGCCGGTGTCCCTGGCCGCCCTTGCATCGGTCCTCGCCCGCGTCGGCGATCCGGCCGGCACGATGCAGCCCGATGATGGCGCGCCAGCGCCAGCCGACGACGAGCTTCCCGAGCTGCCGGTGGTCCCTGCCAGCTATGTCGAAGCATTCCGCGCGCAGACCGGAGCGGACCTGGACGAGTGCGACGCCATACGGGCCAGGCGCGACGTGCGCCGGCTCGAACGGCTGCTGCACCGGATCTCGGGCACGCTTGCGGTGGTTGGCCGCTCGCAACTGGCCGAGCTGTGCGAGGACCTGCGTGGCTACGCGGCGGATGCGGCTGGCTGGGACGACGAGATCGAGTTCCAGCTTGGCTACATCGCGCAGTGCCTGCGGCAGATGTGCGACCGCCTGCCCGTCGGTTGAGCGGATGGCCGGCAGCGTTCCTGCTGCGCCTTTTCTAATTTCTATGATTGTGATGGCTGCCCTGTCCCGCGAACATTGCGGAAACGGGTGACGGCTCGTTCTGAGTGGCACCCGTCTTGGCTACTTCCCCAAGCACGACCCCGCAGTTTGCCCGCCCCTCCAGGCGGGCATTTTTTGTGCGCCCAGCATGGGGGCGGACAGCGTAAGGGCGGCGCTGCCGCGCGGGCTATCAAGGAACTTCGAAAAGACAGGTGATACCGGGGCTGCGTCAAATTCGCGCGTGCCCACTTTCGAATTTCCTTGATAGCGGCGCTCGACGCGCTGCCATAAGGTGTGCGCTCGATCGAGGCGTGCCCGGCAGTGCCGGCAGGTGTCGACGGTAGCCAACCACTTCGGAGGAAATTGCAGACATGATCAAGAACTGCAGATCGGCCGTCCCGGCAATAGGGTTTGCTTTGCTGGTCGTGGGCGCCGGGCAATCCTGCGCGCAGATCCCACCCGGCCCCCGGGCGCAAGGGCCCACGGATCAGTCGGATTTGTGTACGGGAGCGGGTCTTGCCGCAAAGCGCGCGGTGTGTCGTGCTTCGGGTGATCCAACCCGGAGCAAATACAACCTGCTCTATGCGGACGAAGTGCGAGCAACCGGATCGGTCCCGTCGTCAGCAGAAGACGCGCGTTCCGACCCGCGGGCAGGGCGCTCGCCGAAGGACGTTTCCCGCGACGGCTAGCGCAGCGGGGCAGCAGCCTCTCAGGCCTGCCGGTGCACTGCGAACCTGAGCCATCGTGCTCCATCCCATCACGACCCCATGAAACTGCGACCCAATCTGCTGGCGGGCATCGCCCTGCTGGCCCTGACTGAACCCGCCTTTGCCTCCGAGCTCAGCGGAAAGGCGCTTGAGAGCGCGGCCAATGCCATCTCCTGGGTGGTGTTGATCTTCGTGCCCGTTGCTGGCGTCTACCTGTTCTGGATGCTCCATATCTGGCCGGAGAAGATCGCGCAGCGCAAGCGCCATCCGCAGAAGGAAGCGATCCACGCGCTGTGCCTGCTGTCGCTTTTCTTCGGTGGGCTGCTGTGGCCGCTGGCCTGGCTCTGGGCGCATACCAAGCCAGTGTTCTACCGGGCGGCCTATGGCACCGACAAGGCGCCTGAGGACGACGAGGCACCATCGCATGAGGCATCGACCGGCACGTCGAATGCAGGCGTCCCGTACGGCCGGCAGGGCGCCGTGGCCCTGCGGGCATCGACGATGGAGCCTGTTGCCAGCGCCATGCGCCGCGCAAAGGAGCCGATCTGAATGGACGCTCTGCTGCTTGCGGTCTACGCGCTGGTCGTATGGCTGGTCTTCTTCAAGTTCAAATGGCTGCCGTGGAACACGAAGTCGATGGTCATCGTGGTCACGATCCCGGTGGTCGCGCTGACGTTGCTGATCCTGACGCTCAATGTGGTGGCGCCTTCCTCCCATGACGTCCGGGTCGTGGGCAAGGTCCTTCAGGTGGTGCCGCAGGTCCGTGGCCGCATCATCGAGCTTCCTGCCGAGGGCAATCGCAGCTACAGGAAGGGCGATGTCCTGCTGCGCATCGATCCGACACCGTATCAGGCCTCGGTCAAGCAACTCGAGGGCAGGCTTATGGCAGACGACGCGGCGGTTGCCGAGGCCGAGGCATCGGCGCGCCAGCTCAGCGAAACCGTGCGTGGTGCCGCTGGCAGGGTGAGCACGGTGGAGGCCAAGCTGACTTTGGCCCGTCAGCGAGTCAAGGAATATGACGCGCTGCTTGCGGCTGGGGCCGGCGCCAAGTTCGATCGGGACGATGCGATGGCCCGCCAGCGCGAGCTGGAAGGCGAACTGGTAAGCGCGCAAGCTGCGGAGGATGAGGCCAGACAAAAGCTGTCAGCCAAAAGCCAGGGTGAGTTCGCGGCCATTGCCACTGCACGTGCCAAGCGTGCGGAAACGGAAGTCATGCTTGAGAACGCCAGGTGGGAACTTGATCAGACCGTGTACCGGGCGCCGTCCGATGGCAAGGTCGTGAACCTGCAGGTGCGCGTGGGTACCATGCTTGTCCCATTCCCCTTCATGCCGGCATTCAGTTTTGTGGAGAATCAGCAGGAGGTGGTTGCCTTCTACAGGCAGAACGAGCTCTACAACGTCAAGGAAGGCGATCTCGCGGAGGTCTATCTGCCGACGCGTCCAGGGGAAATCATCAAGGCGAAGGTGGACTCGGTCGTCTGGGCCCAATCGCAAGGGCAGTTTGCCCAGGGCGGCATGATCCCGAATACCGGCGCCGCGGACGTTATACCGAATCGCTTCGCGGTCAAGCTGGACCTGCGTGACGAGTCGAAGAACCTGATGCTTCCGGTCGGCGCAATCGGTGCCGGCGCGATCTATACCGAGCATATGAAGATGTTCCACATCATTCGCATGGTCTTCCTGCGCGTCAGTTCCAAGCTGAATTACCTGGTATTCAAGCTTCACTAAAGGGATGTCCGTGTCGTCGTCATACCTCAAGAAGTGCATACCGGCATCGCTGGCGATTGCGGCCACGGTCCTCGGCGGTTGCGCCCTGCAGGCGCCCCCCGCCGGTGCGGAGCTTCGACACCAGGCGGTTCCGGTGCTCGAAGGCAAGCCCGCCTGGGCAAATGAAGCCGCGGCGGGCAATCCTGCCGAGGGCTGGCTCGCAAGCTTCGACGATGCCGAACTCCAGCGCCTGGTGCGCGAAGCCATCGCCCACAACGGCGACCTCCGGCTCGCCGCGGTGCGTGTCCAGCAGGCGCAGGCGCTTGTGGCCATCCAGGGCAGCGGCCTGCTGCCGAGCGCGGGCGTGAAGGGCCGGGCGGGCAATTCGGAAACCCAGATCCTGTCCATTGGCGCGAGCTGGGAGATCGATCTATGGGGACGCATTCGCGCGCAAGCGCGGGCGGCGCAATCCCGGTTCGCCGCAACCAGGGACGATTATCTCTGGGCCCAGCGCGTCGTCGCGGCCACCACGGCCAAGGCATGGTTCACGCTGATCCGGAACGCGCAGCTCGAGGACCGGCTGCGGCAGACCGTCGCCATCCAGGATCAGCTGGTGCAGATCGCCGGCCAGCGTGTTGCCATCGGGATTGCGCCGGAGAGCGAGCTGCAGGAAGCGCGCAATGCGCAACGCTCGCAGCTTGACGCACTCAAGGCGGCCGAGCTTGCCAGGAGCCAGGCCGCACAGGCGCTGGAACTGCTGTTGGGCCGCTACCCCGGCGGGGAAATCGGCAAGTTCACGCCAGCGCCGGACCTGCCCGCCTTGCCCGCGGCCCCGCAGGCAGGCCTGCCTGCGGATCTGCTCGATCGCCGCCCCGATCTCACGGCTGCCGCCCACCAGGTGGCGTCAGCCTTCGATCTGCGGCAGTCGGCGCAGGCGGCGCGCCTGCCACGCATTTCCATCAGCGCGGCCATTACCGGCATCCGCAGCGACGTGTTCCTGCTGAATCAGGCCGGCAGCCCGATCAAGGGGCTGAATGGCTCGTTCTTCGCGCCGATCTTTACCGGTGGAGAACTCAAGGCGCGGGCGGATTACTATACCGCCGAGCAGAAGGCTGCCCTGATCACCTATGGCAACAGCGCCCTGCAGGCGCTGAGCGAGGTGGAGGCAGGCCTGCAGGCGGAATCCAGCTATGCCGAGCGCACCAGGCAACTGCAGGACAGGGTGAGCGAAAGCCGGGTGCTGGTCCAACGTGAAGAAGCGCGTGCCAGGATCGGGGCCTCCGACGCGCGCAGCGTGCTGAAGGACCAGCAGTCGCTTCTGGCCGCCGAGATGGACCTCATCAATGTGCAGGGCGGCCATTTCAACCAGCGTATTGCGCTGTTGCTGGCGCTAGGCGGAGACTGGAACTGGAAGGGCGATGCCGCCGGAGCTTCGGGGGCTGACGCCTGAGGTACAGCGATAGAAGGCAAGCACGTGCTGGAACGCCGCTCTTTCAGCCATCATCAGGGCCTTTCGTGTGGCGCCGGCGGTGCGGGTTACCTCGCGCGCAAATCCGACTTCTGTTCAACCCCCGCACCCTGCAACTCTCGCCGTGTCGGGAAGAGTACCCATCCATAGCGCTGCTGCACGTAACCCCACAGCCCCTGCTTGAAGTACAGCGTCACGACAATGGCCAGCAGCCCAAGGCCCATCAGGTACCAGGTGCCCCAGTCGCTGCAGAGCTTGTTGAGCAGGAAGAACACCAGCGTGCCGACAATCGGCCCTTCGATGCGCCCGATGCCGCCAATGACGACCATGAAGATCGCGAACGCGGTCCAGTTGACACTGAAGGCCGCATCCGGGCTGATGCGCAATGTGCTGACGAAATACAGCGCCCCCGCGAGCCCGGCGCCGAAGGCCGCTACCACGTAGACCGCCAGCTTCATGCGCGCCACCGCGATGCCCTGGCTTTCGGCGGCTGCCTCGTTGTCGCGGATCGCCATCAGGGCGAGCCCCTGCTTGCTGCGCAGCAGGAAGTAGACCAGCGCGATGGTCGCTACCACGCAGGCCAGCGCCATCTCATAGGTCACGGCCTCCCGCGTCGTTTTAGCAATGCCCGCGAGCGCGGTCAGGCTGGTGCCAGAACCCCCGCCCACCGCGGCGACGTTGGCCACTGACAAGCGCAGGACCTCGGCAATCACCCAGGTACCGATGGCAAAGTAGCCGCCCTGCAGGCGGAATGCCAGCCAGGATAGCGGCCAGGCCATCGCGGCGGTAGCCAGCCCCGCCAGCGGGATCGCGACGAAGGGATTGACGCCGGCAAAGTCCGCCAGCACCAGCATCGCGTAGCCGCCCAGGCCGAAAAAGGCCTGTTGCCCGATCGACACCATGCCGCCATAGCCGGCAAGCAGGTTCCACATCATCGCGAAAACGAAGTAGCAGGCCAGTTCGACAACGTCGCGCAGCGTGCCCGGTTCGCCCCAGGCCGGCAGCGTGGCGGCGATCACGACCAGCAGCATGCCTGTGGCCCCCGCGGCGCGGCTCAGGCGCGTTCCGCGCTTGATTTGAATCTGCATCGTCAACCTCTCGTCTTTGGAAACAGGCCTTGTGGCCGCACTACCAGCACGCCGAGAAATACGAGGTGCCCGAACCAGATGCCCCAGCCCGGATCGAACTGGAATCCGATCTGCTGCGTCACGCCCAGCAGCAGCGCGCCAACCAGCGTGCCCCAGAACGAGCCCATGCCACCGATGATCACGGCCTCGAAGGCAAACAGCAGCAACAGCGGTCCGTCGCCGGGCGATACCGTGGTGCGCATGGCCTGGAGCACGCCCGCAACCGCCACCAGCACGAAGGCCAGAGCGGTGGCCAGCGCATACACCTTGCGGGCCTCGAGCCCCATCAGTTCCGCGACCTCGCGGTCATCGGAAACGGCCCGGAACGACCGCCCCATCGAGGTCCTGCCGAACAAGGCCTGCAGCCCGGCGGTACAGGCCACTGCCGCGCCGAGGGTCAGCAGCGGCAGCGTGCCCAGCACCAGGCCACCGGGCAGCGCCACGCTGTCGATCGCGAGTTCGCCGGCATCGAGCGCGCGCGGGTCGGCGGAGAAGACCTGGAGCAGCGCGTTCTGGATTACCACCGACAAGCCGAAGGTCACCACCATCGACGGCAGCGGATCCCGTCCCAGCGTGCCGTTCAGCACGTACCGTTGCAGCAGGTAGCCGGCGCTGAATGCGAGCGCCGGCAGCAGCAGGCAGACGACCGCCAGCCTTGCCGGCGAACCGCCGCTTCCTGCCGTGCCGGCAATGGCCGCGAAGGCAGCCAGCACGACCACGTCGCCGTGCGCCACATTGGTCAGGCGCATCACGCCGAACATCAATGACAGTCCAAGGGCGAACAGCGCATACAGGCCGCCAAGCAGTACACCCTGGATCCATACATCCAGCCAGCCGGTCATTGTCAGACTCCGAAGTAGGCGAGATTGATCTGCTCGCGCGTCAGTGTGGCGCTGGGCCCCGACAGGCTGACGCGCCCCTCCTGGAAGCAGTACACCCGTTGCGATACCTTGCACGCGGTCGCGACATCCTGCTCGACGATTACAACGCTCATGCCCTCCGCGGTAATGGCCGGCAGGGCGCGATAGATCTCTGCGATCACGACAGGCGCCAGCCCCAGCGACAACTCATCGCACAGCAGCAGGCGCGGGTTGCTCATCAGCGCCCGCCCGATCGCCACCATCTGCTGCTGCCCGCCAGAGAGAGACGTGCCCGGACTGCGGCGCCGCTCCTTCAGAACCGGAAACAGCGCGTACACGCGCTCCAGCGTCCATGGGCCGGAACGCTTCGCGCAGGCACCCATCTGCAGGTTCTCTTCAACCGTCAGACTGGGAAAGAGCCGGCGCCCCTCGGGCACCATCGCCATGCCGCGCTTCGCGATGGCGCCGGGAGAGGCGCCTCCGATCGGCTCGCCACCGAACTGCACCATCGCCTGCGGTACCCTGACCAGGCCGGTCAGGGCCTTGAGGAAGGTGCTCTTGCCGGCCCCGTTGGCACCGATGATGGCAACCATTTCGCCCGCGTGCAGTTCGAGATCGATCCCGAACAACGCCTGGGCATCGCCATAGTGAGCCGTGAGGCCCGTGGTTCGTAACAGCACGGCAGTCATGCTTCGATTCCCATATAGACCCGCCTGACTTCCGGATCGTCCATGACGGCGCGCGGTTCGCCCTCGGCGAGTTTGCGGCCGAAGTTGATGACGAAGAGCCGGTCGGCAATGGCCAGCAAGGCATGCACGACGTGTTCGATCCAGATCATCGTCACGCCGCGCGCCTTGATCCGCTTCAGTTCCTCGACCAGCTCGCGGGCCTCGTGCTCGGTGAGGCCGCCCGCAATTTCGTCGAGCAGCAGTACGCGCGGGCGCGTGGCCAGTGCCCTGGCCAGCTCCAGCCGCTTGCGATTGAGCAGCGTCAGCGAGCCGGCCAGTTTGTTGGCATGTCCCATCAGCCCGGTCTGCTCGAGCACCTCGTGGGCCGTCGCCCAGGCCTGGCGTTCGCTTTGCATGGCCCCGAAGCAGGCGGCGGCCACCAGGTTTTCGAAGACGGTCAGATGCCCGAATGGCTGCGGCACCTGATAGCTGCGGCCGATGCCCGCGCGGCAGCGCTGGTGCGGCCTGAGCGAGGTGACGTCGTTGCCGTCGAAATGCACCTGTCCACTGTCCGCTGCGATATCGCCGCTGATCAGGTTGAACAGCGTTGTCTTGCCTGCACCATTCGGCCCGAGAATGCCCAGGGTGGTCCCCTCATCGACAGAGAGCGTGATGCCGTCAGTTACCTTCAGCGCGCCGAAGGATTTGCTGACGTTGTTGAGTCTGAGTATCGGCATAACGACGCGCTCCCGACCTTAAAGCGGAAAGACGGCCTTGAGCCAGAAGGCCTGGCCCTCGGCCCGGTTGCGCACGCCAAGCTCCTGCTGGTACTTGAGCGTCACGAACCAGCCCTTGCCACTGTCGTATTTGACGGATGGTCCGATCGCGAAGGCGCGGCCCTTGTTGTGGGCCACGGTCGCGCCGCCCTGCTTGTCGTCGGTGGTCTGCTGGTAAAGATAGCCGCCGGCGCCAAGCACCCATCCGTTGCCGAGTCCCCATCCGAGCGCGTAGTCGACGATGAATTCCTGGCCGGAGCGGTAGTCGGTGTCCTTGTTCCTGGTGTTGAAGGTGTACATGATCTTGGCATCGGCGTTGAGGCCGGCCGGGTCGATGTAGCTGATGCCGAAGAGCGGTTGGAATGCCCAGTAGTTGCGGCCGATGTTGGCCAGGTCAGTCTTGTTGTAGCTGCCCGTGGGCGCAAACATATCCAGTCCCAGCACCGTATGCAGGCGCTCGCTGTGGTGCCAGCCGAGCACCGGGCCGAACACCATGTCGCCGATGCCGGTCTTGCTCTGGCTGGCGCCGGGCACTTTCACATCCAGCGTGACCAGCGGCAGGATCGCGTGCATGCCCAGCGAAGCGCCCGCGATCTGCTCTTTTGTCACCCAGACGAAGCGGGGCGCGATCGCGCTTGCCCGCACCTTGAAGCCTGGCAGCGGCACGGTGTTGCCGGCGTTGTCCTTGAGTTCGTCGGTCCAGTAGTGCTGGCCGAACACCATGCCATAGATGCCGGGCGGCGGCAGCGCGCAGCAGACGTAGTTTTCCGTGCCAACCGGATAGACGGTGCCGCCGCCCTCCGTGGCATTTGCCGACGTCATGGCGCACAACGCCAGGCTCGCGGCCGCGAGCGACTGATTCAGGTAAGGTTTCATGCTCGATGCTCAGGCTCAGACTCGGGTAGTGAATGCGAGAAACCGGACTACAGGACGCGCAGGCTGCCGCCCACCGGGATGGCCGATGCGCTCTGGTTGTTGACGATCACCAGCTCGTACTTGTGCTGCTTGCCCCTGACCCACTGGCCACCGACCAGCGGCGTCCCGGATACATTGCGCATCGGCCCGGCGCCGCCGAACCTGACGGGCCCGACCACTGTCTGCAAGCTGGTCGCAGCCACGGCGTCGCGGATCGACGCCTTGCTGCCCACGTCCCTGGTGCGCTTGAAGGCATCCACGGCCAGTTCAAACAGCGCGTGCGAGAAGCCGATCGGCTGCGTCCACTGCTTTTTCGTCTCGGCTTCATAGGCCTCGGCCAGCGCCCGGGCACTCTGGCCAGTCAGCGAGGAGCTGAAGGGATGCGATGGCGACCACCAGACTTCCGTGGTCACGCCATTGGCCAGATCGCCCACTGCCTCCACCGTGGCCGGATACAGCAGGGCCTTTGCCACTGAAATGATCTTCGGCCTGAAGCCCTGCTGGCGCGCCTGCGACAGGAAGGTCTTCATGTCTGGCGGAATCACCACGCCGGTGACGATGTCCACGTCCGCGCGCTTGAACGCGCCGATGTGGCTGGCGAAGGTCTGCGTCATGTTCTGGTAGCGGCCCGGGTCAGTCAGCGCAAAGCCTTGCGCGGCCAGCGCGGGAGGCAGTCCGAGCCTGGCATCGCCCCAGGCATTGCCGTCACTGTCGTTGGGGAACAGGCCACCCACCCTCTTATTCGTCGGGACCGATTTCCACAGGTTGGTGAAGACAGCGATCACGTCTTCCAGGCCCCAGAAGAAGTGGTAGGTCCAGGCAAAGCCCTTGGCCGGATTCCCTTTGCGGCCGAAGAACCACGGTTGCCACGGCGCCATGGTCGACAGGCAGGGCACCTCGTTGAGTTCGCACGCATCGGACACCGGGTTTGTGGTCTCGGGGGTCGACGTCACCACCATGAGGTCGATCTTGTCCTTCAGGATGAGCTCGTTCGCGACCTCGGCGGCGCGGTTCGGGTTGGACTGGCTGTCCTTGAGCAGCACTTCGATCGGATGGCGTGTCCCGTTGATGGTCACGCCGCTCGCAAACTGCTTTTTGAGCGTAGTGATGGTCCACCGGTCCGCTTCGCCGAAAGCGGCCAGCGAACCGGTCTGCGGCGACACCAGGCCAATGCGCAGCGTGCGCCCGCCCGCGCCCTGGGCGAAGGTGGGGCCGGACAGCGGAAGTGCGGCCGCGCCGGCCGCGATTTGGACCAGGGCACGGCGACGGGAAGCGGACTTGAGCATGGCTCGACTCCTGGAAACTCGGGATGAGCGCCGCCCTGCAGCCTGCCGGCTGCATCGGCGACGGGGGAAGGGGATTTCAGGCCTCGCTGTTGTGGATGAAGTAGGCCGGGATTTCCGGCCCCCACAGGTACAGAGAGTCTTCGACGGGGAAGTCGCCTGCTGGCCAGGGCGTGCCGGTGGGCACGAAATCAATATCTGCCGAGTACTCGGCAAACGAGCCCCAGGGGTCACGCACGTAGTAGAAGTAGTTCGAGCCCAGTACGTGCCGGCCCAGGCCCCAGCCTTCCGTATAGCCGGCCTTGCGCATCTGCTCGGCGCCCTTGCCGACTTCATCGACGCCGTCGACATCCCACGCGCTGTGATGCCACCCCTTCGCCGAACTCGCGGCGAATGCCACCAGGTGGTGATCCGAGCCATGCCGCCCATGCATGAAGGCCACGACATCGCGGGAGCGGTCGGACAGCCGCAGGCCCAGCGCATCGCGGTAGAAGGCGATCGAGCGATTGATGTCGGCACTGAACAGCAGGATGTGCGACAGGCGGCGCGGCCGCACGCCGGTGCTTTCGCCGCGGCTGAGCACCGCACGCTGGCCGGCTCGCCGCGCCGTCCCCGACTGCGGGCTCGGGGCGGTGGGCGTGGTCTTCGGACCGACCTTGACCTGGAGCAGGTTGCCGTCCGGGTCGAGGAACCAATGACCGTTGCCGTCGGCGCGGCTGCCGGCCGGCGCCGGCCGCGCGCCGTGGGCCTGGATCTGCGCGACCAGGTCCTGGTATTCGTCGGCCCAGCAATTGAAGCTCAGGTACGCCAGGCATTTGCGCGGGCCTTCTTCGACCCGGGACCATACGTGCGGATTGCCGAAAGCCTTCAGCGCGATCCCGCGGCCAGTGCTGCTGACGTCGAGGCCAAAGGTCTCGAAGAAGCGCCGCGCATCGTTCAGTGATGGCACCTCCAGCGCGAAATGATCGACCGAATGCACCCCGTAGCGGGATTCGCCGGCTTGATTCCAGGACATCGTTGTCTCCTTTTTCCTTGATTGACCCGGGGCGTCAGGCGTCGGCCGGCAACGCCAGGATGCCGCGCAGCACGGCGCCGAGACTGTCCAGATGGCTAGCATCGACCTGGCGCCATGCCACGTGCCGGTCCGGACGCACCAGCACGCAACCGGCATCCGAGATCTCCGACAGCTTGTGCCAGCGGCCATAGACGTCCTGCGCATCGCAACCGGGGCCGCCGATGGAGACAACGTCGACCGGCACCCCGAGTTCGGCCGCTACCCGCATCGCCGCCTCGCGCCAGGCGTCACCGCCCACACCCGTCATCAGCGTGAACCGCCCCCGGCCAACGAGATCCAGCGTCGACAAGCGCTCCTGCCCGCGTTGCACCCACGCGTGCGGCACGCTGGCGCCCGGATGCGTGGTCGGCTGGTGGTAAAGCTCCGGATCGCGCGTGGGCGTCGGCCTGAGCGTGCCGTCCTGGACCACGGCGGCCGAGGTGTACATCTGCCCGAGCTCGACGCCATGGCAGTTGAACTGGTAGTTCTGGAGGTCGACGGCGTCGCGCAGAATCTGGCGCCGTTCGCGGCCATGCGGCGTATCGCTGAACAGCTCGTGAACGTTGGCCCAGGCAGCGGCCTCGTCCTGCCCCGGTGCAAAACCCAGTGCATCCGAGATCGGCAGCATGTTGCGCACGGATTTCATCGCGCGGTTGACCACCTGCTCGCCAACCGGCTGGCGCTCTGCGGTGTAGGTGTCGAGCAGGGCCGGACCGGCCTTGCCCTTGAGCACCAGGGCCAGCTTCCAGGCCAGATTGAAGGTGTCCTGTACACAGGTGTTGGTGCCCAGGCCGTTGGCTGGCGGATGGCGGTGGGCGGCGTTGCCGGCAATCAGCACGCGGCCCTTGTTCATGTTCTTGGCGACCACCTGGTTGATGGTCCACTTCGACACCGCCTTGATCCGGATCGGAATCTCCGGGTCGCCGATGGTGGCGCGGGCGCGCGCTTGCAGCGCTTCCTCGCTCAGGTCAGGTTCGCCCTGTGAAGGGTCGTACATGAACAGCAGCACCCACTCGTTCCACGGCCGCACGCTGATCCAGGTGCCGCTGCCTACCCAGTAGTTATTGCCGGGCTGGGTCATCCAGTACAAGACCCCGGGCCGATGCGCCACATACTTGGTGAGGTCGGCTTCCACCCACACATTGACCGCGGCACCCAGGCCCATCTGGCCTTCGGTCGGGAAGCCGATTTCCCTGACGACGACACTGTTGTCGCCGTCCGCGCCGATCGCGTACTGCGACACCACCTCGAACTCTTCCCCGGTAATGCGGTCACGGCAGATCGCGTGCACATGCTCCGCGTCCTGCTTCATCGAGATCAGCTCGGTGTTGAACAGGAACTTGCCGCCGCGCTCGCGTGCCACGTCGAGCAGGATGGGCTCCATCAGGTGCTGCGGGATGTTGCACATGCCGGAGGGGCTGGCCAGCTCGTAATCCACCTTCCGCTCGGGCAAGGTGCCCCAGGTCTGCAGCCGGGCGATCTCGGTGCCGGCAAAGCTGGTGGCCCAGATGTTGTTGCTCATCAACTCGCTGGGCGTGGCAGCCTGCATCACGCGCGGCTCGATGCCAAGGTCACGGAAGACCTCCATGGTGCGCTGGTTGGTGATGTGGGCACGCGGGGAATTGGCCGTGCCCGGGTAGCGGGTAATGGTCAGTGTTTCAATGCCTTGCGTCGCCAGCAGGCAGGTCGTGGTCAGGCCGGTGGGGCCGGCGCCGGCAATGAACACCGGCACTTCGATCTTGCGCATGAGGTTCTCTCCTTGGATCCGATCAGAGGGTTTGTCAGCCTGGCGTCTCAGGCGCCCGCCTCGTCGCGGATCGTGTTGCGCAGCAGGCCGATCCGCTCGATCTCGACCTCCACCTTGTCACCCTCGCGCATGTAGAGCTTGGGCGTGCGGCCGAAGCCGACCCCGGCGGGCGTACCCGAAAAGATGATGTCGCCAGGCTGCAAGGTAATGGCCTCGCTGACGGTGGCGATGACGGTCGCGACGTCGTAGATCATGTCGTCAGTGTTGGACGCTTGCACCGTCTGGCCATTCAGGCGAGTTTCGATCTTCAGGCCCTTGCCGCCAGCGGGAAGCTCGTCGGCGGTGACCACATAAGGCCCCCACGCGCCGGTACCGTCGAAGTTCTTGCCCACCGTCCACTGCGGCGACTTGAACTGGTACTCGCGCACCGAGATCTCATTGCCCACCGCGTAGCCAAACACGCATTCCAGCGCTTTCTCCTTGGGAATGTGGCGACCACCCTTGCCAAGCACGACCACCATTTCGCCTTCGAAGTCCAGCGAGTCGCTGATCAGCGGACGCTCGACCGCCGCATCGTGGGCCGTGAGGCTGGTGGCCACGCGCAGGAACAGCGTGGGGTAGTCGGGTTGCTCATAGGGGCTTTCCTTGGTGTGGTCAGCATAGTTCAGGCCGACGCAGATGATCTTCGGCGGCTCAGCCGCCGGCGGCAAGAACGTCACCTGCGCCGGATCCACGACGCGCGTGCTGCGCGCCAGCAGTGCCTGCAGTGACGCCAGGTCCGCGCCGCGGCGCAGCAGATCACCGAGATCCCTGCCGGCAGCAGTGTCAAGCACGGCCAGGCCGCGCTCGGTCAGGGCGCCGACGTGGCGCTGGCCGTCAAGCAGAAAGGTTGCGAGTTTCATGGCTTAGTCCATTGAGGGCCCGGCACGCATGCAGAGCACCAAAGTGAGTGATGGACTGAATAATATGTTTTGCTAAAAAAATATATATTAGCGATTTCCCTATACATTCCTCAGAATGTAGATGAAGAGAGGCATTTGGGTGAAGTGAAGACAAGCCACCGTCCTGAACAGTGGGTCTGGGTGCGGGTGGGGTCACTCCAAGGAGCGCGTCTTCACGCTGGATCGCCGGCGCCCCGGCTCGTTCGGCGCAAAAAAATATATGATAGATTGCACTATCTATCTTTCCACGAGGCCGCACCTATGCCGACCAAGCCAGCAAAGACTGTCGCCAAAGACGAAACCACCGTCCTGCCGCAGGCCTTGGGGGGACGCACCTGGGCGTCGATTCTTGAGCAGACGGTCCGTGAGGACATCATCAACGGCAAGCTGCCAGCGGGCAGCAAGCTGCGCCTCAAGGAGCTTGCCGAGCACTACCAGGCAGGCGTGATCCCGCTGCGCGAGGCGCTGTCACGGCTGTGCACGACAGGCTTTGTGCTGGCCATCGACCAGAAGGGGTTTCGCGTCGCGGAGTTGTCGCCGGAGGAATTGCTGGATATCACCCGGGTCAGGCAGCAGATCGAGACCAGCGCCTTGCGCGACGCGATCGAGTCCGCCGACATCCCGTGGGAGGGAGAGGTCGTGGCCGCACATCATTGCCTGACGCGCATCCCGATGGTCCTGCAAGGACAGGGTGGCGCGCTGAACCCGGAATGGGAGGCCGCCCATGCGTCCTTCCATGAGGTGCTGATCGCCGGCTGCCGCTCGCCCTGGTTGCGCCGGTTCTCGACCGTGCTGCGCGACCAGACGGCACGCTATCGATTCCTTTCGCTGGCCGCGCCCAAGGCGGAGCGCACCCGTGACGTGGCCGCGGAGCACGACGCCATCGTCAATGCCATCCTGGCGCGGGACGCGGACAAGGCCTGCAAGCTGCTTGCCGACCATTTCCAGCAGACGACCGACCTGGTGCTGATGTATTTGCAGCAACAGAAGTCCGGCACCACGCGAAAGCGTCATGGCGTGCCGGCCGAAGCCGCCGTTTAAACCGGAAGGCGGCCAAGGCGCCGTCGCCGGGGCGACTTGGCGCTCCATCAAGCTGAACTCCGGACTTCTTGACGACCTTTGCCCACTTCGCCATGCGCTGCTGGCGGACTGGCTGTCGACGATGCTGCGCGGCGTCCTGCTGATCGCGGCCAGGCATTTGTTCTAATAATTTTAGTTAAACGATAACCTCAAGCAGGTTCAGCCGGGCTTTGACGGCATTCAGGCGAACTCCCGAACCTGAACGTTGTGGCGGCTTGTGGCAACGGCACGCCATAGTTCGTCGCCCCGTAGTTCGCAGCGCATATCTCGTCGCGGAAGATTTGCGCTGTGCTGACGCCGACCACGGCACGATCCACTGCAAGCGCCAGTTTCGCGGCCAGATTTCGGCAGCCCATGCCGCCTGCCCGTCCCTAGAATTTTTCTTCACGACTGCGCCACTCGCGGACAGTATCAAGAAGGGACACAAGCCATGAACCTGCCGACACCGGACTTCCGCAATTCCGCTGCCATCCCCAATACCAAGCCGCCGCGTGCGCTGCGCGGCGCTGAAATGATCGTAGAGGCCTTGCTCGCCGAGGGCGTGCGCACGGTATGGGGCTACCCGGGCGGCGCGGTGCTGCCGATCTACGATGCCATCGCCGGCCAGTCCGAACTGCAGCACCTGCTGGTGCGCCACGAGCAGGCAGCCGTGCACGCCGCAGACGGTTTTGCCCGCGCCACCGGCGAGGTGGGCGTGGCACTGGTGACGTCCGGCCCGGGGGTGACCAACGCGGTGACTGGTATCGCCACTGCCTATTTCGATTCGATCCCGCTGGTGGTGCTGTCGGGGAATGTGCCAACTTCGATGATCGGGGAAGACGCCTTCCAGGAGTGCGATGCGGTGGGCATCACGCGGCCCATCGTCAAGCACAACTTCCTCGTGGCCGATGTGGGCAGCCTGGCTGTCACATTGAAGAAGGCCTTCCATCTGGCCCGCACAGGGCGTCCAGGGCCAGTGCTGGTGGATATCCCGAAGGACGTCGCGCTCGCCACCGGCCCGTTCCACTATCCGGACAAGGCGGAGCTTCGCTCCTACCGGCCCGCGGTGGAAGGCCATGAGGGCCAGATCCGGCACGCCGCCCAGTTGCTGCGCGCAGCCCGGCGGCCGTACCTGTACGTGGGGGGCGGGGCAGTGACGGCCGACGCCAGCGTTGCCCTGCGGGAATTGGCGGAGCTCGTCGATGCGCCTGTCACCACCACGCTGATGGCACTTGGTGCGTTCTCCGCGGCTGATCCGCGCTACCTCGGCATGCCAGGCATGCATGGCACCTACGAGGCCAATCGCGCCATGCAGGAATGCGACGTGCTGCTCGCCATCGGCGCGCGCTTTGACGATCGGGTGATCGGGGATGTCGCCGACTTCTGCGCGACGCCAAGGCAGATCATCCATATCGACATTGATCCGGCGAGCATCGGCAAGCGCGTGCGCCCGACCGTGCCGATTGTCGGCGATGCGCGCCGCGTTCTGGAGAAGCTGAACGCCGAGCTGCGCAACATGCAGACGCCCCCGCCGGAACATGCGGACTGGTGGCAACAGATCGCTGGCTGGCGCGCGCGCCAGTGCCTGGCCTATGCGCGCGACGGCGAGCGCATCAAGCCGCAGTACGTGATCGAGACCCTGTCCCGGCTCGCCGGTGACGACGCCATCATTTGCTCAGACGTCGGCCAACATCAGATGTGGGCCGCCCAGCATTACCGCTTCACGGGGCCCCGTCGCTGGATCAATTCGGGTGGACTGGGCACGATGAGCGTGGGCCTGCCTTATGCGATGGGTGTCAAGCATGCCTTTCCGGGGCGCGACGTGATCGCTATCACGGGCGACGGCTCGATCCAGATGTGCATCCAGGAGTTGTCGACCTGCAAGCAGTACGACCTGCCCGTCAAGATCGTCTCGCTCAACAATGGCTATCTGGGCATGGTGCGCCAGTTGCAGCACGTGGAATACGAGCGGCGCTACTCGCAGTCATACATGGAAGCGCTGCCCGACTTCCCGGCCCTGGCACGGGCGTATGGCCACGTCGGCCTGTCGGTGAGCACCGAGGCCGACGTGGAGCCCGCGCTGCGCGAGGCGCTGGCGCAGAAGTCGCGCACGGTCTTCGTCGACATCCACGTGGACGGCAGCGAGAACGTCTGGCCGATGATCCGCGGCGGGCGCGGGCTGGGTGAGATGCTGCTGGGCGAAAGCGCTGCCTTGCCAGCGTCGCTGGGGTGATTTCGCGCTAGTTGTCTGGCTGGTAAGCGCGGAATGCCACGCTAAATGCCGCCGGTCATCATAGGTCATTCGATTCCGGGAATAAAGCGAATACAGGCTATGGAATGGCAGAAATGACCTGTCCTCATTATCGTAAAGGTCATGACATCGGAGTGAATACTTCAGTGACAAGCGAATAACCCGTTAGCGTTTCGATTTAGCGATACCTTCATGAAGCCGGTCGCCATGGAAAAAGAAATCAAATCGTGGAGCTGGTTATTCTGTTCCAGAAAGAAATATCCATGAGGCCGACATTGAACGAAAGCCTTACAGAAGCCGCCATTGGCGGGGTGGAACATCGTTCCGCTATCCGAGTGCTGATCATTTTTCACTCGTGGTCCGGAAATACGCTGTCGCTTGCCCAGGCCGTCGCAGAGGGCGCAAGGCGGGAATCCTTCGCGGAAGTCAGCATCCGCCGGGTCGCCGAGATACGGGATGAGCAGGAATTGATGTCGAACCAGCGATTTGGGCAGCAGTTTTCAGCAGCGTGCGTATATCCGGTCGTGACGCTGGATGAAGTCCTGAGCGCGGACGTGATCGTTCTTGGCTGCCCGACGCGCATGGGGACACTTTCGGCGGAGATGAAGCACTTCATCGACGGACTGGGTTCGATATGGAGCGACGGGGCGTTGGCCAACAAAGTCGGCGCAGCCTTTACCACGGCCTCGACGCCGCACGGCGGCCAGGAAGTGACGTTGTTGTCGCTGGTGGTGGCGATGAGCCATCTCGGCATGATCGTGGCCAGCCCGGGCTACACCGCAGGCATCTTCGAAGTCGTGGGATCTCCCTACGGAGCAAGCTCGACGTCGAAGGTCGAGGGCATTCGCACCAGGCCGCGGCCCGCGGATCTTGCAGCGGCCGCCGCGCTCGGGGAGCGATCGGCTTGCGTGGGGGCGTGGGTATGCCGCGGGCGGCAGATTGAAGGACTTTAACCGAAGGAGAGAGACAAGATGTCCACACAAGAAGCAACGCTGGTGAACATGCATAGCCCGATCGGGCATCGGGATGTCCGCACGGAAAATGCGTTCGGATTGAACCGCATCGATCATTTTGCCTTGCCCACGCGCGATATCGCGCTGATGGAGCGCTTCATTCGTGAACTGCTCGGGGGCGCCCGTACTACTACGCCGGCTTCGACGAGGTGGATCGCCAGATGGGTCGATCGCACCATATCTTCATCCGTGTTGGCGATGTGCTGATGCAGTGCACCGAGACCGATGATGGCTCGATGATCATTCGCAAGGACGATCCCAACATCGCGCCGCACATCGCATTCAAGGTCTCGGCGGATGACCTGACCCGCAACTTCGAGCGGCTCAGCAAGGTGATTCCCGTGGCGGGGCCGTTCCGCCACCGCGGCGTGGACGTGGTGTCGTTCTACTTCATGAGCCCGGAGGGGCACAAGCTCGAGATTTGCACGTGGGAGCCTTACCCCGAAGAGAAGGCACGAATGATGGGGGCGCCCGGCGTGGGCATCATGAAATGGGCGGAGCTCGTGCACGACTGGCCGAATCAGCCCGAATAGGCGACTGCCTGAAAACGGCCGGACAGGCTCTGTCAGGTCGCTTGCTGTCCCCGCGCAGGCGGGGACAGCAAGTACGAAGAGCTCCACCCGATGCAATACAAGAATTCGAGAAAGAAATCGCTGTGAGCCTTATTCAACGACATGCATCGAGGGACGGAAATGGATGACGGTGCCAGCAAAAGGGCTGCGGGCGCGGTAGGCGGCCAGCCAATGTTCCAGATGAGCGCCCGGCCCGACGGGCACAGGCACCAGTTATCCGGCGTATTGCCATACTTCGGTCCAGCGGTCGTGGTATCGGTCGCATACATGGATCCGGGCAATTTCGCCACAAATATCCAGGCGGGTGCCCGCTATGGGTACTCGCTGCTGTGGATTGTCCTGCTGGCCAACGTAATTGCCATGCTGTTCCAATCGCTTTCGGCGAAGCTGGGAATCGTCACCGGCCGCAACCTCGCGGAGCTGTGCCGTGACCATCTGCCGAAGCCGCTGGTCTACCTGATGTGGGCCGTCAGCGAAGTTGCTGCAATGGCTACGGACTTGGCAGAACTTCTGGGAGGCGCCATCGGGTTGAGTCTGCTCTTCAATCTGCCGCTTCTCGCCGGCATGGCCATCACGGCCACCGTGACCTATGCGATCCTGCTGTTCGAGCGAAGCGGGTATCGGCCGCTGGAGGTAATCATCGGTGCGCTGGTCGGCATCATCGGCCTATCCTATCTTGCCGAACTCTTCATCGTCCCCATTGAGTGGGGAGGCGTTGCGGTGCACCTCTTCAGGCTCGAGCTGCCGGACGCGCATGCCGTGACGATTGCCGTGGGCATTATTGGTGCCACGGTTATGCCGCATGCCCTCTTCCTGCATTCCGGGCTCACGCAAGGCCGTGTCAACGTCAACACGGAAGCCGAGCGCGCGAAACTGATGGACACCTCAAACTATGAGGTCGTGGTTGCCTTGACCGCCGCAGGGGTGATCAACATGGCGATGGTCATCATGGCGGCCGGTGCCTTTCACGCGGGCAATCTCAACGTCGCCAGCATTGAAACCGCATACCACACCCTCGCACCCCTACTTGGCATTGCTGCCGCGGGAATTTTTCTGTTGTCGCTGATCGCTTCGGGGATATCCAGCTCGGTGGTGGGAACGATGGCTGGGCAGGTCATCATGCAGGGCTTTGTCGGGTTTCAAATGCCTATCTGGCTGCGTCGCGCGATCACGATGGTCCCGAGCTTTATCGTCGTAGCGCTCGGCGTGAATGCAACAGAGGCGCTTGTCGCGAGCCAGGTGGTTCTCAGTCTTGCGCTGCCGTTCCCGATGATCACACTGGTCTGGTTCACGTCACGCTCGGACATCATGGGCCGATACAGGAACCGGCCGCTGGTCATGGGCATAGCGATCCTTTCGGCCATAGGCGTCCTGCTCATGAATGCCATTCTGCTCCTTCAAGCCGTCGGTGTGAGCGTTCACGGCCTTTAAGGCGCGGATGAGCCCCGGTTTGATCGACCCAGGCTCTACGGTCTGGACAGTCCCCAGACAGGCGCGCAACTGCCTCGCACGGCAGTCCGCGCTTTTCCCTTCATGTATTCCGGTTCATCTCGAGAATGCTCTTGCGCAGCCAGGCATGCGCCATGTCGTGCTGCGACCGCGGATGCCAATGCTGCGAAATGCTGAACGTCGGCGTGGAGATGGGTACCGGCACGGTTGTCAGGGGATGGCTGCGCAGCAGCACGACAGCCAGCCGCTCCGGAACCGTTGCGATCAGGTCGGTCGAAGCCAGCATTTCCGGTATTCCGAAATAGCTTGGCGTCACCACCGCCGTCTCCACCGCGATGCGTGCATCGCGGAAGGCACGCCTCAGCAACGCGAGCGAGCTGCCGTTTCCATCGACGAGGATGTGCTGTGACGCGGCGTATGCCGAGGTCGCAACGGCCGCGCCAGCGAGCGGGTGATCGGCGCGGAGCAAACAGACGAATTTGTCCTTGAACAGAACCTGCCGATACAGCCCGCGCTTGCTCTGGCCCATATAGCCAATGGCCAGGTCGATGTCGCCGTTCTCGATTCGCTCCGGTGTTTCAAGGCCCAGGGGCCGGATCTCAAGCGTCAGGTGCGGCGCGTGCCGGCGCAGGTACTCGACGATTCCGGGCAATGTCACCAGGGTTCCGGCGTCAGCCAACGCGACGCGAAATCTCCGTGAAGCGTCGCGCGGCGAAAACGCGGGCGCTGTCTCGCCCGACTGCTCGATGAGACGAATGGCTTCGAGAAGGGGGCGCGATAACTCGATCGCGCGCACCGTGGGTTGCATCGTCTGTCCGCTGCGGACGAACAGCGGGTCCCGATAGTGTTGACGTAGCTTGCCGAGCGCGATGCTGATGCGCGGCTGCGTCGTATCGAGCGTCTCCGCGGTGCGCGAGACGCTGCGTTGGCGAAATAATTCCAGAAAAATCTTCAGATGCTGCAGATCGACAGCGGTTCGCTGGGCTTCAGTCATATTCGATTCTGTGAATAGAAGAATTATCAATCATGGCATGGAAGAAATCATACTGATTCAGTATCGTCGAATCAATCCGCTACACAATAAAACCGCACGAAATCAAGGCTTCAAGAAATAGGAGATGTACAGATGAAAAATCTGCTGGCACGCCTCGATCACCTTTCGATCGGTAGTCCGGATCCCAGGTCGTTGGCATCGTTCTATGCGAGTGCGCTTCAACTCTCGGTTTCGGAACGAGACGGCGGCGCGCTCGAATGCGGCGGACGCGAGCGCCGTGTACTAATCGTTCCCGGTCAGAAGGGGGCGTTGAACTTCGTCGCGCTCAATATGCCTTCTCAGCAAGCGCTGGGTGACTTCCGGGTGCGGCTTGCGGACGAAGGCGTTGAGATCGAAGCGGCTCCGCCAAACTTGTTCGAAGGGGAGACCTTCTCGATCGTCGATCCGGATGGAAACCGGCTCGTCTTCGGTCATGTCGTCCGTGCTGATACCGATGAGGGCATGAAAGCGAGGCTCCAGCACTTTGCCATCGGGACGACCGATATCGATGGTGCGATTGCGTTCTACCAGCAAGTGCTTGGATTGCGAACGAGCGATGTGGTTTGCTCGGAGGATGGCCGCGTACGGACCGCATTCCTGCGCGCCGGCGACGAGCATCACATCATCGCCGTGTTCCTCGCGCCGAAAAAGTCCTTTGACCACCACTGCTACGAGGCAGGGGACTGGGCACTGATCCGCGACTGGGCAGATCACTTCGGCACGCTGGACATACCGCTGGACTGGGGGCCAGGACGCCACGGGCCGGGCAACAACCTCTTCATGATGATTCGCGATCCAGATCGCAACTGGCTGGAGATCTCCGCGGAACTGGAAGTCGTGCCGGATTTCAAGCAAGCCGGAAAATGGGAGCATTGCCAGAAGACCGGTAATTTTTGGGGTGTGGCATATCTGAGAAGCTGAAAAGATTCTAGAAAAGTGATCTTTCGATCTTTCTATTGGTATAAAAAAATAGGAAAGAAATATGAAAACAGCGTTCTGCGAAGCGTCGACGATCGATGTGACGACACGTCAGGCATGCGAGCACACTGTGGTGAGCTTCATGGCCCACTTCGATCAGCGGGAGTTCGATGCCATGGAGGCATACCTGGATCCGGATGGCACGTGGGTGCGCGCGGATGGCGCAGTCAACGGAATCGCCGGTCTTCGTGAACTTGCCAAGGCGATGCCAGCCGATGTCCGCGTGCGACATGTGCTGTCCAACTTTCGCATGACGCAGCGGGGCGCTACCCAAGTCACGGTCCGCAGCTATGTGACGGTGTACCGGGAACTGTTCACCAGCGATACATCGCCTGCCTGTTTCAGCGCCCCGCATCTGGTCGGACGGTATACGGACGAGCTCTTGCTGACGGATGGGACTTGGAAAATCGCCCACAAGTCAGTTATCAGGGACTTCGTCAGGGACTAGGCGCGTCAAGAAGCGTAACGATACATAAGACAGCTTCCTTACCGGAAGCGTGAGGAGACGATATGCGCCTGGCCAACGTCAGCGTAGGTGGTGAGCCCCGGTATGGGGTGATCACGGGAGACGGCTTCATAGACCTCAGCCTGTACTTTGCCGGCCGCTGCCAATGCCTGGCGGACATCCTGACGGATGATCTGCTGGCAGAAGCGTGCACAGCGGTGCAGGAGAGCGCAGCATCGGCAATTCCGCTGGACGCGATCCGGTATTTGCCCGCGCTGCCAGGCAAGACGTCCAGGGTGATCGCCATAGGATGGGCTTACGGTGAGCATCAACGCGAGGTCGGACGCGAAGCGTCGCCCTTCCCGTCCATCTTTCCCAAGATTCACGAGTCGTTTGTCGGGCATGGCGAGACGCTTGTCGCGCCCCACATATCGGACATGTATGACTTCGAAGGCGAAGTCGCACTCGTCATCGGCAAGGGCGGGCGCGATATTCCGGAGGCGCGGGGCCGCGAGCATATCGCCGGCTATACGATCGTCATGGACGGATCGGTGCGGGACTGGCAAAAACACAGTGTGCCGGCCGGCAAGAACTTCGAGAGAAGCAGTTCCATCGGGCCATGGATCACGACCGCGGACGAAATCCGACGACCGGGCGACATGGTGCTTTCCACGCGGCTGAATGGGGCGGTGATGCAGCGGGCCGAGTTCGGGCAGATGGTGTGGAATCCGGGCTACCTCGTGCACTACCTGTCCACGATCTTTGCGCTGCGGCCCGGCGATATTGTTTCGACAGGCACGCCTGGCGGCGTCGGGCACAAGCGTCGGCCTCCTGTTTTCATGAAGGCGGGAGACCTCGTCGAGGTATGCGTTGAAGGCATCGGCACGTTGCGCAACCCGATTGGAAAGGGTAGTGAGCTATGACTTCACCAGCCTGTCGGACGTTAGCGTCTCAGCCCGGAAACGCGGCGCACTACGCGGTGGTGGTGGTCGGAGCCGGTCCCACCGGACTGACGTTGGCGAATCTCCTGGGTGCCTATGGCGTCCGGACGCTGCTGGTGGAACGTGGCGCAGACGTCGTCGACGAGCCGCGCGCGGTGAGTATTGACGACGAAAGTCTCCGTACGCTGCAGGCAGTGGGCGCGGTCGAATCCGTACTGAAGGAGGTAGTAAGGGGCTACGGTACCTGGTACTACTCATGGCGCGGAAAGGAGTTCGCGCGGGTCGAGCCGACTGCCAGCGAGTACGGCTTTCTGAAGCGAAACGCCTTCCGGCAGCAGGTCCTCGTCGCGCAATTGCGGGACAACCTGAAGCGGTTCGAACAAGTATCGCTATGGTTCAACCACGAGGCAGTGGCCTTCACTGACTGCGGCGGCGGCGTTCGGCTGAAACTGTCGCATTCCGGCGAGATCAAGCATATTCAGTGCGATTGGCTGGTGGCATGCGACGGTGGGCGAAGCGGCATTCGCGAACAGCTCGGAATCGTACTTGCCGGCAGGACCTACGACAAGCGATGGCTCATCGTGGACCTGATCGGGAGAACCTCGCCGTTCCGCCATACCAAGACCTTCTGCGACCCCGCCAGGCCGGCTATCCGGTTGCCAGGGCCGAATGGCGCCCTGCGCTACGAGTTCATGCTGCACGACCATGAACGTGCAGAGGACGTACTCGATGAACCGAGGATCCGGCAGTGGATCAGGGCCCGAGACCCGGAAGACGCGCCATTGCCGATTGCCAGAAAGGTCGTCTACACGTTCCACGCGCGCATCGCCGAGCGCTGGAAGACAGGGCGCGTATTCCTGGCCGGCGACGCCGCGCATCTGACCCCGCCCTTTGCCGGGCAAGGTATGAACAGTGGCCTGCGAGACGCGGCAAACCTTGCGTGGAAGCTCGCCGCGGTCGTCAACGGAAGTCTGGACGAGCCGCTGCTCGACAGCTACGAGCAAGAGCGTCGCCCGCATGCGTTGGCGCTGATCCGGATGGCCGTTCGCATTGGAAGATTCATGCAGCCGGCATCCGTGGCCAGTGCAATCCTGATGCAGGCAATGCTAAGGCTCGTCAGTATCTATCGGCCCGTCCGTGACTACATCCTTCATCTGCGATTCAAGCCGAAGCCGCGTTTCCAGAGCGGATTTTTCTCAGCGGGAGACGTCAGCCGTGCCTCGGTCGGGGCAGGCCAGCTTCTGCCTCAGCCATTGGTTGAGCTTTTTGACGGCACACGCATCCGACTCGACGATGTCCTCGGGCCCGGATTCGCCATGTTGATGCTGCCAGGCGCGAGCTCGACCAGCTTCGGCCGTATCTTCGAGCGCGCCGGTGTCCCATATCGGCGGGTGAGGATCGTTCCCAGGATCGACGACTTCATCGAACCGCCCGGGCAGGGCTGCACTGACGCAGTCGTCCGTGACGACACCGGAGTCCTGGACGAAATCATGCGCAGCGCCGGCGCGGATGTGATGTTCGTCCGGCCCGATCGCTATGTACTGGGCTACGCGAAAGCGGGCGACCCCGCGAGCATCGCCGCGCTCGACCGGCTGATCGGAGGCCTTGTCTCCCCCATACGGCAGGCGATGTCCGCTTCTTCGTCCTCTTCTTCTTCCCCGGAAACTGCCGGAACGGTTGCGCCGGACGATGAGGAAATGGCCGCGAAGATCGGCTGATCGATCCGACGAGGGAGCTTGCTTCCCGTCGCTATTTGAAAGGTGTTTGCGAAGTAGAGGTCGTGAGAAGGTGGGGCAGCAACTGACAATATCCAACAGATCTGGAGACACTGAACATGAAGCGATCGCTGTCTGCGGTGGTGGCGCTGAGTGCGCTGGGAACTGCAGCGCCCGATACCTGGGCAACTACTGTAACCATTTACGGGGTAGTGGACTCGAACATCGAGTACGTCACCAACATCGCCCCTGGCCCGCCCACCGTGGATGCCGCAACGGGACGAGTGTCCGTCGGCCCGGGGCATGACCGTGTTGCACTGCAGAGTGGGGGAATGTCGGCGTCACGCTGGGGCTTGCGCGGCGTGGAGGACCTGGGAGGTGGCATGCAGGCGTTGTTCGTGCTCGAAAGTGGCTTCAGCCTGGACGACGGGAAGTCCATGCAAGGGGGGCGCCTGTTTGGCCGGCAGGCTTTCGTCGGCTTGTCCAATTCTCTCGGCGCCTTGACGTTCGGACGGCAGTACACCGCCCTTGGCACGGCCCTCGCCAATTTCTCGCCGGGCGCATACGCCTACCAGTATGAACCGCTGGACGTCATGACCGGGCTAAACTACCGGTCTGACAATACGGTCAAATATGCCAGGAAATTCGGCAACTTCGGCGGCGAGGCGTATTGGTCTTTCGGGAATGGTGTTGCCGGGGCAGGCGAAGTGCCGGGTCAATTCATGCGTGACATCGGCTATGGTGCCTCGCTGGTCTACGCCACCGGACGCTTCTCGGCCACCGTTGCCTACGACGAATACAGGCCGACGGTCACGCCGGCGACCGGTGCCACCGGCAAGTTCAGGAAAGCGGCTGGGGCCGTGAACTATGCCTTCGATCGCGGGACGGTGATGGCGGGATACCGGTGGGGCAGAAACCAGTTCCCCGACGGGACGGTAGGGTTGCGCGACGATCTCTGGTGGATCGGGGGAAACTACCCGATTTCCCCCGCGCTGACGATCACGCTCGGCTACTACTACCAGAACCTGCGCACCATGACGGTGACGCCGACCGCTCCCACGATGCACCCGGCGAATCCATGGGAAGCCTTGTTCATTGTTGACTATGCCTTGTCCAGGCGTACCGACGTCTATCTCACCACGGCGTTTGCCAAGAACGCCGGACTGGACCTTCACTCCGTGAGCCTTGGCTTCTCGGACGTTTATGTGCTCGGCCAGGGCAAGACCAATATGTTCGGCGCGGCATTAGGCATCAGGCACAAGTTCTAGGGATGGTGCTCAAAGCAAGGTCGGCAACACCGCGTTCCGCTGTCGGTTCATTTGATGGGCCATTCAGGCTCGATGTCGATGACCGATTCGGTAGGAGCACGCGTGTTGCCGGCCGGGTACCGAGTTTATTTCAGGGCCAGAGCTAGCGTAACCATCCTGTGCAGCTGGTATGTCGCCGCGCGCTTTGACTGGCGGCGATCACATGCAGCAAGGCTGGATCGTGTTCACCGCCATACCATTCAGTAGTCTTGCTGCGCCGTGGTCCGGATCTCTTCCGGACTGACAAGCACCGCATCCGCGTCGCAATACACCCATTCACCAGGCGTGAACGTCACGCCCCCGAAGGTCACCGGGACGTCGTCTTCGGCGCCCGGCTGTTCGGTTGCATTGCGCAATGCCGTCGTGCCCAGAGCCTTGACGCCGATATGGATGCCGTTGACAGCCTTGCTGTCGCGGATGACGCCGTGGATGACCAGCCCGGCCCAGCCGTTGCTTGCCGCCAGTGCGGCCAGCCGGTCGCCAAACACGCCAATGCGCAGCAAGCCGCCCACATCGACCACCAGGACGCGGCCGGCGCCAGGCGTCGAAAGTCGCCGCAAGACGGGCCTGTGGTCCTCTTGCACGCGCAGCGTCGCGCAGGGGCCGGCGAAATGCTCGCGCAAGCCAAAACTGCGAAACTGCAGTTGGCAGACAGACGTTGTGCCCGGGTGCTCGTCGGAAAGATCGCTGGTAGAGAACATGATGGAATAGAGGAGCGAAGTCAGAGGAAGGTGCGGCCATGTGACACCACATGGCCGCGCGTGCTTAGTTGAGGGTGATGCCGGCCTTTTTTACCACCTCGCCGTATCGTGCGTAGTCCCGGCGGATCTGCTTGCCGAATTCTTCGGGGGTGTTGCCCACCGGGGTGATGCCGAGATCGAGCATCCTGGCCCGCGTTTCCGGCTGATCCAGCACCTTTCTGATTTCCCGCTGCAGCCGGGTGACGATCGGGGCCGGCGTGCCGGCTGGCGCGAGGATGCCCACCCAGGAGTCGACGTTGAAGTTCTTGATGCCGGACTCCATCAGCGTCGGCACGTCGAGCAGCGAGTCGATTCGGTGGCCACCGGTGACGGCGATGGCATGGACCTTGCCGCTCTTCACATACTGGGACACGCTGGCCACTGCGGTACACAACACGGGGAGGGAGCCGCCAAGCACGTCCGTCAGCGCCTGCGAGCCGCCTTTGTATGCGATGTGCTGAAGATTGATCCCGACCTGTTCCTTCAGCAACTCTCCGGCAAGATGACAGGTAGTGCCTGTGCCGGAACTGCCGAACGACAAGCCAGTGCCCCGCTTGGTGGCGGCGTAGGCCACCAGTTCATTGAAATTCCTGGCCGGTACCGAGGGGCTCGTGACGAAGATCAGGGTGGCGTCACCAATCTTCGTGATGGGGGCGAAGTCCGTCAGTACATTGAAGCGTGGTTTGGTGATGTGTGTACCGGTCACCAGCGCGCCATCGAAGCCGAGCAGCAGGGTGTAGCCGTCGGCGCTTGACCTGGCCACCATCTCCGCACCGATATTGCCGGACGCGCCGGGCCGGTTATCGACGATCACGGATTGCCCCAAGGATTGCCCCAGCTTGTCTGCCACCAGGCGTGCGGTGGCGTCGGTGACGCCGCCCGGCACAAACGGCACAACCAGGCGTATCGGGCGGGTCGGGTACTCCTGGGCGTTGGCCTGGCCGGTCCCGCCGGCGGCAATCGCGGCGATGAATCCCAGCAAGCCTAGAACCATCCTCGGGTAGTGCATTCTGTCTCCTGCCGTTTGTTATATGAGTAATCGAATACCTGTCGGGCCATTCTACGGAGCAGCGTGGAGCATGATGTGCCGTTCCCATATCACTTGCGCCAAGCACGTCCGCGAATGTTCCGCAATAGACGGCCAGGGCGGCATGATGTGCTGCAGCGGGGCACAGAGCCTTCGCTACAGGCCTTTCTTCCGTATCGTGGGTTCCGGCAGTGGCAGCGCGGTCTGGTACTTCACCTGCTTGAGCGCGAAGCTGGATCGGATGCTGGCTACGCCCTCCAGCCGCGTCAGCTTGTCGACGATGAAGTGCTCGAGCGCCTGCACTTCGGGTACGAGCACACGGATCAGGTAATCGGAATCGCCGCTCATCAGATAGCACTCCATGACCTGGGGCAGCGCCAGGACCGCGCGTTCGAACGAATCGAGTCCAGCACGGGTCTGTTTTTCAAGCGTGATCTGGATGAACACATTGACATTGAGGCCAAGCTTGCGGGGATCCAGCAGCGTGACATGCCTGCTGATCAATCCGGACTGCTTCAGCAGGCGCACACGGGCAAGGCAGGGCGACGGCGACAGATTGACGCGAGCGGCCAGCTCTACATTGGTAAGGCTGGCGTCGCGCTGCAATTCGGTCAGTATCCTGAGGTCGATCTTGTCGAGTTCAATCATGGGAAGTTCATGGTTGAGACTGCAGGAGGGCGAGCCTCGCGCGTATCTCGTTGCTGCCCTGAAGCAGCACGGACAGGGAATCCCAGTTGCCGTTCCGCAATTGACGCCGGGGGCCGCTGCGCATTTCTATGGCGAGCGTCGCGTCGGGCAGTGTGAGTGTCATCGCGGCCAGGTCAATTTGCAATAGCGTGGCTGGCGTGGATTCGCATCGCGCCTGCAGTTCGCGGACCGAGTCGGCCTGGAGCTGGACGCAGGCGATACCAAGCGCCACGCAGTTGCCGGCAAAGATTTCGCCAAACGACTCTCCCACGATGGCGCGGATGCCGTGCCGGCGCAGTGCCTGTGGCGCGTGCTCGCGCGATGAGCCGCAGCCGAAATTGGCGTTGACCAGCAGGATCTCCGCGCCGGCAAAGCGCGGGTCATCAAAAGGATGCAGGCGCTGTCGGGCGCGTGACAGCTTGCGCTCATCACCGAACACATGGGCTTCCAGGCCCTCGAAGGTGATGCACTTGAGATGCCGCGCGGGCATGATCTGGTCGGTATCGATGTCATCGCCGGGCAGTGGCATGGCGCGGCCGACAATACGTTCTATCCGGTTATTCATGTGCTTGGTGGTGGAGGTGCCGTTCAGGCAATGCCGAAAAGCTGGCGCGCATCGACGATCTCACCCGCGATGGCAGCCGCAGCCACCATCACCGGAGACATCAGCATTGTGCGTCCTTCTGGGGAACCCTGGCGCCCGCGGAAATTCCGGTTTGAGGAGGAGGCGCAGCGCTGCTGGCCGCTGAGGCGGTCTGCGTTCATGCCGCAGCACAACGAACAGCCGGCGTCGCGCACTTCAAAGCCGGCTTCGGTGAAGAGGCGGTCGATGCCGCTGGCAACCAGCGCTGCGTGCACGGCGCGCGAGCCTGGCACCACCAGCGCCTTCACATGCCCCGCGACGCGGTATGCGCGACCTCGCAGATGATCGGCCACGGCTTCGAAGTCGGACATCCTGCCGTTGGTGCAGGAACCGATGAACGCCACGTCAATGCTGGTGCCCGCGATGGCCTGCCCCGATTCAAGTCCCATGAAATCGAGCGAATCGGCCAACGCCGGCGACGCGACAGGAATCCGCTGGTGCACGGCCACCGCCTGGTCCGGCGACGTGCCCCAGGTGACCATAGGGCCGATCTCGTCGGCATGCAGCGTGACCCTGTCGTCATAGCGTGCATCCGGGTCGGAGCGGACCGATTCCCAGTGCTCGATGGCTCGCCTGAGGCGTATGCCCGCTGGCGCATGCGCGCGGCCTTGCAGGTAGCGATAGGTGGTGGCATCCGGATTGACATAGCCGCATCGTGCTCCGCCCTCGATTGCCATGTTGCAGAGTGTCATGCGCGCTTCCATCGAGAAGCGCTCGACGACTTCGCCACCGAATTCATAGGCATAGCCAACGCCGCCCTTGGCGCCCAGGCGGGCAATCGCGAACAAGGCTACATCCTTGGCGTAGACGCCGGGCGCCAGCTTGCCGACGATGTCGATGCGGCGCACGCGCAGTTTTTCACACAGCATGGTCTGGCTGGCCAGCACGTCGCGTACCTGCGTGGTGCCGATGCCAAACGCCACGGCGCCAAAGGCGCCGTAGGTCGAGGTATGGCTGTCGCCACAGACCACCACCATGCCGGGGTGGATCAGCCCGCGCTCCGGTGCGATGACGTGGATGATGCCATGCTCGCCCTGGCGCGGATCGAAGTAGCGGATGCCGGATTGCGCGGCATTGTTGCGCATGGTGGCAATCTGCAGCGCGCTGGTCGCATCGTCGACGGCCTCGGGGTCTCCCAGGGTCGAGGTGGTATGGTCGGACGTGGCGAAGGTACGCTCCGGGTACGCGACCTGCAGCCCACGTTCGCGCAACGTCGCGAACGCCTGCGGGCTGGAGACTTCGTTGAGCATATGGCGGTCCAGCACGAGCTGATACTGGCCGGGCGCGAGTTCGCGCAGCGCGTGGCTGTCGAACACCTTCTCGTAGAGCGTCTTCCCCATCGTCCGTTCCTCGTTCTCTTCAGCTTTGCGTGTCGCCAGCCTGCGACCGATGGTGGTCGACCACCGTGCCGGAAGCGAGCAGTTGCTCGATGCGTGCCGCGTGGAGGCCGGCCTCGCGCAGGAGGTCAATCGAATGCTCGCCGAACGCCGGCGGCACCCGGAAGCCGCTGCAGTTATCGCCGTCATAACGGATGGCACGGTTGGCGGCGCGCACGGGGCCGTACTCCGGATGCGCCATCTCGTAGAAGATGCCGAGGTGACGTACCTGCGCATCGTCTTCGAGTTCATCGAGGCGCAATTCGGGCGCTGCTGGCACGTCATGCTGCTGCAGGCGCGCCATCCAGGTATCGCGGTCGGCGGTGGCAAAGACTGCGCTGAGTTCGGCCGCAATGGCGTCATAGCCGTGCACGCGGCTCAGGCGGTCGGGATAGGCCAGCGCCAGGTCCGGGCGCTCGATGGCGCTGAGCAGGCTCTGCCAGAACTTCTCGGGCGACGACAGATGCAGCCCGATGCGGCGTCCGCATTGGCACGTGACCAGGTACGACTGCGACTTGGAGGCACGGCTGAAGAACTCCGGCGCGCTGCCATAGGCCGACAGCTGTCCAAGCGGCTCGGTGGCCAGCGCGATCATCGCTTCCAGCATGGAGACCTCGACTTTCCTGCCGCGCCCGGTGGTGGCGCGCTCGACCAGCGCGCCAAGGATGCCGATGCAGGCGTAGATGCCGGAGATGGTGTCGGATACCGGCGGACCCGGCACGCGTGAATCCGCGCCGCGATGGAACATCGACATCCAGCCGGACAGGGCCTGGCCGACATTGTCGAAGGCGGGGCGGTTCGCGTAGGGGCCGTCGGCGCCGAAGCCCGTAATCGAGCAATGCACGAGCCGGGGATTGATCCGGTGCAGGTGCTCCGCATCCAGGCCGAGCTTGCCTTCGCTGCCGGGCCGCATGTTCAGCAGCAGCACGTCCGCATCCTGCAGCAGTTCCTGTAGCACCTTGCCACCTTCAGGCGATGCGAAGTCAAGTGCCAGCGATCGCTTATTGCGGTTGTGTGACTGGAAGTGGCCGGCGTACATGCCGCCGTCGAAAGTACGGAACGGGTCGACCACCTTGGGTGATTCGATCTTGATGACCTCTGCGCCAAGCTCGCCCAGCAACTGGGCCGCAAGCGGCGCGGTGATGAAGCGGCCGATCTCGATGACGCGGATATTCTGCAGGATCTTCATTGCGACTCCTTCGGTACCAGGTGCGACGACACTTCTTCTTCGGTGCGCACCCAAAGCGTATTGGCGATGGGATTTTCGATTTCCTCGGCCAGATGGCCAAGCAGGCCGACCGCGCGGCTCACCACCGCCAGGCCGCGGCACAGCTTCCAGGACAGGCCGAGCTCGGAGGCGATGGCGCCGATGGCCCCGGTGGCGTTCACGGGCAACTGGCCCGGCTTGCCGAAAGCGCGCTCGGCCTCCTGTGAGATCGCACGCATCAGGGCCACGTAGGGCCCTGCCAGGCCGTTCTCCTCGGCGATGGCGAACAGCGTGACCGCGCGCGGGTCGACCGGCTTGTGCACGGGGTGGCCGATGCCCGGCACCAGCAGTCGTTGCTGCCGATGCTCCTGCACGATGCGCGCGGCCATCTCCGCCACGTCGTACTGCTTTGCCGTGCCAAGGGGCAGCACGCCCTGCAGCAGGCGGGCGGCGCCTTCGGCCGTGCCCGCGAAGGTCGTGCCCATGCCGCACAGGCCCGCCGCGATCGCGGCCTGCATCGACTCCGGCGCGCCCAGGTAGGTCAGGCGTGCCACCATCGCGGAAGGCGTCATGCCGTGCTCCACCAGCACCGCGAGAATGGCGTTGAAAACTGTCGACTCGGCGGCGCCTGGCTTTCTGCCGGTGACTTCGAGGAAGGCGAAGTCGCCCAGTGCAATCTTGCCCAGCACCTCCTGGCACAAGTCCAGTCCGCGCACCGTGATGCGGTCGGCCGTGCTCCAGCCCATATCCGATCTCAGTTCGTGTTTTTCCATGGTTGACTCCGGTTGAATGTGTTGACGTGCCAAGGGGCGCCTGTCATTGGCCGGGCGCATCGGCCGATACGATCGCGCGCGGCAACAGCAGAATCAGCAGGCAGCACAGCAGCAGGCTTGCGCCGAGCACGTAGGTGCCGCTGTTGACGCTGCCCGTCACGTTCTTGGCGATATTGGTGATCATGGCGCCTGTGATGCCGGCCAGGTTGCCGACCGAGTTGATCATGGCCAGCCCTGCGGCGGCCGCGGCGCCGGTGAGCGCGCGCCCGGAGAAGATCCAGAAGAGCGGTGTCACACCAAGGATGCCGGCCGCGGCGACGGAGAGCAGCAGCAGCGACAGGTCCAACTGGCTGGCGCAGGCCGCGCTCAGGATCAGGCCGATGCCGGCGCATCCCGCCGGAATGGCGGCATGCAGGCGGCGCTCGCCGGTCCGGTTCGAGTGCATGGCGTTGGCCACAAGAAACGCGCCCGCCACCACATAGGGCAGCGCAGACAGCAGGCCGACGTGATAGACGTTCTTGATGCCGGTCGCCTGGATGATCGAAGGCAACCAGAACGAGAGACCGTAGAAGCCGGTGTTCATGGTCAGCAGGATTGCGCACAGCAGCCAGATCACCGGGCTCTTCAGGGCGGCGCCGAAGTGGTGGGCCTTGTGCGCGTTCTCCGTGGCCAGGTTGCGCTTGATCAGTGCCTTCTCGTCGGCGCTCAGCCAGCGCGCCGTGTCGACCGATTCGGTCAGGCAGGCCAGCACCACGATGCCCAGGATCACGGCAGGCAGGCCTTCGATGAGCAGCATCCATTGCCAGCCGCGATGGCCAAAGGCGTCATGCATGTTCTGCAGGACCCAGCCCGATACCGGTCCGCCGATGCAAAGGCTCAGCGGCAGCGCGAACATGAAGCCGGCCAGCACGCGATTCTGCTTGTGCGAGGGGAACCACTGGTTCAGGTAGAGCACGACACCTGGGAAGAAGCCGGCTTCGCACACGCCCAGCAGAAAGCGCAGCACATAGAACATGGTGGCCGGGGTCGTGTGAAACAACGCGGCCAGCGGCCCGATATACATCATGGAAATCGAGACGCAACCCCAGCTGATCATGATCCGCGAGATCCAGCGGCGCGCGCCGACGCGGTGGAGGATCAGGTTGCTCGGCATTTCAAAGAGCACGTAGCCCCAGAAGAGCATGCTCGCGGCGAGCGCGTAGACGTTGTCGCTCAAGTTCAGGTCGCCAAGCATCTGCAGCTTGGCGAAGCCGATATTCACGCGATCGAGGTACGAGACCACGTAGCAGACGAAGAACAGCGGCACCGTCCGCCAGAACACCTTGTCATAGGTGCTTTTGTCAAGATCGGGTAACGCGGCCTCGATCGGGGTTTGCTGAATGCTTGTGGCCATCAATGTCTCCGTTTCATTTTGTGCCGGGGATGCCTGTGCATCGATGCCCGGTCGTGCCAGTTGCCGAGAGCCTGAGGCTGTACGCGCTGTCGCGCTCAATTTGCTCGACTAGATTGTAGGACAGCATGTCAGGCAATGTGTTATTGGGGTTACTGCTGATCAGGCCTGGGGACGTGCCAGGTAGTCCACGTAACTGGCCTCGGTTTCAGAAGTCATGCGAAAGCCCCAGGGTGAAGGAACGGCGCGCATTGCCATTGATGGACAGTGCGTCACCGGTGGTGTAGGAGGCGCCGTTGTGGTTGGTAACGGTGCCGTAAGCGGAATACAGATAGGTGCGCTTCGAGGCGTGATACTTGTAGCCGACGGCAAACTGGCTGGCATTGCGATTGGAGCCAGGCCCGCTGCGCATATCCACGTTGTAGATATAGCTGAGCAGGAACTCGTGGCGCCCGAACGGCACGGAGACGCCCGCCAGGTAGCTGTTGTAGCTGGTGAAGATCCGATCCCCGCCAAGCACCGCCGAGCCGGGGGCACTTTCCGCGCTGGCACGCTGGAACTGGAGGTCGCCATAAAAGGTGGCGAATCCCGCATCGTAGTTCGCCGCCAGCGTGGTGGTCCTGCTGGTGGCCGTCGCAGCAGGGTTGTTGGTGTTGTAGAAAGCAAGTCCGATACTCAGCCGGGATGCCTGGTAGATCAGGTTGGCGCTGTATTGGCGGCCCTTGGCACTGTCACCGGGGACTTCGCCAAAGGCATACATGGCGGAAGCAGTCAGGCCGCCGTACGCCGGCGTCACGTAGATCAGTGAATTGTTGGCGCGGCCGCTGGTGTTCTGCATGTTGGCCATATTGCCAGCCGTTCCTTGGAAGAACGGGTCGGCCAGTACGGTCACCAGGAATGCCGGCGTGTACTGGCGGCCCATGGTCAGGGTCCCGGCATCGCTGGCAAGTCCGACAAACGCCTGCCGGCCGAACATTGGCCCGGCGGGATACTGGTTGAGTGCCTGCGGCCCCTGGGATGACACACCGGTGTCGACATAGAACCCCATTTCCGCCGCAAAGATGGCTTTCAGGTGATTCCCCAGGTTTTCGCTGCCGCGGAAACCCAGGCGGGAGCCGCGCGCGACCCCGCCTTGCAGCGCGCTCTTGACCACCGGCCCCGAGGACGTGCCATTCGCATTGTTGACCGATCCACTCTGGTAGACGTAGCCGGCATCCAGCACCCCATAGAGGTTGACGCTCCCGTTCGGTGTCGCCGGATCGGCCTGCGCCATGGCATTGCTGACGGCGCCACCGAGTCCGATCACCAGGATCGGGACGATTCCCGCGCGTCGGGCGCGCATGCTTTCACGATGTCGCTTCAATTCTTATGACCTCCGGGGTGGCAGGCAACGGCTCAAGCGGTTGCCTGGTGTTGCATGGGGCGAATGGGAACTACGAGGCATGACGACAACGCACTCTGGCGGCACTGGCGACAAGTGTTTATTTAAGCGCTCATGCCACCATTACTCTTACGATTTTGTAGGACAATAATGTGTGCAGCAGTGAGATACAATCAGGGTAATCGCCAGCAAACCACCTGATATGACGAATTCATCCGCTCCGCCGCGCAACACACTCGAATATGTCGTCGACAGCCTGAGGCAGGCCATCTTGAGTGGGCGCCTGGTACCGGGCCAGCGCCTGGTCGAAGCCGACCTGACGCGCGAACTTGGCGTCAGCCGCGGCCCCGTGCGCGAATCGTTCCGCCGGCTGTCGGCCGAAGGGCTGGTGGAAAGCATCCCGAACCAGACCACCATGGTCAGGCGTTACACCCACCTCGAAATGAAGGAGCTGTTCGAGGTACGCGCGGAGCTCGAAGCGCTGGCGGCGCGTCGCGCGGCCAGCCGCATGAACGAGGCATGTGTGCGCGAACGCTTCCTGCAGGCGACCCAGCCGATTTGGGAAGATCACCACACCATGAGCCCGGCGGCGTACTTCGACGAGAACAGGCGCTTTCACCAAGCCATCGCCGACGAATGCGGGAATGCGCAACTCACCGATTTCATTAGCCGCCTGCAGTTGCCGATGATCATGTTCCAGCTCGGCAATGCCATCCACGGTGAAGCGCTGCAAGAGTCCGTCATTGAGCACCGCCTTATTGCCCAGGCTATCGTGAGCGGCGACGCCGACAAGTCTGCCCAATTGATTCGCGAGCACCTCAGGCGTGCCAGCGAGTTCGTAGATCACATGCCTGCCGACACATTCAGGACCTGAAGAAGGCCTGCCGCATCCACTGCGCCAGGGCCTAAATTAAGGCGAAAACAGGTGCCTCGATGCGATTGACGGCATAGCTTTTCGTCATTCCTCCTGACCGCCGCGGTTTGTGCCGCGAACTCGCGCGGGCCGTTGTCATCTCGGCATCCCATGCCGTGGCACCGTTCATAGAATGAGTGTTACTTCAGGAGACACACCGATGACGAACAGTGCTTTGCCCCACGCCCAGTTGTTCGCTCAGGCCAGCGAGCGAGGCGATGAAGATCCGCAGGAAACGCGCGAATGGCTTGATGCGCTGGAGGCCGTAGTGGGGCAATGCGGACAGGAGCGTGGCCACTACCTGCTGGGACGACTGCTGGACAAGGCGCCGGCCTTGGGCCTGTCTTTGAGGGCGCAGGGCAATACACCCTATGTGAACACCATCCCGCTTGACCGGCAGCCGCAATATCCCGGTGACCTTGCGATGGAGGAGCGCATCACCGCGATCGTGCGCTGGAATGCCCTGGCCATGGTGGTGCGCGCCAACAAGGCCTATGGCGAGCTGGGCGGGCACATCGCCAGCTATGCTTCGGCCGCCGAGATCTTCGAGATTGGCTTCAACCACTTCTTTCGCGCCGACAGCGACGCGGGCAAGGGCGACCTGGTCTATTTCCAGCCGCACTCGGCGCCGGGCGTCTATGCCCGTGCGTACCTTGAAGGACGGCTGGACGAAGCGCAGCTGAGCCGCTATCGGCAAGAGGTGGACGGCGGCGGACTGTGTTCGTACCCCCATCCGTGGCTGATGCCGGATTTCTGGCAATTCCCCACCGGCTCGATGGGGATCGGACCAATCAGCGCCATCTATCAGGCCCGCTTCCTGCGCTACCTGGAGCATCGCGGCATCGCCGAGACGGCAGGGCGGCGCGTGTGGGGCGTATTCGGCGACGGCGAGATGGATGAGCCCGAGTCGATCGCCGCGCTGTCGCTGGCCGCGCGCGAGAAGCTGGACAACCTGACCTTCGTCATCAACTGCAACCTGCAGCGGCTGGACGGCCCGGTGCGCGGCAACGGCCAGATCATCCAGGAGCTCGAATCGCTGTTTGCCGGCGCGGGCTGGAACGTCATCAAGGTGGTATGGGGATCGGATTGGGACGCGCTGTTCGCACGCGACCGCAACCACGTGCTGCTGCGCCGCTTTGCCAGCATGGTGGACGGGCAGTACCAGACACTGGGCGCGAACGACGGTGCCTACAACCGTACCCACTTCTTTGACCAGGACCCGGATCTGCATGCACTGGCGGCGCATCTGTCGCCCGCCGAGATCGACGGGCTGCGCCGTGGCGGGCACGACTTCCGCAAGCTGTATGCCGCCTTCGATGCCGCACGGCAGCACACGGGGCGGCCCACCGTCATCCTGGCCAAGACCAAGAAGGGCTACGGCATGGGCCAGGCGGGCGAGTCGCGCAACACCTCGCACCAGCAGAAGAAGCTTGACGTGGAAGCGCTGCGCGCGTTCCGCGACCGCTTCCAGCTGCCACTGGATGACGAAGCCGTAGAGGCCATGCGCTTCCTGAAGCCCGCCGACGACAGTCCGGAACAGCGTTACCTGCATGGCCGCCGTGCCGAACTGGGTGGCTACATGCCCCGGCGCAGCACCACAGCGCCTGCCGTGCCGGTGCCGCCGCTCGAAAGCTATGCGCAGTTCGCGCTGCAGCCGGATGGCCGCGAGGTGTCTACCACCACGGCCGTCGTGCGACTGTTCACCAACCTGCTCAAGGACAAGGCGCTCGGCCCGCGCATCGTGCCCATCGTGGCCGACGAGGCGCGCACCTTCGGCATGGCCAATCTGTTCCGGCAGGTGGGCATCTATTCGCCGCTGGGCCAGTTGTACGAACCCGAAGACGCCGCCTCGATGCTCTACTACAAGGAGTCGAAGGACGGTCAATTGCTGGAGGAAGGCATCACCGAGGCCGGCGCGGTATCGTCATGGACGGCGGCCGCCACATCGTACAGCGTGAACGGCGTGGCGATGCTGCCGTTCTACATCTACTACTCGATGTTTGGCTTCCAGCGCATCGGCGACCTGATCTGGGCCGCGGCCGACCAGCGCGCGCGTGGTTTCCTGATCGGCGCGACGGCTGGCCGCACGACGCTGTCGGGCGAAGGCCTGCAGCACCAGGACGGCACCAGCCATCTGATTGCGTCGACCATTCCCAACTGCCGCGCCTATGACCCTGCCTTCGCCGGCGAAGCCGCGGTCATCATCGACCATGGCAGCCGCCGCATGCTGGAGCAGCAGCACGACGAGTTCTACTACCTGACGGTCACCAACGAAAACTATGCACAGGCACCGCTTGATCCTGCCCAGCATGCCGATGTCATCCGCGGCATGCGGCGCCATGGTTCGACCGGCACGGGTACCCCCGCCGTACGGTTGCTCGGTTCCGGCGCGATCTTGCGCGAGGTGATCGCGGCTGCCGGCATGCTCGCTGACGAATGGGGCGTGAGCGCCGAAATCTGGAGCGTGACCAGCTTTGCCGAACTGGCGCGCGAGGCGCAGGCAGTACAACGCGCGCGTTTGTTCGCGCCTGGGAATGCAGGGACCAGCCACCTCGAGCGCTGCCTGGCTGGCGATGCGCCGGTAGTGGCGGCCAGCGACTACGTTCGCGCCTATTCCCAACTGATCGCGCCCTACGTGCACGCGCCTTATATCGCGCTCGGCACTGACGGTTTCGGCCGCAGCGACACTCGCCCCGGGCTGCGTCGCTTCTTCGAGGTGGACCGCGAGCACATCGTGCTCGCGGCGCTGGCTGAAGCCGATCCGGGCAAGCATCGCGAGGCCATGCGCAAGTATGGCAGGGAGGTGTTGTCCGCGGCGCCCTGGCAACGTTGATGCGCAGCCGTACAAGCAATGCCATGCAGACGCTTACCCTCCCCGATATCGGGGACGACAGCCAGATTGCCGTGATCGAGGGGCTGATCCGCAGTGGCGACGCCGTAGCACTCGAACAACCTGTGGGCACGCTTGAATCCGGCAAGGCCACTGTGGATGTGCCAAGCGCGATGGCGAGGACCGTCAGAACGAATAGGCAGCCGACACGTAGACAAAGTTGGTATTGTGGCCGCCGACCGCGCTCAGGACTTTGGCCACATCCACGTGAACCAGGCCGGCATCAACGGCGACATGGCGGTTGGCCTGCCAGAACAGGTCAAAGGCAAGCTGGTTGCCTGTATAACGCCCGGATCGCCCCGCCGTGCCGGCAATCGGAATGGCCGCTGCGGTGTAGACCGCATCGTTCGTCGTCTGCCGCCAGATAAAGTCCCACGAAACCGTGAGCCGCAGCCGCGGTGTCGGCTTCAGCGTGAGCGATGGTTGCAAGTCAACTACGTTCGAGGCGCCAAGGAGCCCCGCCTGGTTGAAGTACGCGAGCTTCGGAAAGAGCCCGTTATAGGTGCCAAGCTTGCCGTCGTGCGGGTCACGATCGCCGCTGCCGGCGGTCGCCTTGATGCCGGCGCGCACCGGCCAACTGGTCGAGGCAAGGGTATAGCCGGTATCAGTGGAGACTCCCCATGCGCGCACATCCTGCTGGCCGAAGCTGCCGAACTGCGCCAGCGCTTCCCAGTCCCAGTCCAATCGGTCGTGGCTGCCGAACACGCGCCCGCCCACCGAATGCCGTCGTTCTACGCCGGCGCCGATGCTGTACAGCGCGTGGTTGTTCTCGAACCCGAGGTAGTAGAGGTCCACGCCCGAGGCTGGAATGAAGGTCCTGGGAAAGGTCGCGTAGAGTCCCCAGAAGCCTTGCGCGTGGTTGGGCTGGTCGTCGAAATTGCCTGCCTTCAGCAGGACGGGGCGCGTGGCGAAAGCGTCCACCCGCACGTTGTCGACGGCCCCGCCAAGCCGCACGCCGTCAAAGGCGCGCCGGACGTTGGGTGCGTCGCGCACTGAAATCAGCCGCTGCGAGCCGAACGCCATCTCCTGGCGTCCTGCCCGCAGAACGGGGTCAAATGCGGCGTTGCCTGTCACTGGCACATGCACATCGACAAAGGCCTGCTGCAGGTCCAGCCGGTCTTCATAGGGCGGCGTGGCGATGTCTTTGCCAGGCGCGAGTTGATTGCCCAGCTGCACAAATCCGCGCAAGTAGTCGCCGGCATGCAGGTCGGCGTGGACCAGGATGCGGTGCAGCAGGTAGCTGTCTGACCTGGGGCCCGGTACGCCGAAGTTGGGTGCGGAGTAGCTTTCGAAGCGCTCGCGAATTTCGCCGCCCAGGCTCAGGTAGATGCTTTCGGAACCGAGCGGAATGTACTTGATGGGATCCCACAAGTCACTGTGCGCCGACGTGTCACGCAGGTATCGGTAGTCTTCCTCATAGCGCAGGAACTTGTAGGGCGGGGCGACCATCGGCGGTGGTGCCTGTGCAAGCGCATGGCATGCCGTACAGGCGATAGCGAGGCTGACGATGCTGGGGCTGCGCATGACTTCTGTTTGATTCGTCGCCTGCTGATTCGGTACGCGTGGTCAGCATCGATGCCAGCGAGCGAACCATCAGCCCATGACGCGGCACCGCAATCCGTGACTCCATCAGCAATGCAGTGGCGGTCTCCGGCGCCGCCAGCTGACGGCGCCAGCGTCTGACATCAGCGCGCGGAATCGAGAGCTTCACCGTTCTTCTGCACGACCTGCGCCTTCATATAGCTCTCGATCAACAATTGATAGGCCGGGAAGATCTTGGTGTAAACCTCCGCCCACTGCTGCGCGTCGTCACGGTGCCAGGTCTGCTGCAGCTCGGACGCTACGGCGGCCGTGTCCATGGGCACCACGCCCGCCTGCACCACCCGCGCCAGCGTGATTTCCTGCGCCATCTTCGAGTACGTGCCCGAGGCGTCGACCACCGCGAAAACCTTGTAGCCATCCGCCACCGCGCTGATCGACGGGAAAGCCATGCAGACGCTGGT
>JACXTT010000573.1_pt1 | contig 63085 bp, 59 predicted proteins | sample 9270951 | NCBI WGS metagenome assembly JACXTT01 (sample SAMN15532306, study PRJNA645909) | rock metagenome | isolation source: weathered quartz diorite | place: Puerto Rico | collected 2017-06-21 | reverse complement strand
GGGGTCCGGCTCCACGGGCGAGAGGTCGGGCTCGGGGAAGTAGCGGTAGTCGAAGGCGAACTCCTTCGACCGCCCGTGGGTCGTCATGCCGGCGTGCTCGTCCCAATGCCGCGTCTCCTGCAGGAGCGACTGCCCGGCCGCGAGGGCGGCGCGATGGCGCTTCTCCTCGAAGGAGAGCGCGCGGTAGAGCGACCTGATCGAGTTCAGGTTCTTGATCTCGACCTTCGTCCCAAGCTCCGTCGCACCGGAGGAGCGAACGCTGATGTTCGCGTCGCAGCGAAGCGAGCCCTCCTCCATCCGGACGTCGGACACACCGAGGGCCTCCAGGACGCCCCGGAGCTCAATCAGGTAGGCGCGCGCCTCCTCCGGGCTTCGCATGTCGGGCTCGGACACCACTTCGACCAGCGGAACGCCTGCACGGTTGTAGTCCTCGAGCGCGTAGTCCGCCCCCGCGATCCGGCCCGTCGCACCCGCGTGCGTCGTCTTGCCGGTGTCCTCCTCAAGGTGCACGCGCGTGATGCCGATCCGTCGCTCGTCGCCGTCGACCTGGATGTCCAGGTGCCCGTCCACGCACAGGGGCAGGTCGTACTGGGAGATCTGGAAGTTCTTCGGCATGTCGGGATAGAAGTAGTTCTTGCGGTGGAAGAGGGAGTGCGGCGCGATCCGGCAGTCGAGCGCCAGGCCGATCCGGATCGTGTACTCGATCGCTGTCTCGTTCGGGACCGGGAGGGTGCCCGGATGCCCCAAGCAGATGGGGCAGACGTTCGTGTTGGGCGGCGCACCGAACACGTTCGGGCAGCCGCAGAACATCTTCGTGCGCGTGGCGAGCTCCACGTGGCATTCCAGACCGACGACGGTCTCGTATGTGTCACCCATGGTCGGGCCCACGATAGCGGGTCTCGGAAGCCCGCCCACGGGCGGCCATCGCGTCCAGCTTGGCATCGATGGATCTGCGGGCCTCGAGGACGTCCGCCTCCGAGACGCCGATGTCGTGGCCGATCTGTGAGGGGGACCAGCCGGCGTTCGTGAGAGAGAGCACCATCTCTTCCTGACGCGTCAGCCACCGATCCGATGGAGTATCCCGACGGTCGAGAGCGGCGACCGCTCGAACGATCGCGATCCCCCGTCGGATCAGATCAGACTGGGACCGTCGTTGCTCCCGACCGATGCGTCGGAGGTCTGTGGCGTCCTCGTCGCTGATCCAGATCGTCGTTTTGCGCACGTTCGATCCCTCCTGCGGGGCGGGGAGCCTTCGTCCGAACACACGTGGCGCCATACGTCCGTCGCGGCTGGTCACCAACGTGTGGCGCCATACGTCCGTCGCGGCTGGTCACCAACGTGTGGCGCCATAGGTCATCGAACCTCTGCGTATCGGCCGTCACCGGCCGACATCGTCGCACGAGCCGCTGACAAGCTCAGGCGACGATCTCGGCCAGCACCGGAGGGCGAGCGTCGAACCCTAGAGCCTCCTCGAGCGCCGCGGCGGTGCGGAGCACGGTCGGCTCGTCGCGAAGCCTCCCCATGATCTGGAACCCGACGGGCAGGCCGTCGGGGGCGAGGCCGCACGGGATGCTGATCGCGGGCGTCCCGGAGAGGTCCGAGGGGATCGTGAAGATGTCGGAGAGGTACATCGCGAGCGGGTCCTCCGTCCGCTCCCCGAGCCGGAAGGCCGTCGTCGGCGATGTTGGAGCGACCAGCACGTCGAATCGCTCGAAGGCCTCGTCGAAGTCGCGGATGACGAGGGTGCGCACCTTCTGGGCCTGTCCGTAGTACGCGTCGTAGTAGCCGGCCGAGAGCGAGTACGTCCCGAGCATGATGCGCCGCTTGACCTCGTCGCCGAACCCCGCGCCCCGGGTCCGGACGTTCATGTCGGCCACGTCGGTCGCCCCATCGCCGACCCGCAGCCCGTAGCGCACGCCATCGAAGCGCGCGAGGTTCGATGAGCACTCGGCGGGCGCGATCAGGTAGTAGGCCGAGAGCGCGTACTCCGCGTGGGGCAGCCGGGCCTCGTCGACCCGCGCGCCGAGCGCGGCGAGCCGGTCGATCCCGTGTCGGACCGAGGCGGCGACGCCGGGCTGGATGCCCTCCATCGTCATCCACTCCTCGAGCACCCCGACCCGCAGGCCCTGGACGCCCCCATCCAGACCGCGCGCGTACTCGGCGGGCGGATCGGGGAGGCTGGTCGCATCCAACGGATCGTGCCCGGCGATCGCGGAGAGCAGGGTGGCCGCGTCGAGCACGCTTCGCGTGAGCGTGCCGACGTGGTCGAGCGAGGACGCGAACGCGATCAGGCCGTAGCGTGAGACGCGGCCGTAGGTGGGCTTCAGGCCCACGACGCCGCAGAGGGACGCGGGTTGGCGAACCGACCCGCCCGTGTCGGTCCCGAGCGCCCACACGGCCTCGCCCGCGGCGACGGCGGCGGCCGACCCGCCCGAGGACCCGCCGGGGACGGTCTCGAGGTTCCAGGGGTTGTGGACCGGGCCGTACGCAGAGTTCTCGTTCGAGGAGCCCATCGCGAACTCGTCGCAGTTCGTCTTGCCCACCAGGACCGAACCCGCCGAGCGCAGGCGCGCCCACGGCGTGCCGTCGTAGGGGGGGACGTAGGGCTCGAGGATCCTCGAGCCCGCGGTCGTCACGATCCCGCGCGTCGCGAGCACGTCCTTCAGCGCAAGCGGGATGCCGGCCACGGGTGGGAGCGCCTCGCCGGCCACGATACGCCGGTCGACCAGATCGGCCTGCTCGCGGGCGGCCTCGTCGGTGACCCGGAGGAAGGCGTGGAGCCGCCCGTCCAGCGCCTCGATCCGCCCGAGCGCCGAGTCCGTAACCTCGCGCGCCGAGGCCTCACGCCTTCGGATCAGATCGGCGAGCTCCGCGCCGGAGCGGTCGCAGAGCTGCGTCACACCGGATCGTCCTCCTCCTCGACGATCCGCGGGACCTTGAACCGCCCGTCCTCGGCCTCCGGTGCCGAGGCCATGGCCTGCTCATGCGTGAGGCACGGCACCTCGTCGTCCGGGCGGAACACGTTCGCGCGCGGGATGGGCTGCGCGGTCGGCGGGACGCTCTGGGCCGCCACCTCGCCAACGCGCTCCGCGTGCTCCAGGATCAGGCCCAGCTGGCGGCGGAAGCGCTCGAGCTCCTCGGGTGTGAGCGACAGCCTGGCAAGCTGGGCGACTCGCGCGACATCGATGTCGACCGGCATGGTTCGGCCAATGAGTCTACGCGCCCTCGATGCCCCGGAAGTCCGCGCCGATCACGATCGTGCAATCGACCCCGGTCGTGTACGTCGCGTTCGCCTTCAGAAGCAGGTTGGAACTCGTGTAGGACGCCACGACCTGGGCCTGGCTGATCTCGCCGTTTCGATACAGGATCTCGCTGTCCGAGAGCCCGGCGGGCGCCGGTTCGACCGGGAGCACGACGAACCCGGCCTGCTGGAGGAACGTCAGCACGGACTGGGCCTTCCCGCCAGAGCTCGCGTCGAAGACCCGGACCGTGATGTTGGCGGGCGAGATGGCGGTGCCGGGGAGCTCGATGCCGATGCTCCCGAGTCGCTTGCCATCCCGGATGCGCGTGAAGAGCGTGGCCGCGTCCGGCTCGATCAGCTGGACGTAATCGACCCCGTTGATGGTGAGTGGCGTGGCGGGCGCGGCGCGGAACTGCACGGCGGCCTGCCCGAGGCTCGCAAGCTTCCTCGTGAGGTCCTGGAGAGCGTACAGGTTGAGCCCCGCGTCGATCGTCAGGTTCGACTGCACCGCCTTGATGAGCGAAGGGATGTGGAAGATCTCGCCGATCGACTGCGCCTTCTGGATGACGGCCCGCATGAACTGCTGCTGGCGTGCGATGCGCGAGAAGTCGGGGATGATGTCCCCCTCGACGTGGCGGGCCCGCACGTAGGCGAGGGCACTGTAGCCCTTCAGGTCGTAGCAGCCCTTATGCGGCAGGTTCAGGCCCGAAAGGGGATCCTTGAGGGGGCGGTTCGTGCAGATCGGGATCCCGCCGAGCGCGTTGATCAGGTTCTCGAACCCGGCGAAGTTGATCTCGACGTAGTGGTTGATGGGAAGGCCGGTCACCTCCTTGACGGTCTTGACCATGGTGTTCGGGCCGTAGTCGAAGGCCGTGTTGATCTTCCCCATCCCGTGGCCGGGGATGTTCACGAGCAGGTCCCGGGGAAGTGAGAGGACCACGGTCCGGTTGTGGACCGGGTCGACGCGCACCAGGATGATCGTGTCGGCGCGCTGTCCGGCGACCGTCTTGGTGGTGCCGAACTGGCTCTGCTGTCCCTTCGAGAGCCCCGACCGCGTGTCGCTCCCGAGGATCAGGAAGTCGCAGATGTTCTGGGCGCACGTCTGCGTGATCTCGGTCAGGCAGGTCGTCCCCGTGCAGTGCTTGCCCTCGACGGGCAACTTGGTGATCGTCGCCTCCACGTGATGGATGGTCGCGATCGAGAGCGCCGCCCCCACGGCGAGGGCCAGCCCGGCGATGCCCGAGAGGAGCAGGAACAGGCGGCGAGCACGAGGATGCCCGGATCGGGCGGGAACACTTGGCGCCGTGGGGGCTTCGACCATACTGTTCGAGCTTAGGGTAACCGGGGCCGGGAGGGTCTCAGACCGTGCGCGACATCGTGTGGAGTCCTTCTGAAGATTACGTTCGCCGCGCGAACGTCACGCGGCTCATGCGCGCCCACGGGATCGAGACCTACGACCAGCTCATCGCCCGCTCCCAGGAAGACATCGAGTGGTTCTGGGACGCGGTCGTTCGCGACCTCGGGATCGAGTTCTACGAACCCTATCGAGCGGTCCTGGACACCTCGCGTGGCGTGCCATGGGCGCGGTGGTTCCTGGGTGGATCGGTCAACCTCGCTCACAATTGCGTGGACCGATGGGCCGAGGCGACCCCCAACGCCCCGGCGGTGCTGTGGGAGGGCGAGGAGGGGTCCCCGCGGACGGTCACGTATGGCGAGCTCCAGGCGATGGCGAACCGGCTGGCAGGTGGCCTGCGGGCGCTCGGCGTCGCGAGGGGCGACAGGATCGGCATCTTCCTGCCCATGGCCCCCGAGACGATCGCGGCCACGCTCGCCTGCGCGAAGCTCGGCGCGGTCTACCTGCCGATCTTCTCCGGGTACGCCGCCGATGCCGTCGCGACCCGGCTGCAGGACGCCGAGGCGAAGGTTCTCATCACGGCCGACGGAACGACGCGACGCGGCAAGCTCGTCCCCATGAAGGAGGCGGCGGACGGTGCCGCGGCGCTGTCGCCCTCCGTCGAGCGCGTCGTCGTCTGGTCCCGGCTGGAACGCGTCGGCCTGCCGTGGCGGGACGGCCGGGACGTTCGCTGGGAAGACATCCTCGCCATGGGATCGGAGCGGTTCGACACCGAGCACCTCGACCCGGAGGATCCGCTCTTCATCGCGTACACCTCGGGGACGACCGGGATGCCGAAGGGGTCCGTGCACGTGCACGGCGGATTCCTGGTGAAGATCGCCGCCGAGGTCGCCTACCAGGTTGACCTGCACCCTGGCGAGACCCTCTTCTGGGTGACCGATCTGGGCTGGATCATGGGGCCGTGGGAGATCGTCGGGGCGGGGGCCCTGGGGGCGACGGTCCTGCTCTTCGACGGCGCGCCGAACGATCCGCCGGACCGGCTGTGGGACCTGGTCGAGCGTCACCGGGTCACGGCGCTCGGCGTGTCCCCCACCCTGATCCGCGCGCTGATCCCGGCGGGCGAGCAGCACGTGCGGCGTCACGATCGCTCGAGCCTTCGTATCCTGGGCTCGACCGGCGAGCCCTGGAACCCCGAGCCCTACCGCTGGTTCCTGGACGAGGTGGGCGAGGGCCGCTGCCCGATCATCAACCTCTCCGGCGGCACCGAGGTCGGCGCGTGCTTCCTCTCTCCGCTGCCGATCACCGAGCTGAAGGCGTGCACGCTTCGTGGCCCGTCGCTCGGGATGGCGGTCGACGTCTGGGGCCCCGACGGCGCGCCGGTCGCGCCGGGCGAGGTCGGCGAGCTCGTGTGCACGAAGCCGTGGCCGGCCATGACGCGCGGCATCTGGCGCAACCCCGATCGGTACCTCGAGACCTACTGGAGCCGGTGGCCCGACGTCTGGGTGCATGGGGACTGGGCGAGCATCGACGGGGACGGGTTCTGGTTCCTGCACGGACGCTCCGACGACACGATGAACATCGCCGGCAAGCGGGTGGGCCCGGCCGAGGTCGAGAGCGCCCTGGCCCATCACCCCGCGGTCGCGGAGTCGGCCGCGGTCGGCGTGCCGGACGAGCTGAAGGGCGAGGCCGTGTGGTGCTTCGTGGTGCTTCGCCCGGGCGCCGAGGCATCCGACGAGCTCCGGTCGGAGCTCGGCGCGACGGTCGCGGAGCATCTGGGGAAGTCCTTCAAGCCCTCGCGCGTCGTGTTCGTCGAGGAGCTGCCGAAGACGCGAAGCGCGAAGATCGTCCGTCGGGCCCTCCGCGCCGCCGCCTTGGGGCGGGATCCGGGAGACCTCTCGAGCCTGGAGAACCCAGGGGCGCTGGATGCCATCCACCAGCGGCTCGGGGTCCCGGCAGGGGGAGCCGAATGATCCGTCGACCTGTCCAGTGCGAACGTTGGCAAAGGCCACGAAGGGGATGTCGTGGTCGTTCGTAGCCTGGAGGATGCGCGCGACCGCGATCTCGTCCGTCGGGTGATCGCCAAGGACGAGGAGGCATTCCGGAGCCTGTTCCGGCGCTACGCCCCGATGGCGAAGGCGCTGGCGCTCCGTGTCGTCCGACAATCCTTCGTGGCGGAGGAGATCGTCCAGGAGGCGTTTCTTGCGTTGTGGCGAAACCCGGGTGCCTTCCGCGAAGACCGCGGAAGCTTTCGCGCTTGGATGCTCTCGACCGTGCACCACCGCGCGGTGGACGCCGTCCGTCGCGAGGAAGCCTGGCGGCGCCGGTCTCGGGAGCACGACCCCGACGCGCTGGTGGCCGAGGACGTGGGCGCGACCGTCGCCGAGGAGCTGGACCATGCCGCGATGCGTCGCGAGATCCGGGCCGCCCTGGATCAGCTGCCCGCCGAGCAGCGACAGGTGCTCGAGATGATGTACTTCGAGGCGAAGACGCAATCGATGATCGCCGGGGAGCTGGACCTTCCCCTCGGGACCGTGAAGAGCCGGACGCTCCTGGGCATGCGGCGCCTTCGTGACCTGATCGTGCAGGAGGGGTCGTGACGACCTCCGACCGTCCCCACGACCTGATCGAGGAGCTGATCGCCGCCGACGTCCTGCACGGCCTGGACGAGCTCGACAGGCGCCGTCTGGAGCGTGAGCTCGAGAGCCACGGCCCCGACTGCGACGAATGCGACCGGCTGATCGCGGAGTACTCCGAGGTGGCGGCCCGTCTCGCCGTCTCGCTCGACCCCGCCCCGACTTCGGCCGAGGCCGAGGAGCGGCTGATGGCGATCGTTCGGGAGGTCGGCGACTCGGTCGCCGAGCCCCGCCGGCCGGACCGCAGGGTCCCGGCGGCCGCCCGCGCCTCGCGCAGGCGATGGGTCGCGCTCGCCGCGGTGGCAGCCGCTTTCGCCGTCCTGGGCGGCGTCGTGGGTCGCGCGCTCCCGCGCACGACCTCCGCGCTCGATCGGGGGTTCCTCGCGTTCGCGGCCGAGCCGGGCACGAGGTTCATCCCGTTCCCGCCGAAGAACGGGCAATCGCTCGCCGTCGCCGTGAACCCGGGGACGGCCGGCGGTTGGATCGTTGGATCGGGCCTGCCGGGCCTCGCCGACGGGAAGGTCTACGAGCTCTGGTACTTGCCCGAGGCGAACGGAACGTTGCAGCCGGCGGGGACCTTCGAGGCGTCGGGGGGCCGGGTGATCTCGCCCGTGTCGGTCGGGGCCTCGTTCGTCGCGCTGGCGGTGAGCATCGAGCCGCACGGCGGGAGCCGAACGCCGACGCTGCCGCCGGTGTTCATCACGACGAAGGTCTGAGCGCGAGCGCGCGCTCCGGAGGAAGCACCGGCTCGAGCGGCCTGGTCCGGCGCCGCGGCTCCTTCCTTAGCTGGCCGAGGGCGGCCAACCCCGCGACGAGCGTCGCGATCCCGCCGAGCAGCAGACCGGCCCGGGGGCCGAAGCGCTCCGAGAACCAACCGACCAGCGTGCCGCCGATCGGTGTGGAGCCGAGGAAGACGACCGAGAACACGGCCATCACCCGCCCGCGCATGCGGTCGTTCGAGCCCAGCTGCAGGAGCGAGTTCGACGTCGCGATGAAGGCGGTGCTCGCGGCGCCGACCGGGACCATCACGGCAAGCTCCAGGCCGAACTCGGGGACGACGGCGGCGACCGCCAGGAGCGCGCCGAGCGCCAGCATGGAAAGGACGAGGAGGCGATTCGAGGCATGTCCCCTCGCCGCCACGACGAGCCCGCCCACCACCGCGCCCGCCCCCATCGCGGCGAAGACCATCCCGTACGCACCCGGTCCGCCGTGGAACGCGACCTTGACCATGAGCGGGAAGACCACGGAGAAGTTGTAGGCGAGCGTCCCCACCACGGCCATCAGCAGCAGGGGGACGCGGAGCTCGGACCTCGACCAGATGTATCGCAGCCCCTCGCGCAGCTGGCCCTTGCCACGCGGGACGCGCCCGGTCGGGAACAGCTCTCGCGGCCGCATCGCGAGGAACGCGGCCACGACCGCGGCGTAGGACAGGGCGTTGGCTAGGAAGCACGGGCCGATGCCGAGCGTCGCGATCAGCAGTCCGGCGAGCACGGGGCCCGCGATCCGCGCCGCGTTCATCACGACACCGTTCAGCGACACGGCGTTCGCGACGTCGCGTGCGCCGACCATCTCGATCACGAACGCCTGGCGAGCCGGCATGTCGACGAGCGTCACGATCCCGAGCAGGAACGCGAAGAGGTACACGGTCGCGAGCGTCGCGAGCCCCGTGACCGTGAGGACGCCGAGGGCGAGCGCCAGCGCCCCGGAGAGGCTCTGCGTGAGGACGATCAGCCGGCGCTTGTCCGCCCGATCGGCGATGACGCCGCCCCACGGCCCGGCGACCAGGATCGGCAGGAACTGCAGGGCGGTGACGATGCCGAGGGCGAGCCCGCCGCCGGAGAGCTTGAGGACGAGCCACGCCTGGGCCACCGACTGCATCCAGGTGCCGGTGAGCGAGACCCCTTGGCCGATGAAGTACAGACGGTAGTTCCGGACGCGAAGGGAACGGAAGGTCCGGTCAGCGGCGCGGCGAACCGGCGTCACGCCTGCTCACCGGCCAGCCGCTCCAGGATCGGCGCCGCACGCTCCAGGATCGCGAGGTCCTCCGGGTCGAGGCCGCGAAGTCGCTTCGTGAGGTAGGCCGTCCGCCGCGTCCGGGTCCGCTCGAGGAGCCGCCGCCCCTCGGGCGAGAGCTGCACGATGGTGACCCTCCGGTCGTTCGCATCGGTCTGCCGGACCACCAGCCCCTCCTCCTCGAGGCGGGTGGCGATTCGGGTGAGGGTCGGCGGCTGCACACGCTCGGCCACGGCCAGGTCGCCGAGCGTCACGGGCTCGAGCCGCTCGATGCTCCAGAGCGCCGAGAGGAGCGAGGCGGTGAGGTCGGTGCCGGTCTGCTGGCGGAGCCGGCGGGCGAGGCGGGCCACCGCCACCCGCAGATCCGCCGCCAATCGCTCGGCGTCGGTCGCAGAGGGGGTGCGTGCACGGGCGGCGGTGGCCGCGTTCATCACCGTGAGTTTAGCACCACTAATTAGTGACGCTAAGGATTAGGGTTCCTGGATCGATCCCCTGGCCATGTCGATCGCCCGCTTGCGGGCGAGCCGGGCCTCGCGTCGGACCTTCGCTTCCACCTGGCGCCGGCGTTGGTCGTCGTCCTCCGCGACCACGGGCGGAACCGGCCGAGGCCTCCCGGTGCGATCGAGGGCCACGAAGACCAGGTGGGCGCTCGACGTGTGGACGCGTCGCCCCGTCACGACGTTCTCCGCCTCCACCCGCACCCCCACCTCCATGGACGTGCGGCCGGTGTCGTTCACCATCGCCTTGACGGTGACCAGGTCGCCGACGAAGACGGGTTCGAGGAACGACATCTCGTCCATGGCCACGGTCACGACGGGCCCCCCGCAGTGCTTCACGGCCGCGAGGCCACCGGTCGTGTCCACGAGCTTCATGATGGCGCCGCCGTGGACGTTGCCGAGGAGGTTCACGTCGGTGACCTCCATCGCGACGATCTGCACCACCGAGGATCGGGAGGCCGGCCTGGGGGTGAGGTCCCAGCTCTCCCCCTCAGCGTGCTCGGTCATCCCCCGTACCGCTTGATCAGGTCGCGCGCGATGACGACGCGCTGGATCTGGTTCGTCCCCTCGTAGATCTGGGTGATCTTCGCGTCGCGCATCATGCGCTCGACCGGATACTCCTTCATGTAGCCGTAGCCCCCGAGCACCTGGACCGCGTCGGTCGTCACGCGCATCGCGGTGTCGGCGGCGAAGCACTTCGCGACGCTCGCGAAGTAGGTCATCCGCGGGTCCTGCCCGTCCACCAGGCTGGCGGCGCGGTACACGAGGAGCCGGGCGGCTTCGATCTCCATGGCCATGTCGGCGAGCAGGAACTGGAGCCCCTCGAAGTGCGCGATGGGCTTGCCGAACTGCTCGCGCCCCGTCGCGTAGCGCGCGGCCACGTCGAAGGCGCCCTGCGCGATCCCGAGCGCTTGCGCGGCGATCGTGGGGCGCGAATAGTCGAGGGTTCGCATCGCGTACGTGAACCCCTCGCCCTCTGCGCCGATCAGCCGGTCCTCGGGGATCCGGGCGTCCTCGAGGTAGACCTCGGCGGTCGGGGACCCACGGATCCCCATCTTGTGCTCCTTCTTCCCGAAGGAGACGCCGGGGTCGTCCTTGAAGACCAGGAACGCGGAGATGCCCCTCGCCCGGAGCGACGGATCCTTCGTCGCGAAGACCGTGTACGCGTCCGAGGTGCCCGCGCCGGTAATGAAGCGTTTCGTACCCGAGAGGCGCCAGCCGTCGTCCGTTCGCTCGTACCGGGTCTGCATCGCGACGCTGTCGCTCCCGCTCCCCGGCTCCGTGAGGCAGTAGCTCATCTGGTGCGCGCCGTTCGCGATGCCGGCGATCAGCTCTCGCTTCTGGTCGTCCGAACCGGCGAGCATCACCGGGATCGCGCCCAGCCGGGACACGAGCACCATCAGGGAGCAACCCGCCGAGATCCGGGAGATCTCCTCGATCAGGACGGCGAACGTGAGCGAGCCGCCGCCGTGGCCCCCGTGCTCCTCGGGGTAGCCGACCCCCATCAGCTCGTGCTCGACGAAGATCTTGTGGACGTCCCAGGGGAACTCGTCCTCGTCGTCGATCTCGGCCGCGCGTGCGAGCCCGATCTTTTCCTCGACGATCTCTCGGACGAGCGCGCGGAACTCCTCGAGCTCAGCCGGCAGCGCGAACGGCTCGTCGGCCATCGCGCGTCAGGCGGGACGGCGGATGATCAGCGCGTCGCCCTGACCGCCGCCGCCACACAGGGCCGCGCCGCCGAGCTCCACGCCGCGCCGGCGCATCTCCAGGGCGAGCGTGAGCACGAGGCGGGCCCCGCTCATCCCGATCGGGTGCCCGAGCGCCACGGCACCGCCGTTCACGTTGACGAGCTCCTCGTCGACCCCCAGCATCCGCGTCGCGTTCAGGGCGACCGACGCGAAGGCCTCGTTGATCTCGACCAGCCCGAGGTCGTGAGCGTCCTTGCCGGCCTTCTTCAGGGCGTGCTGCATGGCGATCGCCGGGACCGTGTGCAGCCACGCGTAGCGTTCGGCGCTCATCCCGTGCGCCACGATCTCGGCGAGCGGCTCGACCCCCAGGCCCTCGGCCCGCTCCCGCGTCGTGACGATCACCGCGGCGCCGCCGTCGGAGATCTGCGAGGCGTTGCCCGCGGTGATGGTGCCGTGCGGGTGAAACGCCGGCTTCAGCTTCGCGAGCGACTCGGCCGTCGTGTCCGGCCGGATCCCCTCGTCGCGCGCCACGATGACCGGATCGCCCTTGCGCTGGGGGATCTCGAAGGGCACGACTTCCTCGGCGAACCGCCCCTCGTCCCACGCGGCCGCCGCGCGGTGATGCGACCGCGCCGCCCACTCGTCCTGCTCCTCGCGGGTGATCCCGAGCTCGGTGTTGACCTCGTCCGACGTGTCGCCCATGTGCTTGTCGGTGAACGTTGACCACAGGCCGTCGTAGATCATCGAATCGACGATCTCGGCGTTGCCCATCCGCTCACCCCACCGGGCGCCGGGGAGCAGGTAGGGCGCCTGCGACATCGACTCCATCCCCCCGGCGACGACGACCTCGACCTCGCCGGCGCGGATCAGCTGGTCGGCCAGCGCGATGGCGTTGAGGCCGGAGAGGCAGACCTTGTTGATCGTGATCGCGGGGACCTCCTTCGGGATCCCCGCCTGGATGGCCGCTTGGCGGGCCGTGATCTGCCCGGCCCCTGCCTGGATGACGTGGCCCATGATCACGTAGTCGACCTGGTCGGGGGCGACGCCGGAGCGCTCGAGCGCGTGGCGGATCGCGTGGGCGCCGAGGGCGACGGCCGGCCGCTCCCTCAATCCCCCGCCGAACTTCCCGATCGGGGTGCGCGCGCCCGAAACGATCACCGAACCTGCCATCCCACGCTCCTTGTCGCCGACCTCGTCCATTCTACGGTCGGCACCGGATGGCCTTCGTTGCTACGAGGTGGTCGCCCCCGGCCTGGGATCCGGAGCCTCGCCGGTGAGGTCCAGGACGACGTCCGGCTTCCCGTCGCGGCGAGCGAGCGCCTGGTGGATGACCGCGACGATCTCCTCGCCCACCAGCTCGTCGCGCGCGATCAGCGCGTCGCGGAGCGCCTCGACGAGGTCGCAGTTCACGGCGAGCAGCGCATGGATGCGATCCTTCTGCGTCTGCAGGAGGTCCTCGACCAGGCCCTTCGCCGCCGTATCGCCCAGGACCTTGCCGACGAGGTTCGTGCGCGACACGAGCCCGTTCGAGATGGCCTCATAGGAAACGAGCGAGCCGCCCATCCCGAGCGCGCCGACCATGGTGGCGGCCACCTGCGTCGCGCCGGCGAGGTCCGAGCCCGGGCCGGTCCCGCTCTCGCCCAGGAACAGCTCCTCGGCGGCCATGCCGGCGAGCGCGATCGCGATCGATGCCTCCAGCTCGGTCTTCGACTGGGTGAACCGTTCCTCGAGGTCCGAGTGCGCGAGCAGGCCGAGCGACGCCCGCCGCTTGATGATCGAGAGGACCTCCATCCGGCGGCTCGTGCCGACGAGATAGGCCGCGACCGCGTGGCCGGCCTCGTGGGTCGCCACGGCTCGGCGCTCGGCCTCGGTGTAGGACACGTGCTGGCTGAGCCCAACCTCCTCGGTCACCTTGGCCTCGTAGACGTCGGAGATGGACATCGCCTGGCGACCCTCGCGGAGGGCCACGAGCAGCGCCTCGTCCAGCAGGTGCTCGATCATCACCGGCGAGTAGCCGAACGTATCGTGTGCGAGACGATCCCGCGCGTCCCTGGCGTCCAGGTCGGCCGAGTGCGCCTTGCGCGCCAGGAAGTAGTCGAGGAGCTCCAGACGCGCCTGCTGGGTCGGCAGGTCGAAGTACAGCCGCCGGTCGAACCGGCCCGGCCGGAGCAGGGCCGGGTCGAGCGCGTCGGCGCGGTTCGTCGCGGCGATCAGCAGGATGTTGTGGTACCGGGCCCTGCCGCTTCGGAGCTGCCGGTCGGCCGGCAGGTAGCCGTTCATCCACTGGACGATCCGCCCCTTCATCCGCTGCATCGCCGGCGGCTGGTCGAAGGACTGCATCTGGATGAGCAGCTCGTTCACGAACCCGCTCCCGACGGACATGAACCGCGAGACCGACCTCGCTCCGGCCGGGTCGGGCACCGGCGCCATGGCCATGTGATCGCGACTCCCACCGATCGCGTCGATCTCCTCGATGAACCCGATCGCGCCTCCCTCGCGCCGCGCGGCCTTGCGGAGCGCGCGGAAGAACGCTCGGATCTTCGCGTTCGACATCCCGAACCACATCGTCTGGAACGCGGGCGCCGCGACGAACAGGAACGGGACGCCGGCCTGCTTCGCCATCGCCTTCGCGAGGTACGTCTTGCCCGTCCCCGGCGGGCCCTCGAACAGGATGCCCCGGCGCGGGGTACCGCCGAGCACCTCGCGGAAGGTGACGTAGCCCAGGAACACGTTGAGCGACCGTGTGACTTCGTCGACCTGCGGCGCCAGCCCCTGCACGTCGGAGAGCCCGGTCTCCAGGTGCTCGGGCCGGATCATCACGTGTGGCGAGCGGCCCGTGGAGAGCATCGGGACGAGCAGCACGATCGCGAACAGCACCACGAGGATGGCCCCGGGCCCCCAGATGTCGGCGTTCTGTGGGAGGTGGGGAAGGTGCAGGCGTTGGGTGGCGACGAGCCACGTGAAGAGCGCCGCCATCCCGTAGACGAACACGATGGCTCTGGCGAGGCGACGACGGGTGCTTCGGCGGCGGATCCGCGACACGTCGGCCGCGCCCGCGCGCACGAGGGTCGAGTTCCCGAGCGCGGCGGCCGCGCTGCTCGCTTCGCTCACGTCCCGCTCTCCTCCTTCGCCGGTGGCCCCCGAGACGATGGACAACGGCGACGGGCTCGCGGGGGGGCGCCCGGACGGCCCATCTTAAACCAGGGCCACACGAAAAGGACTCGTCGAACGGACACTTGCGACCCCCGACTTTCGACCGAAGTCGATGCGTCGCATGCTGCGGCTCTGACAAGGTTCGCCACAACGGGCTATGGTGGTCGGGAGCATCCGCCCGCGTCATCCGAGTCGTCGTCCAGGAGGTTCTCGTGCCCCGAAAGAAGCAGAGCCCGATCGACGCCGACGTCGCCCGCCGGATCGGCGGGCTGCTTCGGGGTCTCCGGCGCTCGGCAGGCTATCGCGCCGTGAAGGACGCGGCGGCCGATCCTCGGTGCCCGGCGGCTCAGCAGACGATCTATGCGTACGAGCGGGGCGGCCTGGTCCCGTCTCTGAAGCAGTTCATGGAGCTCGTGGAGTTCTATGCGCTGCAGAGCGCCGGCGCGACCCTCGCGACGCGCTACGAGGGCGTGGCGGCGATGGTCGCCGCGCTCGCGACGCCCGCGTATCACTTCCCCGAGGCCCTCGACCTGATCGACCGGCTCCAGCCGGAGCCGGCAGCCGGCCGGCGTCGCCGGAAGCGCTAGCGACGGTGCTGCTCCGCGAAGTCGATCACGTCGGCATCGCGGTCGAGGACCTGGAGGCTGCCGTCGAGGAGTACCGGCACGCCTTCGGCATCGAGCCCGCGCATCGCGAGCGCGTCGAGCACCAGGGCGTGGACGAGGTGCTCTTCCGGGTCGGCACGTCGTACCTCCAGCTCCTCGGCTCACTCGGGCCCGACACGCCGGTCGGCCGGTTCCTCGCCCGGCGCGGTGAGGGGGTGCATCACATCGCCTACCGCGTGGACGACGTGGAGGGGGCGCTCGAGGAGCTTCGAAGCGCCGGCGTGAGGGTCATCGACGAACACGGGCGACCCGGTTCGCGCGGGACGACGGTCGCCTTCGTGCATCCGAGCGCGATGCACGGGGTGCTCGTCGAGCTTGTCCAGGAGGGTCGCTAGGACCCGAGGTCGGTCGAGCCCGTCCGGGCGGCCCCAACCAGCACGGCCATGTTCCCCGAGGGATGCCGGTTCTCCCCCATGAGCTGGTGCACGAGGCCAACCTCGTCGAACGGGAACGTCTTCGAGAGGCATGGGTCGATCCGCCCGTCGATCACGAGCTGGTTGAACGCGGCCGCCTGCTCGTCGTTCGCGAAGTGGGACCCCTGCAGGCGCTTCTGCCGCACCCAGAGGTACCGCACGTCGGCGACCGCGTGGTAGCCCGTGGTCCCCGCGCAGATGACCACCATCCCGCCCGCGTCGCAGACGAAGATCGAGGTGGGGATGGTGTCCTCGCCCGGATGCTCGAACACGATGCGGGGGCTCCGCTTCTCCCCGAGCGCGTCCCACACCGCCTTCCCGAAGGCTTTCGCGCCCTCTGCCCACCCGGCGTAGCCCGCCGTGTCGGTCCAGTGCGGCGGGACCCCCCAGTGCGTGAACGGCCGCCGGTCGACCGCGCCCACGGCACCCAGCTTGCGCGTGAACGCGGCCTTGTCCTCCGAGCTCACGACCGCGACCGCTGTGCCGCCCATCTGGCGAACGATCTGGATCGCCATCGACCCCAGGCCGCCCGCGCCGCCCCAGACGAGCACGGCGTCGCCCTCGCGAACCGTGTGCGGCGGCCAGCCGGCGAGCATCCGGTACGCGGTTCCGCCAACGAGCGTCGGCGCCGCCGCCGACTCCCACGTGAGGTGCGGCGCCTTCGGGAGGCATTGATGCGCTTGCACCAACGTGAACTGTGCGAAGGATCCCCAGTTCGACTCGTAGCCGTAGATGCGAAACGTCGAGGCGAACCCGGGATCCTCGCCGGCGAGCACCACCGGGTCCTTCGGATCCCACATGCCGCAGTGCACGACGACCCGATCGCCGGGCCGCACGTTGGTCACGTTCGGCCCGGTCTCCCACACGATGCCCGAGGCGTCGCTTCCGCCTACATGGAAGTCGCCGGGCTCGCCGTACCGCGCATGGACCTTGGTCACGTCGATCGGGATCCCGCGCGCGGCCCAGACGTTGTTGTAGTTGATGCCGGCCGCCATCACGAGGACCAGGGCCTCGCCCTCGCCCGGTCGTGGGGTATCCAGGACCTCGACCTGGAAGGCCTGGGCAGGCTCGCCGTAGCGCTCGGGCCGGATCACCTGCGCGTACATCCGAGGCGGGACGAACCCCTCCGGGGGGATCTCGCCCACCTCAAACAGGTCCTTCGTCACGACCACCTCTCCGGCCCGAGCCGACCGAAGGGTAGGCGACCCTCCGGGGGACAGGCAAACCGGCTCCGAAATTCCCGCACGCGGATGTTCAGGTTGGCCCCCGAAGGGGACGACCAAAGTAGGGAAGCCATGGCAGGCAAAGGCAATCTTCCGGTCTCCTTCTGGCTGCGCACCGTCCGGATCGGGATACAGGTCACGGTGCTCGCGCTGGTTGCGCTCGTCGTGTCGCTGCTCCTGCCCCACGCCCGGGACATCCACACCGGGGCCTTCGAGGCGATCCTGGGCGTGGCGGCCGCCGGGACGGCCGTCGTCGCCGTGCTGCCGTGGCGACGCTTGCTCGAAGCCGGCCTCGGGATCCCCTTCCTCTACGCCTGGTCGGTCCTCGACATCCTGCTCGTGTCGCTCGCGATCTGGGCGAGTGGAGGCGCCCACTCCGAGCTGTTCGTCGTGTACGCGCTCACGACCGTTTTCTTCGGCACGAGCTACCCGGCGCGCGGGCAGGTCGGGCTGCTGGCGCTCACGATCGGCGCCTATCTCTTCGTCCTCGCCGTGACGGGCTGGGGCGTGACCGCGAGCGGCCTGTTCCTTCGCCTCTCGACGCTGGTGTTCATCGCGATCCTGAGCGGGTTCCTCTCTCGCGAGTTGCACGGGGTCATGGCAGCGGGCGGCGAGTCGCGCGCTCGCGCCGAGCGCTGGGCGTCGTTCCTGTCGACCGTCGCCGCCGCCGCGAGGAGCATGACGCTCGACCCGGGACGGGTCGTGGAGGTCGCGCTCGATTCGGTGATCGCCATGGGATTCGAAGGAGCCGCCCTCTGCCTCCTGGAGCCGGACGGGCAGACCTACTCGGTCCAGGAGGCCCGCGGGCTCGCGGCCCCGTTCACCGGCCGGACGCTTCCCACGAACGCAGGCGTCACGGGGCTGGTCGTGCGCGGCGGCGCGACGACCGTGATCGACGACTACGCGACGTCCACGGAGGCGATCCCCGAGATCCAGGCCATCGGCTTCCACGCCGTGGTGGGAAGCCCCATCTGGTTGCAGGGGTGGCTCTCGGCCGTCCTCATCGGCGGCACTCGGGCGCGGAGGAGATTGGACCGGCAGGAGGTGGAGGCCTTCGAGCTCCTCGCTGCGGAGGCGGGACTCGCCCTGGAGAACGCGCGCAAGTTCGAGGAGGAGCACCGGGCGGTCGAGCGACTCGAGGAGCTCGACCGGATGAAGAGCGACTTCCTGGCGACCGTGTCACACGAGCTCCGCACACCGATCACCGTGATTGAGGGCGCGGGGCTCACGCTGGCCCGCACCTGGGACTCGGTCGACGACCGCACGAGGCGAGATCTGCTCGCGGGGCTCACGTCGAACGCCAAGGCGCTCGACGAGCTCATCACGAACCTGCTCGACTTCTCCAGGCTGGAGGCCGGCCGGCTCGACGTTCGCTTTGGCCGCCTGGAGCTGACCGAGCTCCTCGAGTCGATCGCCTCGCGGCTGGAGTCGCTCCTCACCCGGCACGCGCTCGAGCTGAACGTGGAGCCAGGCATCGTCGTCGAGGCCGACGGCATCCTCATCGAGCGGGTCGTCGAGAACCTGCTCACGAACGCGGCGAAGCACACCCCCGAGGGCACCCCCATCACCCTGACCGCGCGCCGGGAGGGCGATCAGGCGGTCGTGGTCGTTCGGGACGAGGGCCCCGGGATCCCGGCTGAGGACCTCGCCCACCTCGGCGAGCGCTTCTTTCGGGGCGGCGACCTGAACTCGCGCGCGACGAAGGGCCTCGGGCTGGGTCTCGCGCTCGTTCGCGAGGCTCTGCGACTGCACGGAAGCTCGCTGCAGATCGAGTCGGAGGTCGGCGGCGGCTCGTCCTTCTCGTTCCGCCTCGACGATCGGGCCGCCCAGCCTGTCGGCGAGGCGCCGGTGGAGCGCCGGGCCTCGTGATCCTCCGGCCGGCGGTCGGCGACCCGGCACCCGAGGCAACCCTGCTCGACCGGACCGGCGCGCGCGTGGTGCTGTCGTCCAGCTGGCAGGAGCACCCCGCGGTGCTCGTGTTCCTGCGCTACTTCGGCTGCCCGTTCTGTCAGATGCAGGTCGTCGGCTTGCGCACCGACCGCTCGAGGTTCGAGGAGCACGCCGCGACCGTGGTCCTGATCGGGCAGGGCTCGCCCGAGGAGGGCCCCCGGTTCTGCGACGAGAAGCAGGTCTCCTTCGAGTGCGTCCTGGACACCGACGGCTGGGTCTACAGCGACTACGGGCTCGGGCGCGGCTCGCTCCGACAGGTGTTCGGGCCCGCGTCGATCGCGCCGTTCCTCCGGGCGAACCTCCATGCCGAGACGCGGCAGCGGGCCCTCAGGGGAGGGAGCATGATGCAGATGCCCGGCACGTTCGTGGTGGACTCTGGTGGCGTCATCCGCTTCGCCCATCGGAACCGGACGATCAGCGACAGCCCTCGGAACGAGCACATCCTGGAGGTGCTCGCGGGCCTCGAGCGCGCCGTCTCGGGCTCAAAGGGCCTCGGGACATCGGGCGCGAACGGGACACCGCGCACAGTGGGGCCCGGGGACGAGCGTGGGCGGATCGCCCCTCGCGCGTCGTGAGGCCGAGCCGGCCGCGGCCACGACACGGTCGGCGGCGTGCGCGAGCATCGACTCGGTGACCTCCTCCGGCATCCACTCGCCGGAAGAGAGGAAGAACGTCGCCACGCGCATCGGCGGGATGCCGGTCCGGAGCGTATGGAGCAGCGCGTAGAGCCGCATGTCCTCGGGGTGCTCGCTCCGTGCGCGCCCGCCCTTCAGGTCGATGAGGACCCTCGTGGCGCGCCCGGGCCGGGCGGGATTGAGGAGCAGATCGACCTTCCCTCGGACCCTCACTCGCCCGCGCGCAAATCGGGACTCGAGCCACAGCTCGGACACGGGGGCGAGCGCCCGCCGGAGGGCGCGCACGGGCGGGAAGCTCGCTCGGAACTGCTCGAGGCTCCGCAGCGCCTGCATCGCGAGCTCCGCCCGCGCGACCTCGTCCAGGCCGTCCCAGTACGGCGCGAACCGCCGGTCCCGGCCCAGCCGCTCCGACGCGAGCTCGACGACCCGGTCCGCCTCGACATCGTGGCCGGCCGCGACGTCGACCTCGATCGCCCGGTGGGCGAGCGTGCCCGCGGCCGACGCGGCCGAGTGCTCGAACGGGGGGCGCTCGCCGCCGATCGACGCGTGGAAGGATCCCTCGCACCGGTCGAGCTCGTTCAGCCGCTCCTTCGATACCACGAGCGGCTCCGTCGCGGGATCCAAGACACGGCTGATCCCACGTTCGATCGCCTCGCGAAGCTCGCGCTCCACGTCCAGCGCGAACGTGCGGCCCTCGCCCACCTCCAAGAGCTCATCGATCGTTCGACGCTGCACGGACGTGAGCTCCATCGCCGGATGGTAGCCAGGGGCAGTGACACGACGGTCGGGGATAGACTCCGGAGACCGGCAAGGACGGAGGACCGATGGCCGACACCAAGGAGGACCGCGGGCGGACCGAGCGGCCGCCCGGGACCGCTGATCGGATCGAAGAGCTTCGCGCCCTGAAGGCCGAGGCGCACGCCGCGGGCGGCGCGGATGCGATCCAGCGCCAGCACGCCCGGGGCAAGCTCTCCGCGCGAGAGCGCCTGGAGCTGCTGCTCGATCCCGGCTCGTTCGTCGAGACCGACCTGCTCGCCCGGCACCGACTGGGCACGTTCGGCCTGGACCACGCCCGCCCCTACACCGACGGCGTGATCACGGGCTGGGGAACGATCGACGGCCGGAAGGTCGTGGTCTTCAGCCAGGACTTCGCCGTCTTCGGCGGCTCCCTCGGCGAGGTCATGGCCGAGAAGATCTGCAAGGTGATGGACCTCGCCGTATCGGTCGGCGCGCCGATCATCGGCATCAACGACTCCGGCGGCGCGCGCATCCAGGAGGGCGCCGCGTCCCTCGCCGGCTACGGCTACATCTTCGACCGCAACGTGCGCACCTCGGGCGTCGTGCCCCAGATCTCGCTCATCATGGGGCCCTGCGCCGGCGGCGCCGTGTACTCCCCCGCCATCACGGACTTCGTGTTCATGGTGAAGGGGACGTCGCACATGTTCATCACGGGTCCCGACGTGATCAAGGCGGTCACCGGCGAGGACGTCACCTTCGAGGAGCTCGGCGGCGCGACCACGCATGCCAGCCGCTCCGGCATCGCGAGCTTCATCGCCGACGACGAGCACGACTGCCTCCAGCAGGTCCGGTACCTGCTCTCGTTCCTGCCCGCGAACAACCTCGAGGACCCGCCGGCCTTCGCCTCGCGCGATGACCCGATGCGCCGGGACGAGGCCCTGAACGAGATCGTCCCCGATTCGCCGCGAGAGGCCTACGACATGAAGGAGGTCATCGCCCGGATCGTGGACGAGGGGCAGTTCTACGAGGTGTTCCCGCTCTGGGCGGCGAACATCCTGATCGGGTTCGCGCGGATGGAGGGCCGCTCGGTGGGCATCGTGGCGAACCAGCCGAAGGTGCTCGCCGGGACGCTCGACTACGACTCGAGCGAGAAGGCGGCGCGGTTCATCCGCTTCTGCGACGCGTTCAACATCCCGCTCCTGTGCTTCGAGGACGTCCCAGGGTTCCTCCCCGGCACCGCCCAGGAGTACGGCGGCATCATCCGGCGCGGAGCCAAGCTCCTGTACGCGTGGGCGGAGGCGACCGTCCCGAAGATCACGGTCATCACGCGCAAGGCCTACGGCGGCGCCTATGTCGTCATGAACTCGAAGCACCTGCGCGCCGACGTCTCGTTCGCGTGGCCGACCGCGGAGATCGCCGTGATGGGCTCGGAGGGCGCCGTCAACGTGATCTTCCGCAAGGAGATCCAGGGCGCCGAGGACCCGATCGCCAAGCGCGCCGAGCTGATCGCACGCTACGAGGAGGAGTTCTCCAACCCGTTCGTCGCGGCGGAGCGCGGGTTCGTCGACGACGTGATCGAACCGGCCGAGACCCGCCCGCGGCTGATCCAGTCCCTGAGACTGCTGCGCACGAAGCGCGAGCAGGTCCCGCCGCGCAAGCACGGGAACATCCCGCTGTGAGGTACGAGCTCCCGCCCGGGTTGAACCCGGACGACGTGCGGGCGATCGAGGCCGCGCTCGACGAATACTTCGGCACCGCCCGAGTCCCGCCGGACCCGTGGGCGCTCGCCGGACGCGCGATGGCGACCGGACTCGGGGCGCTGCAGATCCGTTACCAGTCGGTCCGGCCCTGGGGGGAGATCGCCCTCAATCCCTACACACGACTCGGGACCGAGCCGCGCGCCGGCCGAAGCGACACCAAGTAGCGGGTCAAGTCGATGACGAGCGTCGCATTCCTGATCGATCAGCTCTTCTCACCCGCGCCGGGCGGGATGGGCACGTACGTGCGCGAGCTGGTTCCGGCCCTCTCCAGGGCGGAGCCGTCGCTGGAGGTACGGCTCTTCCACTCGCGCTTCGACGATCCGGTGCTCGAGGCGTGGACGGCTGCCTACCCGACCGATGAGCTCGAGGGAACGATGCGCCGGCTCTATCCGAGTTGGGCGGTCGCGCGTCGTCCGGTCCTTCCCGAGCGGATCGCGTCGGCCGACATCGTGCACTCCCCCGTCCACGCGGCCGTGCCTCCCGCCGGCAGTGGCCAGCGCCTCGTCGTGACGGTTCACGATCTGGCGTTCGTCGTGCATCCGGAGCTGTTCCCACGGCAGTGGCGTTGGATGTACCGCGCAAGCCTCACACGGGCCGTCCGCAGCGCCGACGCCATCATCGCCGTGTCCCGTCACACCGCGGAGGATCTCGCCCGACACACGCGCGTCGATCGCCGCCGGGTGCACGTGGTGCCGCTCGCCGCGTCGCTCCCACCCTCCGAGGCCGATGTCCCCGAGGTGCTCGCCCGCTACAAGATCCGGGCGCCGTACGTGTTGTTCGTGGGCACGCTCGAGCCGCGGAAGAACCTCACGCGGCTCGTTCGCGCCTACCGGCGGGTGGCGAGCCGCGGCGCGCGCGAGTCGCTGGTCCTTGCTGGCCCGATCGGGTGGCACCATCAGCCGCTTCTTCGGGAGATCTCCGCGGTCGACGCGCCCGGTGAGATCACGTTGACCGGCGCGGTCGGACCGACCGACCTGGACGCGCTCTATCGTGGCGCGAGCGCGTTCGCGTATCCCTCGCTCTACGAGGGGTTCGGGCTGCCGGTGGTCGAGGCCTTGGCGAGGGGCCTGCCGTGCGTCGTGTCGACGTCGTCGTCGCTCCCCGAGGTGGCGGGCGAGGCCGCGCTCCCCGTCGACCCGCGGTCGGTCGCCGGGCTCGCCGAGGCGCTCGAGCGAGTGGTCAGTGACAGCGACCTGGCGGATCGGCTGCGACTGGCGGCGCTTCGCCGGGCGGCACGCTATTCGTGGGAGGAGACCGCGCGGCGAACGCTGGAGGTGTACAAGGGGGTCCTGTCCTGAGCGCGGCCCGCGTGTTCGACGTCTCGCTCGAGATCGCGGCCGACCTGTTGGTGTGGCCGGGCGATCCCCCGATCGAGATCGTGCCCCGGGTGCAGATCGCGAAGGGCGACGCCGCCAACGTTTCGGAGCTTCGGATCGGCACGCACACGGGTACGCACGTGGACCCGCCGGTCCACTTCATCGAGGGCGCGGTGGGGATCGACCAGGTGCCGCTGGAGGCACTCGTGGGACCGTGCGTGGTCGCCGACCTCCGGGAGGTCGGCGGTCCGATCGACGCGAGCGCGCTCGATGGCCTGGGGCTCGAGCCCGGCGTCGAACGCCTGCTCCTTCGGACCGCGAACTCCGAGCTGTGGCGAGGCGCCCGCCCGATCCGCTTCCCCGATCGCTACGCGTGTCTCACCACCGACAGTGCCGCGTGGGTGCTGGAGCGGCGAATCCGGTTGGTCGGCGTCGACTTCCTCTCGGTCGAGCAGCGCGGGGCGGCCGGCCACCCCGTGCATCACGCGCTGCTGGAGCAAGGCGTGGTGATCGTCGAGGGCCTGGACCTCGGGCTGGTCGACCCGGGCCGCTACCACCTCACGGTGCTCCCGATCAAGATCCGCGACGGCGACGGCGGACCGGCCAGGGCGATCCTCAGGGAGGGATGAGCATGGACGACCGAATCGGCCGCCTGGCCGAGATCCTGCACACCGCGGGAGAGACCCATCATGTCGTGTTCAAGATCGTCGAGGGCGACGACCCCGACTGGGCGTCGTGGTACTCGGACTGGCTGCTCACCCTGTCCGAGCTGCCGGCCGTCCTCGGGACGAAGCCCATTCGGAGCGAGCTGACCTACTGGCTCGTTCGGCTCGACAAGGAGTTCACGACAGCCCGGCCGGACGAGCCATGGGAGCAGCACTACGCTCGCGCGCTCCTGGAGCACCTCGGCGCGTGAGCGAACCGATCGACGCCACGCTCGAATGGGCAGCGCTCCGCGCCCACGCGGCGGGCATGGCCGGCCGTCACCTTCGGATGTTGTTCGCCGACGACCCCGCTCGCGGCGAGACGATGACCCTCGACGCGGCCGACCTGCACCTCGACTACTCGAAGCAGCGCGTCACCCTCGAAACCCTTCGGCTGCTCGTCGCGCTCGCCGAGCGCGCGCGCCTTCCGGATCGGATCGAGGCGATGTTCACCGGCGAGCACCTCAACGTGACCGAGGACCGGGCCGTGCTCCACGTCGCCCTGCGCATGCCCCGCACTGCATCGCTCGTCGTGGAGGGCACCGACGTCGTCGCCGAGGTCCACGCCTGCCTCGATCGGATGGCCGCGTTCGCGGATGCCGTGCGATCGGGAACGTGGACGGGGCACACGGGTTCCCGGATCCGCAACGTGATCAACGTCGGGATCGGCGGGAGCGACCTCGGCCCGGCGATGGCCCATGACGCGCTGAAGGATTTCACCGACCGCTCCATGACCTACCGCTTCGTCTCGAACGTCGACGGCACCGACATCTGGGAGGCGACGCGCGACCTCGATCCCGCGGAGACCCTCTTCATCGTCTCGTCGAAGACGTTCACCACGATCGAGACGCTCACGAACGCCGCCACCGCGCGCGACTGGCTGCTCGACGCCCTGCGCGACCCCGCCGCCGTCGCGAAGCACTTCGTCGCCGTCTCGACGAACGCCGAGCGAGTCACGGCATTCGGCATCGACACGGCGAACATGTTCCCCCTCTGGGACTGGGTCGGCGGCCGCTACTCGATGGACTCGGCGATCGGCCTCTCGCTCATGATCGCGATCGGCCCGGACCGGTTCCGCGAGATGCTGGACGGCTTCCACGCCATGGACGTCCACTTCCGAACGCAGCCGCTCGAGCGCAACATGCCCGTCCTGATGGGACTGCTCGGCGTCTGGTACGGCGACTTCCTCGGCGCCGAGACCCAGGCGGTCCTCCCCTACAGTCACTACCTCTCGAGGTTCCCGGCCTACCTGCAGCAGCTCGAGATGGAGTCCAACGGCAAGCGCGTCACGCTCGACGGCACGCCGGTCGAGCTCCAGACGGGACCGGTGGTCTGGGGAACCCCGGGGACCAACGGCCAGCACGCCTACTACCAGCTCATCCACCAGGGCACGAAGCTGATCCCGTGCGACTTCATCGGATTCCTGAAGCCGGCCCACCCCCTCGGACGCCACCAGGACCTGCTGATCGCGAACCTCATCGCGCAGACCGAGGCGCTCGCGTTCGGCAAGACGCTCGAGGAGGTCGAGGCGGAAGGGACCCCGCCATCACTCGCGCCGCACAAGGTCATGCCGGGCAACCATCCGACGAACACGCTCCTCGCGCCGGAACTCACGTCGCGGATCCTCGGCGAGCTGATCGCCCTCTACGAGCACCGTGTGTTCACGATGGGGACGATCTGGGGCATCAACTCGTTCGACCAGTGGGGCGTGGAGCTGGGCAAGACCCTCGCGACGAGGATTGTCGGCGAGCTCGATTCGGAAGCCGAACCGGCGCTCGCGCACGACAGCTCGACGAACGCGCTGATCCGCCGCTACCGCGCGTCTCGCGGCTGAGGCTCGACGCCGCGCGGGTCGATCCCGGCGGCAAGGGCCTCGACGGCCTGCTCCTCCAGCCAGCCAAGGTACGCGTAGAGCGCGAAGGTGAACGCGCGCGGGTCCTCAGGTGGGAACGAGCGTTCGTTCGTCTCCTCCGTCACATCGAGGCGGGTGCCCAGCACCAGACGCAGGTCGTTGATCGAGCCGAGCCACGCGAGCAACTGCTCCTCGTCCAGCCGTTCGGCGTCGATCGTTCGCTCCATCACCTCGATCGAGGTGAGCTTGCCGGCCCGCAGGTCGTCGTGGGTGAGGCTCGCGAAGTCCCCCTGCGCCTGGAGGTCGTCCGGGTAGGCCGGTGGGAAGAGGCGCTCGAGCGCGGGATCGTCGGTCGCGAGCAGGTCGCGGAGCTGGCCGGGAAGCGACCGCAGGGCCTCGCGCTCCTCAGCGGGGATGTTCAACGCGAAGGTGCCCTTCCGGGTGCGCCGGATGCGCGGCTTGAGCGCCACCGTCAGCTCTGCTCCATCGTCGCCCACAGGCCGTGGGCGTGCAGGCGCGAGACGTCCCATTCGGCCTTCTCCCGGTTGCCGCTCGACACGACCGCCTTGCCCTTGACGTGCACGTCCATCATGAGCTTGGCCGCCTTCTGCCGGCTGTAGCCGAACAGCTTCTGGAAGACGTACGTCACGTACGACATCAGATTGATCGGGTCGTTCCACACGATCACGATCCACGGGCGCGCGGGCTCGACCGTCTCCTCTCCGGACGGCCGGTCGACCTCGACCGGGGTGGGCGTCAGCAGCCCGCTCGCGCCACCACCGTCTCGCAGCGAGACGCGGGCAGGACCTGGACCGACCCGGCCATGGCGAACGGGGTCATGAACTCGGTCACCTTGTCCGGGTCCTGCGCATCCAGGATGAGGAACAGACGGTGGCCACCGTCGATCACGCCCTCGCCGTGGATCTCGATCCCGTACTCGGCGGCGTTCGGCTTGGACAGGTGCTGGAGCAGCAGCTGCGCCATCTGCGGGTCGCGGGCGGGGCAGTTCGTCTCGGAGTGCTCGTGTTCGACGACGAAGAGGGACATCGGGGTACTCCTTTCCGGGTTTCGAGGGATGCGGACAGGGGCCGGTCAGGGGCGCCAACAGCAGATCCGGCTGGGGATCATCTGGCCGACGAGGCCCGCACATCGTGTCCGGATCAAATCCGACCTCCTCCATAGGATTCGTACCGCGGGCCCCCGCGAGTGTCAAGGGCTAGAGTCCGTAGGCCTCCAGGAGCCGAAGCCACACCTCGCTCATGGTCGGAAACGAGGGCACCGCGTGCCAGAGCGCGTCCAGGGTGACCTTCCCGACGATCGCGATCGTGGCCGCATGGACGATCTCCTGGACGTCGGGGCCGGTGAACGTCGCGCCGACGATCGTCCGGGTGGATTCGTCGACGAGGATCCGGCTGGTGCCCGCGATGTCGTTCCCGCGCGTGTAGGCGCCCGCGACGTTGCCGGTCGGGTAGGAGACCACGCGAACGTCGATCCCCTGCTCGCGCGCCTGCGCCTCCGTGAGGCCCGCGGCGGCGACCTGGGGGTCGGTGAAGGTCACGCGGGGCACGGCGTGATGGTCGGCGAGGTCGCGGACGTCCTTGCCCAGGATCACGTCCCCGCACAGCCGCCCCTGGTACTTGCCCATGTGGGTGAAGAGGGCGAGCCCGTTGCAGTCGCCGACCGCGTAGAGCCAGCCGCCGCCGCCCCGCACCCGGAGCCGGTCGTCGACCGCGAGTGAGGTGCCCACGAGCTCGGTGAGTCCCACCGTGACCAGGCCGAGGTCGCTCGTGCGGGCGCGACGGCCGACCGCCACCAGGATCTCGTCGCCGGCGAGCGAACGCCCGTCCTCGAGCGTCGCCGTCACCTCGCCGTCGGACGCGCGGGAGACCGCGCTGCAGCGGGCTCCGGTCAGCACGGTGATGCCCTCACGCTCGAAGGCGGCTCGGACCTCCTCACCGGCGAACGGCTCCTCTCGGGAGAGCAGCCGCTCGGCGCCTTCGATGACCGTGACCTCCTCGCTCCCGAGCCGCCTGAAGCACTGCGCCATCTCGGCCCCGACCGCCCCCCCGCCCAGGACCAGGAGGCGCCGCGGGAGCACCTTCGTCGAGGTGATGTCGACGTTGTCCCAGGGATCGGCGTCGACAAGCCCGGCGATCGGCGGCATGAGCGCGGATGACCCGCACGCCGCGACCACGGCGGTGCGGGCGGTCAGGCGCCGCCTGGCGCCGCCGTCGAGGGACTCGACCTCCACCGTGCGCTCGCCGGCGAGCCGGCCGTGCCCGCGGACGAGCTCGATCCCTTCGCTGTCGAGCCACGGCGTCTGCGTGCGGTCGGTGAAGTCGCTCGTCATGTAGTCGCGCTGCGCGAACGCCGCCGCGACATCGATGGAGCCGGTCACGGCCTCCGCGGCCCCCGGCACGCGCCGGGCGGCCGCCAGCACGTCGCCGGGGCGGATGAGGGTCTTCGACGGGACGCATCCGTAGAAGGTGCACTCACCGCCGACCAGCCGCTCCTCGACGATGGCGACGGAGAGCCCTCCGTCCGCCGCGCGTCCCGCGGCGTTCTCGCCGGGCGGGCCGGCGCCGATCACGATCACGTCGAACTCGTCGCTCATACGGGATCCTCCTCGAAATCGCCGCGGCGCACGATCAGGTCGGCCACCAGCCCGGTCCAGCCGGTCTGGTGGGACGCCCCGAGCCCGGCGCCGGTGTCGCCGTGGAAGTATTCGTGGAACGGGATGAGGTCGCGCCAGGCGGGGTCCGTCTGGAACCTCTCGACCGCGCCGAAGACGGGGCGCCGTCCGTCCGGGCCGCGCAGGAAGAGGCGGACGAGCCGCGCGGAGAGCTCGTCGGCCACCTCACCGAGCGTCGCCGTGCGGCCCGATCCCGAGGGAAGCTCGACGGAGACGTCCGGGCCGAAGTACCGGTGGAAGCGACGGAGCGCCTCGATGACCAGGTAGTTCACCGGGAACCAGATCGGCCCGCGCCAGTTCGAATTCCCACCGAAGAGCGCCGACGTCGACTCGCCCGGTTCGTAGTCGACGCGGAACTTGGCGCCGTCGAGCTCGAGCTGGAAGGGCCGGGTCGCGTGCTCGCGCGAGAGGGACCGGATGCCGAAGGGCGAGAGGAATTCGTCCTCGGCGAGCATCATCTCGAGGATCCGACGGAGCCGCTCCGGCGTGACGATCGAGAAGAGCCGGCCCTCGTGCATGCCGAGCGTGTGGACGTGGCCGATCACCTCCGCGTACTGCGGCCGGTGCTCGAGGAACCAGAAGAACCTGCGCGTCGCCTCGGGCACCCGCTCCGCGGTCACACGGCCCATCGTCGTGACCGCGCAGAGCGGGATGAGCCCCACCATGGATCGCACGCGAAGCGGGATCTGCCGCCCGTCCTCGAGGTGCAGGAGGTCGTAGTAGAACCCGTCCTCCTCGTTCCAGAGGCCTTGCGCATTCATGGCCGAGGCGATCAGCGCGAAGTGCTCCAGGAACTTCACGCTCAGGTCCTCGAACGTGTGATCGTGCTCGGCCAGCACCAGCGCGATCGCGAGCATGTTCAGGCAGAACATCGCCATCCAGGCGGTTCCATCGGATTGCTCGAGGTGCCCCGCGACGGGGAGAGCCGACGAGCGGTCGATGGGCCCGATGTTGTCCATGCCCAGGAACCCGCCCTCGAAGACGTTGCTGCCCTCGCTGTCCTTGCGGTTCACCCACCAGGTGAAGTTCAGCAGCAGCTTCTGGAAGACGCGCTCGAGGAAGTCGTAGTCACCGTCGCCGGCGATCTGGAACACGCGCAGCGCCGCCCACGCATGGACCGGCGGGTTGACGTCGCCGAACGACCATTCGTACGCGGGGAGCTGCCCGTTCGGATGCATGTACCACTCGCGACAGAGCAGGATCAGCTGGTGCTTCGCGAACGCGGGGTCGACGTGCGCGAGTGCCACGCAATGGAAGGCGAGGTCCCATGCCGCGTACCACGGGTACTCCCATTTGTCGGGCATGGAGACGATGTCGCGGTTGTCGAGGTGCGTCCAAGCGGCGTTTCGGCCGTGACGCCGGGCGGGCGGCGGTGGAGGTTGCGCCGGGTCGCCGTCCAGCCACCGCTGGACGTCGTAGTGGTAGAACTGCTTGCCCCAGAGCATGCCGGCGAAGGCCTGCCGGGCAACGAGGCGTTCGTCCGCCGTGGCCGATCGCGGGATGAGGTCGTCGTAGAACTCGTCGGCCTCTCGGCGGCGCGCGGCCATCACCGCGTCCCAGCCCGAGCCGAGGTCGTCCTCGCCGTCGGAGAGGCGCAGGCGGATCCGGGCGGTCGCCCCCGGCTCGACGGTGAGCCGGTAGCGAAAGGCCCCCTTCGTACCGGTCTGCTCGGGATTCACGGTGGCGACGCCGGCGATCACGTGATCGTTGATGCCGTCCTTCGGATACGGCGTGGTGCCGGATCGCCCCCACAGGCGCGGCGCGTTCGTCTCGTTCTCGCAGACGAGCAGCTCGGGCTCAGCATCGCCGGCGAGCGTCATGCGCCCGAGCTCGTGGTGCTCGGCGATGATGCGGCCGTCCTTCGCACGCAGGAGCGGCCGGCGGTCGTCCAGCCCCCAGCTCCAGGTGTTGCGGAACCAGAGCGTCGGGAGAACGTCCAGCGTGGCGGGTTCCGGGCCGGCGTTGCGCACGGAGACCTGGATGCACAGGTCGGACACGGTCGCCTTCGCGTAGTCGACGGCGATGTCCCAGCAACGGTCGTCGTCGAACACGCCGGTGTCGATCAGCTCGTATTCGGGGTCGGAGCGCGTGCGCCGCGCGTTCTCCGCGATCAGCTGGTTGTAGGGGAAGGCCGCCTGCGGATACGCGTAGCGCCAGCGCATCCACGAATGCGTGGGCGTCGAATCCACGTACCACCAGTACTCCTTCGCGTCCTCGCCGTGGTTGCCCTGCGGGTTGCTGAGCCCGAAGATGCGCTCCTTGAGGATGGGGTCGCGCCCGTTCCAGAACGCGAAGCCGAAGCAGAGCCACTGCCGGATGTCGCAGATCGCCCCCAGCCCGTCCTCGCTCCATCGGTAGGCTCGGGAGCGCGCATGGTCGTGCGGAAGGTAGCCCCACGCGTCGCCGTCGGCGCTGTAGTCCTCCCGGACCGTGCCCCACGCGCGCTCGGCCACGTACGGTCCCCAGCGCTTCCAGTCGAGGTCTTGCAGGCGTTCCCGTTCGGCCGTCATCATGATGTGCATCATCGCCGACCCGGCCGGAAAGGTGCCACGGCGTGAAGGTCTCGCTCATCGCCACCGTGAAGGACGCGGCGGCCCACGTCGGGGCGTTCCTCGACTCGGTCGCGGCCCAGACGCGCCCGCCCGATGAGGTCGTCATCGTGGACGGCGGGTCCACGGACGGGACCTGGGAGATCCTCCTACGGGGGAAGGGCCGAGTGTGCGCTCTGCAGGAGCCCGGCTCGAACATTGCGTGGGGCAGGGCCGCGGCGATCGACGCCGCGGCCCACGACGTCATCGCCGTGACCGACGCCGACTGCGTGCTCGACCCCGACTGGCTCGAGCGGCTCCTCGAGCCGCTCGAGCGCGGCGCCGACGTCTCGGGCGGCTTCTACCGGCCGCTCGCGAGCTCGTTCCTGCAGGTGTGCGCCGCCGCCGTCTCGGTCCCCGAGCCCGACGAGGTGCGCGACGGCTGGATGCCGTCGGCCCGCTCGATGGCGTTTCGTCGCTCGGCCTACCTGGCCGCAGGCGGCTACCCAGTGTGGCTGGACGTCGGCGAGGACATGTACCTGAACCACCGGTTCGTGGCCACGGGCGCCAGGATGGAGCTCGCGCCGGACGCGGTCGTGTCCTGGCGCGTGCGCCCGACCTTCGGTGCGACCTGGCGCCAGTACGCCGGCTACGCCGCGGGCGACGCACAGGCCCACATGTATCGCGAGCGACACGCGCTCCGGTTCGCGGCCTATTCGTTCACCGCCCTCGCGGTGATCACGCGCAACCGTTGGGCGGCCGGGCTCACCCTCGCCGGCGGGATCGCCTACGCCGTCCGCCCCCTCCGCCGCGCCTGGCGGCGGACCCGGTCCGGTTCGACGGAGCGAGCCGGCGTGCTCGTCGGCGTCCCCGCGATGATGGTGTTCATCGACGCGGCGAAGTTGTGGGGCTACCTCCGCGGGCTCGCCTCACGCAAGCCCGAGGATGCGTGAGGCGTTCCCGACCAGGATCGCCTCCCGCGCCGACTCGTCCAGCCCCAGCTCCTCGAACTCGCCGAACCAGCGGTCGAGCGAGATGAACGGATAGTCGCTCCCGAAGAGCGTCTGCGCGTTCAGCCGCTTGCCGATCTCGCGACGAACCTCCGCCGGCAGGTACTTGGGAGCCCAGCCCGAGAGCTCGATGAAGACGTTCGACTTGTGCAGGGCGATGGCCAGGCACTCCAGGAACCACGGCCAGCCAAAGTGCGCGGCGACGAGCGTCAGCCCCGGGAAGTCGGCCCCGATCGCGTCCAGGAACGCGGGATGCGAGTAGCGGATCTTCGTCCCGCCGGCCCCCGGCGTGCCCGCGCCGATGCCGCAGGTCCCCGTGTGGAACAGGCAGATGAGCCCGAGCTCCTGCGCCTTCGCCCACAGGAGGTAGAACTCCCGGTCGGCGGGATCGAACTGCTGCATGGTGGGGTGGAACTTGAGCCCCCTCAGACCGAGGTCACGGCACCGCTGCATCTCCCAGAGCACGTCGTCCGCGTAGGGATCGACCGACCCGAAGCCCATGAGCGTGCCGGGGAAGCGCTCGACGAGCCCCGCGAGCCAGTCGTTGCCGAGCCATCCGCGGCCCGTGACCGACTCGTCGTCCCAGTCCAGGACCACCCCGAGGACGTCTCGTTCGGCATACTCCTGGGCGACCTCCTCGATCGTCCGCCGGGTCACGTGCGCGCGAAAGTACGCCTCGGTCGCGGGCAGGAGCGGGCCGAGCGCGTTGTCGAGCCACGCGTCGGTCGGCAGGTGGACGTGCAGGTCGATGGCGCGAGGCATGCCGGTCAGGCGGGGTACTCGTAGAAGCCCTTGCCCGACTTCCGGCCCAGGTAGCCGGCCGTCACCATGCGCTTGAGCAGCGTCGGCGCCGCGTAGATCGGATCCTTGAACTCGTCGTACAGGACGTTGGACACGTGGACGGCCGTGTCCAGGCCGATGAGGTCGAGGAGCTTGAGCGGGCCCATCGGGTGGCCGAGCCCGAGCTCCACCCCCGCGTCGATGTCCTCTCGCGTCGCGAACCCCTCGTCGAGCATGCGGATCGCGCTGTTCAGGTACGGGATCAACAGGAAGTTCACGATGAAGCCGGCACGGTCCTTCGCGAGCACCGTCGTCTTGCCGAGCCGCCCCCCGAGGTCGCGGGCGAACTGGACGGTCTCGTCCGAGGTGGTGAGCGCCCGCACGATCTCGAGCAGCCTCATGACGGGCGGCGGGTTGAAGAAGTGCAGGCCGATGATCTGCTCGCCGCGCTTGGTCACGGTCGCGAGCTCCGCGATCGGCAGAGAGGAGGTGTTCGTCGCGAGCACCACGTCCCGGCGCGTGATCTCGTCCAGCCGGGCGAAGATCCCGAGCTTGGTCACCAGGCTCTCGGTCGCGGCCTCGATCGCGAGGTCCGCATCGGCAAGGTCGTCGAGGGTCGTGGACGAGGCGATGCGGGCGAGCGCGGCGTCGTGCGCCGCGGGGTCGAGCTTCCCGCGCTCGACCGCCCTCGCCATCGAGCTCTCGACCCGGCGGCGGCCGCGAGCCATGGCCTCGTCGTTCAGCTCGATCGTGATGACGTGGAACCCCGCCTTGGCGCACACCTCGACGATGCCGGATCCCATGATCCCGCAGCCGACCACGCCGATCGTTCTCACATCCTCGGGCCTCATGGTGGAAGCCTATCGGGCGCGGCGACGGGCGAGCGAATCGAGGCGCGCGAGCCGAGTTCTTGCTTGCCGATCGGACCGCCCGATCTCCGCGATCGCTCCGCGAACGGCGCTCGCGTCCAGATCCCCCTTGAGCCTGGTCGCGATGACCCGGGCGGCCTTCAACGCCGGGCTCGTGCCGGCGCCCACGTCGGGCGCCTCGCGGAGGAGGTCGAGGTACAGGTCCTCGAGGAGCCCCGGCCGGGAGGCCAGACGGGCCGCACGGGTGTCGGCCCGGACCGAGGCTCCCGGCTCGAGCGTGACCGTCACCGGAGCCCCGATGGCCTTCGCGAACCGTTGCAGGAACCCGAGCGTGGGAACGGCTCGGCCGGATTCGACCTTGGAGATCGCGGGCTGCGTGGTGCCCATGCGCTCGGCAAGCGTGGCCTGGCTCAGGCCGGCGGCCTTGCGGGCCTGGATGAGGGTCTGGGCGATGGATCCGGGGTTCTGTGCGGCCACGATTGGTCCCCCCTTCTGGCTACCATGGTCAAATATCTACAAGGCGCAATATATCGCATCCGAGATAATTTCCCACATGGTACCGGACGAGCGAGGGCCGCCCGAGGGCTACGCCCGCCCGATGAGGTCCGCGATCTCCCCCACCGCCCCGGTCAGATCGCGGTCCACCGCCGTGAAGACGCGAGCGACACCCATCGCCCGAAGCGCCGAGGCGTCGTCGTCGGGGATCACGCCGCCGACCACCACCGGGACCTTCCGCCCCTCGCGTCGGAGCGCCGCGAGCACGGCAGGGATCAGCACCAGATGCGCGCCCGACAGGATCGAGAGCCCCACGGCGTGCACGTCCTCGTCCGAGGCCGCTCGCGCGATCTCCTCGGGCGTGAGGCGGATCCCCTGGTAGATCACCTCGAAGCCGGCGTCCCGAGCCCGGAGCGCGATCTGCTCGGCCGCGTTGCTGTGCCCGTCGAGTCCCGGCTTGGCGATCAGCAGCCGAAGTCTCCCGACACCGATCCTCTCCGCGGCCGCCACGACCTTCGTCCGGGCCCCCGCCAGTGCCGTCGCCGGCGCGAGGGGCGCCGCGCCGTCGCCGATGCCGGTGGGCGGCCGGTACTCGCCGAAGACCTCGCGCAGGGCGTCTGCCCACTCCCCCGTCGTGACGCCCGCGTGCGCCGCCTCGATGCTCGCGGGTACGAGGTTCGCGCCCTGCTCGGCGGCCCGCCGAAGCGCGCCCAGCGCCGAGGCGACCCCGGCCCCGTCACGGCCCGCCCGCCAGGCCGACAGCTCTCCGATCCGTTCGTCCTCCGCCGCCGGCTCGACGCGTTCGACCACGTCCATCCGCGATCCGAGCGCGGCCGCAAGCGGCGAGGGCTCCGACGTCGCATACCGGTTGACCCCGACCACCACCTGCTCGCCCGAGTCGATCCGGCGCAGCCGCTCGGCCTGGCAGGTGACCATCCGGCCCTTCATGTACGCGAGGCCCTCCAGGCTCCCCCCCATCTCCAGCACGCGAGCGAGCTCCTCCCAGGCCTCCGTGGCGATGCGCTCGGTGGCCGTCTCCACGACTCGGGAGCCCTCGAAGAGGTCGTCGTGCTCGAGCAGGTCGGTCTCGTCCGCCAGGATCTGCTGCGCTCGGAGCGACCATTGCTGGTCCCACGCCCGGGGGAGGCCGAGCGCCTCGTTCCACGCGGGGAGCTGCACCGCGCGTGCGCGAGCATCCCGGGAAAGGGTGACGCCGAGCATCTCGAGCAGGATGCGATACACGTTGTTCTCGGGTTGCTCCGCCGTCAGCCCGAGGGAGTTGACCTGGACCCCGTACCGGAACCGCCGTCGTCGCGGGTCGGCCACGCCGTAGCGCTCGGTGCAGATGCGATCCCACAGGCGGCCGAAGGCACGCATCTTCGCGAGCTCTTCGACGAACCTGATCCCGGCGTTGGCGAAGAACGACACCCGGCCGACGATCCCGGCGAACGCGTCGTCGGGCGGCGTGCGTTCGCGCACCGCGTCCAGCACGCAGATCGCGTTCGCGAGCGTGTAGGCGACCTCGAGGACCGGATCCGCCCCCGCCTCCTGGAGGTGATACGAGCACACGTTGATCGGGTTCCATCGCGGTGTCTCGCGGGCGGACCAGAGGATGAGGTCGGTCGACAGGCGGATGGACGCGGCCGGCGGGTAGATGTGGGTGCCGCGCGAGAGGAACTCCTTCAGGATGTCGTTCTGCGTCGTCCCCGAGAGGTCGGCGCGCGGGGCCCCCTGTTCGTCCGCCACGCCAACGAACAGCGCCATGAGCCAGACGGCGGTCGCGTTGATGGTCATGGAGGTGTTCATCCGGGCGAGCGGGATGCCCTCGAAGACGGTCCGCAGATCGCCCAGATGGGAAACGGGGACGCCCACGCGGCCGACCTCTCCGCGCGCCATCGCGGCGTCGCTGTCGTACCCGGTCTGCGTCGGCAGGTCGAACGCCACCGAGAGCCCGGTCTGGCCCTGCTTGAGGTTGGCGCGGAACCGCTCGTTCGTCTGCCGGGGAGTCGCGTGCCCGGCGTAGGTTCGGAAGATCCAGGGCTCATCGCGTCGACGGTCGACGCCCACGGCCGTCAGCAGACCGAGTTCAGATACGGAAAGGGGTCGATGGCGGTGCCGATGACGCTCTGCCCGTAGGGGCTCACCCACGGATTGGGTGGGATCACGTTCGGGTGCCACTCGAAGTGGTCGTGCGGTGGCCCGCCCTGGGCATCGCCGGAATCGCCGACGTACCCGATGAGCTCGCCCTGGCTCACCGTGCGAGGGAAGACCCCCGCGTAGGCGCTGAGGTGTGCGTTGTAGACGTACCCCGCGGCACCCGTGACGATGACGGCGAGCCCGCCGAGGTCGTTGGGGCTCGTGTCCGCCGTGCCGTCGAAGGGCGCCACGATGGGCGTCCCATAGGCGGCCAGCATGTCGTTGCCGGCGTGCAGGTGGAACCCGCCCGCGTACCGGGGCGCGCCGAAGTCGTCCGCGTAGGCGACGGCGCCCGACACCGGGCACTTGAAGAAGACGCCGCTGATGAATCCCTCCGCCGCGCGCTTGGCCGCCTCGGCGGCGGCGAGCTCGGCCTTGTACTGGGCGCCGAGCTTGTCCACGAGGGCCTGAGCCGCGGTCTCGTCCTTGTTCAGGCTATCCATCAGCTTCTGCTGCGCGGCGAGCTTGGCGGTCAGGGCGTCCTGCTGGGTCTTCAGCTGCGCGTTCGTCGTTTGCAGCTGGCTCTCCAGGGTTTGCAGGTCCACCTGCTGGGAGGCGAGCAGGTTCTGTGCGTTGTGGATCTCGAGGATCAGCTCCTCGTCGCTCTGGGCCGCCGTGTTCACGATCTCGAGCCGGTCGGTGAGGTCCGAGAGCGACGTGGAGCCCAGGAGGAACTCGAGGTTGCTCCCGGGGCCGTTCTCGTAGGCGACCCAGGCGCGCTGGTCGAGCTGGCTCTGAGCGGCCGAGAGCCGGTCGCTCGCGGCCCTGATCTGCTGCTCCTTGTCGGCGATCTGGCCCTGCGTGTTCGCGATCTTGCTGTTCACGCGGTCGATCTGGGTGGCGAGCGAGGCCGCCTGCGCGGTGAGCGAGGCGATCGAGGCCTGCTCGGCCTTGATCTGGCCCTCGAGCGACTTCAGGGACGCCTTCGCGGCGTCCAGCTCGCTCTTGGTGTCGGCGTGGACCGGCGCCGTAGCGAGAGTGCCGACGACCACGGCAGCCGTGATGACCGCCGCCCATCGGGCTCCCCGGAAGCCTCTGGAGCTCGTCACTGAGCCTGATCCCTACCTGACGCGACCGCGAAATGTCAAGACACGACTAGCGTGCCCGGTCGGAACTGGAGCTGCAATCATTTCCACCGATTTCGACATTCGATGGCAATGCCTTGAGGCCCGGCGGGCGCTTCAGGCATCGGATTCCGGCAATCCCAGGTCGCGGGCGATGATCCAGCGCATGATCTCGTTGGTCCCCTCCCCGATCTCCAGGACCTTCGAGTCCCGGTAGAACCGGGCGACGGGGAACTCCTCCATGTAGCCGTAGGCCCCGTGGACCTGCACGGCCTGGCGGGCGGCCGTCACGGCCACCTCGCTCGCGTGGAGCTTGGCGACGGCGGCCTCGGCCTTGTAGGGACGGCCCTGGTCGCGGAGCCAGGCGGCCCGGTAGGTGGCCAGGCGGGCGGTCTCCACGGCCACCCGCATGTCGGCGATCATGAACTGGATCGACTGGAACGCCCCGATCGCCCGGCCGAACGCCCGGCGCTCTCGGGCATAGGCAACGGCGGCCTCCAGGCATCCCTGCGCGAGCCCGGTCCCGAGGGCTGCGACGGCGATGCGCCCATCGTCAAGCGTTTGGAGGAACTGCGCGTAGCCCTTCCCGCGCTCACCGAGCAGGTTCTCCTCGGGCACGCGGCAGTCCGAGAACGACAGGCCATGGGTGTCGCTCGCGTGCCAGCCGACCTTGCGGTACGCGGGCCCGACCTCGAGGCCGGGCGTGTCGGCGGGCACGATGATCGCCGAGATCTCCTTGCGGCCGTCGGCAGCCGTTCCCGTCACCGCGGTGACGGTGACCATGCCGGTGATCGCTGTCCCGGAATTCGTGATGAACGCCTTCGAGCCGTCGATGACCCACCGGCCGCCCTCCAGGCGCGCAGTCGTCTTCGTCGACCCCGCATCGCTCCCGCCCCCTGGCTCCGTGAGTCCGAAGGCCCCCAGGATCTCGCCCCGGCACATGGGCACGAGCCAGCGGCGCTTCTGCTCCTCCGTCCCGAACGCGTGGATCGGGTTCGCCCCGAGTCCCACGGCCGCCTCCAGCGTGATCGCCATCGAGGAGTCGACGCGCGCGAGCTCCTCCACCGCCAGGCAGAACGTGAGGAAGTCCGAACCCTGGCCGCCGTACTCCTCGGGGAAGGGCAGGCCGAACAGGCCGAGCTCGGCCATCTGCTTGACGACGTCCAGGGGCAGCTCCCCGCGCTCGTCCATCTCCTCCGCGCGGGGCTCGATGACCTCCTCGGCGAAACGGCGCACGGCGGCGCGGAACTCGCGCTGCTCGGGGGTGAGATCGAAATCCATCGCGAACCAGCGTAGCGGAATCGCCCCGGGTGTCGATCATGGGCGTCGCCGTTCGTCGAGTGGCCGAAGGCGACCGATCGGAAGGAGGGCGGGATGAAGTACCTGCTCATGATCTACGACGACGAGAAGCTCCTGGCGAGCCTGAGCCAGGAGGAGTCGGCGCAGCTCTACAAGGAGTACTCGGAGTACACGAGCTGGCTCCAGGAGAAGGGTTGGTTCCTGGGCGGGGACGCTCTGCAGCCGACCCAGTCGGCCACCTCGGTGCGGCTCCGTGAGGGCGACCGCCTGGTGACCGACGGCCCGTTCGCCGAGACGAAGGAACAATTAGGCGGCTATTACCTGGTGGAGTGCTCGAACCTGGACGTCGCGATCGAGGCGGCCGCGAGGATCCCTAGCGCGAAGCTCGGGACGATCGAGGTGCGTCCGGTCATGGAGATCCCCGAGGAAACGTAGGCGCCAAGCCGGGTCGTCGGTGCATGGGGAACAGTGGTTCGGGAATTATCCGGTCTGATGGCTAGGCGGCCGGCCGCTCTCGCTAAGGGCAACCGGCCAAGCACGTCCACGTGGACCCGTCCCAAGTCCACGTGTCCCCGAGGTAGCCAATGTCGCTCAGGCCGCCGAATAGCAGAATCTGCCCGCTCGTCGAATCGAGGATCATGCCGAAGAAGTAGCGCGGGACGGGTGAAGTCGGGGGTGACAGGCGCGTCCAGCTCCGGCCGTCGAACGTCCAGGTGTCCCCGAAGGTCCCTCGGTTGTTGACCCCTCCGAAGAGAACGTCTTGCCTCCGCGTCGGATCGAAGGCCATTCCGGCCGCGGCTCGGTTGCCGGGGTGTGTAACGAGGTCCCGCTTCGTCCAGGTCGATCCGTTGTAGACCCACGTGTCGTGGAAGTAGAGCGTGGGCTCGATGCAGCATGATCCGCCGAAGGACACGATGCGGGGAGCCAGCGTGGCAGTGGCTGGCGAGCCTCTATACAGCAGGTTCGGCTGGCCCTCGTTCCAGTTCGCGCCGTCCCAAGACCAGGTGTTGCCGCTGTTCCAAGAGACCATGACGAGCATCTGGGTGCGGGAGTCGAAGGCCATCCCAACACAGCAGGTGGTCGGGGGTGAGAGGGCTGGACTCTGGAGATTCCAGTTCGCCCCATCCCAGACCCACGTGTCGCCGTACTGAGTGTAGGCATCGATCCCACCGAAGAGCACTACTTGGCCCGTCGCCGGGTCGTAGGCCATACCCATAGCCTTCCGAGGTACCGGGGAGTCAACCGGATACTGCTGAGTCCAGGCGCTTCCATCCCAGGTCCACGTGTCGCCCAGGTAGTTGTAGTTGCTGTCCTCTCCGCCGAACAGCACCACCTGACCTGTTGCGGCGTCATCCGCCATTCCCATGGAATACCGCCCGGACGGCCCCGCCACTGATGCTCGGGGCGCCCCAGTCTGTGACGAAGGATGCGCGGTCGCCGCCTGGCTCAGCGCGAGGATCGAAAGAATTGAACACAAACCAATCGTGACTCGGGTGCGATTCATCGCGGCCTCCTCCCGGGATGTGCTCTGACCCCAAGAATGTACCCGCGACCCAATCGGTTGCAACGGCTTCCTGAAGCCTAGGAGCTACTCGTTCGCCGAGACGAAGGAGCAACTCGGGGGATACTACCTCGTCGAATGCGAGAGCCTGGACGACGCGATCGAGGCGGCGGCTCGGATCCCGAGCGCGCGGCTCGGGACCATCGAGGTGCGTCCGGTGATGGACGTCCCGGACAAGCCCGGGGAGTAGCGGGCGGCGCCGACGCGGCCGCGATCGCCGACCGCCTGTTCCGGCAGGAGTCGGGCCGGGCGGTGGCGACGCTCATCCGGGTGCTCGGTGACTTCGACCTCGCCGAGGAGGCCGTTCAGGAGGCCTTCGCGGTTGCCCTCGAGCGCTGGCCGCGGATGGGCCTGCCGGACAACCCCGGGGCGTGGATCGCCACCACCGCCCGGAACAAGGCGATCGACCGGCTCCGGCGCGAGCGCCGAATGGACGACAAGCGGCGGGAGCTGGAGCGCCTGGCCCGGCTGGACCAGGACGTCGGGGGTTCGGCCGGAACGGTCGTCGTGAGCTCGATCCAGGACGACCGCCTGCAGCTCATGTTCACGTGCTGCCACCCCGCCCTCGCCCCGGAGGCCCAGGTGGCGCTCACGCTCCGCACGCTGGGCGGCCTGACGACGGAGGAGATCGCGAGGGCCTTCGTCGTCCCGCTTCCGACGATGGCACAGCGCCTCGTCCGCGCGAAGCGGAAGATCCGCGATGCGGCGATCCCCTTTCGCGTGCCGCCGGATCACCTGCTCCCCGAGCGGGTGCACGTGGTGCTCGCGGTCATCTACCTCATCTTCAACGAGGGGTACAGCGCCTCCACGTCGGAGTCCGTGGTTCGCGCGGACCTCGCCGCGGAGGCGATCCGGCTGGGGCGGGTCCTGGCCGACCTGATGCCCGACGAGCCCGAGGCCCTCGGGCTCCTGGCCCTCATGCTCCTGCACGACTCGCGCAGGTCGACTCGGGTGGGCCCGGATGGGGCGCTGGTCCTCCTCGAGCACCAGGACCGGTCGCGTTGGGATCGCGCGGCGATCGAAGAAGGGAGCGCCCTCCTCGCGCGCGCGCGTGGGCGCCGACAGCCCGGCCCGTATCAGCTGCAGGCGGCGATCGCGGCCGAGCACGCGCTCGCGGCTCGAGCCGAGGACACCGACTGGCGATCGATCGCCGTTCTGTACGCCGCGCTCTCGCGCATGACGCCGTCGCCCGTCGTCGAGCTCAATCACGCCGTCGCCGTCGCGATGGCGGGCGACGTCGAAGGAGGGCTCTCGATGATGGACCGAACGCTCGCGTCGGGGGCGCTCGACGGCTATCACCTACTCCATTCCGCGCGGGCGGACCTCCTTCGCCGCCTCGGTCGGCACGACGAGGCGGCCCGGTCCTACGAGCGCGCGCTGGATCTCGCGACGAACCCCGTCGAGCGGACGTTCCTGGAGGGGCGGCTTCGCGAAGCTCAGGCGAGCGCGGCCGCGCCCTGAGCGCCCTCGCGCCTCGCGAGCTCCGGCTCCTTGATCGCGTGGATCCAGTGAGCGGCCTCGAGCGTCGTGCGGGCCTGCTCGACCGCCGCCTCGCCGCCGGCCGCGTCCGGCCCGAAGAGCGACCCGACGATCCACACCCGAGCGGCGACCGCGTTTCGCCAGCCGGTCTTCCGCGCCGCCTCGAGGAGCCGCGTGTAGCGCTCGAGGGCGCGGTCGCGATCGCCCTTGGCGAGCGCGACCGTCGCCTGCGCGAGGATGAGGTCCGAGGGCTCCGCGCTCTCGACCCACGACGAGGGGTCCTCAAGGATCCGCTCGGCGGCGGCATCCTCGCCCATGACGAGGAGCACCCGGATGAGCTGGGCGGCCGTCCACGCGATCAGGCTTCGCTCGCCGAGCTTGCGGCAAAGCTCGAGCGCCTCGCGGAGGTTGCGTTCGGCCTCGGGCAGCTCCTGCCGGAGCCGGTGCACCTCGCCGATCTCCCCGAGCGCGCTCGCGAGCTCCCAGCGCGCGTCCAGGTCGCGGAAGATCCGCGCCGCCTCCTGCAGGTTCGGCAGAGCGAGGTCGAGCTGCCACGTTCGGCGCTGGGCGTTGCCCAGGCTCTCCCGGGCGACGGCGGTCGTGAACGGGTCGCCCATCTGCTCCCCGAGCGCGAGCGCCTCCTCGGCGAGACGAAGGCACTCCTCCTCGTCTCCCACCGGAGAGATGCACGACGTGAGCGAGATCAGGGCACGCGCCTCCGCCCACCGGTCAGGGTGGGGGTTCGCGCGGGCGATGGCGAGCGCCTCCTCGAACATGGCGCGCGCCGTCACGAGGTCGGATCGCCAGTACGGGGCCCAGCCCGCCATGAGCAGGGTCCGCGCGAGCGTCCACGGGTCGTCGGTGCTGCGCGCGGCGACGAGCGCCTTCGCGAAGTACTCCTCGGCGCGGTCGGGGTCGGCCTCGAAGTTCAGCGCAAGGTCGCCGAGGAACCGGCACGCATGGGCCCGGACCCACACGCTCTCGTCCGCGACCGCGAGGGCCCTGGTGAGCGTGGCCACCGCGGCCCGGTACTCCCCCAGCCAGTACCGGGCCTCGCCGAGGTTCGTGAGGATCTTGCCCTCGCGCTCGCCCCAGGACTCCTCGGGGCCGGCGAGGGAGAGCGCCCGCTCGTAGAGATCGATCGCCTTGCGTGATTCGATCCGCCGACGCGCGGCGTCCCCGGCCCAGGCCAGGGCCTCCACGGCGCGGTTGGCGAGCGTCCGGTCCTGGGGATCGAGGTCGAGCGACGCCCGGGCCGCCTGCTCGAGGTGCCACGCCACCACCCCGGGCCACCGGCCCGGCTCCTTGCGCTCGAGGCCGTCGGCCACCTGCAGGTGCAGCCGGAGGCGGTCGCGCTTGGCGAGGCTCTCGTAGGCGACGTCCCGAAGCATCTCGTGCCGGAACCGCCAGACCCCGGGTCGGAGCTCGTCGCGGACGAGCAGCTCCTCGTCCTCGAGCACGCGCAAGGTCTCGACGTTCGGTTCGGTGATGAGCGCGAGGTCGGGCAGGTCGAAGGTGCTCCGCGAGAAGACCGACGCCTTGCGCACCATGTCGCGCGCCTCGTCGGGGAGGTGGTCGATCCGCGACGCGACGACCGCCTGGACCGTCGCCGGCAGCAGGTGGCTGTGGCGCGCGCCGCTCGCGTGCTCGGGATGCTCCTGCATGAGCATCCCCGTGGTCTCGACGATGAAGAAGGGGTTCCCGCCGGTCTGCACGACGATCCGATCCGCCGTCTCCTCGTCGATCTGCTCCCCCGCGGCCACCGCGAGCTCCCTGGCCTCCTTCGGGCCGAGGGGCTCGAGGCGCAGCGTGATCGCGTCGGAGAGGCCACCGCCCCATCCCGAGCGATGATCGAGCAGCTCGTCCCGCCCGACGCACACGACGAGGAGCGCCAACCGCCGGCCCCGCCCGATCATCCCCTCGATCAGGTCCAGGAGCGCCGGCTGCGCCTCGTGGACGTTCTCGAACACCATCACGACCGGTCCGCGGGCGCTCAGCCCCTGGAGGTAGGCGAGGAGACCGGCTCGGACCTCCGCGACGCGGTAGGGCCTCCCTCCGCCCTCGGATCCGAGGTGCGCCTGCAGGCGCCCGAGCACCATCGACCATTCGTCCTCGGCGACGCCGTCGCCGGCATCCGGCTCGATGCCGACGGCGAGGCCGACGCGGGAGAGCGTCTGGTCGACCTCGGCCGGGTCGACGACGGCCTCGAGGCTCCGGCGGAGCGCCTCGATCGTCTCCTTCGGCGACGCGCCGTCGCTCACGCCGATCTCGCATCGGATCATCTCGCCGATCGGCGCGAACGTGACCTCCTCGCCGAACGGGCTCGCCCGTCCCGTGAGGACCTTGACGTCGTCCGGCAGGCTCGCGAGGAACTCATCCACGAGTCGCGATTTGCCGATGCCCGCTTCGCCGAGCACGGTGAACAGATGCGGACGGGACGTCTCCTTCACCCGTTCGAACGCGTCCGCGAGGAGGCTCAGCTCCCGTCGGCGGTTCACGAGCGGGATGGTTCGCCTCGTCGACCGGGGGGAGAGGGACACGACCGGCCAGGCGGGGATGTCGTCGCCGAAGCCTTCCGCCGGGACGCTCCGCGAGTCGCCGTATTCCACAGCCTCGCGAGTGAGGCGCCAGGTGGTCTCCCCGACCAGGATCTCGTCCGGCTGCGCCGCCTCCTGCAGCCGGGCCGCGAGGTTCACCGCCGGCCCGGTCACGAGGAGCTGGTCGATCGGCCCGGAGCCCGTGGCGACGGGGCCGGTGTTGACGCCCACGTGGACCCGCAGCGGGGTCGGCAGGCCGAGCGATGCGCCGAGGCGGCTCACGCGCTCCTTGATGGAGAGCCCCGCCCGTACCGCGCGGACCGCATCGTCCTCGTGCGCGTGCGGGACGCCCCAGACCGCCATCACGGCGTCGCCGACGAACTTCTCGGCGCGCCCACGAAGCGACTCGAGCTCGTCCGAGACGGCCTCGAAGAAGGCGGAGGTCACCTGCCGGAATCGTTCCGGGTCCAGCCGCGTGGACAGCTTCGTCGAACCGACCAGGTCGGCGAACATGACGGTGACCACCTTGCGCTCCTCGGTCGAGAGCGCGGCGACCGGCGCGCCGCAGTTCGGGCAGAAGCGCGCATCCGCCGGGAGGGGCTCACCGCACCGGGCACAGGTCCCGAGCGATTCCTGCATACGTCCAAGCATAGTGACCGCCAGTGACGAGCCCGGCCGGTCCCTAGCCCGCGTACTCGATCAGCTGGAACTCGTTGCCGTCGGGATCGAGGAACGAGGAGAAGCGCGCGTAGCCCTCGACGTCGCCATCGTGCACGGAGGCCACGCCGTGGCCCGTGAGGGCCACCTTCGCGCCGTCGAGATCGCGCACGGCGAACACCGCGGCCGCGCCGCCCCGGGGCAGGGCCTGGCCCTCGCCGACCGTATGCAGCGCGAACCGCCGGCCGCCCGCGTCGAACTCCGCCCACCGGTCGGCGTCCTGACGGACGAGGTCCAGGCCCAGGACGTCCCGGTAGAAAGCCACCGCACGTGGCAGATCGGCCACCCAGTAGAAGACGAGGTCAAGTCGCTCGATGAAGCCGGACGGTCGATCCTTCACTCGCGTACCTCCTCCTCGCCGGCCGCGTCGATCGTCGCGACGACCTCTCCCGCCTCGACGACGGACCCGGGCGCGACACGAAGCTCCCGCACCGTTCCCGCTGCGGTCGCCGAGACGTGGGTCTCCATCTTCATGGCCTCCAGGATCCCGACCGCATCCCCGGGCGCCACGCGATCGCCCTCGCGCACGAGCAGCCGAAGGATCGTCCCGTGCATCGGGGCGAGCACCGCGCGCCCCGACGCCCCACCGCGGGCGTCGGGGCCCGAAGCCCGGATCGAACCGGTCAACGCGGGGTTCCACAGCCGCGCGGAGCGTCCCCCGACGACGACGGTCGGGCTCGCGGGCTCGGACGCCGCCGAGAGTAGCCCGTCGAGCGCGCCACCCTCGACGGTGCGTGTGGTGTAGGAGCCCTCGACCACGTCCGGATGCGCGAGCAGCCGGAGGTGGGCGGGAACGGTCGTCGCGACGCCCTCGATCTCGAATTCCTCGAGCGCCCGGATCGCTCGCCGTCGAGCCTCCTCACGGGTGGCACCCCAGACGACGAGCTTCGCGATCAGGCTGTCGTAGGCGTCGGGGATGCGGTCGCCTTCGGCGAAGCCCGAGTCGACGCGCACGCCCGGCCCGCCCGGCTCGCGGTAGCGCTCGATCCGCCCAGGCGTCGGCGCGAACCCCCTCGCCGGATCCTCGGCGTTGATCCGGCATTCGATCGCGTGTCCCCGCGGGGCGAGGCGGCCGGCAGGCAGCACGTCGTCCTGTTCGAATCCGAGCGGCTCGCCGGCCGCGATCCGCAGCTGCGCGGCCACCAGATCGAGCCCGAGCACGGCCTCGGTCACGCAGTGCTCGACCTGCAGCCGCGCGTTCACCTCGAGGAAGTAGAAGTCGCCCGTGTCGGCATCGACGAGGAACTCGACCGTGCCGGCGTTCTCATACCCGCAGGCGTTCGCGACCGCCACCGCGGCCGGGCCGATCCCCGCCGCGAGGTCCTGCGGACGGGCAGGCGGCGTCTCCTCGATGAGCTTCTGGTGCCGGCGCTGCAGCGAGCACTCGCGGGCCCCCAGCCACATCGCCTCGCCCGGGGCCGGGGAGAGGATCTGGACCTCGACGTGTTTGGGGCGCGCCAGGTATCGCTCGAGGTAGACCTCGCCCACGCCGAAGGCGGCGAGCGCCTCGCGCGAGGCGGCGTCGAAGGCCGACGGCGCGTCCCCGGCCCCGAGCGCCACGCGCAATCCGCGGCCGCCGCCGCCCGCCACCGCCTTGATGGCCACGGGATAGCCGGCCCTGCCGCCGAAGGCATCGACGTCGGCCGGACCCGACGCCGGCTCGAGCGTTCCCGGGACTGGGGCGACACCCACATCGGTCGCGAGGCGACGAGCCTGCAGCTTGTCCCCCGCCGCGCGGAGCGCCTCGGGCGAAGGCCCGACCCACACGAGCGAGGCGGCCCGGATGGCGTCGGCGGCGTCGGCTCGCTCCGAGAGGAACCCGTAGCCGGGGTGCACGCCCTCGCAACCGCGCTGCCGGGCGGCATCGACGATGGCTTCGACGTCCAGGTAGGTCTCCGCAGGCGCCACGCCGGGCAGGCGAACCGCCTCGTCGGCGAGGCGGACGTGCAGGGCCCCCGCGTCCGCGTCCGAGTGCACCGCCACCGACCGGACGCCGAGCTCCCGCAATGTGCGGATGACTCGCACGGCGATCTCGCCGCGGTTGGCGACCAGCACGCGTTCGAACATCTACGCCTCGCTCTCGGCCGGGATCCGGCCCAGGTGGCCGGGGAGCTCGCGCCCGACCAGCTCCTCCGCGAGCCGGGCCGCCGCCGCGAGCCTCCCGAGGTCCACGCCGACCTTGATCCCCATGTCGATCAGCATGGCCGCGAGGTCCTCGGTGGCCACGTTCCCGTTCGCGCCCGGCGCGAACGGCGAGCCGCCCATCCCGCCGATGCTTGCGTCGAACTCCCCCACGCCCGCCTGCAGCGCGGCGAGCACGTTCGCCATCGCGGTGCCGCGCGTGTCGTGGAAGTGCGCGTTCAGCCGCAGACCGGGGACGCGCTCGCCGAGCGCGCCCAGCAGGTCCCAGACGCGAACGGGCGTCGCCATGCCGGTGGTGTCGCCGATCGACACGCCCTCGGCGCCGAGGCCGGCCAGACGCTCGACGGCGCCGACCACGTCCTCGGTGCTCGCGCCGTCTCCGTACGGATCGCCGAACGCCGCCGAGAGCGAGACCTCGACCGGGATCCCCGCGCCCTGCCCGACCGCGATCACGTCCGCCACGTCGTCCATGGACTCCTGCACCGTCTTGCCGAGGTTCGTGCGGTTGTAGCCATCCGAGGCCGAGACGAACACCTGTAGGCCCGCGAACCCGCCGGCCGCGACCGCAGCCTCCGCGCCACGGCGGTTGGGAACGAGCGCCGAGTAGCGCACGCCCTCCACGCGCCGAACTCGCGACCACACGTCGGCGGCGCCGGCCATCGACGGCACGCGCGACTCCGAGACGAACGACACGGCCTCGATCTTGCGAAGGCCGGCGTCGGCGAGCGCATCGACCAGCCGCGCACGCGACTCGGGTGCAATGGGCGCCTCGGCCTGCAGGCCGTCGCGGGGCCCGACCTCACGGATGACGACGGAGGTCGGGAGCGCCGGCCGGATCACCGGCCCTTCCACTCCGGCTCGCGCTTGTCCGCGAAGGCGGCGATCCCCTCCCGGCGGTCCTGCGTCGCGACCGCGCGCCGCCAGGCGAGGTCCTCGATCTCCAGGCCCTGCTCGAGCGGCAGCCCGAGCCCCAGGCCGATGGCGCGCTTGGCCTCGCGGGCAGCCACGGGCGACGCGCGGCAGAGCTCGTCCGCGAGCTCGGTCGTGGCGGTCGGCAGGGCTGCCCTCGGGACGACCCTCGCGACGATGCCCATCTCGAGCGCCTCGGCCGCGGAGAGCCGCCGCCCGGTGAGGATGAGGTCCCTCGCCCGCGCCTCGCCGACCCGCCGGGCGAGGAGCTGGGTCGCCCCGCCACCCGGGACGATGCCCACCCTGACCTCGGGGAGGCCGAAGACGGCGTCGTCGCTCGCCACGATGAGATCGCAGCCGAGGGCGAGCTCGAACCCCCCGCCGAGGGCGTGTCCGAACACCGACCCGATCGTCGGCTGGGGAACGGCGCGGAGGGAATCGAACATCCCGCGCATCAGGACGCGGTTCCGCAACCACCCGGCATCGTCCAGGCGGTTGCGCTCCTTGAGGTCCGCGCCCACGCAGAACGCTCGATCGCCCGCGGCCGCCAGGACCACGACCCAGGCATCGGGGTTCGCGGCGGCCTGCAGGAGCGCGCCGGCCGCGGCGTCGGCCATCTCGCCCGAGATCGCGTTCAGCGACTCGGGACGGTTCAGCGTGACCGTCGCGACGCGGCCCTCGAGACGGACCTCGACCGAGCTCATCGGGCCCGCGTCCTCACACCGGAGGGACGCCGTGGCGCCGGCCGCTGAACGCGCGTTCCTTGCCGCGAGACTGGGCGAGGCGCAGGATCAGCTCCGCGCGCAGGTCGTCCGGCTGCACCACCGCGTCGACGACGTTCTCGGACGCGAGGTGCAGCACGTCGATGTCCTCTTCGTACTCGCGGCGGCGCTCGGCGACGAACGCCGCGCGCTCGGCCTGGTCCTCGATCTCCTGGATGCGGTTGAAGTACACGGCATTCACCGCAGGCTCGGGGCCCATGACGGCGATGCGCGCGGTCGGAAGCGCCAGCGTCGCGTCGGGCTCGAACCCCGGGCCCGCCATCGCGTACAGCCCCGCACCGTAGGCCTTGCGCACGATCACGCAGAGCTTCGGCACGGTCGCCTCCGAGATGGCGGTGATGAGCTTCGCGCCGTGGCGGATGATCCCCTGGCGCTCGACGGCCGAGCCGATCATGAACCCCGGGACGTCAGCCAGGAACAGCAGCGGGATGTTGAACGCGTCGCAGAGCCAGACGAACCGCGCGACCTTGTCCGAGGAGTCGACGAACAGCACCCCACCGAGGTGCGAGGGCTGGTTCGCCACGACGCCGACGACCGAGCCGTCCAGTCGGGCCAGGCCGCAGATCACCTCTCTCGCGAAGTCCGGCTTGATCTCGAAGAACGAGTCCTCGTCGACCACGCCCGCGACCAGCGCGTACATGTCGAAGGCCTTCGATTCGTCCGCCGGCACGATCCCGGCGAGCGACCCGCGATAGGCGGGCGGCCGTCCCTCGGCGCCCGGCGGCTCGACGGCGTAGCTGGACGGGAAGTACGAGAGGTAGGCGCGCGCGGCGAGGATCGCCGCCTTGTCGTCGGGGACGCAGAGGTCGCCGCAGCCGGAGACCTCGCAGTGCATGCGGGCGCCGCCCATCTCCTCGAGCGTCACGCGCTCGCCGATCACCTCCTCGGCCATGCGAGGCGATCCGAGGTACATGGACGCGTTCTTCTCGACCATGAAGACGACGTCGCAGAACGCGGGGATGTACGCGCCGCCCGCGGCGCTCGGGCCGAAGAGGCAGCACACCTGCGGGATCCGGCCGGACGCCTGTACCTGGTTGTAGAAGATCTTGCCGGCGCCCCGCCGCCCGGGGAACAGCTCGACCTGGTCCGTGATTCGCGCTCCGGCGGAGTCGACGAAGTAGACGATCGGGATCGTCCGCTTCCGAGCGAGCTCGATGATCCGGATGATCTTCTCGACCGTGGCCGCGCCCCAGGAGCCGGCCTTGACGGTGGGATCGTTCGCCATGACGGCGACGGGACGGCCGCCCACCGACCCCACACCGGTGACCACGCCGTCCGCCGGAAGGTCGCCCGACATCGCCCGAACGAGCAGTCCCTCCTCGGCGAAGCCGGCGCCCTCGTCCAAGAACAGGCGCAGGCGCTCGCGAACGAAGAGCTTCCCCTGCTCGGCCAGCTTCTGGTGGTACTTCGGCGCGCCGCCCTCGAGCGCCCGGGCGCTCGCCTCGGCGATCGCGTCGCTCTCACCCGTCACGGTCGAAAGTGTAGCCCGGTGGGTGGTAGGGTTCGCGTCTTGCGTGCGTTGGGGGAGCTCGCTCGCGGATGATCCAGACCGGCCAGCAGGACCTGCTTCGGGCGGCGGACGACCTCGCGGCCCGGCTCCCCGCCCGCCTCGCGGTCTTCGCGCGCCTCGCCTACAACTACCGGTGGTCGTGGATGCCAGGTGGCCCGGACGTCTTTCAGGCCGTCGATCCCTACCGGTGGTCGATGCGCCGAGAGAACCCGATCAGGCTGCTCCTGGACTCGCCCGACGACGCGCTCATCGAGGCCGCCAAGGACCGCTCCCTCGTCGCGCGCGCCGAGGCCATGGAGCAGACCCTCAGGGCCGAGCTCGCAGGCCCCGTCTCGACCGGGTCGCCGGCGCGGCCGATCGTGTTCCTCTGCGCCGAGTACGGGATCCACCGCTCGCTCCCGACCTACGCGGGCGGCCTCGGCGTCCTCGCGGGCGACGTCTTGAAGGAGGGATCGGACCGGCGCCTGCCGATGGTGGGCGTCGGCATCCTGTACCGCCAGGGCTACTTCCACCAGCGTGTGGACACCTCTGGATGGCAGCACGAGTACTGGATCGAATCCGACCCGGACCGCCTCCCGGCGGCCCTCGTCACCGGCCCGGACGGCCAGCCGCTCACGGTGATGGTCAACCTCTGGGGCCGCGGCGTTCGCCTGCAGATCTGGCGCGTCGACGTCGGCCGCGTCCCGCTCTTCCTGCTGGACGCGCAGCGCGCCGACAACGAGCGGATGGACCGCTGGATCACGGCGCGCCTGTACATCGGCGACCGCAAGATCCGCCTGGCGCAGTACGCGCTCCTCGGGATCGGCGGCATCCGGGCGCTCCGGGCGATGGGGATCGACCCCGCTGTCGTGCACCTGAACGAAGGCCACGCGGCGCTCGCGCCCGTCGAGCTCGCGCGCGAGGCGATGGTGGAGGGCCGGAGCCTTGAGGACGCCATGCAGGACGCGCGTGGACGGACGGTCTTCACGACCCACACGCCGATCCCCGCCGGCAACGAGTCCTACGTGCCCGAGGAGGTCTCGAGCGTCCTCGGCGGCTATCCCATGGAGCTCGGCCTGAGCGAAGGGGAGTTCTTCGACCTCGGCCGGCCGCGCCCCGAGCCCGGCGAGCAGTTCGGCGTCACCGTCCTGGGCATCCGGATGAGCCGGCGGGTGAACGGGGTGAGCCGCCGTCACGGCGAGGTCACGCGGGCGCTCTGGCACGGCCTGTTCCCCGACCGGCCGGTCGAGGCCGTCCCGATCGCGCACGTGACGAACGGCGTGCACGTGCCCACGTGGATGGCGCCCGCGATGCGAGCGCTCCTCGACCGCCACCTCGCTGATGGGTGGAGCGAACGCGCCGCCGACCCCGCGACGTGGGAGCCGGTCCAGGACATCCCCGATGAGGAGCTGTGGGGCGTGCGGAGCGCCCTGCGCGCCGAGCTCGTCGATTACGTTCGGGATCGAAGCGTGGGCGATCGCCTCGCGCGCGAGGAGCCCGCGGATTACGCCGAGGCCGCGGCCCGCGCGTTCGACCCCAGCATCCTGACCGTCGGGTTCGCCCGGCGGGTCGCCGCCTACAAGCGGCTCCCGCTCCTCATCCACGACCCCGGCCGGATGCTCCAGCTGGTCGGAGGGGACCACCCGATGCAGGTGGTCCTCGCGGGCAAGGCCCACCCGCAGGACGAGGAGGCCAAGCGGGTCCTGCAGGCCGTCTTCTCCCTCAAGCTCGACCCGCACGTCGCCGAGCGGGTGGCCTTCCTCGAGGACTACGACATGGGGATGGCCACGCGCCTGGTGTGGGGCTGTGATCTGTGGATCAACGTGCCCCGCCCTCCGCTCGAGGCAAGCGGGACGAGCGGCATGAAGTCGGCCCTGAACGGGGGCCTCAACCTGTCGGTGATGGACGGGTGGTGGGAGGAAGCGTTCGACGGGCAGAACGGGTGGGCCATCCCCGGCGACCCGTCCCAGGACGCTGCCACCCAGGACCTGCAGGACGCCGCGGCGCTCTACGACCTGTTGGAGGACGAGGTGTGCCACGACTTCTACCGGCAGGACGAGCGCGGCATCCCGAAGGCGTGGGTCCGGCGCATGAAGGCGTCGCTGCGAACGATCGGCCCGCGGTACTGCGCGACACGGATGCTGGACGAGTACCTCGGTCGCGTCTACGACCTCAGCTGAGGCGGCGCTTCTTCGCCTCGGTCATCTCGTAGATCGCCTTCTGCACGCGCTCGGGCCGGCGCACGTCGCCGAACGTCGTCTGCCCGAAGGTGCCGGCCGACTCGAGCGTGAGGTCGCCACCCCCGATCATCCGCTCGAACACGCTCTGATGGAACTTCACGTCGTTGATGTTGTCGAGCGGGATCTCCATGGATTGCTTGGCGAACCAGCCCGAGCGGTGGATCACCCGGTCGGTCGTGACGACGAAATGCGACGTCGCCCACGACACGATCCGCGGGATGGAGAGCCAGAGGAGCAGGACGATCGCGACGATCACGACGGCCCACCGGACCCACGTCGGCCACGAACCGGGCATCGCCGCGAGCGCGAGGCCCATCGCGGCCAGGACGAGCACCCCGGCGCCGACGGGGACCGCGAGGGCGATCCAGTGCGGGCGCAGATCCAGGACGAGCTCCTCGCCCGTCGAGAGGAGCCGACGCGGAAAGGCCATGGCCGGACGCTACCCGCCGGCCGCGGCGGGAGCAAGCGGCCTCAGAACCGCGAGGGCGTTCGCTCGGCGGCCCGCAGCCGCTCGGACATCACGAGCAGGATCTTTCGTCCGATGGATCCCTCGCGGTCGAGCAACCGAAGGAACGCGCGCCGGTCGAGGCGAAGGGCGGTCACACGGGTCAGGGCCCGCACGGTGGCCGAGCGAGGGCCCCCGTCGATCACCGACATCTCGCCGAAGTAGTCGCCGGGCTCCAGCACGCGCCGGCGCCGGCCGCGCATCAGCACCTCGGCCTGCCCGGCCAGGAGCAGGTAGAAGTCGCTCGCCAGCAGGCCTTCGCTCACGATCGTCTCGCCTTGCGGGAACTGGACGTCCTCGCCCGCCCGCCGGACCTCGCGCAGCTCGCGCGTCGACAAGCCGTGGAACAGGGGAACCGAGCGAAGCAGCCGGGTCATGGCGTCCACGGTGTCACTCCGATCACTCGAGGTGGCGGATCTCGCCGAACTGTACGCGCTCGGGACCACCCGCCGTCTCCACGATCAGCTCGCCGGCCGGGCCGACGTCGCGGGCCACGCCGTCGACGATCGTGCCGGTCGTCGTGATCGCGCGAACACGATGGCCGAGCGTCACGCACGCCGCCCGGTAGGGCTCGAGGACGCGCGCGATCAGATCGCGTCCGTGCTCGCCGTACAGGTCCTCGAGGCGGCGAAGGTAGCGCTCGAGGATCGGTCCGGGGTCGGGATCTCCGCCCTCCCGCGCCACGCTCGTGGCCTGCGCGCGGAGCTCCGGCGGGAAGTCCCCGTCGGCCTGCGAGAGGTTCACGCCGGTCCCCAGCACGACGAACGAGAGCGAAGGGCCCTGCACGCTCGCCTCGGGCAGGATCCCGCCCAGCTTCCTCCCGTCCGCGAGGAGGTCGTTCGGCCACTTGCACCCGACGTCGATCCCCGCCCCGCGGCATGCCTCGGCCATCGCCACGGCCGCGGCAAGCGACACGAGCGGCGCATCGGGGGGCTCGATCCGGGGCCGCAGGAGCACCGAGACGAGGAGCGATTCGCCCGGGAGCGACGTCCAGGTCCGCCCGAGGCGCCCGCGCCCCGCGTCCTGCGTCCCCGCGGCGAGCACCGTCCATTCGGGGGCACCGTCCTCAGCCATCCGCCAGAGGTCGGTGTTCGTCGAGCCGGTCGCCGAGACGAAGTGAACCGGAGCGTCGATCCCCGCGGCCAGGGCGGCCGCCGCGACGGTATGCTCCGAGAGCATCGTCCCACCTCCGGAGGTGCTCCGATCGAGGCAAGCCTACCCGGTCGCCCTGTGCCGCCGAGCCTTGGACCCCGCGTCCTCATCGCCAACCGCGGCGAGATCGCGGTCCGGGTGATCCGCACGTGCCGCGAGCTCGACATCCCGACCGTCGCGGTCTACTCCGAGGTCGACCGCGACGCGCTCCACGTCGAGATGGCCGACGACGCGTATCTCCTCGGCCCCGCCGCGCCGGCCGAGTCCTATCTGAACATCGGCCGGCTCCTCGAGGTGGCCGTGCGGAGCGGCGCCACGATGGTGCATCCCGGCTACGGGTTCCTCGCCGAGGACGCCGGCTTCGCCCGCGCGGTCGCGCGCGCGGGCCTCACGTTCATTGGTCCGCCCCCCGAGGCGATGGCCATGTTGGGTGACAAGGCCGCGGCTCGCCAGGCCGCGACGCGGGCCGCAGCTCCCATCGTCCCGGGGACGCTGGACCCCGTCCGGCCGCAGGACGCGCGCGCCGAGGCCGACCGGATCGGCTTCCCGCTGGTCGTGAAGGCCGCGTTCGGCGGCGGCGGGAAGGGCATGCGCCTGGTCGAGCGCGCCAGCGACCTCGACGGCGCGGTCGAGCGCTCGGCCCGTGAGGCGCAGGCGTACTTCGGGCGGCCCGAGATCTACCTCGAGCGCTACCTCGCCCACGCCCGCCACGTCGAGGCTCAGATCCTGGGCGACGCGCATGGGCACATCTCGTTCCTGGGCGAGCGGGACTGTTCGATGCAGCGTCGCTACCAGAAGCTCATCGAGGAGTCGCCGTCGCCCGGCGTCGATCCCGACCTGCGTGCGCGGATCGGCGAGGCCGCGATGGGGATCGCGCGCGAGGCGGGCTACGTGAACGCGGGGACCGTCGAGTTCCTGGTGGAGCCGGACGGCTCGTTCTACTTCATGGAGGTGAACGCGCGCCTGCAGGTCGAGCACCCCGTCACCGAGATGGTGACCGGCCATGACCTCGTCCGCTACCAGATCCTGGCCGCGATGGGCGAGCGCGTCGAGCTGGAGCCGTCGCTTCGCGGCCATGCGATCGAGTGCCGGCTGAACGCCGAGGATCCCGCGAAGGAGTTCCTCCCGGGGCCCGGCCTCGTGACGAGGTTCCGCCGGCCGGGCGGCTCGTTCGTCCGCGTCGACACCGGCATCGCGGAGGGCAAGCCGGTCGTCGGCAACTACGACTCCCTCTTCGCGAAGCTCATCGTCTGGGCCGAGGATCGCGACCTGGCCCGCCGCCGCGCGATCCTCGCCCTTCGCGAGATGGAGGTCGAAGGGATCCCGACGACGATCCCCTTCCATCTCTGGGCGCTCGACACGCGGGAGTTCCGCGAGGGCCGCGTCCACACGAAGTTCGTCGAAGAGGCGATCGCCGCCGGCGCGATGACGCTGACCGAGCCCGCCGGGTCCACGCCCGCGCAAACCGACGCCGCCGCCCGACCCGTCCACATCGTCGTGGAGGTGGACGGGCATCGCGTGCCCGTGCGCGTCTGGGGGGAGCCCGTCCGCCAGGCACCCTCGGTCCCGCTCGCCGCCGGGCAGGCCGGCGCCGCCTCGAGCGACGGCGAGGTCGTGACCGCCCCGATGCAGGGCACGATCCTGCAGGTCCTGGTGGAGCTGGGGCAGGAGGTCACGGCCGGCCAGACGGTCTGCATCCTGGAGGCGATGAAGATGGAGAACCACATCGCCGCGCACCGGGACGGCACCGTGGCCGAGGTCTCGATCACGAAGGGCGACGTGGTGGAGACCGGCCAGCCGATGGTGGCGATCCGGTGACGCGGTCGGTCGCGTCGATCATCGCAGGCGTGCCGCGACAGGACGGCACCGGTGTGCGCCTCGTCTCGCCGAACCCCGCGCATCTCGACGAGGTCGTCACCGAGGGGCTCCTCGGCGACGCCGAGACGTTCGCCGACGCCTGCCGCGTCGCGACGGCCGCGCAGCCCGGTTGGGCGGCGACGCCCGCGCCCGTTCGCGGCCGCGCCGTCCAGCAGATCGGCCGGCTCGTCGAGGACAACAAGGAAGCGCTCGCCCGCCTCATCACGCGTGAGATCGGCAAGCCCTATCGCGAGTCGCTCGGCGAGGTGCAGGAGGTGATCGACACCTGCAATTTCTTCCTCTCCGAGGGACGGCGTCTCTACGGCCAGACCGTCCCCAGCGAGATGCCCGACAAGCAGCTCTTCACCTTCCGCGCGCCCCTGGGCGTCGCGGCGATCGTCACGGCCGGCAACTTTCCCGTCGCCGTTCCTTCCTGGTACCTCATCCCGGCGCTGGTCTGCGGCAACGTCGTCGTCTGGAAGCCCGCCGAGTACGCGGCCGCGAGCGCCGAGGCGTTCGCGCAGCTCATCCTGCACGGCGGGGTCCCGGTCGGCGTCTTCAACCTGATCCTGGCCGAGGGCAACGAGACGTTCGCCGGGCTCACGCAGGCGCTCGACGAACGCACGGTGGACAAGGTTGGCTTCACCGGCTCGAGCGACGTCGGCCGGCGGATCGGCGAGCTGTGCGGGCGGCACTTGCAGTCGCCGTGCCTCGAGCTCGGCGGCAAGAACCCGCTCGTCGTGATGCCCGACGCCGACCTCGATCTCGCCGTCGAGGGTGCCCTGTTCAGCGGGTTCGGGACCGCCGGACAGCGCTGCACGTCGCTCGGCACGGTGATCGTGCACGAGTCCGTCCACGACGACTTCCTGGCGCGCTTCGCGAACGCGACCGAGTCCGCCCTGGTCGGCGACCCGATGCAGGACGTGCTGTACGGCCCGATGATGAGCGAGCGATTCTGTCACCGGTTCGAGGGATGGCTCGGCCTCGCCCAGCCGCACCAAAAGCTGTACGGCTCGACCGCGACCGGACGGATCACCGCCGAGCACCCGCGGAAGGGGTTCGTCGGCGACCCGACGGCCGGGCTCTACTACCACCCAACGATCGTCGACGGCGTGACGATCGACGACGACATTGCGCGCACCGAGACGTTCGGACCCATCGTAGGCGTCGCGTCGTTCGCCGACTTCGACGAGGCGATGGCGCTCGCGAACAGCCACGGCTACGGGCTCTCGTCGTCGATCTACACGACGAACCCGCTCAACGTGTTCCGGTTCCGCGAACGCATCTCGGCCGGGATGGTGTCGGTGAACAACTCGACCTCCGGCGCCGAGGCGCACCTGCCGTTCGGCGGCAACGGCAAGTCGGGGAACGGCAGCCGCCAGGCGGGGATCTGGGTGCTGGACCAGTTCACGCGCTGGCAGTCGATGAACTGGGACTACTCGGGGAAGCTCCAGAAGGCGCAGATGGACACGGCCGACGTCCCGGCCGACCTGAGCTACTGCCTCCCCGAGGACGAGCGTTAGCGGGACTTCGAGAGGAATCGGTCCACGGCGTCGAGGTAGGCGTCGGTCTCCTCGACGAAGGTCATGTGGCCGCTGTGTTCGAAGATCACCAGCTCCGAGGTCGGGATCCCCTTCGCCATCGCCTCGGCCGCCTCGACGGAGCACGTGCGGTCGGACCGGCCGGCAAGGACCAACACGGGGTGCGGGATCTCGCCCAGCCGGTCCTCGACGTCGATCGCGCCGTACTCCTGGACGGCGAGGTGGCGGAGGACGTCGGGGGCGAGGAACGCTCCAGCGGAGCGACGGTGGTAGTCCTCGATCCTCGCGTCGAGCGGATCTCGGAAATGGAAGGGCGCCTGGTCGAGCCAGAGCTCTCCCATCTCGGCCGGCGTCTCGACCGTGGCCTCACGCTCCCACGATGCCGCGACGCGGGTGCGGAGCTCCTCGGGCTCGAAGCTCGCGAGGTTCTTCTCGACGATCTCGAGGTAGCGCGATGACGGGACGCCTGAGGACACGATCGTCTGCGCGGCCATCCCGGGGAAGTCGACAGCGCTCTGCAGCGCGACGAACGCGCCGTAGGAATGACCCAGCACGGCGTAGCGATCCAGGTGCAGGGACCCCGCGAGGGCCGTGACGTCGGCCGCCATCTGGTGCAGCGTCCATGTCTCCGGCGGCGACGGTGCCGACCGACCTTGCGAACGCTGGTCCACGAGCAGCAATCGATAGCCACGGTTCGCCAGCGGGTCCAGGTAATCGCCGAACATCCGGTGGTCGAACCCCGGCCCGCCGTGCAGGATCAGGATGGGGTAGCCGGACGCATCGCCGACCTCCACGACGTGGAGCTCGGTGTCCCAGGCCTTGACGAGCCGTCCGGGCGTGTGTCTCATGCCCTACCCGGCGGCCGACCCCAGCTGTCCCGCCCCACCATGCGGATGCCGGCGTCGCGTGTCCCGTAGGCGCGGTTGACGCTGATCATGAGCGCGGTGAGGCGTTCGACCACCCGCGCCATCGAGAGCGGCCCGGCGTCCACCCAGCGAAGGTTCGGCATCCGCTCGACGAGCCCGCCGATCTCGGCCTTCGCCTCGGCGTCGCTCCCGCAGAGGAGCACGTCGCCCTCGAGCGGTGCGTCGAACGCGTGCAGCGCCTCCGAGGAGATCGTGTGAAAGCCCGAGACCATGCGCACGGTCGAGGGAAGGATCGCCTTCGCCTGTTCGGCCGCGGACCCCTCCCACGGCGTGACCACCTGCCATGCCGGGCGACCGACGACGGTCGCGAGTGGCGAGGTCGCGTCGCAGACGACCGCGTTCGGGCGCAGGTGGTCGCGGATCGAGCGGTAGATCTCGGCCTGGCCGGCGAAGGGGACGGTGACGAGGACGACGTCGGCGCCCGCAGCGGCGACGTCGTTCGAGGTGCCGGAGATCGGCGCATCGTCGCCGGCGATGTCCCGGGCCTTCCGCGCGGCGGCCTCACCCTTCTCGTGGGCCCGGGACCCGATCACGACCTCGACGCCTGATCTGCCCAGGCGCACGGCGAGGCCGAAGCCCTCGTCCCCGGTCCCGCCGATGATCGCGACGGCCACTCAGCCCCCGCCGCCGACATCGTCCAGCTCCTCGTCGAGCGCCGGGCGCGCGAGGTGGCCGCGTTCGTCCTCGATGATCTCCCAGAGGGCCTGCGCCCAGTCGCGCACGTGCGGCCACATGCGCCAGAAGTTCTCCTTCGTCGTCTCGCCGAACGCGCGCTCGGCGTCGGCGGGTGTGGCCTTGTCCGACGTGTAGTCGAGCACGAAGACCGCGGTCCCGAACCCGTACTCGAGCTGATCCTGCTGATCCATCGCTGCCCCCTCGATCGCGGCGCTACCGCCCGGGATGGTACTCGCCGAAGACCTCCCGGAGCGCGTCCGAGACCTCGCCGAGCGTCGCCCCCGCGCGGAGCGCCTCCCGCATGGGAGGCAGCAGGTTCGCCGCGCCGGCGGCCGACGCCCGTACCGCGGCGAGGGCGGCGTCGACGCCGGGCTGGTCGCGGTTCGCGCGATGGGCTCGCACGCGGTCCCTTTGGGCGGCGACCTCCGCCTCGTCGATCCGCTGGATCTCGGGTCGCTCCTCCGTTGGCGATTCGAACCGGTTCACGCCGACCACCACGCGCTCGCCCGACTCCACGGCCTGCTGGGCGCGGAACGCGGACTCGGCGATCTCGTCCTGGATCCACCCCGCCTCGATCGCCGCGACGGCTCCCCCCATCGCGTCGATCTTCTCGATCAGCTCCAGGGCCCGGGCTTCGAGCTCATTCGTCAGCGCCTCCACGAAGAAGGACCCGCCCAGCGGATCGACGGTGTCGGCGACGCCGGTCTCGTAGCCAAGCACCTGCTGGGTCCGAAGCGCGATCCGCACCGCCCGCTCGGTCGGCAGTGCGAGCGCCTCGTCGAACGAGTTCGTGTGCAGCGACTGCGTCCCGCCCAGGACGGCGGCGAGCGCCTCGTACGCCGTGCGCACGATGTTGTTCTCCGGCTGTTGCGCGGTGAGGGTCACGCCCCCGGTCTGCGTGTGGAACCGGAGCATGGCGCTCCGCGGACCCGTGGCGCCGAACCGATCGTGCACGATCCGAGCCCACAGCCGGCGGGCGGCGCGGAACTTCGCGGCCTCCTCGAAGAAGGTCATGTGGCAGGCGAAGAAGAACGAGATCCGTGGCGCGAACTCGTCGATGGCGAGGCCGGCGTCGAGCGCCGCGTGCGCGTACGCGATCGCGTCCGCGAGCGTGAACGCGACCTCTTGTACCGCGGTGCAGCCCGCTTCGCGCATGTGGTAGCCGGACACGGAGATCGTGTTCCACGAGGGGAGCCGGCCGCGGCAGTAGGCGAACAGATCGGTGATCAGTCGCATCGAGGGCCCGGGGGGGTAGATGTACGTGCCCCGCGCGGCGTACTCCTTCAGGATGTCGTTCTGGACGGTGCCGCCGAGCTGCTCCGGCCTCACGCCCTGCTCCTCCGCGACCAGCTCGTAGAGCAGGAGGAGGATGGCGGCCGTCGCGTTGATGGTCATCGAGGTCGTGACGCGGTCGAGCGGGATGCCCTCCAGGAGCCGGCGCATGTCTTCGATCGAGTCGATCGCGACCCCGGTCTTGCCGACCTCCGCCTCGGCGCGCGGGTGGTCGGAGTCGTAGCCCATCTGCGTCGGCAGGTCGAACGCGATCGAGAGGCCCGTCTGGCCGTGATCGAGGAGGTAACGGAACCGCGCGTTCGTCTGCGCGGCCGTCCCCATGCCCGCGTACTGGCGCATGGTCCACAGACGCCCCCGGTACATGGTGGGGTAGATGCCGCGCGTGAACGGCGGCGCGCCGGGCTCGCCCACGTCGCGTCGGGCGCCGAACCCGGCCGGGTCGTCGGGGCCGTAGATCGGCCGGATCTCGATCCCCGAGTCCGTCGCCCGCCGCTCGGCGTCCATGCGGGCTAGCGTAGCGAGTCGGGCGGTGCGGAGAGCTGCGCGAGAACCTCGTCGTGCAGGTGGCCGTTCGTGCTGAGGGCGCTCCCACCGTCCACCCGGCTCGCGCCCGTGACGTCGGTGAACCGGCCACCCGCCTCCTCGACGATCACCTGGACCGCAGCCAGGTCCCACACGCTCACCTCGAGTTCGGCCGCGAGGTCCGCGGAGCCCTCCGCGACGAGGAGGTGCATCCAGAAGTCGCCGAACCCGCGCGTTCGCCAGCAGCGGTTCGCCATGGCGATGAACCGGTCGAGGAGACCCGCGCGGCGCCAGCCGCTCAGGCCCCCGTAGGCGAGCTGCGCGTCCTCGAGCCGGGAGACCTTCGAGACGTGGATCAGCCGGCCGTCGGCGAAGGCGCCCAGACCGCGGCTCGCCCACCACCGACGGCCCCCGAGGGCCGGGGCCGACGCCAGGCCCATCTGGATGCGGCCGTCGCGCTCGAGCGCGATCAACGTCGCGTAGACCGGGATGCCGCGCACGTAGCTCTTCGTCCCGTCGATCGGATCGACGATCCACCTCGCCGCGGCGCCCTCGCCGGCGTCGGCGCCGAACTCCTCCCCCACGACGGGCTCGCCCGGCCGCGCGGCGGCCAGGCGGTCTCGGATCGCGCGCTCCACCGCCCGATCCGCCTCGCTCACGGGGGTCAGGTCGGGTTTGGTCTCGACGACCAGGTCCTCGGCGCGGAACCGGGCGAGCGAGATCGCGTCGGCGAGGTCGGCGAGCTCGTGCGCGAGGGCGAGGTCGTCGTCGGCCGAGGTCACGGGCGCGAGCCTACCGGTCCGCCGACTATCCTGAGGCTCATGGACATCACGAACCCGAGGGTCGAGGACTACATCCGCAACCTGCTCGCGCTCCACGACGAGACCGTGCTGCTCGAGATGGAGGCCGAAGGCAAGGAGCGCAACTTCCCGATCATCGGGCGGATGGTGGGGGTGGCCGTGGAGCTCCTCGCGCGCGCGATCGGCGCGCGGCGGGTGTTCGAGCTGGGATCGGGGTACGGCTACTCCGGGTACTGGTTCTCGCGCGCGGTCGGGCCCGACGGCGAGCTGCACCTCACCGACGGCGACCCGCAGAACGAGCGCAAGGCGATGGACTACCTCGGCCGGGCTGGCCTCGCCGGTCCCGTGCAGTTCCACGTGGGCGAAGCGGTCGAGGCGCTCGGCCAGACGGCGGGGACGTTCGACATCGTCTACTGCGACATCGACAAGGACGGGTACCCGGCCGCGTGGCGCGCCGCGCGGGACCGGATCCGCACGGGAGGGCTCTTCATCTGCGACAACACGCTGTGGTCCGGGCGGGTCACCGGCGATCCGGAGGTCGAGGACGCGCGGCCCCAGCTGACCGCGGCGATCGACGAGATGAACCGCGCGATCGCCGCCGACCCGGGGTTCGTCTCGACGATCCTTCCCATCCGAGACGGCGTCATGGTCGCGCTCCGGCTCAGCTGATGGTGCCGGTGCTAGACTCCCGCCGCCCCGCCCGGGGGCCGCGTCGGAGGTGACGGTGGCGGAGCGACGGATGGCGAAACGGACCTCCGAGCTGGGCCGTCTCTACCGCGGCCGGGAGGGCCAGTGGTCCTGGATCGCCCACCGCGTCACCGGCGTCGCGATCATCCTGTTCCTGTTCGCCCATATCGTCGACACCGCGCTCGTCGGCTGGGGGCCGAACGCCTACAACCGGGTCGTCAACGTCTACAAGAACCCCATCGTCGGGCTGTTGGAGCTGGGTCTGGTCGCCGCGGTGATCTACCACGCGCTGAACGGCCTGCGGATCATGGCGATCGACTTCTGGCCGAAGCTGGTGGATCGCAACCGTCAGCTGATCTACGCGACGATGACGGTCTACCTGGCGGGGATGGCGCCGATCGCCGTGATCATGATCCGGCATATCCTGAAGGAGCACTTCTGATGGCGATCCGCACGCGCGACGGTGCGGCGCCGCCTGCCCGGTCTGGCGAGCCGGCGCGGCG
>JACXTT010000572.1_pt1 | contig 63109 bp, 58 predicted proteins | sample 9270951 | NCBI WGS metagenome assembly JACXTT01 (sample SAMN15532306, study PRJNA645909) | rock metagenome | isolation source: weathered quartz diorite | place: Puerto Rico | collected 2017-06-21 | reverse complement strand
TATTTCCCGTCTCGTTGGCCCGGGTGCCCGCCACGAGCCCTCCGTCCGGGTTGACCACACTCACGTCAAACAGCAGCGGCGGCGGCAACAACGCCCGCTCTTTGAGCCTGGGGAGCGGATTAGACTCACCCTCGGCCTCATAGGTGTATTTGACGAGCTTGAGGGTTTGATCGATTTCGTGAACAGCGCGCAACATTTGCGCTTCGTAGGTGGCGCCGATCTCCAGGCTGGCCATGGCCGCACTGTGCTGCGCCCGGGCAAGCTCACTGTTGATGAGGTACAGCGTCGTCGTCCAGATGACCAGCAACAGGAGCACGGCCAGCAAGGGAAACAGGATATAGGCTTCCTTGACCTGCTCCCGTCCAAGCCGAAAGAGACCGCTCGAGGCCTTGGAAATGGCCTCTGCGGACTTTGCAATAACGGGGGCCGACCTCAGTCCGTCTGGTCGTTGGATCGACATCGTGTGCTCCCTGCGTTGTACCAACACTCCAGGTTAGCGGGCATTCGCCGGATGTCATGGCCCAAGGAGACGACTGGTTCTCCTTGTAGCGTCCGTGCGAAAGAGATAATCAACAGGTCCGCTAAGGAATATAGATCACAAACGGTATGAGCGAGCCACCTTGTCGAATCAGTCGGAAAGCCCCGCTCAAGTTATTCTGACCACTACAGTCGGCCTGAAGAGGTCTGTATTTTGGCCACCCAGCAAGGTAGAAGCGGTGCTCGGGGCTCCCAAGCCCTAGTGATGATCGGCAGGACTTTCTGCGAGCAATTACTCAGCTAACAACCGTCGGCGCTGCGCGCCGACAGTGCATTCGCGCGTTTTTACACACTCTGGGCCATAAGCTGCCATTCATGATCGGTAACGCCAGAAGCGGTCGTCAGCCAACGTTTTCTACTACCAACATCAGTTATTTATAAATTCCTAATGAGCGAATGAGCACATTTGGACGCTTGTCACTCGACAACAATTTCCCTTGCTTCTCTCCTCAACGACTGTGGAGATACTCCCAGCTTACGAATAAAGACCTCACGCAAATGGCGCCTGTCGCGAAAGCCTGTCTCCCTTGCGATAATTTCCAACGAGTGATGTCCTCGCTCCACCATGTTCCTTGCGGTCTCAATTCGAAGCTTTTCGATGGCCTTAGCCGGCGACAGGCCGGTTTCCGAATAGAAGATGCGACTGAACTGTCGCTCACTGAGATGCGCGACTTTGGCCAGATTCTCTACGGTCAAGGCACCGGAAAGATTCGAACGGGCGTAATCAAGCGTGGCTTGTATGCGATCCGATCTCGGCGCAATTTCGAGCATCTGGGAATGTTGCGACTGACCGCCTGATCTACGGTGATACATGACCAGAACGCGAGCCACCTTGTTGGCGATCTCTTGCCCCAGATCTTTCTCGACGATACCCAAAGCCAAATCCATCGCGGCTGAAAGCCCGGCTGACGTCCAGATCGAACCGTCGTTGATGAAAATATGATCCGATTCTACCCGAGTGTTTGGAAATTGCGTCTTAAGGAGCTCGGCATAAGCCCAATGTGTCGTAACACGAAGGCCTTCGAGAAGGCCTGCCTGGGCCAATACGAATGCACCGGTACAAAGACCTGCCGTGCGTCGCGCCCCACCGGCGGCGGCTTTGACGAACTTCAATTCATCATCGGAGGTTTTGCGAGCCGAGGGATCGACGATGCCGGAGACCATCCAGGTGTCAGCCAGTGCTTCAGAGCTGGCCCGCTGCGTTTTGACTGTAGCGCCGACAGACGACCTGACCTCGCCGCCGCGTATGGAGTAGTTGGTGATCTGGTAGATTTCTTCCTTGGCCACCACGTTGGCGAACTCGAATACAGACTGGGTTCCAAGCGCCATCACCTGAAAACCATCCGTCAGGAAGTAGCCGATCCGATGCATGTCTGTTTCCCCGCGTCATGTCCGAAAAAATAACCATAAATGTCGTTTCAATTCCAGTCAACGCAATGCAATATTGGTGACACTTGCAGCGCAAAAAAGCCGGAGCAAATGATGTTGAATCCAATATTCTGGATACCAACCCCTCATAACTAATATTGCGACTTGCCTTGGAATTCATTTTAACCTATCAGGTTCTTTAGCTGAGCTATTGGCCGAGCTTTGCCCGCAGCCTTATTATTTGCTTTAAATAAAGCCCACCCTACACCAAGACCGCAGTGAAAAATCTATATATCGCCCAGACCAACAATTGACCAGATGTTTGTTGAGATCATTCTGAAGCTTCCAGAATTCTAACGCAACACCATTGGAAAGTTACGATATGAATAAACAATTCCTTAGTGCACAGGCCGTCACACAATTCATAGACATCAATGGCAGGAGTCTCGCCTATCGCACCTTTGGCAGCGGCACGCCTCTGGTCCTGTGCGTGAGATTCCGGGGCACGATGGAGTCCTGGGATCAGCTCTTCCTGAATAACCTTGTGGAGCAGGGATTCCAGGTCACGATTTTTGACTACAGCGGCTTGGGACAGTCCACTGGTGAACGCACTTACAACCCTGCTTCGCTGGCCAAAGACGCTATCGAACTCATCACCGCCCTGAAGCTGGGAAAAGTGATTATCGGTGGTTGGTCACTTGGGGGTATTGCTGCGCAGATCGTTTTGGCACAAGCGCCGCAATTGATCAGCCATGTCGTGCTGCTGGCAACCACGCCACCGGGGAATCTGGTCAAGCCTGGTGAGACCCTGTTTTATGAAATGGCGAAGCGCGAAAACGACTTTGAAGACTTCGTCAGACTGTTCTTCGAGCCCGATTCCGCGTCTTCAAGAGCCAGCGCCGAACGCTCGTGGCAACGCTTGAACGTCGTCAGGGAGGATGCCAGCCCCGAGGTACCTCATGCATGGGCTGGAGAACAACTCGGCGATGGTCCGAACAATTCTGTGTTCCCGGCAGAAGCTGTGCTGCAAGTGCTGAAGTCCACCAGCATTCCGGTGCTGCATCTGGGCGCGGATCACGACATCGTCTTTCCGGTTGAAAACTGGTACAGCCTGAGCGATCAGCTTCCAGCGTTGCATCTCGTCACCTTCCCAAGTGCCGGTCACGGCCCACACTTGCAGTACCCGAGTGCGGCCGCACGGCATATCGCAGCTTTCGTGAGTAGCAGCGTCGAGGGAGAACAATGAGCGATCTGATCGATCTGGCCATCCCATCGAAGTGCAAGGTATACGCATGCCGACGCGCTTTCGCATCTATCCACGCACAGCCGATAACCTCGCCCTCGCCGAGCCCCTCATCGTTGGCGTGGATCTCTCCGATTTCCAATTCGAATAACAGGTGATTCATGACAACTCGTACAACATACCGCGCCGTAGTGGCGACCGCCCCGGGACAACTGGAACTGGTTGATCGTCAGATCCCCGCGCCGACTCATGGACAGGTTCGCATCCGGGTCGAGGCTTGTGGTGTCTGCCATTCCGACAGTGCAACGGTCGATAATTTGACCGGAGCCATCAGCTACCCCCGCGTTCCCGGTCATGAAGTAGTCGGGCGAATCGAAGCGTTGGGTTCAGGTGTCGAAGGCTGGATGATCGGACAGCGTGTCGGTGTCGGCTTTCTCGGCGGCGAAGACGGCAGTTGCCCCTCCTGCCGCCAGGGCGACGGCGTGAACTGCCACAACCCGGTGATCACGGGCATGAACGTCGACGGCGGTTATGCCGAGATCATGCTGGCCGAGGCCCGTGGTCTGGTGCGGATACCGGAGGAATTGGATGCTGCCGAGGCCGCACCGTTACTTTGCGCAGGGCTCACCACCTTCAATGCACTGCGCAACTCCAGCGCTCAAGCCGGCGACGTGGTGGCCATCCACGGGCTCGGTGGCCTGGGTCATCTGGGTGTGCAGTTCGCCCGTAAGATGGGCTTCTATACCGTGGCGATCGCACGCGGTGCCGACAAGGCCGAGCAAGCTCTTGCCCTGGGCGCTCATCGGTACATTGACGCTACCGAAGAAAATGTCGCCGACGTGCTGCGTTCCCTCGGAGGCGCCAAAGTGGTACTGGGCACGGCACCCACCGGGCAAGGAATGGCGCAGACCGTTCCAGGGCTGACGCCTCGCGGCCAATTGATTGTCGTCGCGGTGCCCGGTGATCCCATCACCCTGAATGCAACTGATCTGATCTTCGGCGCTCGTTCTGTGGTGGGTGCCCTGACCGGCAGCGTGCCAGACAACGAACAGACACTGGCTTTCGCCAACCTGCAGAACATCCGCCCATTGATCGAAACCTTCACCCTCGACCAGGCCCAAGAAGCCTATGACAGGATGATGCGAGCCGATGTGCGTTTGCGTGCGGTTTTAGTCATGTCCCCGGATAAAGCGTAATTCGCCCGATTCCCGTTATGTAAGGAGATTCACGATGAAAGCGATAGCCTACGATCAGGCGGGATTGTCCATTGACGATCCGAAATCCCTCTACGATGTCGAACTGCCCGTGCCTCAGCCGGGGCCGCATGACTTGCTGGTGAAAATCCAGTCCATTTCGGTGAACCCCGTCGATAGCAAATTGCGCCTGAGCATGCCGACCAACGCACCGCGCATACTGGGCTGGGACGCCGTCGGCAAGGTTGCGGCGGTAGGTTCTGAAGTCAGCCTGTTCAAAGTCGGCGACGAGGTCTGGTACGCCGGCGACATCACCCGTGCAGGAAGTTACGCCGAATTTGGTCTGGTCGATGAGCGCATCGCCGGTCACCGTCCATCATCGATTCCTGCGGCTCACGCGGCAGCGCTGCCCCTGACCAGCATCACCGCTTGGGAGCTGTTGTTTGATCGCCTGAAGATCGAGCAAGGCACTGGCAACGGGCAAAGCCTGCTGGTGATCGGCGCCGGCGGTGGAGTGGGCTCGATTCTCGTGCAACTGGCACGCCAACTGACAGCGCTGACCATTATCTGCACCGCCTCGCGACAGGAAACCAAGACGTGGGTCAGCGAACTGGGCGCGCATTTCGTGATTGATCACCGCGAACCGCTGCAGCCTCAACTCAATGCATTGGGCCTGAGCGAGGTCGATCACGTGATCAGCCTGACCCATACCGATACCTACTACGAGCAACTCATCGGTTTGCTCAGGCCCGAAGGCAATCTCGCGCTGATCGACGACCCGGCGTCGTTGGATGCAATGCCGCTCAAGCGCAAGTCGATCTCGCTTCATTGGGAGTTCATGTTCACGCGCTCGATGTACCGTACGAAAGCGATGCTCAAACAACACCAGTTGCTGAATCGAGTAGCGGAACTGATCGACACCGGGGTGTTGAAAACGACGTTGGGCGAAAACTTCGGAATCATCAATGCCGAAAACCTTCGACGCGCTCATGCCCTGATCGAAAGCGGTAAATCCAAAGGCAAGATCGTCCTGGAAGGCTTCTAACTCTATCTTGTCACCGTTTACACAAGAGTCGGCAAAATGGTGGGGCTGTCCGCCAACACGATGCGTCAGATACGTGCCGGCCAGTCCACCGGTGACACCAGGAGACAGCCGTTTCAGAGATGACTGGGGTCATTTCCCGGCGTGCTTGACCTGCGTTTCCGGCATCGCCGAAGAGTGGTGGTTGAGGATCTTCCACTGACCGTCGACCTGTTCGTAGACGAAAGTGTAGCGCGCCTGCACCTGACGGGTCTTGCCGTCGGCTTCGGCCAGGGTAAAAGTGTAGACGCCGCTGTCCACCGCGACGTTGCTGCCCAGTGTGTGGATCGCGCGGTAGTTGATCTGGCCCACCGGCTTGAACGCCAGGAAGTGCTCGAAGTAGTCCTTGATCTCCGCCGGCGTGGTGCGCACCTGATTGGACACCGTAGGTTGCAGCACCGCGTCCGCTGCATACAGGTCGACCACCGCCTGGGCATTACCGCTCTTCAATGCCGTGTTCCATCGGTCGAACAGCCCGGCAATTTCACGTTCCTTCAGGCTCTCCGGCTGTGCGGCCACGCTGTTGTACACATACGGGACGGCTCCAGAGGCCTGCACAAACGGGGCGCTCAGGGCAAAAAACAGGACGATGGCCGAGGTTTTCAATTTCATCGCAACTCTCCAGTGGTGTTCAATGAGCCCACTTTGCCGATCGAGACGCTGTCCGCCATCGGCCAAACGGAGCGATCGGCCTATGCCATTCGGCAGATGCCCCGGGCCCGTTTACAGGGTTTAATGACGCCCCTGCCCGAATGGGCGTGCCGCTCACAGCGCCGGAGCCCTACCATGCAGAACCCACCTCATGACCCCGGCAGCGCCCTGGCCATTCGGACCCAGTATCGGCAATCGCAAGGTCGCGCGGCACGCCTGCGGCTGTTGGTGGACACCGGGCAGGAACTGACCCAACTGCCCCCTGAAGCCATGCGCGAGCGGGTGCTGGCCCGGGCGTGTGCCTTCCTGGCGATGGACCACGGGATCCTGCTGGAACGGGACGCCGATGCGCAGGTCAGGATCACCGCCAGCCAGGGCAGTCATGAGCGCCTGAACAGCCTGGACTGCCTCGTGGAGTCCTCGATGCGCACACCGTGCTGGCATGAGCAGCCGGGAGCGCTCTTGTCCAATGTGCTGCGGGTGCCTTTGCGCGGTGGCGATGGCGAGACCTTTGGCAGCCTGGTATTGGCCAACAGCGTCAGCATCGGTGCGCCGGACAACGAAGACATCGAATCCCTGCAACTGCTCGCCACCCTGCTGGCCGCGCACCTGGAAAACGACCGTCTGCTGACCGCGCTGATGGCGCGGGACAGGACCCTGTCGGACCTGGTCAATCGGTTGTTCAGGGCACAGGAAGATGAACGCAAACGCATGGCCTATGACCTGCACGACGGCCTGGCCCAGACCCTCGCCGGACTGCATCAGCGCCTGCAAGGTTTCGCCGGCCGCTGCCCGCCACTGCCCGATGCCCTGGACGCGGACTTGCAGGCCATTCTCACGCTGGCCCAGCATTGCGTGGGTGAAGGCCGGCAATTGATCGGCGGCCTGCGTCCCAGTGTGCTCGACGATTTCGGCTTGCTGACGGCACTCGACAAGGAAGCCGATCGCCTGCGCGAAGCCGGGATCGTCGTGCACTGGACGGCGCGTTGCGAAGCACGCTTGTCCATCTCGGTGGAGATCGCCTTGTTCCGGATTGCCCAGGAAGGGATCAACAACATTCTCAAGCATGCCCAGGCCAGCCAGGTCCAGCTTGCACTGGAGCTGCGCGGAGGCCAGGCGTCAGTGCGGGTGGACGATAACGGCAAAGGCTTTGCCATCGGGCAACCGCTCGACACCGGCGGCAGCCGGCACCTGGGCCTGGCGGCGATGCAAGAGCGGGCCAGCCTGCTGGGCGGCCGGCTCACCTGTGTCAGCCGCGCGCAATGCGGAACGCAACTGCATGTCAGCGTCCCTTTCGACCTGGAGAGAGCCCTTCAATGACTCAAGTCTTGCGCCTGGTGCTGGCCGACGATCATGAGGTCACCCGCACCGGCTTCGTCTCGTTGCTGGCCGGACATCCGCAGTTCGACGTGGTCGGCCAGGCCTGCAATGGTCAGGAAGCGGTGGAGTTGTGTGAGCAGTTGCTGCCCGACATCGTCATCCTCGACATTCGCATGCCGGTACTCAACGGGCTGGGCGCGGCACGGACTCTTCAGCAGCGCCTGCCCGCCTTGAAAGTGGTGATCTTCACCATGGATGACAGCCCTGACCACCTGGAAGCGGCGATGAATGCCGGCGCCGTGGGTTATCTGCTCAAGGATGCCAGCCGCGCTGAAGTGATCGACGCCCTGCAGCGCGTTGCCGCGGGTGAAGAAGCCCTCAATAACGCCGTCAGTACCCGCCTGCTGCGGCGCATGACCGAACGCAATGCCAATGGCGCAACCCCCAGCGAAAACCTGACCGCCCGGGAGCGCCAGGTACTCGGGCTGGTGGCGGGCGGCATGAGTAACCGTGAAATCGGCGAAAAACTGGGTATTACCACCGGCACGGCCAAAGCCCATGTCGAACGGGTCATCGGCAAACTCGGCGCGACCGATCGAACCCAGGCCGCGGTCCGGGGCGTTGCCCTGGGCCTGGTGACTCAATCATGAAGGTGTTCTACGCCCGGCGCTGGGCCGACCTGCCGCTACGGGGCAAGGCCCTGGTGGTGATTTCCCTGCCCCTGGTGATCCTGTTGCTGTCGCTGGTGCTGATCTACATCACCGAGCGCCAGACCGCCCACGCCGAAGAAGACGTGCGCCGGGTATTGCGGGTGCAAGGTGACATCCAGACCGTACACACCTTGCTCGCCGAGGCGGCCGCCAGCGTGCGCGGCTATCTGCTGACCCACCGGGAGGATTTTCTGCCGGGCTACCTGAAAGCCAAGCCGTTGATCGAGTCGGCCCTGCGTCGGCTGGACGGCAACGTTCGCGATGAACGCGTGCGCGAGCAACTGAAAGCCATTACGCCGTTGATCAACAGCAAAATCGCTGGCCTGGAGGAAATGCTCGCTGAACGCGAAGCGAAACCCGAGTCGATCACCACCATCCTGATCAACAACAAATACATCCTCGACGAATTGCGCGAGCACATCGGCAGCATCCTGACCCTTGAGGACACGCTGCTGGCCGAGCGCACCGCCGCCGCTGCCGCGACCCGCCAACGCCTGCTGCTCTCGACCTTGCTGGCCGCCCTCTGTGGGCTGTTCGGCGCCGTCGTTGCGGTACTGCTCCTGTCCAAAGGTATCGTCGCCCGGGTGCAGCACGTACAGGGCAACGCCCAACGCCTGGCCCTCGGCCAGCCATTACTGCCGCAACCACCGGAGAACGATGAGATCGGCCAATTGGGCAGCCGCCTGGTGGAGGCCGGGCTGCTGCTGGCCGAACGCGAGCGGGCGCTGCGCGACAATGAAGAGCGTTTGCGGCTGATCATCGACGGCGTGAAGGACTATGGGATCTTCGCCCTCGATACCCGGGGCTTCGTCACCAGTTGGAACGCCGGCGCCGAGCGGATCAAGGGCTACACGGAACAGGAAATCATCGGCCAGCACTTCTCGGTGTTCTACCTGCCGCAGGAGTGCCCACAGCATCCCGAACTGGCACTGCGCGAGGCCACTCGCGACGGTCACTACATGGAGGAGGCCTGGCGCAGGCGCAAGGATGGCAGCCGTTTCTGGGCCAGCGTGGTGATCACCGCGCAATACGACAGCAGCGGTTCCTTGCGCGGTTTCTCCAAGATCACCCGGGACATTACCGATCGCCGCGCGGCCGAGATTGCGCTGGGCACCGCTCGCGAGGAAGCGGAGCGTGCCAGCCGAGCGAAAAGCGAGTTCCTCTCGCGCATGAGCCACGAACTGCGCACACCGCTCAATTCGATCCTGGGCTTTGCACAACTGCTGGAGATGGACTCGACACAAGGGCAAAAGGCGCAGATCGGGCATATTCTGCGGGCCGGCAAACACCTGCTGACCCTGATCAACGAAGTGCTGGACATCGCCAGGATCGAATCCGGGCACCTGCCGCTGAACATCGAGTCCGTACCCTTGGCGATCGCCCTGCAGGAAGCCCTGACACTGGTCTCGCCGATGGCCGCCGACGCCGGCATCCGTCTGCTGCCGTTGCCGACGCTGGCCGCCGACAGCGGGATCGTCGCGGATCGACAACGCCTGACCCAAGTGCTGCTGAATCTGCTGTCCAACGCCATCAAGTACAACCGGCCCCAGGGTCAGGTCAGCATCGACGTCAAGGTGGAGCAACAGCGCATCGCCGTGTCTGTCAGCGATACCGGCAAGGGCATTGCCGCCGATCGCCTCGATCAACTGTTCAAGCCGTTCGAGCGCCTGGAAATCGACCCGAACGTGGAAGGCAGCGGCCTTGGCCTGGCGCTGAGCAAGAACCTGCTGGAAATGATGCAAGGCAGCCTGACCGTGCAAAGCCAGGCCGGCGTCGGCTCCAGATTCACCCTGGAGCTGCCTTTTGTTCGCTTGCAGGAAAGCGTCGAGCCGGCCACCGCACCCGTCGATAACCGCCCGGGAATCCCCGCCCTCGCCGGCCCGGATTTTCGCGGCCAGGTCTTGTACATCGAGGACAATCTCTCCAGCCTGGCGCTGATCGAAACACTGCTGCAACGGCGCCCCGGGATCAAACTGCTGTCCAGCATGCAAGGGCAACTGGGGCTCGACCTCGCCGCCCAACACGCGCCGCAACTGATTCTGCTGGATGTCTCCTTGCCGGATATCGACGGTCTGAACGTCCTGCAGCGCTTGCGCCAGTCATCGATCACCCGCACCACCCCGGTGCTGATGATTACCGCCGACGCCAGCGACCTCACTCGCCAGGCCTTGAGCGAAGCAGGCGCCACGGCGGTGCTGAGCAAGCCGATTCACATTCCTTCATTCCTCGCCCACCTCGACCAGTACCTTCCGGAGCTCGCGTGAACACCGACCTACGCATTCTGATCATCGACGACCAACGCCCCAATCTCGATCTGATGGAGCAACTGCTGGTGCGCGAGGGGCTGACCAACGTGCTGAGCAGCACCCAGCCGCTGCGAACCCTGGACCTGTTCAACAGCTTCGAGCCGGATCTGGTGATTCTCGACCTGCACATGCCCGAGTTCGACGGGTTTGCGATCCTTGAACAGCTCAACCGGCGCATCCCGGGCGGCGAATACCTGCCGATCCTCGTGCTCACCGCCGATGCCACCCGCGACACCCGCCTGCGGGCACTGTCGCTGGGGGCCAAGGACTTCATCAGCAAACCACTGGATGCAGTGGAGACCATGCTGCGGGTGTGGAATCTTTTGGAAACCCGCGCGCTCTACAAGACCCTGCGCACGCTGGTGCCGGCGCATCAGATAGATCTGTTGCGCCAGTGCGGGAGCACGCTCAGGGTTTGATGTTCTTCAGCTTGTTGAGCAACTCCAGCAACTGCGTCAGCGACTCCTGGCCAAACTGCTCCTGGATCTTCAGGTAATTGCTTTCCATCCCCGCACTCATGTCGACAAAGCACTGCTGGCCCTGCTCGGTGAGGGTGATGAATACCCGGCGCTGATCTTCGGGCGACTTGCGGCGCCGAACGATCCCATCGCGCTCCAGGCGGGCCAGCACACCGGTCATGCTCGGTTTGAGGATGCACGCCAGATGAGCCAGTTGATGGCTCTCCAGTTCGCCCTGCTGGCGCAGGATGCGAATCACCCGCCACTGTTGTTCAGTCAGGTCATGTTCGTTGAGCAGCGGCCGGAAAAACGCCATGGTCGCTTCGCGGGCCTGTAGCAAGGTGAGCGTAAGAGACGGTCTGGGGGTCTGCATGGTTCTCGCGCAAGAAAGAGGTCTGGATAGCCAAGCTTAGAGTCGACACCGTGCGCATGCAACAGGCAGCCCCATGGCCAATCGCTAACGCAAGCCCGATTGCCGCAGCCGGTACTCCCCGGGCGTCATCTGCGCATAACGCTGGAAGAACCGGCTGAAATAGGCCGGGTCCTTGAAACCCAGTTGGTAGCAGATTTCATTGGCCGAACTACCGGTGAACAGCAGCAAGCGCTTGGCCTCCTGCATGACCCGCTCAAGGATCAGTTGCTTCGACGGCAGGTCGGCAATACGTCGGCAGACATCGTTGAGCCTGGCCTCGGTGACGCCGATACCGTCGGCGTAGCGCGACAGCGGCCAGTGTTGCAGGTAGTGCTCTTCGATCAGCTCGTTGAAACGATGAAAGATCCGCAAGTCTTCGTGGCGTGCCGGACGCGCTTCCAGAGAGTTGGCACAGAGCCTGAGCAGACTGATCATGATCAAGCGCGTCAGGCCGTCCAGCGCCGCCCCGCGTCCCGGGCCAGCAGCATTGATCTCGCTGCACAGTTCTTCGAACAGGAACTCCAGTCGGCGGACCTCGGGGTGGAACTGCTCGGCCAACCCCGCCAGCGCGACACAGGCCGCCGGCAACTGCGGACCGGGCGCCAAACTCGGGTCGGCATCGATCAATCCCCAGACCAGTTGCTGGCGCACGGTCAACACATGCCCGTCAGCGTCTGCTTCGGTGACAAAGGAATGAGCCACTGTCGGTGGTGTGAGGAAAAACATCGGTCCCGACTCGAGGTACTGCTGGTCGTCCAGATAGACCCGCACCGCGCCGCTCTTCACGTAATGCACCTGAAAGAACCGATCGTGCCGGTGCACCGGCATGTTGCGACCGAAGAATCCCGCCAGATTGCCGAGTTTGTCGTAGTGCACTTCGGCATCGCTGTAGCGCTGGTCGTAGACCTGACCGATGTTGATATTGGGGATCGGCTGACGCTCGCTCATCGCGGGACTCTCTTTCCTGTCGGGGTGTTGGCCGTGCAACGGGTTCCATCCTGCGCCGGTTTGCGACCACTCACCAGTGCCGGAGGATTTTGCCATGCTTGACAATAGTTAACATATTAATTATAACGTTAACAGGTTAACGAATATCCGACGGAGCAGCCACTGCCCCGCCACAGCCAGGAGAAAAGCATGAGCCATGCCCTGCATGATGTTGCGAGCGGCACCCTGTTCGGCGTTGCGCTGAACTATCAGGGGTTGCTGAACCAACGTATCGCCGAATTCGAGCAAGCGCCTTACCAGAAACCACCGGTCAAGCCGGTGCTGTTCATCAAGACGCCCAACACCCGCAATGGCCATGACCGCGCGGTCCTGCATCCACACGGCGAACGCCTGCAACCGGGCCCGGCACTGGGTGTGGTGATCGGCAAAAGCGCCAGCCGCGTCAGCGTCGAGAATGCCATGGCGCACGTGGCTGGCTACACCGTCGTCAATGAGTTCAGCCTGCCGGAAGACAGCTACTACCGCCCGGCGGTGAAAGCCAAGTGCCGTGACGGTTTCTGCTCGCTGGGCCCGGAACTGGTGCCGCGCGATCAGGTCGCCAACCCACACCAACTGAGCCTGAAACTCTTCGTCAACGGTGAACTGCGCCAGCAGAACTCCACGGCCAACTTCGTGCGCGACATTCCCCGACTGATCGCCGAGATCAGTGAATTCATGACCCTGCACGCCGGCGATGTGCTGATCACCGGCACCCCGGAAGGCCGTGTCGATGTCCAGCCCGGCGACACCGTCGAAGTCGAAATCAGCGGCCTCGGTCGCCTCGTCAACCACATCGTGGCCGAGTAACAGGAGCCTCCATGAAACACGCCCGCATCCGTTTTGAAGGCGAAGTCCAGCGCGTCCAGGTCGAAGCGCATAACGCCGTGCGCCTGGCCGATGGCCGCCTGCTGGCCGAGCATCAGGTCGAGTGGCTGCCACCGGCCACCGGCAGCATGTTCGCCCTGGGCCTGAACTACGCCGACCATGCCGCCGAACTGGCCTTCAAGCCGCCGACCGAACCGCTGGCATTCATCAAGTCCCCCGGCACCTACACCGGCCACAACCAGGTCACCTGGCGTCCGGACAACGTCGCCTACATGCACTACGAGTGCGAACTGGTGGCGGTCATCGGCAAGCCCGCGCGCAACGTCAAGCGCGAGGATGCCCTGGAGTACCTGGCCGGCTACACGGTGTGCAACGACTACGCGATCCGTGACTACCTGGAAAACTACTACCGGCCCAACCTGCGGGTGAAGAATCGTGACGCCACGACGCCCGTCGGCCCGTGGATCGTCGACGTCGCCGACGTGCCGGATCCGAGCAACCTGAAGTTGCGCACCTGGATCAATGGTGAACTGCGCCAGGAAGGTTCGACCTCCGACATGATTTTCGACATCCCCTACCTGATCGAATACCTGTCCAGCTTCATGACCCTGCAGCCCGGCGACATGATCGCCACGGGCACGCCGGAAGGCCTGGCCGATGTGGTGCCAGGCGATGAAGTCATCGTTGAAGTCGAAGGCGTCGGCCGCCTGGTCAATCGAATCGTTAGCGAAGCGGAATTCTTCTGCGCACGGAAAGAGGCTTGAGCAACATGATCAAACACTGGATCAACGGCCGTGAGGTCGAAAGCAAAGACGTTTTCGTCAACTACAATCCGGCTACCGGTGAAGCCATCGGCGAAGTCGCCAGCGGCGGCAGCGAGGAAGTCGCTCAAGCCGTAGCGGCGGCCAAGGAAGCTTTCCCAAAATGGGCCAGTACACCGGCCAAGGAACGTGCCCGACTGATGCGCAAGCTCGGCGAACTGATCGATCAGAACGTCCCACGCCTGGCTGAACTGGAAACCCTGGACACCGGCCTGCCGATCCATCAGACCAAAAACGTGTTGATCCCGCGCGCCTCACACAACTTCGATTTCTTCGCCGAAGTCTGCACCCGCATGGACGGTCACAGCTACCCGGTCGACGACCAGATGCTCAACTACACCCTCTACCAGCCGGTGGGTGTCTGCGGCCTGGTGTCGCCGTGGAACGTGCCGTTCATGACCGCGACCTGGAAGACCGCGCCATGCCTGGCACTGGGTAATACCGCCGTGCTGAAGATGTCCGAGTTGTCGCCGCTCACGGCCAACGAACTGGGGCGCCTGGCCGTCGAGGCTGGGATTCCCAAGGGTGTGCTCAATGTCATCCAGGGCTACGGCGCCACCGCCGGTGACGCATTGGTTCGCCACCCCGACGTACGCGCGATTTCCTTCACCGGCGGCACCGCCACCGGCAAGAAAATCATGCAGACCGCCGGCCTGAAAAAGTACTCCATGGAGCTGGGCGGCAAGTCGCCGGTGCTGATTTTCGAAGATGCCGACCTGGAGCGCGCCCTCGACGCGGCGCTGTTCACCATCTTCTCGCTCAACGGTGAACGCTGCACCGCCGGTAGCCGGATCTTCATTCAGGAAAGCGTCTACCCGCAGTTTATCGCCGAGTTTGCCGCGCGGGCCAAGCGCCTGATCGTCGGCGACCCGCAGGACCCGAAGACCCAGGTTGGCTCGATGATCACCCAGGCCCACTATGACAAGGTCACCGGCTACATCAAGATCGGTATCGAAGAAGGCGCCACCCTCCTCGCTGGCGGCCTGGAGCGTCCAGCCAACTTGCCGGCGCACCTGAGTAAAGGCCAGTTCATTCAGCCAACGGTGTTCGCCGACGTGAACAACAAGATGCGGATTGCCCAGGAAGAGATCTTTGGCCCGGTGGTGTGCCTGATCCCGTTCAAGGACGAAGCCGAGGCCTTGCAACTGGCCAACGATACCGAGTATGGATTGGCCTCCTATATCTGGACCCAGGACATCGGCAAGGCCCATCGCCTGGCCTATGGTATCGAAGCCGGCATGGTGTTCATCAACAGCCAGAACGTGCGCGACCTGCGTCAGCCGTTCGGCGGGGTGAAGGGTTCCGGTACCGGCCGTGAAGGCGGCCAGTACAGCTTCGAGGTGTTCGCCGAGATCAAGAACATCTGTATTTCCATGGGCAGTCATCACATCCCGCGCTGGGGGCTCTGAACAGCCCGCAGCGGCTGCCGGATCGAATCGAATAACAACAATTTCAGGAGAATCATCATGGGCGAAGTCGTCCTGGCCGCGAAGATCTGCCACGTTCCCTCGATGTATCTGTCGGAACTCCCAGGCAAGCACCATGGCTGCCGTGAAGCGGCGATTGCCGGGCACAAGGAAATCGGCCGTCGCGCCCGTGAACTGGGGGCCGATACCGCCGTGGTGTTCGACGTGCACTGGCTGGTCAACAGCGGCTATCACGTCAACTGCGGCGAACAGTTCCAGGGCATCTACACCAGCAACGAACTGCCGCACTTCATCAAGAACATGGAATACGCCTACCCGGGCTGCCCGGAACTGGGCGAATTGATCGCCGCCGAGGCCAACCTGGCCGGGGTGCGCAGCATGGCTCACAACATCCCCAGCCTGGATCTGGAATACGGCACGCTGGTGCCGATGCGCTACATGCACATGGGCGTCCCCGACGAGCAGAAGCTCAAGGTGATCTCCATTGCCGCCTGGTGTGCCTGGCACCGCCTGGAGGACAGTTTCGCCTTTGGCGCCGCGGTGCGCCGGGCCATCGAGAAGAGCGACCGCAAGGTGCTGGTGCTAGCCTCGGGCTCACTGTCGCACCGTTTCTCCGATGACCGCGAAGCCGAAGCCAACATTCACAACTGGACCCGCGAGTTCGACAAGCAGATGGACCTGCACGTGGTCGAGATGTGGAAGCAAGGCCGCTTCAAGGAATTCTGCGCCATGCTCCCGGACTACGCCGAGCATTGCTTCGGCGAAGGCAAGATGCACGACACGGCGATGCTCCTCGGCCTGCTCGGCGGCCCCGAGTACAACAAACCGGTGGAAGTACTGACCGAGCCCTTCGGCAGCTCCGGCACGGGCCAGATCAACGCCATTTTCCCCCTCTGACACGCGCCCACGGGCAACCCACGGGTTGCCCGTGGGCCGGGAGACGCACATGCCGCATTTCATCGCCGAGTACACCGACAACATCGAACAGCAGGCGAACCTGCCCGCGCTGTTCGAAAAGGTTCATGCCGTCCTGGGAGACAGCGGCGTGTTTCCCCTGGGCGGCATTCGCAGTCGCGGGGTGCGCCTGGACACCTGGCGCATGGCGGATGGCAAGCACGACTACGCCTTTGTCCATATGACCCTCAAGGTCGGTCACGGACGCGATCTGCCGACCCGCCAGGCCGTCGCCGAAACGCTGTTCAAGGCCATCACCGAACACTTCGCCGAACTGCAGTCACAGCGACTGCTGGCGCTATCGTTCGAAATGATCGAGCTGCACCCCGAGCTGAATTTCAAACAGAACAACGTGCATGCCTTCCTGAAGCACCAGGCGGGCTGACTCACGCCCGTGCCGAACACGATCGCCCTCACCGAAAGAGATCTTCGTCATGCTCGATCAACAGCAAATCCTGCAAGCCGCCACACAACTGGACCGCGCCGAACGTACCCGGGAGCAGGTCCGGCAGTTTTCTCTCGATCACCCGGGTATCACCATCGAAGACGCCTACGCCATCCAGCGCGCCTGGGTCGCCCGGAAAATCCAGGATGGACGCAAGCTGGTCGGGCACAAGATCGGCCTGACGTCCCGGGCCATGCAAGTGTCCTCGAACATCAGCGAACCGGATTACGGTGCCCTGCTCGATGACATGTTCTTCGACGAGGGCACCGATATTCCCTTCGAGCGCTTCATTGTGCCGCGGGTGGAAGTGGAACTCGCGTTCATCCTCGGCAAGCCGCTCAAGGGTCCGAACTGCACGATTTTCGACGTGCTCGACGCCACCGAGTGGGTGATCCCGGCGCTGGAAATCATCGACGCGCGGATTCAACAGGTCGACCCACAAACCAAGGCCACCCGCAAGGTCTTCGACACCATTTCCGACAATGCCGCCAATGCCGGCGTGGTCATGGGCGGGCGTGCCGTGCGGCCGACCGAGATCGACCTGCGCAAGGTGCCGGCGGTGTTGTACCGCAACGGGGTGATCGAAGAATCAGGGGTTTCGGCCGCCGTGCTCAACCATCCGGCCAAAGGCGTGGCTTGGCTCGCGAACAAACTGGCGCCTTACGACGTCACCCTGCAACCGGGGCAGGTCATCCTCGGCGGCTCCTTTACCCGCCCGGTGGCGGCCAGCCCTGGCGATACTTTCCATGTCGACTACGACATGCTGGGCTCCATCTCCTGCCGCTTCGTCTGATTCCTGGAGGACTGTTTCATGGACATGCCCATCAACCGCTTCAAGCAACGGCTGAACAGCGGCGAAACACAGATCGGCCTCTGGCTCGGGCTGGCCGATGCCTACTGTGCCGAGCTGGCGGCGAATGCCGGTTTCGACTGGCTGCTGATCGACGGTGAACATGCGCCCAATGACCTGCGCGGGATGCTCGGCCAGCTGCAGGCCGTCGCGCCCTATGCGAGCCAGGCGATCATCCGTCCGGTGATCGGCGATACCGCGTTGATCAAGCAGGTGCTGGACATCGGCGCCCAGACGTTGCTGGTGCCGATGGTCGAAAGTGCCGAACAGGCACGGGAACTGGTGCGCGCGATTCACTATCCGCCCCAGGGCATACGCGGCGTCGGCAGCGCACTGGCGCGTGCCTCGCGCTGGAACAGCATTCCCGGTTACCTGGATCAGGCCGACGCGCAGATGTGCCTGCTGGTGCAGATCGAGAACCGCGAGGGCCTGGCCAATCTCGAAGCCATCGCCTCGGTCGAGGGGGTGGACGGGGTGTTTATCGGTCCGGCGGACTTGAGTGCGTCGATGGGCCATCGGGGTAACCCCGGGCATCCCGAGGTTCAGGCGGCCATCGAGGACGCCATTGTGCGGATCAAACAGGCCGGCAAGGCCGCTGGCATTCTCAGTGCGGACGAGACACTTGCCCGACGCTATATCGAGCTGGGCGCCGCGTTCGTAGCCGTGGGGGTCGACACCACGGTGCTGATGCGTGGCCTGCAAACCCTCGCCGGCAAATTCAAAGATGCGCCGGCGCCTACCAGTTCCGGCGGCGTTTACTGAGGGTGGCCCTTGTAGGAGCCGAGCTTGCTCGCGATGGACGTCAACGATGACGCGGGGTGCCTGGTACCCCGCAGTGTCTGGACCACCATCGCGAGCAAGCTCGCTCCTACATTACAGTCATACGCCTGCGCTCAACGTTTGATGGTCTTCAACTCATTGAGCAACCCGAGCAAGGTCTGCAACTTCTCCTCCCCCAACTGCGCCTGCAGTCGCTGGTAGTTTTCTTCCATGCTCTGGCTCATGGACTCGAAGCTGGCCCTGCCCTTCTCGGCCAGGCTCACCAGTACCCGCCGCTGATCCTGCTCGGCCTTGCGCCGATGGACCATACCCGCCGCCTCCATGCGCAGCAGCACACCGGTCATGCTCGGTTTGAGAATGCAGGCCAGTTCGGCCAATTGGTAGATTTCCAGCTCATCGTGCTGGCTGAGAATGCGGATAACCCGCCATTGCTGTTCGGTCAGGCCATGCTGGTTGAGCGAAGGTCGGAAAAAACTCATGGCCGCTTCACGGGCCTGCAAGAGGGTCAACGTCAGGGATTGCCGGGGTTTGAGCATAGGTGTCAGGATCACGAGGCATTTAGTTAATAATTTAACGAAATTCTACCACTGCTCAACTCACGGCACGCTATAACTTGCGGGACCGACGAAGGCTCTGGCGCGCTGAATCAAAAACCCCGGCACAGAGAATCAAGACATCCGCCGCGCCAAGGCTCTTAATAAGGGTCATACGCTACAGCGCTTCTCGAAGCCCCTGCATTGAGCTTTCCTTCACTTTTTCAGGCTGCGCCATGATCAATATCGAAACGCCTACCTATTACACGGCCACCAAGAAGTACAACCTCAGCTTCCCGACCCTGGAACAGGATGTGGAAGCCGACGTCGTGATCATTGGCGGCGGTTTCTCCGGTATCAACACTGCCCTTGAGCTCGCCGAAAAAGGCATCACCAATATCGTCGTGCTGGAAGCGCGTTACCTGGGCTTTGGCGGCACCGGGCGCAATGGTGGGCAGATCATGGCCGGTATCGGCCACGACCTGGAGAAGATCAAGCAGGACGTGGGTGAAGACGGTCTGCGCCAGATCTTCGAAATCAGCGACCTGGGCGCCGACATCATCAAGGAGCGCATCGCCAAGTACGACATCGATGCGGACTTCTGCCATGGCTACGGCTACATGGGGTTCAACGCCCGCCAGGAAAAAACCCTGCGCGCCTGGGAAAAGGACTTCAAATCGATCAACAGCAAGCACGAAATCCGCTTTCTCGCCGGTTCCGAGGTCAAGCAGATCATCGGCTCCGACGCCTACAGCAGCGCCCTGTTGCACATGGGCGGTGGCCATGTGCACTCGCTGAACCTGCTGCTCGGTGAAGCCAAGGCGGTGGTCGGTCACGGCGTACGGATCTTCGAGAACAGCCCGGCCCTGGAAGTCAGCTATGGCGAACGCATCACCGTGCGTACAGGACGTGGCTCGGTCAAGGCCAGCAAGCTGTTGTGGGCATGCGACAGTTTCCTCAACAAGCTGGAACCCGAACTGCACCGCTCGACCATCAACACCTACGCCTTCCAGATGATGACCGAGCCGCTCTCGGAAGAGCTGATCCGGCGCATCAGCCCGATTCGCGGTGCCTACAGCGACATTCGCCCGGTGATCGACTACTACCGCGTCACCAACGAGAACCGCCTGCTGTTCGGCGCGGCCACGCCGCTGGTCGAGCATATTCCCCAGGACCTGAAGGCCTGGAACCGCAACCTGATGCTGAAGATCTTCCCCTACCTCAAGGATGTGAAGATCGACCTGGCCTGGGGCGGTCCGATGGCCTGCAGCCCGAACCTGTTCCCGCAGATCGGCACCCTGCCCGGTCGCCGCAACGCCTTCTTCGTACAGGGCTACTCGGGCTTCGGCGTCACCCCGAGCCACATCATCTGCAAGGTGCTCGCCGAAGGCATGAGTGAAGGCTCGGCGCGCTATGACCTGGTCAGCTCGATCCATCGCCCGACCATCCTCGGCAAGGACGCGATCCGCCCACTGATACTGACTGCCGGCAAATCCTGGCACCAACTCTCGGGGTACTGGAACGGGCGCCGCTAACGGCCAAGGCGCTCTTCCCTTTCACTTTTTACTCATCAGGAGCAACTGCCATGACCCTTACCACCCTCAAGAAAGACATCCAGCTGTCCGAACTCGACGCCTGGGGCAGCGTGGCCGACCTTGGCTCGCAGATCCTCGAAGGCGAAGTCCGGGCCTTCGGCAAAATGACCTTCGGCGCGCCGACCGATCCGGTCAGCAGCGCCTACTTCGGCACCACCCAGGGCAAGTTCCGGATGGTCTATCCCTTCGCCGAACAAGCCACCGTGGTGACCGGCGAAGTGATCCTCACCGACGAGGCCAGCGGCCAGAGCACGCGCTACAAGGCCGGTGACAGCTGGTTCGTGACCAAAGGCACCCCGGTACTCTGGGAAATCGTCAGCGAAAGCTTCGTCAAACACTACTTCGCTGTCGCGTGATCGACCCGGCTGCCGGCGCCCACCGGCAGCCGCCCGGCACAGGTGACCGAACATGCACGCCATCCCCTCCGAAGAAGTCGCCGGCCATTGCCTGCAGGCTTTCACACAGCTCGTACCGGTAAGCCAGGCGGCTTTCTACTGTGTCGACCGCCATCTGCAAGCCCGTGATTTCCGACTGCAGGGCATGAGTGGCGAGATGCATCGCGACTATCTGGACAACTACCGCCAGTTCGACCCGCTGCAACCGCGCAATTGCCTGTCCAGTGGCCTGGCCGTGGTGCCCCTGGGCCTGGCGATGTCCCGCCAACCAGCCCGGGACAGCCACCGCTATCGCAACTTCCTGCAACGCTACGGCGTGGTCGACGTGGTGGAAATCCTCGCCCATCGCGCCGGTCAGCCTCAGGCGGCGATCTCGCTGTTACGCAGCGCCGAACAAGGCGCCTTCACCCCCGATCAACTGACCCACCTCAATGCCTTGCAGTCCTTGCTGCAACTGGCCGTCGCCAACATGCAGCCTTGCGAGGACCCGTTGTCCGAGCTGACACCCAAGGAACGCCAGATCGCGCTATTGCTGCGCCAGGGGGCCAGCAACAAGCAACTGGCCCAGGAACTGGAAGTAGGCCTGCCGACGATCAAGACCCACCTGATCAACCTGTTCCGCAAGACCGGTGTAAATAGCCGTACCGAGTTGGTCGTCAGCCTGTTTCTCTAGCCCGCCTCAACCATCCGGTTGATGGGCGAGCCGATCGCAGAGCGGCATGATCCGGGAGGTTCATTCACCCAACCGGAGCATTCCCATGACCACATCCTCTGACTGGATCACCGTTGGCGCCCTGGCCGACGGTTTCGCCCCAGAAGCGTTCATCCTGCCCAACCTCGCCGACCTGCACGGCAAGAACTTCACCCTGTACTTCGCCAATGGCTGGCAGATCGCGCATCGCTTCGAGCGCGAGACCTTGTCCTGGAACGCTGCCGACGGGCACTCCAGCGGGACGGCCAACTACCGGGCAACCTCGGTACGCCCCGGCCTGTACCTGGTGGATTTCATCAAGCGCGAAGGCGCCCAGGCCTGGTCGATCAGCCTGGTGCTCGATACCGCCAGCGCCGCGTTCACCGCCGTGATCGGCCGCATGCCGACCCAGGAGCAAACCCGTGAAGGCCTCTACAGCCGTGCCCTGGCCGGCAAGAGCCTGACCTCGGTCGACGTCGAGTTCCTGCACGGCAGCCTCGATCGCCCGTGGCAGGAAGGTCAATGCCCGCACGCACCGACCGGCGAACTGAGCGGCCTGCGCAACCAGTATCGCTACAGCCCGAGCGAAGTCTACGAGCACATCTACCTCAACGATCGGTTCTATGCCTGGCAGTGCCTCAAGGGCGTCGAGCAAGGCCTGTGCGACACCGACCGCTGCCACTACTACAAGATCGCCGATCAGTTGTACCTGTTCGTCTGGCGCGAAAAGATCATTCCAACCCTCGGCCTGGTACTGATCGACCTGCAACAACACCGCAGCGACGGCAAGATCTTCGGTTATGCCGGGTCGTCCTTCGATGAGCTGTCGAACTTTCCGATCAGCTCCTACTGCCAGGTACTCAACCGCACGGAGTATCCCGATGCCTGAGCCACGCACCGTTGTTATCACCGGTGCCGGAACCGGCATCGGTGCCGCCTGCGCTCTCCTGTATGCCGCCGAAGGCGCCAACCTGGTGTTGATCGGCCGGCGGCGCGAGCCACTGGAGCAGGTCGCCGGGGAAACCGGCGGCCTGGTGCTGGTCGGCGACGCCGCCTGTCCCGATACCTGGGAAGACTTTGTCGCGCAGATTCGTCAGCGCTATGGCCGGATCGATGTGCTGCTGGCCTGTGCCGGTGGTCACGGCCTGGGCAGCGCCACTCAAACCAGTCCGCAAACCTGGGAAGCGGCGCTGCGCAGCAACCTCGACAGCGCCTTCTACAGTGCGCGGGCGTGCCTGCCACTGCTGCTGGAGAGCGCCGGTAATATCGTGCTGATCGGCTCGATTGCCTCGTTGGCAGCCGGGCCCGAGGTTTGTGGCTACACCACCGCCAAGCATGCGCTGCTCGGTCTCAACCGCTCGCTGGCCAGGGACTACGGCCCTCGCGGGGTCCGCGTGAATGCCGTGTGCCCGGGCTGGGTGCGCACGCCCATGGCCGATCAGGAGATGCAGCCGCTGATGGCGTTTCATGACGAGACGCTGCAGCAAGCCTATGACCGGGTCTGCGCCGACGTGCCGTTGCGCCGACCGGCCAGCGCCGAGGAAATCGCCAGGGTCTGTCGCTTCCTGGCGTCCAGCGAAGCCTCGATCATCACCGGCGCGACCCTGGTGGCCGACGGCGGTTCGAGCATCGTCGATGTACCGACCCTGGCCTATACCCATATGGAGCCGTCCCATGACTGAAGACCTGGATTTCAGCGGTCGTACGGTGCTGGTGACCGGCGGTGCCCAGGGCATTGGTCGCGCCATCGTCGAAGCCTTTGCACTGCGCGGCGCACATGTGGTGATCGCCGACCTGCAACTGCCCCTGGCCCAGGCGCTGGCCAGCGAGTTGTGCGGGCCAGCCTGCCAGGTCGAAGCCGTGTGCGTCGACCTGGCGGACGCCAGCGCCGTGTTCCAACGGGTTCAAGAGCTGGAACAACGCCTGGGGCGGTTGGATATCCTGGTGCATAACGCCGGGTATTTTCCGCTGACAGCGTTTGCCGAGATCACCCCGGCCATTCTCGACCGTACCCTGGCGGTCAATCTCTCGGCGTTGTTCTGGCTGACCCAGGCGGCGTTGCCGATGTTCCGTCGCCAGGGCCAGGGCTGCGTGCTGGTGACCTCATCGGTCACCGGCCCGCGGGTGGCCTACCCGGGGCTGAGTCACTACGCGGCGTCCAAGGCCGGGGTCAACGGTTTCATTCGCAACGCCGCACTGGAGCTGGCGGAACACAATGTGCGGGTCAATGGCGTCGAGCCCGGCATGATCGCAACGCCGGCCATGGGCAATCTGGGTGACGAGCAACTGAACGAGAATATCGCCAATCGCGTGCCCTTGGGACGGCTGGGCAAGCCGAAGGATATCGCCGGGGCCATGCTGTTCCTGGCATCGGACCTGGCGGCTTATATCACCGGACAGACGCTGGTGGTCGATGGCGGCTCGACCTTGCCGGAGGTTTGATACAGCGCTTTTTCGGACTGAACAGGGGGGCTTTGCAAAGCCCCCCCTTTTTTTATCCGCTCAACGACTTACGCCGCGCCCACCAGTTGCTGCAGATGACTGGAGCGAAAATCCTTGGGTGACAACTCGAACTGTTTCTTGAACGAGCGGCTGAAGTGCGCCGAATCGGTGAAGCCCCACTTGTAGGCGATCGAGGTGATCGATTCGCTGCGCAGGAACGGATTGGTCAGGTCGTCGGCGCTGCGTTTGAGCCGGGCCCGTTGAATGTAGCGACAGACACTGTCGTCCTGTTCTTCGAAGAGCCGGTACAAGTGCCGCACCGAAATGTTCAGACGATTGGCCAGGCCGACCGGGCTCAGGCCGGGCTGAGTCAGCGACTCATCAATGACCTTCTGCACATAACTGCGCAGGCTGTTGCCCTGCAACGACGCAACGTCATCCCCCGCCAGTTGGTCCTCCTCGAAGGCCGAACCCAGCAACGAGACAAACGCCGATTGCAACGCCTCTCCCTCGCCGACCGCGCCCTCACCGACCCACGCGTCCTTGCACAGCTGGTCCATGAGCACATGCAGCATCCGCCCACAGGCCTTGGTCGAGGAAATCTTGCCGAAGGTCCTGGATTGACCGCCGAGCTGTTTGCACACAGCGCTGCGCGACAACGAGACCGACACGTGTTCGATCAGTCCCAATGGACTGATCTCGATGGAACCTGCCGAATCCATCAGCAGCAGGTCTCCAGGGGCCAGCTGGATACTCCGGCCGTACTGGGTGATCTGGCAATAACCGCCGCGCTGGCTGACCAGGAAACACTCCTGTTCGTTGTCGTGATCGGCATTGGGTTTGTCACGCTTGATAAGCCCGGCGTTGGTCCGCAAGTTCGCCAACGGCAGGCCGCCCCGGGAAAACTCGGAAACCTCACCAATGAACAGCGTACGGTTATGGGCCAGTTCCGTGTCGAAATGACCACAGGCCGCTCGCAGATCCCGGGTCCAGGTTTCCAACCCGTCTTGCGCAGACTGATGGATGCTCATGGGGCTCTCCACAATGGCTTCTTGTTTTTGTTGCGTAATAGTTAACATGTTATCTATATAGGCGCAACAAGTCCGTGATGCCTTCTGCACAAGCACTAAGGGTGCCAAGACCCGGTATCGGAACTCAGAACGTCAGTAACAGCCGTTGCAGACCTGCCAGCGCGTTGAACAGGTTGTCGCGCTGCGGGTGGCTCAAGGCGATGTAACGGCGGAAGGCCGGCATGCGATTGACCACCTCGCTACCGCCCATATGCTCCAGCCGCACGCACCACTGGTGCCCTTGCAGCTCGATGCACAAGCGCTTGAAGTCCAGCGGCATCAAGGCTTGGTGCAACGCGCTGTCCTCCTGCAGCCTGGCTTGCAACCCGGCCAATAGCGCGGTGTCTCCCGCACGCTGCCGACAGCGGATCCCCGTCCGTCGAACAGCCCCGGTATGGTGCAGTTCGAAGGTTGCCCTGCCCGCCCGCGAAGCAGGCACCCGAATCACGAACTCGGTCATGACCAGGTGCATCAGCAACTGCGACTCGGTGCGCTCGACGATCTCCACTTGCAGGTTGCCAGCGTCCAGCGAGACCCGGGCTACCGTCGGTCCGGCCTGCTCGAAACTGGCCAGGCCGAGATTGCGGCGCACATGCTCCAGGGTCACCCCCGGCCGATAACCGGCCGGGGCGCGCTGGGCACTGAACAACTCAGACAGTTTTTGCAGCATGGTCGCTATACCCGCTGTGATGGTGCCCAGGCTCATTGGAAAACTCCTTGGCCAGCACTTCTTCCACCGAAGCCGGCTTGAATGGATTGACCTTCTGCACCACTGAAGTCCAGAACAGTGCGTACAGCGCCGTGCAGCCGAGCATCACGCCAAAGGGGATGTAGATATCCGACGGATTCATGCCCGGCGGCGTGATGAACCACATGCCCAGCAGGATGCCGATGCTGGAGACAATCTGCGGCAGCGGGAAGAACGGCGAGCGGTAGGCCCGCGGCAGATCGGGACGGCGGATCCGCAGGATCACCACCGACAGCGTCACCAGCAGGTAGGCAAAGCTCCAGGCACACACGGCGGCCAGCACCAGGTGCATGATGTTGTCGGTGTTGCCGTGCAGATACAGGGCATGCAGGCAAGGAATCAGCATCGCCACCAGAATGCACAGCAGCGGGGTCTTGAAGCGAGGGTGCAGGTAGGTGAACACCTTGGGCAGCGCACCGTCGACCGCCATGCCATAGAGAATCCGCGGCACCCCGGCCATCAGCGTATTGATGGTCGCCGCGCCGGCAAACAGGAAGCCGATCCCCAGCCACATCGGTCCGATATTCCCCATCACCTGCTCGGCGAATTTCGGAATCGCCATCGGCGTATCCAACAGGTGCGTGCCACTGGCGGCGTCCAGCACCAGGTTTTCCACCTGGCGTTTCATCGCCGCGCCATAGATGAACATACACGTCGCCACACTGAGCAAACCGAGCACCATAGCCTTGGGCATGACCTTGGCCGAGTTGCGCAGGTCCGGTGCCAGCGGCGTGACGAACTCGCAACCGACGAACATGAACATGGCCATGCCCACCAACGACAGGATGGTGACCAGGTCGGTGCCGACCAACGACTCGCCAAACCAGCCGTTCAGTTGCACCGCAGGTGCCGCGATCAGCCCCAGCACGCCAAACACCATCAGGGTGGTCCACATGCCGAAGGTCAGGATGATCTCGGCGCGGCCGAAGGCGCTGACGCCGAAGGCATTGAGGATCCCGAACACAATGACGAAGCCCACCCCCAGCAACCAGGAACCGCCGGCCGACTCGGCCAGGGTGTTGAGGTGTTCGAAGTTCACCAGCGCCATGACCCCGGACAGGATGGTTTCCGCGGTGCCGGCAAACACATGGACGATCAGGTAGGCCGACAACGTGCCGGTGATCGCGAAGAAACGACCCATGCCGCAATTGATGTAGTCATAGACCGAGCCGTTGGTCGGCAGGATCGATGCGGCTTCAGCGAAGGTGGTCGCCTGGGCCAGCATCATCACCGCGGCGATCAGCATGGCCACCGCAAAGGCACTGCCGCCGATGCCGAAGCCCATGGTGGCGGTGAGAATCACCGGACTGGCCATGATCAGGCCGATGGTGCTGGCCAGCGCGGTGGGAAAGCCGACCGTACCCCGGTTCAAATGCTCGGTGAGTCTGTCATTGATCGACATGCTGCAGATCCTCGAAAGCGGATTTTTATAGTGAATGTAGCGAGCCGTTCAGGGAACCGGCAATCACGCCCTCCCCAGCCAGTCCCTGAGCGAAACGGCGCCCCGTGCAGCATCACTTTGCGCCCCTCCCGCCCTGATCGTCTTGCCCATGTCTGCCGCCGGTTTTGTTGCTCCCTGCCAAGATTCCACGCTTGGCCGACAGGATCAATGCCTAGCGCCGATTGACCTTCAGCAGCGGCCCTGTACTGCACCTCCATGGCGTCATTGCTTGTGCGGATGCAACATGGTCTGGATCTGATGCGTCGCCTGGCGGGTGTTTTCCGCCAGTTTGCGCACTTCATCGGCCACCACGGAAAACCCGCGCCCGACCTCGCCCGCCCGGGCCGCCTCGATGGCGGCGTTCAGGGCCAGCAGGTTGGTCTGGTCGGCAATCCCCTTGATGACGCCCACCACCGTCGCAATCTGGCCGTAGGTGACCTGATTCTGCTCAAGCATCTGCTGATGGGCCGCCTTGGCCGAACGCTCATCACTGATGTCGCGTACCGCACCGATCACCCGACAGAGCCTGGCCTGCTCGTCACGCACCGCCCGCCCGCGCTCGCGGCACCAGATGTAGTCACGGGTCTTGTGGCGCATCCGGTATTCAAAGACGTACTCGCCGCTGCCTTGGCTGCCGAGGATTTCGCGGTCGAAGATGGCCATGATTTTCGGCAAGTCATCAGGGTGCGTGATGCTGACCTGGGCATCCCAACCGTCGGGCAGCTCATGGGCCGCGTAGCCCATCAGGAGGCGGAACTGATTGGAAAAGCGCATGCAGCTGGCGGGGTCCTGGACATCGCCGTTGACCACGCTGATGTCCCAGCAGCCTTCGGTCAGCGTCGACTGCAACAACTCCCAGATCTGCGCTTGCTGCTGATGTTGGCGGGAGCGCTGGGTGTGCTGGCTCAACTCGGTTTCAAGGGCCTATTCGCGCTGTCGGGCTTGATCCAGTTGCCGGCGAAGCGTTTCGAGCACCTGCTCGCTACGCTCCAACCGGGAGACCTGATCCTTGGCCAACGCCTCGGCCGACAGCTGACGCTGTAGCCATTGGGCTCTTTCTTGCGCGAACTGCTCCAGTTGCAAGGCCTCGGCGAGTACCTGCGCCTGTTTATGCTTTTTGAAGAACATCAGCCTGTCCTTTGTTCATCACCTCGAAACACCGGATCTGATCGAAAACCGACGCCGATTGCTTGTACCAGACTGCTGTCCCGCTTGCTCCTGGCTGCCATGAAGCAAAACGGCGCCATGAGGCGCCGTAGAAATCGGAGGCCGGTCAGCAATGACTGATGAGCTTCTTCAAGACTGTCTTGAAGGTTTCGATCTGTGCTTCGCTGAAATCGGCGAATACCTTGTCCTGCTGCTCCCGGGCAATCGCCCAGAGGTCTTCGGTCTGCTCGATACCGGTGGCGGTCAGGCGCACACGGTTGTCATCGTCATTGACCAACCCTTTGCGCTTGAGGTTGGCCACCGCTTCGTCGATTTCCCGCACCGGCATCGCCACCTCACGCAACAGATCGCCCGCGCCCAGGCCGGCGTCGCTCTCCAGCACCATCAGCATCCGCGCCTCGCTGGTGCGCAGGCCGGTAGACAATTGCCGTGGCTGGTAGCTGGACTGATAGGCCCGCACCGCCTGGGTCATCAGGTAATACAGGTTGTGACTCAGGCGCCCCTGGAAATGACTGCTCGACGGTTGGTTTTCCTCGCGCTTGGTCATGCGGGTATGGGGCAGGACCATGGAATAGGCGCCCTGGTGATAGAGCAACGGCGAACGACCGAAATCGTCGAAGGCAACCACCTTGCCGATCATGATCCAGTGATCGCCGCCGTCCACCTGCTGGTATTTCTCGCAATGAAAGCGCGCCGAGCAGTCGGCGAAGACTGGCGCGCCGCCCTCACCCGGTTCGAATTCGATTTCGGCGAAACGATCTTCCTTGGGACGGGCGAAATTGTTGGAGAGGTCGATCTGATCGGCGGCCAGCACGTTGACCGCAAAATGGCTGGCCTGCTCGAACACCGCGTGGCTATTGGAACGCTTGTCGATGCTCCACAGCACCAGCGGCGGATCCAGGGACACCGAGTTGAAGCTGTTGGCCGTGACGCCGACCTTGCGGCCACAGGCCGTGGCGGCGGTCACCACGGTGACGCCGGTGGCGAAATTGCCCAGTGCCCGGCGAAAGGCCCGCGGGTCCAAGGTCGTTTCAGGGGTTGCGCAAGCGCTGTTCTCAGACATGCAAGACTCCCGGACTGCTTCCAGGAGCAGTCCTGATTGTTGTTATGGGGGCTCTGTAGCGGTTCGGCTCAGATCATGCTCGGATCGGGCTCCAGGCCCATCAGTTCACGGCCGAGGATCTGCGCACAGACGTCGTAGTCGGTGTAGGCATGGGCGCCGGTCATGTGCGAATCGCGGAACAGCCGCTGCATCTCGTTGTGCTCGAACCAGGCGTTGCCACCGGCGGCCTCGAACAGGCGGTCGACGGCCTGGATGCACATCTTGGTCGCGTACGCCTGGTTGGTGCGCCAGAACGCCAGGGTCTCGCGGCTGGGATAACGATGCTGCTCACTGTGCTCGGCATGTTCCTGCCAGGTCTTTTCCAGAAAAGCCCGGGCCGCGGCCACCTGATGGGTCGACTCGGCCAGACGCATCAAGGCTGGGGTCGCGGCACCGACTGCGGCACCGGTGTAAGCGCGTACGCGGTTTTTGGTTTTTTCGCGGAACACTTCCAGCATCCGCTCAGCGACACCCAGGCTCACGGTGGAAAAACCGCTGGCGAAGTACGGCCGGTACGGCGAATAGAAAACCTTGCTGTCCGGGTACAGGCCAAACCCCGCGGACTTGCCTTCCATCATGTCCTTGGCTTTCTGGATCCGGTGTTCCGGTACCAGGACATTGTCGATGACCAAGGTCTTGGTGCCGCTGCCTTTCATGCCGGCGGCGAACCAGTCGTCACGGATCTGGTAGTCGCTGCGTGGCAGTACCGCGAAGCAGTAATCCTGGGTGCCCTCGGCGTTCTTGCGGCGGAAACCGACAATCGCCCATTCGGCGTGATCGCAACCACTGCTCCAGCCCATTTCACCGCTGAACAGCACACCGCCTTCTGTTTCTTCGGTACGGCCGAACGGCGCGATGCTGCTGCTGGCCGTGGCATCCGGGTCATCGCCCCAGACGTCCTGCTGCAGTTGGGCCGAGAACAGCGCCAGTTGATGGCTGTGGGTACACAGCAGGCTCATCGCCCAGGCGGTGCTGGCACAAGAGCCTGCGAGCAAGGCGATGCAGTCGGCAAATTGTGGCAGCGAGATTTCCATGCCACCGAACCGGCGGGGCTGGAAGGCACGGTGCATGCCGATGCTTTTGAGCAGCGCAATGTTCTCGTCGGGGACCTTGCGCTCCTGCTCGGCCCGGAAGGCATTGGCAGCGATGGTCGGCAGAATGGACTTGAGGTCTTCGAGGAGCGGGTTTGGCTTTTTCATGGACGGCCCTGCTTATTATTGGATGTCCGGCGGGCGTAAGAAATCGCTGAGCGGCGCCGGATGCAGGGCCAGTATGGTGCGGTCAGCCGCACCGGAAAATGCATCTTCCAGAGCCAAGATTGTACTTTCCACAGGCACTGGCCCAGGCCTGGCCCTCACATTTGCAATCGGCCTGGCAGCCACAGACATGGCCCTCGGCAGCCACAGTCAAGCCGGCACGGCGCCCTTTGATTAACCTCGGGCTTTCCCTTGTTCGCCACCAGGAAAACCCCATGAGCGATATTGCGCTGCTGCCTCAAGTTGAAGCCTTCCTCCGTCGAAGCCATGCCTTGTTTATCGACGGTGGCTACGTCCAGAGCCATTCCAGCCAGGTACTGGAAGTGGTGAATCCGGCCACCGGCAAGGTCATCGCCCAGGTGGCTGATGCCGACTGCGCCGATATCGATGCCGCAGTGGAGTCGGCCCAGCGTGGTTTCAGGCAGTGGTCCCAGACGGCAGCGGCGGTGCGCGGCAATGTGCTGCTGAAACTGGCCGACCTGCTGGAGCAGAACCGCGAGGAACTGGCCCAGATCGAAACCTGCCAGTCGGGCAAGATCATCCAGATTTCCCGGGCCTTCGAAGTCGATCAGGCCGCTCACTTCCTGCGCTATTACGCCGGTTGGGCAACCAAGATCAGCGGCCAGACCATTACCCCGTCACTGCCCTCCTTCGCCGGCGAACGCTATACCGCTTTCACCCTGCGCGAACCGGTGGGCGTGGTGGTGGGCATCGTGCCGTGGAATTTCTCGATCATGATCGCCATCTGGAAACTCGCCTCGGCGCTGGTGACCGGTTGCAGCATCATCATCAAGCCCAGCGAATTCACCCCGTTGACCATCCTGCGGATCGCCGAGCTGGCCATTGAAGCCGGTCTGCCGGCGGGTGCGCTGAACGTACTGACCGGCGGCGGACAGGTCGGCAAAGGGCTGGTCGAGCACCCCGGCACCGACAAGGTCTCGTTCACCGGCTCCGTGCCGACCGGCATCGCCGTCGGCCGCAGCGCCATGGGCGCCGGCCTGACCCGCGCGACCCTGGAACTGGGCGGTAAAAACTCGGCCGGGTTCCTGCGCGATGTCGATCTGGACAAGGCGGTCAATGGCATCATCGAAGCCGGCTTCCTGCACTCCGGGCAAATCTGCGCCGCCGCCGAGCGCTTCTTCGCCCATCGTTCGCAGATCGAGCCGATCATGGACAAACTGGCCCAACGCCTGGGCCAACTGAACATCGGCTCGCCACTGGATGAGCGCACCGAGTTCGGCCCGGTAACCAATCGCCAGCACCAACTCAAGCTCGAAGGTTTCTTCGCCAAGGCCCGCGCCGAGAACAACACCATTGTCCATGGCGGCAAACTGATCGACCGCCCCGGCTGTTATGTCGAACCGACGGTGATTCTCGCCAACACGCTCAACGATACCCTGCTCAACGAAGAGACCTTCGGCCCGATCGCCACCTTCTTCCCCTACGACAGCGAGGAGGAGCTGCTGGAACTGATGAACAACACGCCCTATGGCCTGAGCGCCAGCCTCTGGACCAACGACCTGGGCAAAGCCCTGCGCATGGTCCCGGCGATCAATGCCGGTACGGTGTGGGTGAACATGCACACCATGCTCGATCCGGCGGTTCCGTTCGGTGGCAACAAATCCTCGGGGGTGGGCCGCGAGTTTGGCAGTGCCTTTATCGAGGACTACACCGAGCTCAAGTCGGTGATGATCCGCTACTGACAGCGCTTGCACTGCGGCCCGTGCAGCGGGCCGCAGGGGTTCTCAAGTCAGTTCACCAGCAGACTCGCCTCAGGCTTTTTCGCGAAGACCTTTCGCGGCAGCAACAGCCAGGCCAATGCCGGCAGCAGGATCAAGGCGCCGAGCATGTTCACCAGGAACATGAAGGCCAGCAGGATGCCCATGTCGGCCTGGAACTTGATCGGCGAGAAGGCCCAGGTCGACACCGCCACCGCCAGCGTCATACCGGTCAGCAACACCACCTTGCCGGTGAACAGCAGCGCCTGGTAATAGGCCTGGGCCAGGCTGTCACCGGCGCGCATCCGCGCCAGGATCACGCTCAGGACATAGAGCGCATAGTCGATGCCGATGCCCACGCCGAGGGCGATCACCGGCAGCGTTGCGACTTTCACCCCCATCCCCAGGGCGACCATCAGCGCCTCGCAAAGAATCGAGGTAAGCATCAGCGGTAGCATCGCGCAGAGGGTGGCACGCCAACTGCGAAAGGTCAGCAGGCATAACAGGCCGACCGCGCCATACACCCAGAACAGCATCTCATGCATGGATTTTTTCACCACGATATTGGTCGCTGCTTCGATCCCGGCGCTACCGGCGGCCAGCATGAACTTGACCTCCGGCACCGGATGCCCGGCGATGAATTGCTCGCTGGCCTCGACTACCCGGCTCAGGGTATCGGCCTTGTGATCGGCCAGGTAAACGTACAGCGACAGCATCGAGCAGCCCTGGTTGAACAGCTCTCGCGGTGCCCGGGTCTGCACCGCGCCCAGCGCGCCGTCATTGGGGATCAGGTCATACCATTTGAAATTGCCTTCGTTGTAACCGACCGTGGCGATCTTGCTCAGCGCCGCCATCGAGGTGGTCGACTCCACGCCAGGCAGTTGCTCCAGCCTCCAGGCCAGTTCGTCCACCGCGGACAGGCTGGCATAGCGGGTGCATTGGTCTTCCGGGGTCTTGATCATGACCACGAAAATATCCGAGCTGGCCGCATAGTTGCCGGTCATGAACTGCGCGTCGCGGTTGTAGCGTGAGTCGACCCGCAACTCCGGGGCGCCGGGATCGAGATCGCCGATCTTCAGCTGCAGGCTCACGACAAAACCGCACGCGGCCAGCAACAGGCCACCCAGCATCGCACCAATGGCCCAGCGCCGTCCGGTGAACAGATCGAGAAAACGCCACAATGGGTGCTTGCTCCGCGCCTGTAGCGCGGCGGTTTCCGAACTCAGGCTACGTTGTGCCGCCGCCCGACTGACCCCGATATAGCTGAGCAGGATCGGCAGCAGGATCAGGTTGGTGAAGATCAGCACGGCCACGCCGAGGCTGGCGGTGATCGCCAGGTCCTGGATCACCCGGATGTTGATCAATAGCAACACCGCAAACCCCACCGCATCACAGAGCAACGCGGTCATGCCGGCGGCGAACAGTCGACGGAAGGTATAACGCGCGGCCACCACCCGGTGAGTGCCACGACCGACATCCTGCATGATGCCGTTCATCTTCTGTGCGCCATGGCTCATGCCGATGGCGAACACCAGGAACGGCACCAGCGCCGAGTAAGGGTCCAGCTCATAACCGAGGATCGCGAGCAGACCCAGCTGCCAGAGCACCGCCACCAGCGAACAGGTCACCACCACCAGGGTGCTGCGCGCGCAACGGGTGTAGCCGTAGAGCACCACCACGGTGACCAATACCGCGACCACAAAGAACAGCAGTACCTGGGTCAGGCCCTCGATCAGATCGCCGGCGATCTTGGTGAACCCGGTGATGTGAATCCGCAGGTCAGCGGTCTGGTACTTATCACGCAGGGCTTCCAGTTGCCGGGAAAACTCGCCGTAGTCCAGCGCCTTGCCGGTCTGCGGGTTGATTTCGAGTAAAGGCACGAAGATCACGCTGGACTTGAAGTTGTCCGCCACCAACTGACCGACCTCACCGGAGCGGGCGACATTGGTTCGCACCTGCTCGATACTCGTGGCAGAACCGTCGTAGTCGTCGGGGATCACCGTACCGCCATCGAGGCCCTCTTCCGTCACCGCGGTCCAGCGCGTGGTCGGGGTCCACAACGATTTCATGTAGGGCCGGTCGACACCCGGCAGCAGATAGAGCTCATCGTTGAGCCGGGCCAGCGTGTCGAGGTAATCCTTGGTGAAGATGCTGCCCTGCCTGACCTCTACGGCAATCCGCAATGAATTGCCCAGGCCACTCAGTTCACTGCGGTTTTCCAGGAAGTTAGCAACGTAGGGGTGGCCGGTCGGAATGGTTTTCTCATAACTGGCGTTGATGCCGATGCGTGTCGCCTGCCAGCCGAGCACCAGGGTCACCAGCAGACACAGCAGGATCACCCAGGGTCGGTGGTTGAAGATCGCCCGTTCGGCGAAGTTGCCCGACGCCTGGTCGAAATCCTCCAGGCGGCCGATCACGGTTTGAGTTTTGTCGTCTTTCAAGTCTGACTCCTGTTGCACGGGCCATGGCCCGATAGCGCTGCACCGTGAAATTTCAAGGCTTGCCGGATGGGGCGACAGCCACGCCACTCAAACCGACACTGGCCAGGCTGCCGTCGGCTGCCTGCTGCACGGCCGCGACCGTCGCGCCGTTGCGGCTCTGGCGTTTATCGAAGCTGCGCCCCTGGTCATGGCTGAGCAGGAACTCACCGCCCTGGCTGGCCAGCAGCAGGCTGCCGTCACGCAGTTCGATGGCGCTCGCCAGCGTTGACTCGACACCGGTCTCCAGGCGCCGCCAACTGTTGCCACGGTCATCGGACCACCAGGCGTTGCCGCGCAGGCCATAGGCAATCAAGCCCCCCTCGCGGGTGCCGAGCAGACCGAAAAAGCTGCCTTCATATGGTGATTTCAAGGCATGGAACGAATCCCCGCCATCGCTCGAACGCAACAGCAGGCCGCGCTCCCCCACCAGCAGCAGATCGCGGCCCAACGCACGAATGCCGTAGAGGTTCAGGCCTTGTGGATTGTCCACATGCCGCATCCATGGCCTCCAGCTTCGTCCGCCATCGTCGGTGCGATAAATCTGGTTGTAGGCACCGACGATGTAACCGTGCAGCCGATCCCTGAAGTACAGGTCGAGAAACGGCTTGTCCGGGCCGTCGGCCAGCAGATGCCGCGCCTGTTCGAGGTGGCCGGCACCCTCGGGCTGCTCGGCATCGCGCTCGGCGGCCTGCACCGCCAACGCGGCGGCCCGCTCACCGTCGAGCTGTTTGTGCCAGGTTTCACCGCCATCCTCGCTGTGCAGGACCACCCCCAGATGACCGACGGCCCAGCCCTGCTCGGCATCGACGAATTGCACCGCCGTCAGGCTGACGCTGACCGGCACATGGGCCTGGCGCCAAGTTTTCCCCGAGTCGTCCGAAAGCAGTACGATGCCGCGCTCACCGACCGCCACCAGACGCTCCCCGGCCCGGGCCAAACCGAGCAATACCCCGCGCTGGGCCTTGGCGGACGGCACTGCCGGCTGCTGCAGTACCGCGAACGTCGCGGCCTGCGCGGTAATGGACGTGCTCGCCAACAGGGTCAACGCCAGCGCGCAGGGGCCCCAGCGCCGGCCAATACGCGCAAAGATTCTTTCAACGTTCATGTCTTTATCCCGCTTGGAAAGTCACTGGCGACCACGACGGGCTGCTCGCCCGCCACGGCCGCCCAGGGCTCAACGCATGTTTTCGTTGGCCATGGCGTCCGGCGTGAAGAAGGACGCCGAAGGTTTCGCGACTTTCTGGTACTGGACCGCCAGGTCGTTGCTCGAGGAGTTGAGGAAGTAGGCCCCGGTGTCGAGGTTGTAGCTGCCCCACATGACCTGTGCGGTGAGCGCCGGCAGGTCCGGCGTCAGCAGCGTCAGCGAATACATCTGGCGGCCCAGCTTGCCTTGGGCGTCATAACCGTCGGCCATCAGGATCTGCCAGGAGTCCTCGTCGATGTAGTAGGTCCGACGCGGCACCACGTGGCGCTTGCCGGGCTTGAGCGTGGCCTCGACCACCCAGACCCGATGCTTTTCCCAACGCACCAGGTCGGGGTTGAGGAAGTTCTGCTTGACCAATTCGTCGCTCTTGGCCAGGCCGGCACGGTTATTGTTGTAGGCGACGATCAGTTCCTTCTTGCCCATCAGCTTGAGGTCGTAGCGGTCGGTCGGCCCGAACAGCATGAAGGCCTCGTCGAACAGGCCGACGCCGGAGGTGACGAAGTCCGGGGTGTCGTAGGCAATATTCGGCGCCCGGCGCACCCGCCGCTGACCGACCAGGTACTGCCAGGCCGCGCGGTTGGCCGGGTCCAGGTCCCAATGGGTCATCAGGCCTTCGCCGGCCTTGGACGTCGGCAGTTCGGTGAACAGCTTGCCAGTCAGGTATTTGCCGGAGAAATTCTCCGGGCTGCCATTTTCGATGTAGTAGGGAAACTGGTAGGTGTACAGCGCCCGGGTGGCCTGGACTTTCTTGCCGCCCGCCGTCATCAGCCAGGTATCGAAAGGTGAACTGATGGTGTCACCGCCCTGCCACGACAAGCGGTAGTTCCACAGCACCTGCGCGCCATTGTCCGGAATCGGGAACGGGATCCCCCCATAGGCGCCCGTGACTTTCTCGCTCTCGACATCCAGCGCGGCGCGAGTGGCGTTCTTCGCGGTGTTGTCATACACCCATTGCGGGGCGGCGGCCGAGCGGTGAGTCGGGTACACGTCCAGGCGATAGTCCGGGTATTTCTTCAGCAGGAGCTTGGTGCCTTCGGCCAGTTCGCTGGCGTACTGCTGCATATTCGCGGCCTTGATCGAGTACAGCGGTTTCTCGCCGGCGAATGGATCGGGACGTTTATCGCCCGGCTTGTAGCCCGGCGCGACCTTGGTGTAACCGCCGTCCCAGGCCGGGATGCTGCCATCGGCATTGCCGGCACGCTGGCCGCCAAGCGGCGTCAGTTCGGTCTTCAAGCGCGCGGCCTGCTCGGGCGACACCGCCGCCTGCGCCAGGTTCATGCCGGCAAGGGCCAGGGTGAGAGCGCAAGTGTTGAGAAAAGTCGTGTTCTGCATGGCGAATCCACCTTATTAGAATGAGGTTTTCACGTAGAGCGAGACGAAGTCGCGGTCGGCCAGCGACTGTCCGTAGCTGAAATTGCCGTCCTGGCGCAGCCCGGCTTTCGGCGCGCCGAAGAAGTTCACGTAGTTCAAGCCGAAATCCCAGTGCTGCAGATAAGTCGCCTTGAGTCCGACACTCCAGTCGCCGGAGTGGGTATTGCCGAAGCCCGACTTGTTGACCGCCGATGAGCGCCCGTCGAGCACCACGCCCATGCCGATCGGCACGCTCAGGTCGATCCCGTCGACTATCTGGAAATACGCCGGCTCCACCAATACCCGTAGCGCCGTGGCGTCGCGGGTAGTGTTGGCATCCAGGGCCGCGGCGTTCTCGGTGATGCTCAAGGTGCGGTTCCAGGCCAGTTCGGCCAGGGCCGAACCGCCGTCCCAGAAAGCCGTAGGCGATAGCAGATAAATCGCCGAGAGGTTGGCGTGGGCTGTTTTGCCTCGGGCAAACAGCGAGTGGTCGTCGCCATCGGCGACCATCCCCGGGGTAACCACTTGCAGGTTGCTCACCAGCGGTGCGTTCCAACGCACCGAGGTTTCACCGGCGAAGTTGAAGGGACCATAAGCGGTGGAGAAGCTGACGCCGGCGGTCTTGATATCTTCGGCATAGACCTGACGATAGGAGCCCAGGATCGGCCGCCCGCTGGCCGCCGCGGCCGGGCCGTCGAGGTAGGCGTACAGGCCGATCGGGGTTTTGTCGTGATACTGGGCGGCGTAGAAGCCCAGTTCCAGCTCGGTTCCGCTCGGCTTGAAGCGAATCTGCATACCGCCCTGCCCCGAGTTTCTCGGTTTCAGATCACCAGCGTTCACCGTGTCGTTGCCGAACACCTCACGCAACGAACCGCTGCCGTAACCGATGGCATCGACATCGCTCAGGTAACTGCCGGCGCCAGGCAGGCTGGAGCGCTCCCATTCGAACTGGTAGTAAGCGCCCACCGACAACTGCGGGTTGATCTGCAACTGCCCGGAGATCTGATTGACCGGGCGCAGAATTTCCTTGAACTGGGTCCCCGGCACGCTGAGCAACTTGACCACATCGGTCGGCCCTTGGGCATTGGCGATGCCGTTGCCGCCGTAGAACAGGCTTTCCCCGTAGACCAGACTGTGCCGCCCCAGACGCACCACGCCCTGGGAGTCGTCACCGAGGTTACCGCGCAGGAACCCAAAGGCATCGAGAATTTCAGCGTTGCGGCCATTGAGCTTGCGGGTTTCGCTCAGGAAATGCGGTTGCTCGCTGCTGGCGGTGCTCTTGTTATAGACATCGTCGTACCAGGCCGCGCCGCTCACGCGCAGTCCGTAGTTCTGTCGACTGAGGTCCATTTCGGAAAACAGGTCGAGGCGGTTGGAAACCAGGCCACGATCGAAGTTTTTATCGCCCTGGCTCTGGATCGAGGGGTACAGGCCGTTGGCGGTCGGCGCGTTGGTCAAGCGGCTGTCCTGTCCTTGCAGGCGCCAGGCCTGGCTGTACTTGATGGTGTTGTCCCAGCGCAGTTTCCAGTCGGAATCACCGAGGTCCATTTGCATGGCCTCGACCCGTTCGACCATCGCGCCTGTGCTGCATAACGCCAGAAACAGGGCGCACTGCTTGAAGCGAAAGCCACCTATAACGTTGTCCATGGACGCTCCTCATTGTTTTTATTTTTGGCATGGCTTTGCACGCATGGCGCCAGCCAACACGCTCGGGTAGCGGCTTGCGCCGCTGTCTACGGGGTTGCGTTTCAGATGTAGGTGGAAGCCAATCCGCCATCGACCGCCAGGTTGACACCGTTGATCCAGCGCGACTCGTCGGCACACAGGAACGCGATCACCGCCGCCACCTCATCGGCATAACCGGGACGCTTCATGCGACGGGCATCGGCCTGGGTCCGGGCCTCGCCGAGCATGCTCACGAAGTCGCCGAGGATGGGGGTGAACACCGGGCCCGGTGCCACGCTGTTCATGCGCACCGAATGCTCGAGAAACCAGGGCTGGGCCTGCAGGTAGTTCCAGACGATCAAGGCTTCCTTGAAATACTGGTAGCAGGTCTCGTCCGGTACCGGGTGCCTGGCCAACCAGGCTTGCGCGGCGGCGAACGTGTCGATCCGCGCCAGCTCCTTGTGCAGCTCCAGGCGCTGCGGCCACTCGGCGCCGAGGATCGAGGCGATATTGACGATGCTGCCGCCCGCCGCGATGCGCGGCAGCAGCGCGCGACTCAGGTGACGCAAGCCGAGATAGTTGACCCGCGCCAGCAGTTGCGGGTTCGCGGTGCCCGGGACCCCGGCGATATTGCACAGGCTATCGATCCGCGCGGGGAGCTGCGGCAACAGCCGGTCGATGCTTTCGACGCTGCTCAGATCGCCCTGGACAAAGCCGTCCAGGGTCATGTGCGGGGCTTGCAGATCCACGCCGATCACCTCGGCACCGTGGCCGCGCAACAGGCTTGCCGTGGCGGCGCCGATACCCGAGGAGACCCCGGTCACCAGTACAATCTTGTTATCGAGCTTCATGTTGTGTCCTCTTATTGTTTTTGTCGGTTCACCCGGTTGGCCGACCGCCCTGGCCGGCCGGTCGTCCTCAGAACGGGTAGCGCGGCGCGGTGTCCTTGACCGTCACCCATTGCCATTGGGTGTATTCGTCCCAGTCGGCCGGACCGCCAACGCTGCCCGCATTGCCCGAACTGCCACGCCCGCCGAATGGATTGATGCACTCATCGGCCACCGTCTGATCGTTGATATGCAGCAGGCCGCAATTGAGGCGCTCGCCCATCGCCATGGCGCGCCCGAGCGAAGGCGAGATGATCGCCGCCGACAAGCCGTACTCGGTGCGATTGGCCAATTCGACGGCCTCCTGGTCATTGGCAAAACTCACCACCGTGGCCACTGGGCCGAAGATCTCCTCCTCGAACGCGCGCATGCCCGGACGCACATTGGCAAGCACCGTGGGTTGATAGAAGAGCTGCTGGAACTCGCCGCCCGCCTCCAGGGTTGCACCCACACTCAGACTCTCCGTGACGATTTCATGCACCCGTTGCAACTGGTGCTTGTTGATCAAAGGCCCCAGCACCGCCTCGCCGCGAGCGGCATTGCCAACCGTGATCGTGCGGGCTTTCTCGGCCAATCGACGAGCCAGTTCCGCAGCGATCGATTCGTGGGCCAGGATGCGTCCGGTGGCCATGCAGATCTGCCCCTGATGCAACCAGGCGCCCCAGGCGGCATTGCTCGCCGCCAGGTCGAGATCGGCGTCCTCGAGCACGATCAGCGAGTTTTTCCCGCCCAACTCCAGGGCCACCTTCTTCAGATGACGACCCGCCACCTCCGCGACCTTGCGCCCCGCGGCGGTGGAGCCGGTGAACGCGATCATCCGCACATGCGGGTCGCGGCACAGCGCCTCTCCCGCCGCTGCTGCGCCCGGCAACACCTGCAACAGGCCTTTGGGCAGGCCGGCGGCCTCGAACAACCGGGCAATGATGAAGCCGCCACTGACCGGGGTCTGCGGATCCGGCTTGAGCACCACGGCGTTGCCGGCTGCCAGCGCCGGTGCCACCGAACGCAGTGAGAGCACCAGGGGGAAGTTGAACGGCGAGATCACCCCGACCACGCCGTGGGGCAAGCGACGCGCATAGGACAAGCGCCCCGCCGCACTGGGAAGGACCAGGCCATGGGGCTGTGACAGCAGACCGGCCGCCTGATGCAGCAGGACAATCGCCTCGCGGACCTCATGTTCGCCCTTGAACAGGCTGCCGCCGCTTTCCCGGGCGACGTACAGCGCCAGTTCGGCAAAGTGCTGCTGGGCCAGCGCCGCCGCCTTGCGGAAAATCTCCGCGCGCTCCCGTGGTCCCAGGGCCGCCCAGGCCGGCTGGACACGGGCAGCGGTGAGACCGGCAAAGGCGATGTCCGCCGCATCCGCCAGTCCGGTGACCGTCAGCACTTCACCGGTGGCCGGCTCACGTACGCTGTTGCTGCCGCCCAATGGGCGTATCCAGTCGCCATTGAAAACGCGCTCGCACCACATCTCGTCCTGCAGAAAATCAGAGGGTTCACTTACCGACATTTCGGCCTCCCGGCTCTTGTGTTTGTCATCGCCCGACCCCGCGTTGCTGAAGCGCTGAAGTCGTCTGCGTGGTGAAGGCACTAGAGCAAGGGCCATGCCGATATCCGGCATTACACTGTTCTCGCGGCAGCGATGGCTCTGGTTCAAGGGTTTCAGAGGAAGCCCCACGAACTGATCAAGCGCCCCGGCACCGTGGCACTTGTTCAAATGATAAAGTTATGTTTAATAACTATTTCCGCGGTTGATCATTTCGATCAGTCAACTCGCCCAGGGGCATGACAATGAACAATCCCCATTCGCTGTTCCCGGATCTCGCGGTGCCGGAGGAGGATTTCTCGCCAAGGGGCGACAGCAGCCAACTGGCCGAGGGCAACTCACCGACCCTGGCCGAGCTGACCGAATGCCTGTTCTTCTCCCCGGTCGACGGCCGCATCTGGCTCAACGACCAGCGCATGCTGCTGTTGCACAGTTCATCGTTTGGCGCACTACGCCGGGAGATCATCGATCGCCAGGGTCTGGAGCAAACCCGTGGCCTGTTTACCCGCACCGGCTACCTGTCCGGCGCCCGCGATGCCCGACTGATCCGCGAACGCTGGCCGGACGCCGATGCCGCCGCGATTTTCTCCGCCGGCACGCGCCTGCATACCCTCGAAGGCATGACCAAGGTCGAGCCCCTGCATTTCAAGTTCGATGCCGACTCCGGCTTCTACGAAGGCGAGTTCCTCTGGCATCACTCTTGTGAAGCCGACGAACATATCGCCGCCTACGGGATCGGGCAGGATCCGGTGTGCTGGACCGAACTGGGCTATGCCATCGGTTATGTCAGCGGGCTGTTCGGCCGCCTGGTGATCTTCCGTGAAACCGAGTGCCGGGGCATGGGCCACGCGACCTGCCGGGTGGTCGGCAAGACCGCCGAGCAATGGGGCGATGTCGAGCAGGACCTGGGGTATCTCACGGCCTCCCCCTCCAGCCGTTCCACCCAGCACAGCCCCGCCCCGGCAAACGCCCCCCAGGACGACAGCGAAATACCCGGCGGGCCAAAGCCGATTGGCGCCAGCGCCGCCTTCAATGCCGCCACCCTCGCCTTGCAACGCGTGGCGCCAACCCCCGCAACGGTACTGTTCAGCGGCGAGTCCGGGGTCGGCAAGGAGCTGTTTGCCCGCCAACTGCATCAGTGCAGCCCACGCCACCAGGCGCCTTTCGTGGCCCTGAACTGCGCCGCGATTCCGGACAACCTGATCGAGGCGGAGCTGTTCGGCGTCGAACGGGGCGCCTATACCGGCGCCACCCATTCGCGTCCCGGACGCTTCGAACGGGCCCACGGCGGCACCCTGTTCCTCGATGAAATCGCCAGCCTCAGCCTGCCCGGACAAGGCAAGCTGTTGCGGGCCTTGCAGGAGCGCGAGATCGAGCGCGTCGGTGGCGGGCAGTCGATCAAGGTCGATGTGCGGGTGGTGGCCGCGACCAACGTCGACCTGCGCGAAGCCGTAGCGGCCGGAGACTTTCGCGAAGACCTGTTCTACCGCCTGAACGTCTTCCCCATCGCCTTGCCGCCGCTGCGCGAGCGACGCGACGACATCCCGCTACTGGTCAACGCATTCCTGCGGCGCTTCTGCCAGGACTACGGGCGCAAGCCCGCCGGGCTGACCATGCGCGCGCTCAAGGCGCTGTTGCGCTACGACTTCCCCGGCAACGTGCGGGAACTGCAGAACCTGGTGGAGCGTGGCCTGATCGCCAGCGAAGAGGGTCAAGCCATCGACCTGGTCCACTTGTTTCGCAATGAGCCCATCCCCCAGGAGCTGTACTCCCTGGACGATAACGGCAGCCTGGCGGCCATCGACCAGAATCCCGCCGGCACCCAGCCGCGCCCGGCCTTGCTGGAAACCTTGAGCCGGCTGGAGCAGGGTTTCTCCATCGAAGGACTGGAGTCACGCCTGATCGACGAAGCACTGCAACAGAGCGCAGGCAATCTGGCGGCGGCGGCACGCCTGCTGGGATTGAGTCGTGCGCAGTTTGCCTATCGCCTGAAGAAGTACCACCAGGCCTCGACCTGACGCGGGCGCGTCACTCTACGCTCAACAACCTGGAGCCCCCTGCGGGCCTTCGGCGTTTGCGCCGATATTTTTTACTTAATAAAGTATTTTTGCGACAAAGATATTCGATTATTCTGGCAGCTTTCATACTCATCCGATTTCAGAAGGATTTCCCGTGAGCGGACTGCGTGAACGCCAGAAAGCCCAACGCCGCCAGGCCATCAGCCAGGCGGCGGTGGAGCTGTTCGAGCGCCAGGGTTTCCAGAACACCACCATCGAACAGATCGCCAACCAGGCCGGGGTCTCGGCGCCCACGGTTTTCAAGTACTTCGGCAACAAGCAGGAAATCATCCTGGAAATCCTCCACGAGGCCGACCAGCGTGCACTCAAGGACACCCGCAGCCAGATCCCCGAGATGGAGGATCCGGTCGACATGCTGTGCTACCTGGAGCAACTGTTGACGAGATATGCGCTGGAGGTCATGCATCCCAGCCTCTGGCGTGAACTGCTGCCGCTGATCCTGTTTGGCGGCGACAATGAACTGCCCGAAGGCTATCGCGCCATGAACGATGCGCTGCGCGCGGAAATCAGCGGCCTGCTCAAGGACCTGCAGCAGGCCGGCAAGCTGCGCGCCGACCTCAACGTCGAGCTCGCCGCGTTCCTGCTCAATGACTATGCGCACCTGCAACTGCTGCGACTGGTCAATCAGGAGCAACCGGACCTGGACTCCCATTCCAGCCAGGTACGACGCATCACCGCCCTGCTCTTCCAGGGCATGCATGCCTGAGCCGAAATCCAACAACCAGACCCCCTGACGCTCCTGGTGAGCCCGGCGCGAGAGCGCCGGGCCACGCAGATCAGCGATTGGTCTTGATACTGGTCCACGCGCGGGTGCGGATCCGCTCCACGGCCGCCGGCATCGGCTGCAGGGCGAACAGGGTTTTACGCGCTTCGTCCGGCACATACATATTGGGGTTGTTGCGGATGGCCTCGTCCACCAGCGCGGTAGCGTCCTTGTTCGGGTTGGGGTAACCGATCTTGTTGCTGATCCGCGCGATCACATCCGGTCGCAGGATGTAGTTGATGAACTCATGGGCCTCCTTGGCATGCGGCGCGTTGGCCGGCACCACCATCACGTCCGACCACATCGGCGCCCCCTCTTTGGGCAACGCCATCTCCACCTTGACGCCCTTGCCAGCAGCATCGGCCAGTTGCTTGGCCAGCGCCACACCGCCTGACCAGCCCACCGCAACGCAGATATCACCGTTGGCCAGGTCCATGCCGTAGCGCGACGAGTTGAAGTAGGAGACGTAAGGACGAATCTTCATCATCGCCGCCTGTGCCTGCGGGTAATCCTCACGCTTCTGGCTGTTGGGGTCGAGGCCCTGGTAGTGCAAGGCGATGGGGATGATCTCGTTGGCCGCGTCGAGGAAACCGACACCGCAACTGGCGAGCTTGGCGAGATTGTCTTTCTTGAAGATCATGTCCCAGGTATTCATCTGCACATCGCCGCCGAGGATCTGCCGAACCTTGTCGACGTTGTAGCCGATCAACGTGGTGCCCCACAGGTAAGGTGCCGCGTAGCGGTTGCCGGTGTCGCCCACGGCCACCAGGGACTTCATGAACTCAGGATCCAGGTGCTGCCAGTTCGGCAGCTGGCTACGATCAAGGGGCTCGATGGCACCGGCGGCGATCAGATGGCTCAGGTTGGAGCTGCTGGGATAGACCACGTCATACCCGGAGTTGCCGGTGAGCAACTTGGACTCCAGGGTCTCAACATTGTCGAACACGTCGTAGATCGGACGGATGCCGGTTTCCTCCTGGAAGCTCTTGAGAATCTCCGGTGGCAGGTACTCGATCCAGTTGTAGATTCGCACCGTGCGTTCTTCAGCCAGGCAAATCCCACTGGCCAGCAACGAAATGGCAGTACCCAGCAAGGCGTTACGCAAAAAACTCTTCATGATCAAACACTCCAGCGCGGCCGCAGGGGCTCGCGGCACTTAGTAGCGGTAGGTGAAATACAGTTCCAGCGCACTGAATTTCCGATCATTGCCGAACACTTGCCTCGCGGCCGCCAGCGGCTTGACCCAGTTATAGGACACTGAAGTGGACAGCGACTTCGAAGCCGCCCAATCCAGGAACACCACGCTCTCGTCGGCAAAGCGTCGATCATTGACCGCCGCGCCCATGTAGTTTTTCTCATCCAGCCAGAACTGGTAGTGAATCGCACCGAGGGTCAGGGTGTCATTGAGGTGGGTCTTGAGCGAGAACTGCTGGACGTTTTCGTTGCTGTTGAACAGCAGATAATTGCCAACCACATCCCCGATCAGCCAGGTGCTCCAGTCGACAAAACCCTTGCTCAACGGATCCCAGGCTTTCTGCCGGTTATCGCCCAGGTTATTGTCGCCGGAAAAACTCGCATAGCGATAACCGAGGACCGGGGTCAATGGCAATGTGTTGAAGGCATAATCCGCCTGGCCATACCAGGCATTGGCGTCGTAATCCACACCTTCGCCACTCCCCCGCTCCAGCGCGTACTCGGCATTCAGGGTCAGGTTCGGTATCCCCGGCACCTTGGCGTTGAGCGCCCTGACGTTGTACACCAGCATGCCGTCCCGGCGCCGAGGGAGGGTGCTGCCCTTGGGCCCCAGGGCATTGACCTTCATCGCCATGGCCCCCAGCGTTACCTGATCGTCGAGGTTGTAATCCAGGTTGGCGCCCGTCATGCGGAAATCCCCCAGATCGTCATCAGTGCGCAACGTAAAGGCCTGGGCCTTCACCGCGGCATGCTCCCAGGCCAGGATCGCCGAATCCTTGAAGGCCGTCCTGGGCGCGAGCCAGTAGGCGCCATCCTTTTTCTGGTCGAGGTTGCCATCCATGACGATGAAACCGGTGCCGATCATGTAGTTCTGGCGACCGGCGGTAAAGGTCCACTCCCCGCGCCGAAAACCGCCGTAGAGCTCTTCCGTGGCCACCTTGCCGTCGGAACTGCGGGTGAAGCCACCGGCGTCGCCATCGCCGAGGGTCTTCGCCGCCACCAGCGAAGCACCGCCCAGCAGGCTGAAATCCGGTTGCACCGCATACTCCAGCTTGACCCCGGGTTTTACGTAGAACTCCTGCCAGTCAATCCGGGTGCCATCGTTCTTGCCGCTACGCATATCCACCCGGCCGCTGCCAAAGTTGACATTGCGGGTGGACAGCGTGGCCCCACCGGCGGTGAGATTGACCTCACCCTTGAGGTCGCCGTCCTCGAAGGTGTAACCCGCCAGCGCGGCCTGGGCAGCCAGGGGTAACCCGACCGCCAACAGCGTGCGCGTGAAACGCATCATGGGAAACATAGTGAAGCTCCTGCGTGATTTATTGTTGTTACAGGGCAGAGAGAGGCGGCGCAGTACGCCGCCAAGACCCGTTCGGGCCGGGTGAATCGACAGGCAAGACTTGTTGTTTTAAGGGGTCATTCAATGGCCCAGGTGGGACGCGATGGCGCGCAGCATGCGTACGCTATCGGCATCGAAGGGCGTGACCGCTTCAGGCAGCGATGACTGCTTGACGATCACCACGCCGGACGGCTTGTCGACGAACAGGTATTGGCCATGAATGCCACCGGCCATGATCGCCTGGCTGTAGTCGTTGAAGACGTACCACTGGCTGCGGTAGGACGCCCCTGGCGTCCATTGGGAGAACTCGGGGTTCGCAGCGTAGATCGCCGGATCGGAACCGGCGACGATACGTCCGATTGTCTCCTTCGACAGCAACTGCCGGCCGTCCTGGTAGCCGTCGTTGGCCAACAGGCGACCGAAACGTGCCATGTCCCGCAGGGTGGCGCTGAAACCGGCACCGGCCACGCTGCGCCCCCAGGGGTCAGCCATGAAATAGCCGTCGCGTTCACAGCCCAACTGGCTCCAGATGCCCTGCAGCAGCTGGTCGCAGGACTTGCCGCACGCTCGCTCCATGACCCAGGCCAAGGCTTCGGTGGTCGCCGTGACGTAATGGAAAAAGCCGCCATGGATACCGCGTTTCCTGAGTGACGGCAGGTACTGGTACAGCGACTCGAACTGCGCGTATTGCGGCGGTGCCGGCTGGAAGCCGCAGGCGTAGCCGTACTGCGAACTCTCGGAGTTGGGGTCGTCATAGACCTCGCTGTAGTCAATGCCCACGGCCATGTCGAACAGCTGCCGCACCGTGGCATCGGCAAATGCGCTGCCCGCCATCTCCGGCACGTAATGCACCGCCGGCAATGCCGGGTCGAGGAGGCCCTCGCAAACCAGTTGCTCCCCCAGGGTGCCAATCAGCGACTTGGTGACCGAGAACATGACGTGCCGATCCCGGCGCTGCTGGCCGTTGAAGTAACGCTCGAACAGCACGCGATCGCCTTGCATGACCAGGAAAGCGTCGGTGTGACTGGCCACCAGGTGATCGATGACGCTGACGCCCAGGCCGCATTCGCTATCGAAGTGCAACTCATCCAGCGCCAGCGGCGCCTCCTTCAACGCACTGCTCGCCGCGGAGCCGGCCTGCACGTCGATGGAGGGGCGCAGGCGCGCCAGGTTACGAAAGCCCCACTGGTTGAACGGCGGCCGCATCCAGTTGGACCAGGTGACACGGTGCTCCGGTGCGACCGGAAAGCCCTGCATGAGCAACGGCGTGACGCGCTCATCGGTTGAAGACTCATTGGCCTCGACATAGAGACTGGCCAGCAAAGGCCGGTTGTTCTGACTCATCGGGTTTCCCCTGGAAATGACTCTGCGTGAGAGCAGATGCAGGTAAATAATTAACCAGGCATATTTATTTAGTCAATAAAATATTTTTACGAGAAAACAAACCTCTCCGCGCTGCGCGACTCCAGGTTCAGAAAAACAAACCAATGGATCCACTAAATTACATAAATGAATTTTTGTTTGACTTAATCGCTAAAAATAAACCTAATGGATCCACTAAATACAAAAAGCCTGGGAGAGTCACCATGCACCTCAAGAACACCTGGTACGTCGCCTGCACGCCCGATGAACTCGCCAAGGCCCCCTTGGGCCGTCAGATCTGCGGCGAGAAGATGGTTTTTTACCGAGGGCATGAAGGCAAGGTGTCGGCCGTCGAGGACTTCTGCCCCCATCGCGGCGCACCGTTGTCACTGGGGTACGTGGAAAACGGCAACCTGGTGTGCGGCTATCACGGCCTGGTCATGGGCTGCGACGGAAAGACAGTCGAGATGCCAGGGCAACGGGTACGTGGCTTCCCGTGCAACAAGACCTATGCGGTGGTCGAACGCTACGGTTTTATCTGGGTCTGGCCGGGCGAACAGGACAAGGCCGACCCGACACGGGTCCCCCACCTGGAGTGGGCCGTGAGCAACGAATGGGCCTACGGTGGCGGCCTGTTCCACATCGGCTGCGACTACCGGCTGATGATCGACAACCTGATGGACCTGACCCACGAAACCTACGTGCATGCGTCCAGCATCGGCCAGAAGGAAATCGACGAAGTCGCTCCGATCACCACGGTCGAAGGCGACGAGGTGATCACCGCCCGCCATATGCAGAACATCATGGCACCGCCCTTCTGGCGCATGGCCCTGCGCGGCAACAACCTGGCCGACGATGTGCCGGTGGACCGCTGGCAGATCTGCCGCTTCAGCCCGCCCAGCCATGTGCTGATCGAAGTCGGCGTGGCCCATGCCGGCAAAGGCGGTTATCACGCCGATCCGCAGTTCAAGGCGTCGAGTATCGTCGTCGACTTCATCACCCCGGAAACCGAGACCTCGATCTGGTACTTCTGGGGCATGGCGCGCAACTTCAACCCGCAGGACGACGCCCTGACCGCGAGCATCCGCGAGGGCCAGGGGAAGATTTTCAGCGAGGACCTGGAGATGCTCGAACGCCAGCAACAGAACCTGCTCGAGCATCCCCTGCGCAACCTGCTCAAGCTCAATATCGACGCCGGCGGCGTGCAGTCACGCCGTGTCCTGGAGCGCCTGATCGCCCAGGAACGGGCCCCACAGGAGTCACTGGCATGATCGAAGTGCAGGTGGTATCGCGTAACAACGAAGCCCTGGACATCTGCAGCTACGAGTTGGCCAGTGTCGATGAGCACCCCCTGCCGGCCTTCAGCGCCGGCGCCCATATCGATGTGCACCTGCCCGGCGGCCTGGTCCGGCAATACTCCCTGTGCAACCACCCCGAAGAGCGCCATCGCTACCTGATCGGCGTACTCAAGGACCCGACCTCCCGGGGCGGCTCACTGGCCATGCACGAGCAGATCCACCCCGGCACACGCCTACCGATCAGTGAACCACGCAATCTGTTTCCATTGGCCCATGAAGCCAGGCGCAGCCTGCTCTTCGCCGGCGGTATCGGCATCACCCCGATCCTCAGCATGGCCGAACGCCTGGCACACAGCGGCGCGGATTTCGAACTGCACTACTGCGCCCGCTCACGGGAGCGCGCAGCCTTTGTCGAACGGCTGCAACACTCGCCCTTTGCCCACCGGGTATTCCTGCATTTCGATCAGGAACCCGAGACGGCGCTGGACGCGGCCAAGGTCCTGGCCACGCCGGAACACGACGTGCATGTCTATGTGTGTGGCCCCGGCGGCTTCATGCAGCACGTGCTGGATACGGCCAAGGCCGCGGGCTGGCAGGAGCCCTGCCTGCATCGCGAGTACTTCGCCGCCGCCCCCATCGACACCCGCGCCGACGGCAGCTTCGCGATCAAGCTCGCCAGCAGCGGCCAGGTCTTCGAGGTACCGGCCGACAAGAGCGTGGTGCAGGTCCTGCAAGACCAGGGCATCGAGATCGCCATTTCCTGCGAACAGGGCATTTGTGGCACCTGCCTGACCCGGGTTCTGGAGGGAGTGCCGGAGCATCGCGACCTGTTCCTCACCGAGGATGAACAAGCCGCCAATGATCAGTTCACCCCTTGCTGCTCGCGCTCGAAAACGCCGTTGCTGGTGCTTGACCTCTAGTGATCAGTCAATCAATCCATGAGCGTCATAGAACGGATACGGCCCGGGGTATTCGCCAAACACACCGTTATGGGTCACCAGCGCCTGCTCATGCCAGTGATGCAGCAGATACCCCGGCGGTTCCAGATTGAAATGCGCCGGGGCGGTTGGCTGCAGATCCAGCACGATTTGATGTGAGGTACCGGGGCACACACAAATCAGGCTGCCACCGAAACGGCGCTGCATCGGCCGATGCAGGTGCCCGCACAACAAGCGTTCCACCTGAGGATGACGGGCAATCACCCGCTCCAGGGCCGCCGCGTTGATGAACGGCTCACGATCCATATGGCCAATGCCACTGATAAACGGCGGATGATGCAGAATCAAAAGCGTCGGGGCATCGGGACGATAGGCCAGTTGTTCGTCGAGCCAGCGCAACTGACTGTCCAGCAACCGGCCGCCATGGGCACCGGGTATGCTCGTGTCCAGGCCAATCAGGCGCAGCGGATGCTCCTCGACCAGCCAATCCAGTGGTTCACCCGCCGACACCGGCAAATAGCCGTGATCGGCAAATGCCGCCAGTAGATGTTCTCGATGGTCATGGTTCCCGGGCACCAGGTAGCAAGGCATCTGCAGGCGCGCCAGTTCAGGCTGCAGCACGGCATATTCATCGGGACGGCCGAAGTCCACCAGGTCGCCACTGACCACCACGATGTCAGGGCGCGGCTGACAGGCATTCAGATGATCGATCGCACGGCGCAACGCGCCCAGGGTATCGACAACCCCATAACTCAGGCGCTGTGCGGCTTTAAGATGCAGATCGCTGATCTGCGCAACGAGAAACGGACGGTTCAAGATAGGTTCTCTGGCATCAAGATCTTGGGGTCACAGGGTGAACAGCACTTGTGGCTCGACGGCCAGCGCGATCGCCGCGCCGGTGGTGTAGATGACGTCATCGGTGCTGTCGACCAACAAGGGCTGGGCGGCACCGACATCCACCAGAAGGCGGCTTTGCGCGCCCTGGAAAAACTGACCGACAAGACGTCCATGCAGATGCCCCTGACAGTCCATCACGCGCAAATGCTCAGGACGGCAATATACGGTGGCGGGCAGACTGGAACCGTTCCATGGCAATTCGCCGCCGCTGACTTTCAAACCTTCGGTCGTGTGCTCGATGACCGAGAAGGCATTGAGATTGCCGACAAAACTGGCCACGAAAGCATTGGCTGGCTGCTGATAGATTTCCCTCGGGCTGGCCAATTGGGCAACGCGGCCGTGCTCCATGACCAGGATGCGATCACCCAGCGCCATGGCTTCGCCCTGATCGTGGGTGACGAACACCGCCGTGATTCCCAAGCCACGGAGTAACTGATCCAGCTCACTGCGCAGGCGCTCACGCAACTGCGCATCCAGCGCGGCCAAGGGTTCGTCGAGCAGCAACACCTTGGGTCGGGGTGCCAGGGCGCGGGCCAGGGCGACCCGCTGGCGCTGGCCACCGGACAACTCATGAATACCGCGCTTGCCGTGATCATGCAGCCCGACCAGCTCCAGCAACTCCGCACAACGCTTGTTGCGCTCGGCGGGTGAAAGACCGCGAACTTTCAGGCCATAAACGATGTTGCCGGCCACATCCAGATTCGGAAACAACGCGTAGTTCTGGAACACCATGCCCACGTCACGACGCTCGATGGGCAGACGTGTGACGTCGCTGTCGCCGAACATCACCCGCCCCGCGTCCGGGCGCTCAAGGCCCGCGATCAGGCGCAAGGTGGTGGTTTTACCGCAACCGGAAGGACCGAGGATCGCCAGGGTTTCCCCGGCTTCGATGGTCAGGCTCAGATCATGCACGGCAACGGTGCCATCGGAGAATGCCTTGCGACAACCCTCCAGGCGAATGGTGGTTCCGCTCATCGCTTTTCTCCACAGGAAAGACGCGCACTGATGGCCTGCAACGCGATCAGCAGCGGTACGATCATCAACAGGAATATGAGGGTGTAGGCGCTGGCAACTTCCAGCCGGGCCGAGGCATAACTGTCGGCCAAGCCCACCGGCAACGTCTTGGTCATCGGGGTGTGGAGCATCCAGGTCAGGTTGAATTCGCCCAACGACAGGGTGACCACCATCAACACGCCGGCGAGAATCCCCGCCCGGCAGTTGGGCAGCACTACACTGAAGAAACGCCGGATCGGCCCGGCGCCAAGGCTCGCCGCCGCTTCCTCAAGGACCAGCAGATGCTGGCGTTGCATCACCGCCATCACCGGGCGCACCAGAAACGGCAGGGTGAACAGCACATGGCCGACCAGAATGAACACCCAGCTGCTGCGAAACTCGCCAAACCGGCCATAGGTCAACAATAACGCCAGGGCACTGGCCAGACCCGGCATGGCGACCGGCAGCACCATCAGTTCCTCGAACGCGCGACTGAAGCGATTGTTCATCCGTACCAGCGCATAAGCCGCCGGTACGCCAATCACACAGACACAGAGCGCACAGCTCACGGCCAGTTCCAGGGACAGCCAGACGGTGGGTGAATAAGCCTGCCAGACTTGCCCCAGCCAATCTAACGTCAGGCCGCTGGCTATCCCCTGGAAATAATTGCGGGTCAATCCGGCCAGCAACGACATCAGCACGGGGACCAGCATGAAAGCGCACACCAGCAAGGTAAACACCAGTTGCCCGACAAACAGCGTTGAGCGTTTCACAAGACCGCCCTCGATGGTTTGACCAGCTTGCGGGCCAGCAACAGCACGACCCAGGTCACGGCGCCCAATACCACCGACAGCGCGGCGGCCAGCGCAAAATTGGCGTAGTTGGTGAACACGTTATAAATCGCGACCGGGGTCACGTTCAGCCGTGTGCCCAAGGTGAAGGCCGTGCCAAAGGCGCCCATGGACGTCGCAAAGCAGATCGCCCCACAGGAAATCAGCGCTGGCGCCAAACCGGGCACGATGACATCGCAGACCACTCGCCAATGACCCGCGCCCAGTGAATGGGCGGCCTCTTCCAGGCTGCGATCCAGGCTTTCACAAGCCGCCATCACCGTGAGGATCACCCGTGGAATCGAGAAGTACAGGTAGCCGATGAACAATCCCATCAGCGAGTAGGCAAAAACCCAGCGTTCACCCGCCAGCTCAAGGCCAAGGGTGGCGAACAGCCCTTGGCGGCCGGCCAGCAGGATCACCAGAAAGCCGACCACCACGCCGGGAAACGCCAGCGGAAAGGTCAACAAGGCGATCAATGCCGAACGGCCGAAGAAGCGCTGGCGAGCGAGAAACACCCCGCTGAAGCCGCCCACCAACAGCGCCGCAAGGGTCACCACCAGGGCAAGCATGCAGGTCTGCGCCAGACTGCCCAGGTACTGCGCGCTGCTCAGCACCTGCCAATAGCCGCTGTCGCTGCCATTGCGACTTTGCCCACCGAGCACAATGAGGTGCGCCAACGGCAGTAACCAGAACGCCGACAGCACGCTTGCCGCCGGTGCCAGCGCCCAGGCAGCGGCCGGCCGCCAGCGTGGCAGGATGGCCCAGCGCGACTGAATCTGCCGAGTTTTTCCTAGCGTGGCCTGCACTTACTTGACCTCACTCAGATAACGCGCGGAGAAGGCTTCCTGCGCCGCCGCCATCTGCTCGTAGTTGACCACGCCGGCCCGGGCATAGTCGCTGTCCGGCAGAAACTGCGCGGCGACGTCCGCCGGCATCTCTATAGCCCGCACCGGCCGCAGGTACGCCTTGGCCCACAGCGCCTGGCCTTGATCGGACAGGACGAAATCCAGCACCTTCTCGGCGTTGGCCCGATGCGGCGCGTTACCAACCATGCTCATCACGTAAGGCACGCTGATGCTGCCCTCCTTGGGAATCACGAACGCAACGTTGGCCTTGTCCTTGTAACGCGCCCGATAAGCGTTGAAGTCGTAATCGACCAGGATCGGCAACTCGCCGGACAACACCCGCGCGTAGGCCGTCTGCTTGGGCACGATGGGGGCGTTTTTTGCCAGTTTCTGGAAGTAGTCGATGGCTGGAGCAAAGTTATCCAGGTTGCCGCCCATCGCCTGGTTGATGGCCACCGCAGTGACGTAACCAACAAAAGCGCTGGATGGATCAAGGTAGCCAACCATGCCTTTATATTCCGGTTTGAGCAGGTCGCCCCAGCTTTGTGGCACTGGCAGGCCACCCAGTGCATCGACGTTGACCATGATGCCCAACGTCCCGGAATGAATCGCGAACCAGTGACCCTCAGGGTCTTTCAGGCCAGCCGGAATCTGCTCCCACCCCGTGGGTTTATACGTGCCGACCACGCCGGCCTTTTGCGCCTGCAAGCCGAAGGTGACGCCGTAATACACCACATCCGCCACCGGCGCGGCCTGTTCGGCGACCAACTGCGCCAGTGACTGGCCGGAGTTCTTGTTGTCCTGCGGGACCTGCACGCCAGTCGTATTGGCAATCGCCTTGAGTTGCGTGCCCCAGTCCGCCCACTCCGGCGGGCAGTTGTAGCAAATTGCCGTTTGCCCGGCTTGCGCCAGGTTGACCACGCCGCATAGCAGCAACGCTGTCAGGGTTTTACTGATGCGGCTCATCAAATGTCTCCTGGTAGGGTCGGGTACTTTCGCCTGGCCGGATATGGCAAGGCAGGCAATGGGAAGCCGGTGCAGCTCCAGCGATCTGCGCCAGCAATTGATCTATCACGGTACAAGCCAGCGTCGCGATGGGCTGAACGACGCTGCACAGCGTCGGGTGTATCTGGGTGCCGAGAGCGATGCCGTCAAAGCCAATGACCGAGAGCTGCCGGGGTACGCTCCAGCCATGACGCCGCAGTTCCGCGATCAGGCTGATAGCCAGCAAATCGTTGGAACAGACCAGCGCACTGAGCGCTTGCGGGCCGTGCAGTAACGGCTCGATAGCGGCGAAGTCAGCCTGGGTGTGGGCAGGCATTTCGATCACTGGCAGGCTGTCGAGACCGGCCTCACGCATCGCATCGCAATAGCCGGCGTAACGCAGGCGAGCGCGGTCGGACTGCAAGGCGGGCCCCGCGACCATGCCGATCCTCCAGTGCCCTGCTTCCAGCAGATAACGGGTGGCAAGCGCCATGCCTGCGCGGTTGTCCACGGACACGGTGCTGTAGTCAGGATTAGCGGGCTGGTGATAGGCCAGTACAAAAGGCGTGTCTTCGCTCGCAAGGCTTTGCAGTACTCGGTTCCTTTCAGCATCCGTCACCGTCAGGACCAGACCATCGACGCGCTGACGCAACAGTTCCTCGACCACCGCGCTTTCGCGCTCGCTGCTGTAGTCGGTAGTTGCCAGCAACAGGTTGTAACCGCGTAGGCGCGCAGCGCGTTCCATCGACTGGAATTGCTCGGCGAACACCGGGTTGAGCAGATTGGGAACCACGACACCAATCAGGTTGGTGGTTTGCAGACGGAGTTGGCGGCCGAGACGATTGGGTCGGAAACCCAGTTGCCGCGCTGCGGCGAATACTTGTTCTCGAGTGGCCGGACGTACCACTTCAGGGGAAGCAAAGGTTCGCGCCGCGGTCGCCCGCGAAACCCCTGCCAGTCGTGCGACCTCTTTCAAATCAGTCATTTTTGCTCGCTTGAGATCGATCTCATTGGAGAGATCCTACTCAGGGAACATGGCGTTCCCGCGATCAAAAGATGACTGTTCGATGTCAGGCCCCTCGCCCACCTCGACTCAGTCCGAGGCCAAGCCCCAATGTCGGCATTGGGCCAACGGCTGCAACGCTGGAATTACGAGCGAAGAATGACCTTCATCCGCTCGTCGGCCGCCGCCGCGCCGAAGACCTCGGCATAGCGCAACGTCGCGTTGGCGTGCTCGCGCATGATGGCTTCGGCGCGCGCGCCCTGGCGGTTGACCAGGGCATCGAACACCGAATGGTGCTGCATATGGGCGTAGTTGAAACGCCGATACTCGCGGACCATGTCGTTACGATCCACCGCCAGGGCGGTCACCGAGGCGAACGGTAAATGATCGTTGCGCGCCAACGCATCGACAATCGCCGGGTTGTGGCTGCCTTCGACGATCACCTGGTGAAAACGCATGTTGAGGTCGTGATAGACCTCAAGGTCCTCGACGGTCACATAGCCTTTGTCGAACAGCTGATCACCTTGCGACAGGCACTGTTCAAGGGTCGCCCGGGCTTCGTCCGACAGCCCGCGCTCGGCGGTCTGACGCGCTGCCAGGCCTTCAAGCACGCCACGGACTTCCACCGCCCCGGCAATATCATCGGGGTTGACGGAACGCACCTGAAATCCGCGCCCGCCAAAACGCACCAGCAGGCCTTCCTGCTCCAATGTGCGGAACGCCATGCGCACCGGCATTCGCGAGACACCGAAAAGCTCCGCCGTGGGGTTTTCCATCAGCCGTTCGCCAGCCGCCAATTCGCCGGAGGCGATCATCTTGCGCAGCGCAACCAGTACCGTTTGACCGGGCTTACTCATCCAGGCAACTTCCAGAAAGGGTGGTCGCCATAGTAACGCAAGGCTTGGGCTAACTGCAGGGCGCTATGTGTGTGTGCGGCCGCACCAGGAACGGCGGCGCAGCCCTGCTTCAGCCTCGATACCCGGGATTTTCGATCAGCAGTGCCATGCCCTGCCCACCGCCGACGCACGCCGCCGCGATGCCATAACGCAGATTGCCCTCGCGCAACTGCCTGGCCAGGGTCAGCACCAGGCGCAAGCCGCTGGCGGCCAGGGGATGCCCCAGGGCGATCGAGCCGCCCCGCCGGTTGAGCCGATTGCCATCCAGTCCCAGCGCCTGCGCCACGGCCAGCACCTGGGCTGCCTGTGCTTCGTTGATTTCCAGCAAGCCGATATCGGCCAGGGCCAACCCGCTGCGCTGCAGCAGCAACTCGATGGCTGGCGCCGGCCCTATGCCCATGTATTCCGGTGCCACACCCACCACGGCACTGGCCAGCAAATGGGCCAGCACTGGACGACAGGCCGCCGAGGCCCGCCCGACCAGCGCGGCCGCTGCGCCATCGACCACCGCGCAACTGTTGCCGGCCGTCTGCACACCACCGTCATGCACCGAGCGCAAACGGCCCAAGGCTCTTAAGTCGGTAGGCCGCGGGTGACTGTCATGCACCACCCTGTCCACGCCCCGTGGCAACTGGATACCACGCGGTTGATAGCCGGCCAGTTCAAAGCGCTCATTGCCCAGCGCCACCAGCTCCGGCTCGAACCAGCCGCCGGCCTGGGCCCGTAGCGCCAGTTGATGGCTGTCGAGCGCATAGCGATCCACCACCTCGCGACTCAGGCCATAGCGCTGGGCGAGGTTATCGGCGGTGGCGATCATGTCCAGACCTGGAGCCGGGTCGTGGAGGGCTTCCCAGAGAAAGTCCTTGAACTCCACTCGCGCACCGAGGCGGAAACCGTCACGGTGGGTGTAGGCGGCAATCGGATTGCGCGACATGGACTCGGTCGCCACGCACAGGGCCAACTGCACACCATCGTCCAACTGCCTGGCGGCCTGCCGCAAGAGCTCGAAGCCGGTGGCGCAGATGCGCTGCACCCCCAGCGCCGGGATTCCTTGCGGCACGCCACTGTAAAGGCCGATATGGCGGGGCAGCAGGTAGGCGTCGAAACTGGCCTGGGCCATGGACCCAGCCAGCACGCTGTCTACCGAGGAGGGATCGATGGCGGCGCGGGCCAGCACTTCGCGCCCGACCTTGATCCCCAGGTCGATCGGCGAGACCTGGGCCAGGGCCCCGCCGAGGTCGACCCAGGGTGTGCGCAGGGCTTCGAAAACCGCCACGTCGCGGAAGCTCGAATACTGCCCCGCGCGGCTCACGATGGCGACCCGGCACGCAGGATCGACGGCTCTTCGCCGCGATACAGCGCTTCGACCTTGTCGGCACGCCACTGCAGCACCGCGCGCTGGTTGATCGAACCCTTGTCGGTGATTTCGCCGCGATCGATGGAGGCCGGTTCGTCGAGTAGAGCCAGCCATTCCAGGCGGCTGGCATTGCCGGTGGCGTCACGGTTGAGCCGTTGCAACCAGTCGCTGAACCACTGCCGCACCGGCGCACTGGCCAGGACTTCGGCATCGCTGGCGCCCACGCTCAAACCGGACAGCCGTCGACATTCGTACAACCGGGGGAAGACCAGTGCGCCCAGGCACTCGCGGTCCGGGGCGGCCACCACCAGGTCCTGGACATAGGGCGACCCTTCGAGCACCGCGCGATTGCGCAACGGGCCGACGCTGACGAAGACGCCAGAGCTCAGCTTGAAGTCCTCGGCAATGCGCCCGTCGAACATCAGTCCCAGTTGTGGGTCACGGGCGTCGGCCAGTTTCAAGGCGTCTCCGGAACAGTAGAAGCCCTGCTCGTCGAAGACTTCGGCAGTCTGCTGCGGCGCGCGCCAGTAACCCGGCATGATATGCGGCCCGCGAAAACGCCCCTCCAGCTTGCCATCCACCGGCACCAGCCGCACTTCACAGCCGGGGGCCGGCAAGCCGATGTAGCCGGCCATGGACAGTGGCCCGGTGGTGAAGGTGCAGGACGGTGCCGCCTCGGTCATACCGAGCCCTGCCATCATGCGAATGCGTTCGCCACAATGCGCTTCGGCGACCCGGTCCAGGCGATCCCAGACCCGCTGGGACAACCCGGCGGCGGCGAAAAAGAACAGCTTCATGCGGGCGAAGAAACATTCGCGCAATTCAGCGTCCTGCTCCAGGGCGCTGACCAGTTCCTCCCAGCCCTTGGGCACGGTCAGGTAGGCGGTGGGCGATATATCCTTGAGGTTGCGCAGTGTCTCGGCAAAACCCTGGACGGTGGGCTTGCCGTCGTCCAGGTAAAAGGTGCCGCCGTTGTACAACACGATGCCGACGTTGTGGCTGCCGCCGAAGGTGTGATTCCACGGCAGCCAGTCCACCAGCACCGGGGGTTCCTCGCCAAACACCGGGAAGGTCTGCAGCAGCATCTGCTGGTTGGCACAGAGCATGCGCTGGGTGGTGACCACGGCCTTGGGCAGCTTGGTGGATCCCGAGGTAAACAGGAACTTGGCGATGCTGTCGGGGCCGGTGGCGGCAAACGCCGCCTCGGCCTCGGCCCCGCCGGGTTGTTGCAGCAGGCTGGCAAAACGAGTCTGCGGGCGTCCCGCCGTGTCACCCCGCACGCTGATCAGCGGCGTCTCGATCGGCACCACGGCATCGATCGCGCGCTGGAAAGCGGTGACATCACTGACAAACACCAGCCCCGGTTGCAACAGATTGCAAACATGCCGCAGCTTGGCGAAATCCTGGGACAACAACGAATAGGCCGGAGAGATCGGGCAATAGGGAATACCGGCGTACAGGGCGCCCAAGGCGATCTGCAAATGCTCGATGTCGTTGCCCGAGAGGATGGCCAGCGGGCGCTCAGCCGAAAGGCCGAAACTCAGCAGGCCCTGGGCAATGGCGCGGACGCTGTCGAGCATTTCGGCGTAACTCACCCGCCGCCAGTCACCGCCGTCCTGGCGAGCCGCGATAAAGGTCTGTTGCGGGCGCACCTCGGCCCAATGCACCAGACGATCGAGCAAACGCCTGGGCAACTCGGCCAAGGGTTCGAGGGAGCGCATGGACAGGATGCCCTGCTCTTCGCTGACTTCGACCGCGGGACGGCCAATGGACACTTGGCGATAACGCGGCGCACTGGCCCCGGTCTGGGGTGGCGATCTGAATTCGGTAGTCATGTGCTTGCCCTTCTCAGATCGGATAGTGTCGAGGTCCATTCTGCACAGTCACCCAACGCAATTGGGTGAAATGCTCGATGGACGCCTTGCCGCCAAAACTGCCATAGCCGCTGGACTTGACCCCGCCGAAGGGCATCTGCGCTTCGTCGTGAACGGTCGGGCCGTTGATATGGCAGATACCCGACTCGACCCGTTGGGCCAAGGCCAGGGCGCGACCGGTGTCGCGGCTGAAGATCGCCGCCGACAGGCCGAACTCGGAATCGTTGGCCAGGTGCAGTAATTCTTCATCGCCCTCGCCACGCAACACCACGGCCACCGGGCCAAAGGACTCCTCACGGTACAGGCGCATGGCATCGGTGACGCCGTCGAGCAAGGTCGGCTGCAAGATGCTGCCCTCCAACTGTCCCCCCGCGACCAGGGTTGCCCCCTTGTCCAGGGCATCATCGATCAACATCTTGATGCGCTCGCCGGCACTGGCGTCCACCAGGGAACCGAGCACCGAATCCTCGGCATCGGGGTTGCCCGCGGGCAGGCTGGCAATCTTCGCCACCAGCCGGGCGACAAAGGCATCGGCGACTTTGGCATCGACGATCAGCCGCTCGGTGGACATGCAGATCTGCCCCTGGTTGAAGAAGGCGCCGAAGGCCGCGGCCTCCACCGCCGCGTCCAAATCGGCATCCTCCAGCACCAGGAACGGCGCCTTTCCGCCCAGTTCCAGCAACGCCGGCTTGAGATGACGCGCCGATAGTTCGCCGACGATGCGCCCGACATGGGTCGAACCGGTGAAGTTGACCCGCCGGACCGCCGGGTTGGCGATCAGCCGCTCGACAATCGCGGCGGCATCCTGCGGCGCGTTGCTGATGACGTTGACCACGCCATCTCCCAGGCCTGCGTCCTGCAGCACCTGGCCGATCAGGCGGTGCACCGCCGGGCTCAGTTCCGAAGCCTTGAGCACCACGGTATTGCCGCAGGCCAACGGCATCGCGATGGCGCGGGTGGCGAGGATCACCGGAGCGTTCCAGGGTGCGATGCCCAGCACCACGCCGCAGGGTTGGCGCAGGGCCATGGCGAAGCTGCCGGGCACATCGGAGGGAATGACTTCGCCATTGATCTGGGTGGTCATCGACGCGGCTTCACGCAGCATATTGGCCGCCAGATGCACATTGAAGCCGTACCAGTTGGCCATGGCACCGGTCTCGCCGGCCGCCGCGATGAATTCCGCGCCGCGGGCCTGCAACTGCTCCGCCGCACGCAGCAGTCGGGTGCGGCGTTCATTGGGGGCCAGGGCCGCCCAGCTCGGGAAGGCCGCCTTGGCCGCGGCGACGGCGGCGTCGGCATCTTCCAGGGTGGCGGCAGCCACCCGTGAGACGACTTCACCGGTCACCGGATGACGTCGTTCGAAGGTTCGACCGTCTCGCGCGGGGCACGACTGGCCGCCGATCAGCAAGGGCACGTCCAGCATGGTGATTCCTCTTTATTGTCTTTATCGGGAATGCATTCAAACGCTATGGCAGCGGGACCAGAGCGCGGTAGCGCACAGCCGGATGCGCCAGCTATGCGCCGCGTGCTTCAGCGCTTATACGCCTGCAAGCCCGGCTTGATGCTCTTGTCGTCGAGAAACTGCTTCATACCCTGCTCACGCCCTCCTTCGGTGTCCAGCAGTCGCGACTGGTCGAGCTTGGCGTACAGGTAATCCTCGTTCTGCTCCCAGGTCAGTTCGCGGCAGCGCTTGAAGCCATGCTTGGCGGCCCGCAGTACCACCGGGTTCTTCTCCAGCAGGTTGCGCGCCAGCGCCACGGTGACTTCACGCAGTTGCGCCAACGGCACGCTTTCGTTGACCAGCCCCATCTCGGCGGCCTTCTGCCCGCCGAAGGTCTTGCCGGTCATGATGTAGTACAACGACTGGCGATGCCCGACCGTGTCGGCCATGGCCTTGCTCACCAGGTTGCCCGGCGGGATGCCCCAGTTGATTTCCGAGAGACCGAAGGTCGCTTCGTCGGCGCAGATCGCCAGGTCGCACGCCACCAACGGGCTGAAACCGCCACCGAAACACCAGCCATTGACCATCGCGATGGTCGGCTTGGCGTACATGCGCAGCAGCTTCCACTGCCACTGGGAGGCCTCGCGGCGGATTTTTTCCTGGAGGATCTCCGGGCCGGCATCCACTTCGCGAAAGTACTCCTTGAGATCCATGCCCGCGGTCCAGGCTTCCCCGGCACCGGTCAGTACCAACACCCCGGCCGCAGGATCCTGCTCCAGGGTCTCCAGCACATCGATCATTTCCCGGTTCAGGGTCGGGCTCATGGCATTGCGTTTTTCCGGGCGATTGAGAATCACCCAGGCAATGCCTTCCTCGATTTCGACCTTGACGGTTGTCCAGCGACCTTCGTAATTGCTCATGGGGTGCTCTCTTGTTCTTGGCTTGAAGATGAGCAAAAACTAAACCTGAAAATTAGTTATGTCAATTAACCATTAACAAAATTAACTTGATGTCTTCCGCCCTCTAATCGGTTACGACACCAATAGATCCGCAAGAGGTCATGGCTATCGCTACTCAACCACGGCAAACTAGATAGTCTTCTTAACCGCCAGCCCAAGGATTCACCCTGCAATGGCCAAGTCTTCCAAGATTGCCGCCGCCCCCGAGCAGCCTGCCGACAACGTCGCCACCCGAGCGCCACTGGACGCGTCCCTGGACGACCTGATCGGCTACGCCATGCGCCGGGCGCAGTTGAAACTGTTCCAGAACCTGATCGAGCGGCTCTCGGCCCATGACTTGCGGCCGGCGCAGTTCTCGGCCCTGGCGATCATCGACCAGAGCCCGGGACTGATGCAGGCC
>JACXTT010000571.1_pt1 | contig 63111 bp, 57 predicted proteins | sample 9270951 | NCBI WGS metagenome assembly JACXTT01 (sample SAMN15532306, study PRJNA645909) | rock metagenome | isolation source: weathered quartz diorite | place: Puerto Rico | collected 2017-06-21 | reverse complement strand
TTTTTGGGCCAAGGGTTGGTTTAGACCCCTAAACGCAACAGAATTAACGGCCTTAGCTCTATTCGGCTATCGCCCAAAAAAGTTCGGCGAGCATGTACCGAATCGGCTACCCGCTTCGACTATGAGGCAAACGCCCTCAAAAACGGGCGAACTGCTATAAGGAAAGAGGAACGATATGAAATACATGCTGATGATGCACGCACCGGGCGGCCCGTATCAGATTTGGGACTGGACCAAGCAGGACTTCAAGGCGCACATCGACTTCATGCAGGGGTTCAACAAACGGCTGAAGGCGGCTGGCGAATTTGTGAGTGTCGAGGGGCTGACCGGACCGGACCAAGCGAAGGCAGTGCGAGCGGGCGCTCACGGGGAACCGATCACAGACGGCGTTTTTCCGGAAGCGAAGGAATTTCTCGCTGGGTACTGGATTGTCGATGTGGAAACTCCGGAACGTGCTTACGCCATAGCTTCGGAGGCTTCCGCGGCTCCAGGGCCCGGAGGCAAGCCGCTCAACATGACGATCGAGGTTCGCCAGGTGATGAGCGGCCCGCTGCCCACCGAATAGGCGCGGTTTGGCGCGATGAGATCCGAGCTTGACAGAGACGCCCAGCAACTACTGCGTGACCTCGCGTCACGCGTGCTGGGCGTCCTTGTCCGGCGCTACCGCGATTTCGCCGACTGCGAAGACGCCGTTCAGGAGGCGATGCTGGCCGCGTCGCTTCAATGGCCGGGGGAAGGCGAACCCGAGAACCCGCTTGGTTGGCTCATTCGAGTCGCGACACGTCGGCTTACGGACAAGATCCGCGCCAACGCCGCGCGGCGTTACCGGGAACAGATTGTCGTAAGCCTCATTTCACCAGAAGATCAGATCGCCCTGGCAGCGGACGCGGCCATGGAGAGCGAGCGCGATGAAACGCTGGAACTCTACTTCATGTGCTGCCATCCTTCGCTGACCACGAGTTCCCAAATCGCGCTGACGCTGAGAGCTTTGGGGGGCCTGAGCACCGCCGAAATTGCCCGTGCGTTTCTCGTGCCGGAAGCTACGATGGCTCAGCGACTCACGAGAGCGAAACGCACGATCCAGGAATCGGGAGTGCCATTCGCACAGAGTTCAGATCCAGAGCGTTCCGTCCGACTGGTGGCCGTGCTACGGGTACTGTACTTGATTTTTAACGAAGGCTATGCATCGAGTTCGGGCTCCTCTGTGTACCGCTTCGACCTATCTAGCGAAGCCATCCGAGTGACGCGCCTGCTACAAAGCGTTTTGCCTGATTCGCCAGAGGTTAGCGGCCTGCTGGCGCTTATGTTGTTGACGGACGCCCGGCGTGAAGCCAGACTCGGTTCGTCGGGCGACTTGATTCCGCTGGATTCGCAGGATCGGTCCTTGTGGAACGCGGCCGCCATCGAAGAGGGGACGCAGCTATTGCAGCGGGCCCTTTCCCAGGGCGCTGCCGGCCCATATCAGGTGCAAGCCGCAATCGCAGCACTTCACGATGAAGCATCCAGCACCGAAACCACAGATTGGCCGCAGATTCTAGCCTTGTATGGACTGCTTCTCAAAATGGACTCAAGCCCAATGGTTCGCCTTAGCCACACGATCGCCCTTGCGATGGTGAAAGGCCCCGCTGCGGGCCTTGCGGTTTTGGATGAACTGGCGACGGACAAAAGCCTTTCCAGCAACTACCGCACGGAAGCGGCACGTGCCCATCTGCTCGAACGGGCTGGCGTGCGAGAACAGGCCATCTTGCACTTTCGCCGGGCAGCGGACTCGACGCCAAACGCAGCAGAGCGAAATTTCCTTCTTCTTCACGCTTCCAGGCTCGCTGAAAAGATTTGACGAAGCATATTTTGTAGTCGCCACGCCCGGCCGTTCCGGTCCCCTCTAGCGCTGAGTTCTCGAGTTTCCGTCGCACTGGATGTCGATTCTCCACCATCCGTTCCGACCAACATTCGCAGGGAGGCAAGCAAAGATGCAATGCGGAATCGAAGTAGATATTGAGAACCAGACGGATCTGATTCGAGCCCGGGCGATACAAGAACGCTTGATGCTGGGCACTCAAGGTGGCGAGAAACATGGACTGGACTACGCGGCGGAAAGCCGCCAGCTGCATAGAATCGGCGGCGACTGTTTCGACTGCCTCAAGCTCTCCGAAGACCGTTTCTGTTTCATCGTTGGGGACGCTTCGGGCAAGGGAACCGCAGCCGCCTTGATGATCTCCAGCGTGCAAACCTCTCTGCGGTTGGCTTTGTCGTTTCTGGGAGAATCGCCTGTCGCAGCAATGGCCACTGCTAACTCCTACTTCCATACGGTATCGCTTCCCGATTGCTACGCCACCGTCTTCTGCGGCGTCTACGACCGGTCTCAGCGCACATTGCGCTACGTCAACGCACAATCCGTCCATTCTGCTTCGGCAGGACAACTCGATCGAATGGCTCGATATTGGCGGTGCGCCCGTCGGGATGTTCCATAGCTGGAGCTATGCGGAGGGCACGGTTACGCTCAAAGCCGGCGATGTCTTTGTGGCGTACACCGATGGGATCACGGAGGCGAGCAACGCCGCCGGGGAAGAATGGGGATCACAAGGTTTGGAGTCCACAGTGCGCCGAAACGGTGGCCGATCCGCTGCGGCGATCGTCGGATCACTTTTCGATGGGATGAACCACTTTGCCGACGGAATTCAAGCCGACGATGCAACGGCTTTGGTGTTCCGCGAGGATGGTTGTTAGCGATCCGGCGGTGGCTCGCGATTTGCGCTAGTGCAACTTTCCTGGCATTCAGTGAAGGCTGTTCTGATGGTGCACCGATTGGGATTCCGAGCGGATTGCGCATCATTCGGAAGCGGCTTGTTTCACAACTCCTGAGTAACGCTAGGACTCTATCTGGAGTGACCCGGCGCGTGATTGTCGGGGAGAGGCGAGATTTTGACCGCCGGGTCACTTCGGATAGAGACGTTTGAAGGAAGCCGCCCTGGATATGGCAGGGCAATTGCTTATTGGGTATTCAATCGCGATTGTGCTACCAAGTAGAGCAACTGTGCTACCCGCAGTCTGATCGGCAACATTGCAGATCGAGTACTGGTCACTGGAATCGCAGTTGCCCTGCCAAATAATATCACGCGAAGCGTCCGCCGCTGTGCGGCTTCGTTCAAACGGCGCAGCGTTTAGGGTCGCGAATAGCTTCCGCCGAGCCCCCATCGTACCCGTTCGGCGCCCAAGATGGCTGCTCCTGCTAAACGCGTTAGGCGACTAGACTGAGACGTAGCGATAGCGACGCCTGCCCACTTTGCTACTCTTCCTTGGCGCCGTACTCCTTCAACTTGTTGTGCAGCGTCTTCAGGCTGATGCCAAGGATCTCGGCCGCGCGCGTCTTGTTGTTTTTCGTGTACTCGAGCGTCTTGATGATCAGGCCCTTCTCGGCTTCCTCCACCGTGGTTCCGACGCGGAACTGAACGAAGTCGCCATCCACGGCGACGGGAGGCGGCGCGCCACCGGGGCTGAAGGCGGGCGGCAAGTGCCGGCGCTCGATAGTGCCCTGGCCGGCAACGATGGTGGCGCGCTCCAGGACGTTGCGCAGCTCGCGCACGTTGCCGGGCCAGTTGTGCTGGCGGAACACTTCCATGACGTCGGGCGAGACGCCGGCCACCTTGCAGTCATGCTTCTGATTCATGTCGCTGATCAGCGCCTCGGTGAGCTCGGCGATATCCTCCTTGCGCTCCCGCAGCGGCGGCAGGTGGACGTGGAACACGTTCAGCCGGTAGTAGAGGTCCTCGCGCAGCATGCCTTTTTTCACCGCTTCATCGGGGATCTTGTTGGTGGCCGCGACAATGCGAACGTCGACCTCGAACTCGGTCTTCCCGCCGAGACGCCGCACTTTTGAGTCCTCCAGAATCCGCAGGAGCTTGGCCTGCGTGGCGGCCGGCATCTCGGCCAGCTCGTCGAGAAGCAGCGTTCCGTGCTGTGCCAGCTCGAAGCAGCCTGCGCGGCGCTCGGTGGCGCCGGTGAAAGAACCCTTTTCGTGGCCGAACAGCTCGCTTTCGATCAGCGTCTCCGGTAACGCGGCGCAGTTGATGGCAATGAACGGGCCCTGGCGGCGATTGCTGAGCCGGTGGATGGCGCGCGCCACCATCTCCTTGCCTGTACCGCTCTCGCCGGTAATGAACACGCAGGCCTTGGACGGCGCGGCCTGCTGCAGCACGGAGAAGATCTCCTGCATCTTCGAGGTGGAGCCCACCAGGTTGGCCAGCGTGCCCTTGTAGCGTAGCTGCGTCTCCAGGCTGCGGTTTTCCTTGCGCAGGCCGGAGTGGTCGGCGGCGCGGCGCAGCAGCACTTCAAGCGCGGCCGGGCGGACCGGCTTTTCGAGGAACCAGTACGCGCCCAGCTCGTGGACCGTCTTAACGGCGTTTTCGACGGTGTTGAACGCGGTGAGCACGATGGCCGGCGGCGTGTCGGCCATCTCCTGAAGGCGGCGCAGGAATTCGAAGCCGTCCATGCCGGGCATGTTGAGGTCGGTGACGATCACGTCCACGCCGCCCTCGCCCAAAAGGTCGAGGGCTTCGGCGCCATCCGAGGCGGTAGCCGAGGTCATGCCCCAGGCTTCCACCATTCCCGCCAGGCCTGAGCGCTGAGAGCTTTCGTCGTCTACGATGAGGACGCGTACGGGATTATCCATGTGCCAGACCCATTGTATCCGCACGGCGGCATTTTCTGATTCATGCAAGCGGCGTGCCGCCGGGTGATAGAATCAAATCAGCTTGGAACGCCTGGAACTGATCGGCGAGATCATCCGCAAAGCCCGCCGGCGGTGCTTGTGGAATGTCGCGCTCGCGCAGCTCGTCTTTTCCGCCTGCTTTGCTACAGGTGCGGCGATCCTGGTTCTTCTGCTGGGCTCACAACTGCTGGACTGGAGCTGGACGCTGGTGGCGCTGGCAGCGGGCCTGGGTTTCGCCGCGTGGCGGACGGCGAAGCGCGCGCCTTCGCCGTACCGCGTAGCGCAGCTTGTGGATGCGCGGATGGGATTGCATGACGCGCTCTCGACGGCCTGGTTCTTCGTGTCGCCGGGCGGACGCCGCTACTCAGAGCGGATGCGCGACGCGCAGCGGGAGTTGGCGGGCAGCGCGGCGGCTCAGGCGGATCCCGCGGCGGCCATCCCCATCGCGATGCCGCGCAACCTGCATGTGCTGGGCGCGTTCGCGCTGGCCGCGGCCGGCTTGTTCCTGTTCCGCGTGGGGATGCAGCGCTCGCTCGACCTGCGCGCGCCGATCACCGATCTGATCGTCGATACCTTCTCCGGTAACGTCAGCAAGCGTGCGATGGGGCAGAAGAACCCGCTGAACCAGCAGCGAGTTCCGTTCGATCCGGCCCATCCTGATACGCCGACCGTGGAAGAGCATCCGGAAGAGCCGGGCACGTTCGATCCGGCGCCCGACGCGGCGTTGAATACGATCGACGTGCCGGACGTGAACAACGATAAAGCCGGCGGGGAGAAGAACGGGAAAGCCGCGGGCAAGGGCAAGGGCGACGAGCCCGGCGAGGAAAGCGCCGAGGGCGAGCCCGGCGACGGCGGGCAGGAGGGCGGCGCGCAACAGCAAGCGGGCGCCGAGGAGCGCGGCGCCGGCACCAACATGAAGCCGGATAAAGGCAAGCCGCAGGGCGGCCCGGCCGTGGAGAATCCGAACTTGGCGTCGAAGCTGCGCGACGCGATGTCGAATTTGCTGTCGACGCTGAAACCGAAGCAGTCGAACGCAGGGAACAAGCAGTCGCCCCAGGGGCAGAGCGCGCAGGACCGCGGCAATCCGCAGGCCGGCATGGGCCAGAAGGGCCAGAGCGCGCAGAGCCAGGGCAAGGCCGGCAGCGAGCAGGCGGGCGATTCGCAGGACGGCGAGGCCGGCGATCAGGCCGAAGCCGGGAAAGACGCCGACGGCAAGTCCAGCGGGAAGGGGTCCGAAGAGCGCGCCAGCCATCAGCCGGGCAGCGGCATGGGCAAGCAGGACGGCTCCAAGGACGTCAAAATGGCCGAGCAGATGGAGGCCATGGGCAAGATCAGCGAGATCATCGGGAAGCGCTCGGCGAACGTGACGGGCGAGGCGACGATCGAGGTCCAGACGACCAAGCAGCAGATCAAGACGCCTTACGCGAATAACGCCACGGCGATGCATTCGCAGACCTCGGGCGAGATCAATCGCGATGAGGTGCCGGCCGCTTCACAGCAGTACGTGCGGCAGTACTTCGAGAAGGTGCGTAAGCCGGCTTCGGGGGCCAGTACGGCGGCCAAGCCGGTGTCGGATGCGGCGCCTCCGCCGGGGACGGATCGCACGGGCCGCTGAGCCGCTTAGTAGCCTCCAAACTCCTCCGGGCGGATGTCGTCGGAATCGACGCTTGCCTGCCCAAGCATCTGCTGCATCGCGGCGACCATGGCCGGCGGACCCGCGATGTAATAGACCGGCCCGTTCAACTCGCCGACGTGCCGAACCAGCATCTCGCGGTTGATATAGCCGGTCTCGCCGTTCCATGGACGCGCGGACTTGTCCATCTCCGTCATGGTGGGAATGAAGCGATAGTTTGGATTTTGCGTACGCAGCCCTTCGAGCGCGTCGAGAAAAGGGGCGTCCTCCGGCCGGCGATTGGAGGAGAACAGGAAGACGCGGTGCGGTAGCTGCTCCAGCGCCGCGCGGAAGACTATGCTGCGGAACGGCGTGATTCCGATGCCACCGGCAAGCAACACCGCCGGACGCGACGCGTTGTTGTGGAGCACCAGGTTGCCGAACGGGCCGTCGCCGGTCACCTCCCCGCCGGGCGGCATGGACTTAAGGACGCGCTTGAACGCGCTGTCGCGCAGGCGGGTGGCGATGATCAGCTCCGGCTCCTGCGGCGCGCTGGCGATAGAGAAGGCGCGGACGTTGCCTTCGGCGTCGGTTTCCGGCGGATCGGGGAGGGTGACGTCCATGAACTGGCCGGCCTTGAAGGTGAACCCTTCGGGCTTGGTGAAATGGAAGGCGCGGGTTCCTTCGGCGACGTCTTCCTGACGGATGAGCTTGAGAGTTTGCGCGGGCATATGCCTGTTGCCAGCGTACCGCGGAAATGACGGCTCAATCCTGGCGGGACGCCTGCGCCACTTTACTCCCAGGGGCGCTTGGGGACGCCGCGGTCGCGATTCTCGACGCGATCGTAGAGATACTGCGTCGACACGGTACCGAGCGACTCGTTGTAGAGGCTGACCATATCCAGGCGCTCGCGGAGATCCTCCTGGAAACTATGGATCGCCTTCAGTTCGGAGGCCAGGGCGGGCTTCTTGCGGCCGTCGGGGGTGAAGAAGAACTTCTGGAAACCGCCGTCTACCAGGACGCCGATGGCGTCGCCCATCACGATGCCGGCGCGCTCCACGACCCGCGGCGCGCCGTCCGGGCCTTTTTCCAGCACAGCGGCGATGCCGTCGCGCACTACCTTGGCGCGGCTGCCACTAACCTGGACCGTAAAGCCGGCCTGCTTCAGCATGTCGAGGCGCTCTTCAAAAGAGATCTCGCGGGGTTTCACTCGGCGAAAGAACATAGGAATCAGATTGAAGCGTCCTCACCATTATAATCCGCGACTGCCGTTGCGCCGCGTTCCCAACGTGCGGTTCACCCGAAGAGATGGTCCCTCATCGGGGGCCTTCGGGCGCCGTGCCGTACGTGGAGAATCCGCACGACATCTCCAAATACGATACACCTGTGTAACGATTCCTCTTGCGCCCGAAAACCAGTTGACGGACCGTCTCTTCAGGGGTTGAAAGGCTTTCCACCGCAGGGCAGCCCTCCGGGAGGTTTCTTAGAGAAAGGATCGTTTCTTCGAGGCGGTCAAACCAGACTGGGCCGCGGTGCGGCGCGTTTTCGGTCGCCCATTTTGTAGAGTTCGTCGAGATCGTCCTCGGCCTTTGGGGTGAACTCAACACGATATGCCATGTTTCGCGCGGAGTGCCGCAAACAGGTCATTCGCAGGACGGCCCTCTCCGCGCCTGGCTTGTTCCAAAGCTTCCATCACGGCTGCCTTCGCCTCGGTGAACTCCGGGTCATGCTGCGTTAGGGGCGAATCCGAAAGCTCTCCCCACCCCTCGTCCTCACGGAGGAGCTGCTCAACGTAGGCTTCAACGGACAGGCCCGCCGATTGGGCTCTTTGTCGTAGCCTCTGTTCGGTCTCAGGAGATAAGGTGATGGTCATTTGGTTTCTCCGCGGCAATCCTCGCCTGCTTCCAATTCTAAGCCTTGTCGAATGGTCATTTCCCGGCAACCGTAGCCGCCAGTCGAATGTGAGCGCGCCAAAGCCGAAAACAGAGGCGAAGGCGTTCGTTAGAGAGCCGCACAACCTGTGATACTATCGCTCCGCCATGCTCTCGCGGACGCTTCCGATTCTTCTCCTCGCCCTGTCTCAACTCACTCCGGCTCAGCCGCCCAATGACCCCGAGATCCTCGATCCGGCCGCCAGGCTGGAGCAGATTTTCTCCGGCGGCGTGCTGACCGAGGGGGTCACCTCGGCGCCCGACGGCGTCATCTATTTCAGCGACATCACCTTCACCCACGCATCGGGAATGCAGGCCGGCCACATCATGAGGTACGACCCGAAGACCGGTAAGGTCTCTACTTTCCGCTCCCCAAGCGGCATGTCCAACGGATTGAAGTTCGACGCTCAGGGCCGTCTTCTCGCCGCCGAAGGCGCCGACTACGGGGGACGCCGCATCACCCGCACCGACATGCAAACCGGAAAGGCGGAAATCCTCGCCGCGATGTTCGAGGGGCGCCCCCTGAACTCGCCCAACGACATCACCATCGACGAACAGGGCCGCGTCTACTTCAGCGACCCGCGTTATCTGGGGTATGAGCCGATCGACCAGCCATTCCAGGCCGTCTACCGCATCGATCCCGACCGCTCCCTCCACCGCATCATCACCGACGCGGGCAAGCCGAACGGAGTCTGCATTTCGCCAGACCAGCGGACGCTCTACGTGGTTTCCAACGAAAACGGCACCACCGGCATCGGCCGCGTGCCGGAATCCGCGCCGGTCTTCAAGGGCCGCATGGCGCTTCTCGCTTACGATCTCACCTCCGGCGGCGAAGCCCGCTTTCGCAAGGTGTTCGCCGACTACTCGCCGGAGGACGGGCCCGACGGCCTCACCGTGGATGTAGAAGGCAATCTCTACGTCGCTGTCCGCCGCGCCAGCCGTCCCGGCATCTACGTCTACACGCCAGAAGGCCGCGAGCGCGCCTACCTTCGAACTCCGAATCTCCCCACCAACGTCGGCTTCGGCCGGGGCGCCGACGCGAATATGCTTTATTTAACCGAAGGCGGCAACGTCCACCGCATCCGCGTAAAAAAGGCCGGCTATCAGCTGCCCCCACGCTGACGGAGCGGTAGTGAGGCGTTGGCTGGGTGTCCCTCCCATATAATGCTCGAATGCCCTACATCCTATCTCTCGACGAGGGGACTACCAGCGCGCGTGCCGTGCTCTACGATGAGGCCGGCCGGGCAGTGGCGATGGAGTCCTCGCCGGTCACCTCCGTCTTTCCCAAACCGGGCTGGGTGGAGCAAGATCCGGAAGAGATCTGGAGCGCGCAGATCGGCGCGGCGCGGCGGACGATGGAGAAAGCCGGCGTACCGGCCACGGCAGTCGCCGCTATAGGCATCACCAACCAGCGCGAGACCACGATCGTCTGGGACCGCGCCACGGGGAAAGCCATCGCGCCGGCGATCGTGTGGCAATGCCGCCGCACGGCGGACTGGTGCGCGGAGCTTGCGCGGTCCGGCGACGCCGCCGCGGTCACCGCGGTCACCGGCCTGGTGATCGACGCATATTTCAGCGGCAGCAAGATCCGCTGGATTCTCGACAACGTACCTACGGCTAGAGAGAAGGCCCGGGCCGGCGAGCTCATGTTCGGCAATGTCGACACATGGCTCGCCTTTAAACTTTCCGGGGGCGCGGCGCACATCACCGATCCCTCCAACGCCTCGCGCACCATGCTCATGAACCTGGAGACGGGGGAATGGGACGACCGGATGCTCGGCCTGTTCGACGTGCCGCGCAGCATGCTGCCGCGGATCGTGCCTTCGAGCGGCGTGTCGGCCATGGCCCGCGCCGAGCACTTCGGCGCGGAGATCCCCATCGCTGGAATCGCCGGGGACCAGCAGGCGGCGCTGGCCGGACAGGCGTGTTTCCGGCCCGGCCTGTCCAAGAATACCTACGGCACGGGCTGCTTCGCGCTGCTGCACACCGGCTGGAAAGCGGCGGTGTCGAAGAACAAGCTACTGGCCACGCGCGCCGCCTCAGCTGGGCGCGAGGCTGCGTTCGCCATTGAAGGCAGCGTCTTCGTCGCCGGCGCCGCCGTGCAGTGGCTGCGCGACGAGATGGGGTTGATCCGGACCGCGGCCGAATCGGAGGCGGTGGCGGCTTCGGTGCCGGATTCGCACGGCGTGTACTTTGTGCCGGCTTTTGTCGGGCTGGGCGCGCCGCACTGGGATTCGAAGGCGCGCGGGCTGATCATGGGCCTGACGCGCGGTTCTTCAAAGGCTCACGTGGTGCGGGCGGCGCTGGAAAGCATCGCGTTTCAGACGCGGGAACTGGTGGAGGCGATGGAAGCCGATTCCGGCGAGCGGCTGGCCGAGTTGCGTGTGGACGGCGGCGCGGCGGCGAACAACCTGCTGATGCAGTTCCAGGCGGACGTGCTGGGGCGCCCGATCGTGCGTCCGGCGGACGTGGAGACCACGGCATTGGGGGCAGCGTATCTTGCGGGGCTCGCGGTGGGGTACTGGAAGAGCGTCGCGGAAGTGGAGAGTTTCTGGCGGGAGGACCGCCGGTTCGAGCCGGTAATGCCGCCTGGGGAGCGGGAGCGCCGTGTCGAGGAGTGGAAAGACGCGGTACGGCGATGTAAATAAAGTGGCGTCGCCCGGACTCGGTGAGACAATGTTTTCATGCGCATCCTAAGTTGTCTGCTGTTTGGCGCCGCGCTGGCCGGCGCGGCCGATCGCCCGGTGCAGGAATTTTCGACCAAAGCCGGGACGGTGAAGATCACTCCGGTGCAGCACGCCAGCCTGATGATTGAGGCCGGCGGCCAGGTGATTCACGTGGATCCGTGGAGCCAGGGCAACTACGACGGGCTTCCGCCGGCCGATCTGATCCTGATCACCGACATTCACGGCGACCACATGGACCCGAAGGCCATCGCCAAGGTGGAAAAGAGCGGGACGAAGATCTTCGCGCCGGAGGCCGTGGCCAAGACGGTCACTACGGCGGAGGTGATCCGCAACGGCGAGAAGAAAACTTTCGGCAAGTGGGTTATTGAAGGCGTGCCGATGTACAACCTGAAGCGCGGGCCGTCGGAGGGCAAGCTGTTTCACGACAAAGGGCGCGGGGACGGATATGTACTGACTTACGGCGGAAAGCGGTTTTATCTTTCGGGCGACACGGAAGGCGTGCCGGAGATGCGCGCGCTGAAGAATATCGACGTCGCGTTCGTCTGCATGAACCTGCCGTACACGATGCCGCCAGACGAGGCCGCTGAAGCGGTGCGGGCGTTCAAGCCGAAAGTGGTGTACCCGTACCACTACCGGGGCTCCGACTTGAAGGTGTTCGAGAAGGGTTTGGAAGGCTCGGGCGTGGAGGTGCGGGTGCTGGACTGGTACTATAAGTAGCGAGGCCCCCTACTGCCCGTAGATGTAGACCTTCTCGTTGGGCCGGACCATCTTCAGGCGCTTGCGGATCTCGAGTTCCTGCTCTTCCTGGCTGCTGCGCAGGCGCTCGATGCGTTCCTTCTTCAGCGTGTTGTCGCGCGAGATAGAGGCGTTACGTTCTTCGAACTCGCGGATCTGCTGGCGCTTCTCCATCCATGCGGGAATTCCGTGCGGACCGCGTAACGTGAAAAATGCATACACAACGGCCAGCGCGATCGCAAAAACGTATCCGAACCGGAAGAAAGACGATCTCATCAGGTGCCGCGCGCCCGCCAGGAACGGGCCTTGTCCCTCATAGTACCATCAGGTTTAAGATTGCGCGACGGAATTTCTCAAAATGACGGATAAGATTATGGTTCTCAGCACCTGCTCCAACCCCGAAGAGGGCGACCGGATTGCGCGGGCTCTGGTGGAGGAAGGCGTGGCGGCATGCGTGAACATCTTCCCTGGCGCACGCAGTATCTACCGCTGGCAGGGAAAGTTAGAAGACTCGAGCGAATGCCTGCTGTTCATCAAAACGTCGCGCGGCCGGTTCGAAGAACTGCGCGCGGCCCTGGAACGCGTCCACAGCTATGAGGTGCCTGAGATGCTGGCGCTGCCGGTGGTGGACGGCGCGCCGAACTACCTGGCCTGGCTTGAGGATCAATTGAAGTGAAGCTGGCCTTGATCTTCGATATGGACGGCGTTCTGGTGGATTCGAACCCGCTGCATCGCGAATCCTGGGCGGCTTACAACCTAAAGTTCGGCATCGAAACCGACGAAAGCATGTTGCAGCGCATGTACGGCAAGCGGAACGATCAGATCGTCCGCGACTTCTTTGGCCCCGATCTCACGGAAGAAGAACTAGTTGCCCACGGCGCGGCGAAGGAGCGGCTCTATCGCGAGATGATGCGGCCGCGGCTCGGGGAGTCGCTGGTGCCGGGCGTGAAAGAATTTATACAGAAACACGGCGCTCACCCGCTGGGTCTGGCGACCAACGCCGAGCCGGCTAACGTGGATTTTGTGCTCGACGGGGCGGGGTTGCGCCAATACTTCCGCTCGGTGGTTCACGGGGCGCTTGTGAGCCGTCCGAAACCCGATCCGGAAGTCTTCCTGCGGGTGGCCCGGGAGTTGGAGTTGCCGCCCGAGGAATGCGTCGTATTTGAGGACTCCTTCTCCGGAGTGCAGGCGGCGCGCGCGGCGGGGGCGCGCGTGGTGGGCATCCGCACGACGCACCGCGAGTTTCCGGACGTGGATCTGGCGGTGGACGACTTCCGGGATACGGGACTCCAAATATGGCTCGAACAGCAAAACTCCGGGGCATGACGCGGGCGGTCCGCGCGGGCGGCCGGGCCGCAGCGCTGCTGGTGTGCGCTGCCGGCCTGATGCCGCTGTGCGCCCAGCCTCCGATGAGCCTGGAAGAAGCGGCGCGCCGCCAGGAGCCGGATTTTCTCCCGGCGAACGAAGGGAAGTTCGCCACGGTGAACGGCCAGGTGTCGATGAAGCCGCTTCCGGTTTTCGACGTGCAGCATCTGGCCATTCAGGACAAGGGTTTCGGCCTGATTCTGGAGGGCCGCGCCCCGGCCTTCGACGCGCTGTCGCCGGGCGACTGGGTGGAGGCGCGCGGCCGCATTACGCATCGCGCCGGCCTGCCGGTGCTGGTGGTGAGCCGAGTGGTAACGGTGTCGGGAGGGGCGGCGCCGATTCCGCTGCGCGTGGCGCCGGACAAACTGCCCGATGAGGCGAATCTGGGGCGGCTGGTGCGCGTGGACGCGGTGGTGCTGGAAGTTGGCGACACTTCGCAGGGCGCCTTTCTCCGGATCGACGGCGGCGACGGCACCGTCAAGGTGTTTCTGCCCCGCGCCCGGCGGACGGCGTTCACAGGAATTCAAACCGGCGACCGGATCAGCGTGACAGGGGCCGGGTATCAGTATTGTGTGAACCCGCCTTACAACCGCTTCTACCAGGTTCTGATCCCCGACGCATCGGCGGTGGAGCGGCTGGGCAGCGGCTGGCTGACCCAGATGTGGGCGCTGCGGCCGCTACTCGTGGTGCTGTTCATCCCTTTCTTCGCGTGGTGGTGGCGGGAACGGCGGTCGACGGTGCACCAGGAGATGCTCAAGACCATCTTCGGCCTGGGCGAGGAAGTGGTGGAGGCGGCGTCGCAGGCTGAGATCGCACAAAGGATACAGGCGGTGCTCCCGAAGGTCTTTCACGTCGAGCGGGCGGGGCTGTACGTGTACGACCGGGGCACGCGGTCGCTGAAACTGGTCTCGGCGGCGGATGACAACCGGAAGCAGGAGTCGTTCGATCTGGATACGCCGGTGGGGCTGGTGCAATCGAGCGCAGTGGCGAGCTTCCAGAACCGCTCCATGGTGGCGATCGCGGACACGCGGAAGCATCCGCTGAATCAGGGATCGGAACGCTCCAACATGCCTCGGGCGATGTTGTTCGTCCCGATGCTGGCGCAAGGCGAGGCGCTGGGCGCGCTGCGCATCGACTGCCTGAAGCGGATGCGCAATTTCACCGCCGACGAAAAGACGATGGCGCAGCACCTGGCCAACCAGGCGGCGGTGGCGGTGAAGCTGCTGGTGCAGCGCTCCTTCCGCGAGCAGTTGTCGCGGACGGAGAAGCTGGCCGCCGTGGGCCGCTTGATTTCCGGCGTGGTGAACGATTTACAGACGCCGCTGGCGGCTATCCTAAGCATGTCGGAGTCGGCGATCGAGAACCAGTCGGGCAAGCCGGCGCATGAGCTGCTGGTGATCGCATCGGAAGCGCGGCGGGCCTCGGCGATCGTGTCGCGGCTGGTTTCCTTCGCGCAGCCGGAACAAGTTGAGGCGGCGCCGGTGGAGCTGAACCAGCTTCTGCGCAGCCTGATCCGGTTTCGCGAGCGCGAGTGGAAGGCCAGCGGCATTCAACTGCGGAACAGCATGAAGGACGAGCCGCTGTTCGTGATGGGCTCGCAGGGCCAGTTAGAGCAGGTGTTCCTGAACCTGTTCGTGCACGCCGAGCAGGCATTGGAAGATGCGGCGGAGAAGAACATCACGGTGCGCGCCGACGTGCTGGCGAAAAAGGTCTTTATTGAAATCGGCTACAACTCGAACGGGCAGGACGGGCGGCGTACGCGGCCCGAGAGGAGTCCTGGAGAGGGCGAGGTCAGCGCGCTGGGCCTGGACTTCTGCAAGGGCATCATCGCCGGGCACGGCGGCGAGATGCGGTTGACTCACAATCCGGGAGGCGAATCGGCGTTCGAGATGGAACTGCCGTGGCTGTCACTGGACAGCACGGTGGAGCGCGCGGTGGCCGTGGAGACGCAGCGCGAGACGTCCCGGAAATGGACGGCGATGCTGTTGGAGCCGGAAGAATGGGTTGAGCGCAAGCTGATCGAGGTGCTGGCGGCGCGGGGGTATCGGGTGGTACCGGTGCGGAATTCCGATGAGGGGCTGGACCTGGTGGCGCGGCTGCGCTTTGACGTGATCCTCTGCTCGACTCGTCTGCCGGGGCTGAACTGGGTGGAGTTTTTCGACCGGGTGCGCGGGCGCGTAGGCGCATTCACGCTGCTGGCCGAATCCTTCAGCCACGACCTGTCGACGCACTTCCGTGGCGCCGGGCGCTACGTGCTGATGAAGCCAATCGAAAGCAGCCAGTTCGACCGCACGCTGGAGGCGATTGAAGCGCGCCTGCTGGACGCCGAAAGCCGGGGGCGGGAGGGCGCGGCCGGGGCCGGCGCCACCGAAGAACGTCTGCCTCGCGGCAATCCCGCCGATTGGTAACGCCGGTTGGTAACGCCTGTTGGTAAAGTGTTACGTATGAAACGGAGCGTATTCTGTCTACTGGCGGCGGGTGCGGTTTGCCTGCACGCCGAAAAGTATTCGGGACCGCGGCCGGCCAAAGCCGATCTTCCTTACCTGGTCCACGCCGACAGTCTGGTGGAAACGGAATCGGCGGAGGCGAAAGAGGAGCCGCGCAAAGACGATGTTGTCTATGCCGTGGCCGGCGCCGAGTCTTCGGTCAAGACTCCGCTCGCGGGGCCGATTTTTCTGATGCAGGCGGATAAGCTGCAGCCCGATCGGATGCAGCTTTACAAGATGGACGTGAAGAACGGCCGGCGGGAGGTGTTCTTCTCGAAGAAGAAGCGGAACGATTCGGCTAAGCCGCTACGGCTCAATGTGAGTAAGGTCGACGAGACGTTGTATCGCATTGAAGTCGTAGAGAGCCTGCCGAATGGCCAGTACGGGCTAACGCCGGACGGGTCGAACAAGGTGTTCGCGTTTCAGGTGTATTAGGTGACACAGACGGGAACGCCTGCGTCACCCAACCTTAGCGGCGGTAGCCACTGCGATAACCGCGGCCGTAATAGGCCCGTCCACCATAGAAGGCGCGTCCGCCGTAGTAGGGGCGGCCGAAATACGCCGGTCTGGACCAGTAGCCGGCGCGCCAGTAGTAGCGCGGGCCCACAGGATACCAATAGCCTCCGACCCAGCTATAGCCGGGGCCCGGGTATGGCGGCGCGTAGACCACCGGAGGCGCGGGGACGTAGGCGACACCGACCGGCGGGGGCGGCGGGTAATAGCCGTATCCGCCCAATCCAATTCCAATACCGACCGAGACTCGCGGCCCTCCGGCGAACAAGGAACTTCCGCCGAGCAAAAGCAAAGCCAGCATTTTTGTTCTCATCATCCTTGCTCCTGTCAGTGAAGACGCACCTCCCCAGGCGCGGGTTTACATTCTTCATAAATCTTTAATCATCCTGTGGAATGATATGTTTACGGCTGTAACTTCCAGGATTTGCGACCTCACGTTAGGCCACCACATCTCTGTGTAAGATGCCGCACGCCGCTGTTGCCCCATATCCACTGGTTTTCGCCCTGTTTACAGGCAAGGACGGGCGTGTGGCTCGGGTCCGGCCGATCCGGCAAGCCGACGAATCGGAGCTGATCGCCGCGTTCGGCAGGCTGAGTCCGGAGACAGTTTACCGGCGATTTCTTAGCCCGATTCGCAACCTTTCGCCGGCTACGGCCCGCCGGCTGGTCAGCGTTGACCAGAACCAGCGTTTCGCCCTGGTCGCCGAGATCGAAGTGGACGGGCGATCGCAGATTGCCGCGGTGGGCCGGTATGAGCCGACCGAGGAAAAGGGACTTGCAGAGATCGCGCTGGTGGTAGGCGACTGCTGGCAGAACAATGGGCTGGGGCGATACCTGCTTCGGCGGCTGCTGAACGCTGCCACGGCTAATCGAATCTCGCGTTTTCGCGGGGACGTGCTGGCCGACAACCGGCGCATGCTGCATCTTCTGGAGAGCGAAACAGAGATTCGCGAACGCCGTACCGAGGCCGGAGTCGTACGGGTGCACTTCGAACCAAGGTGATCCGGACTCCGGCCCTTGTCGGCTGCCGGGGGAAGTGGTAAGCCTGTCTCTACATGCGAACACGCCTGCTCCTTCTGCTGGCGGCCGCCGCCTTGGCCCTGACGTCTCAGAGCGCCGGCGGCCGGCGTCCCAATCAATACCGCTCCAATGCCGCCCAGCGCGCTCCGCGGCTGATCTCGCCCCAGGTGAACGCTGATCGCACGATTACGTTTCGCGTCAGCGCGCCGAAAGTGGCGGAGGTGGTCCTCTCGTTCGGCGCCGTACGCCAAGCGATGTCCAAGGATTCCGGCGGCGTGTGGTCGGCCACCATCGGACCGGTTGAGCCAGAGATCTACACGTACACGTTTCTGGTCGACGGCCTTCGCGTACTGGATCTCGCTAATCCCAACCTTAAGCCCGGCCTGGGTCTGGACGCGAGCGTGGTGGAAGTGCCGGGAACGCCGCCGCGCTTCGACCAGGTGCAGGACGTTCCGCACGGCGCTATTCACGTTCGCGACTACGTTTCCACTCCCCTGAAGCGCCGGCGCGGCATCTACATCTACGTTCCGCCCGATTACGACACGGGCCGCGCGCGCCGCTTCCCGGTGCTTTACCTGCGCCACGGCTTCGGCGATTTTGAAGGCAACTGGAGCATGGACGGCCGCGCCGGCGTCATCCTCGACAACCTGCTGGCCCGGCGCAAAGCGAGGCCCATGCTCATCGTGATGACCAACGGCATGACCGACGACACCTGGTCCGGCGGCAGCAGCCCGGAGGGGATCGAGACGCTGTCGAAGGAACTCTTTGCCGATGTCATCCCGCTGGTGGAGAAAAACTATCGCGTGCTTGCGGGCAGGGAGCATCGCGCCATCGCCGGACTCTCGATGGGCGGCGGCCAGGCCTTCACCATCGGGCTGAAAAATCTCGACACGTTCGCCTGGGTCGGCGAGTTCAGCTCCGGGCTCATCAGCGAAGCGGGCTTTGACCTGGATAAGCACCTCCCCGGCTTTCTGGCTGACCCAGCGGCAGTCAACCGGAAGCTGAGACTGCTATTCCTGGGCTGCGGTTCGGAGGATCCGCGCATGCCCGGCCAACTCAACCTGGCGGACGAATTGAAAGAGCACGGCATTCACCGGGAGTTCCGCAGCACTCCCGGCGCGCACGAATGGAAGGTCTGGCGGCACCTGCTGGCCGAGTTTCTTCAGGAAATATTCCAGTAATGTGAGATGCCTCAGGAAAGTTTCCACGGCTTCCGCATCGGCCGCGACAGCATCTGGTTGGCTGTGTCATCGTCCAGCACGCGCTCCGTTTTCGGATCCCATCGCAGGTCGCGTCCCAGGCGCAGGCTGATGTTGCCCAGATGCGCGATGGTGATGGAACGGTGCGCCTGCTCGATGGGCGCGACCGGCTCCTGCCGTGAAATCACGCAGTCGATGAAATTCCGCATGTGGTGCTCGCTGCGGTACAGGCGCACGCCGGTCGGGCCCGGTTCGTAATCCAGCAGCGAGAGCGGGCTGGCTTCAATCGATCCCCGGTTTACCCACACCCATCCGTCGGACCCCTCGAACGTGACGCCTCCGCGAACGCGGCTGGAGACAATCAGCTTCACGCCGGTTTCGTAAATGGCTTCGAAGTAGTAATCGGTCGCCGTGTTCCACAGTTTCTCCTTGGCCCACTGGGCCTGCCCGTTGCGGATGGCCACCGGGCCGGTCAGCTCCGTTCCCATGCCCCACTGCGCGATGTCCGGATGGTGTCCGCCCCAGTCCGTAATTTGCCCGCCCGAGTAATCCAGGATCCAGCGGAAGTTCACATGGCATCTCGCCGGCGCGTACGGCGCTTCGGGAGCAGGCCCCAGCCACAGGTCGTAGTTGAACCCTTCGGGCGCCGGCTCGGGATCCTGGCGGTCACCGGTCCGCCCGAAGTCCGGCGTGCCACCGGGCAGCCCGCAGCGCACCGTGTGGAGCTTGCCGATGGCGCCGTTGCGGACGATCTCGCACGCCTTACGGAAGCGCAGGTCGGAGCGCTGCTGGCTGCCGCACTGGAACACGCGGTTGGCGCCCTTTACGGCGTCACTCATGGCCCGTCCTTCGGCGATAGTCAGGGACAGGGGCTTCTCTCCGTAGATATCCTTGCCCGCGCGGGCGGCCTCGACCACCGGAATGGAGTGCCAGTGGTCCGGCAGCGCGATCAGCACCGCGTCGATGTCCTTGCGGCCGATCACCTCGCGGAAATCTTCGTAGGCCGAGCATCCTTTATAGATGCCGGAGCGCTTCGCCCGTGCGTAATGCCACTCCGCCAGCACGCGGGCCGGCTCCCGTCCGGCGATGCCGCCGTCCCAATATCCCGGCGTTTCGCGGTTCACGTCGCACACGGCTACCACCTGCACCCGCTCATCGCGAAGGAAACCCTTCATGTCGCCGGTGCCTTGATTGCCGGTTCCGATGACTCCCATGGTGATGCGGTTGCTCGCCGCCACCGCCCCGCCGCGTCCCAGCGCCGCGGCCGGGACGAACATCGGCGCTGGACTCAGGCAGGCCGCGCACTTCAAAAATGACCGCCGGTTCATAAATCAGCCTCCCGATGGATTATGGCACTCTCCGGTCGTGTACGCTGAACTCGTGTCCGGCTCCGCCCACAACGCTCCCCGAGACTATTCCAAGGCGCCGCTCAACATTTACTGGGAGACTATACAAGTACTGGGAGACGACACAAGCCTGCGCGCTGGCCTGCCGCCATTGCGCTGAGGCCGTTCCAGCGCCCCACCGGAACGAACTCACGCACCAGGAAGGCGTCGCTTTTCTTCGCCAGATCCCGGTTTTCGGCGATCCCCTTCCGCACCTGATCCTGACCGGCGCGATCCGCTGGCGCGCGCCGATCTCTACGAGCTGATCGACGAGGCGCGCCAGCTCGGCATCGGCGTCCCGATCATGCCCGCCGTCACCCGCGCTCACGCGCGACGTGCTGGTCGGCCTGAAGCAGCACGGCGTCGAAGGGCTCGGACTCAGCCTGGACGGAATATCTCCAATAGCTACCTGCCACTCCCAAAGTTTGCAATAGCCATCCGGCTGACACGAGACTCAGGACCCATAGTCGGCTCACGTCCCTTCAAGGCTAATCCGAACATGCCGATGAGTGGCTAGAGATGAGTGAGGGTTTCAGAGTCCTTTTGATTGAAGACAACCCGGGAGACGTTCGCCTGGTGAAGGAAGCGGTCGCCGAAGCTGAGGGCCGCGTGCAGTTGTCCTCCGTGTCGAGGCTGGCGGAGGCGCTGGCAAGACTCGGGCAGGAGCCGTACGACGTGATTCTTCTGGATCTTACCCTGCCGGACTCGCAGGGACTGAACACTGTGATTCAAGCACATGCGGCGGCGAAGGATGTGCCGATCCTGGTGCTCACAGGCACCGACGACGGGACCATGGCCGTCTGCGCCCTGGAGCGGGGAGCGCAGGACTACCTGGTTAAGGGGCAGTTCGACGGTAACCGGCTGATGAACGCCATGCGCTACGCGGTGGCCCGGAAAGAGGGGCAGATCGCCCAGGCGCAGAAAGCCACCACTACGGACCAGGTGCTCGGGGTGGTGGGCGCCAAAGGGGGATGTGGCGCGACTACGGTCGCCTGCCACCTGGCGAAGGAGCTCACCGTTCAGGCGGGCCAGTCCGTTCTTCTGGCGGACCTCGACCTGGTTTGCGGCGCGGTGGGATTCCTGATGAAGACGAATTCCAACTATTCCGTGCTGAGCGCCGCCGAGAATTCGGACCGGCTGGATCTCAATCTCTGGAAGAACATGGTCTCGAATGGAGTTCCTAACCTGGATATTCTCAGCGCTCCGGAGACGCTTTCCTGCGCCAAACCGCTCTCGGCGGATCAACTGTCCCGCGTCCTGCGGTTCACTCGGCAGCACTACGACCGGGTAATCGTGGACCTGGGCCGCGGGATCACGGAGTTCTCGCTGACGCTGCTCTACGACATCGACTACACGTTCGTGGTGACCACGCCCGATGTCGTGGCGCTTTCCCGCGCGAGCGGAATTGTCGACGCGCTGCTGGCCAGCGGCTATCCCCAGGAGCGCCTGCGGCTGGTGATCAATCGCATGCCGAACCGGCCCCGGCTGACCTTGAGGGACATTGAGGACGTGCTCAAGCTGCCGGTGTACGCGGTGTTCCCCAACGGCCCCGAGGAGCTGGAAGAATCCTACATCAAGGAAAAACTTGTCCCGCGAAACGGCATCCTGGGACGCCAGTTCGCCAGCTTCGCCGGCAAAGTGGCCAACCTGGCGGAGCCGGAAGCCAAGCGCAAGAAATTTTCCCTGTTCGGATAGATCGCGTCGCGGGCGCTGAACGTGATCGGTCACAATAAGGAGGATGCCGCGAGGCCTCCTCTTATTCATCGCCGGACTCCTGCTAGCCGTCTCGACGCCGGCGCAAGAGAACGCGCTAGCTCTGGAATCCCGCCGCGCCAAGGAACTCATGGCCGCCGGCCGCTTCGCCGACGCCATCCCGATCTACGAGAAGCTGGTCCAGGCGATGCCGGCCAATCCCGGCCTGCGGCTGAATCTCGCCATGGCGCTGCACCTGGCGGGCCAGGACGCTAAGGCCATCCCGCAATTCGAAAGCGTTCTCAAGCAGCAGCCCTCCGCTCTTCCGGCGTTGATGCTGCTGGGGGCGTCTTATTTGCGCACCGGGAATCCGGCCAAGGCCGTGCCCGTACTCGAAAAAGCGCTGACGCTCGCGCCGGACGACGTGGAAGGCCGGTCCATGCTGGCCGACGCGTTGCTGATGCTGGACCGCTATGAGGCCGCGGTTCCGCATCTGCGCAGGCTGGCCGCCGCGCAGCCGGATAATCCGCGCGCGTGGTACGGCTTGGGGCGGTCGTACGAAGCCATCGCGCAGGCGGCGTTCGCGGCGCTGGAAAAATCGGGTCAGGATTCGCCGTGGTGGCTGGCTCTGGTGGCCGAAGCGCGCTTGAAGCAGGGGCGCTACACGGCTGCCTTCGCGCTTTACCGCGCGGCTCTCGATAAGCAGCCCGCCCTGCGCGGCGCGCACGCGGGGCTGGCCGAGGTGTACCGCAAAACCGGACATTCAGATTGGGCCGCGGACGAGGAGGAGCGGGAACGCAAGCTCGGCGCGCCCGCGTGCTCCGCGCCCACGCCTGCCTGTCAATTCGCCCAAGGCCGCTTCGAGCCGGCGCTGGCCGCCAGCCGGCCGTCGAAGACGCCGGAAGGTTTCTACTGGCGCTCGCGGGCCGCCAATGAGCTGGCCCGCGACGCCTTCTCCCATCTCGCCAAGCTTCCTCCTTCGGTGGAGTTCCACCAGATGATGGCGGAGGTTCACCGCAATAACGGACGTCATGCGGACTCGATCGAGCAGTGGAAGGCAGCGCTGGCGCTGGCCCCGGGCGACCCGCGCCTGGAGCAGGAACTCGCGACCTCTATCTATACGAGCCGCGACTACGCGGCCGCTGAAAAGATGGCGCGGGAGTTGCTCGCGAAGGACCCGCGCGTGCCCGAGCTGCAGTTCATTCTGGGCGACTCGCTGGCCGGCCAGCAGCAGTTGGAGGCGGCGCTGGAACCACTGAGAAAGGCCATCGCCCTGCGCAGTAACTACCCCGCCGCCCACGCCGTACTGGGCCGCACGCTGATGCAATTGGGACAAACCGAGAAAGCCATCCCGCACCTGAAGGCGGCCCTGCCCGCCGACACCGATGGAAGCCTTCACTTCCAGTTGAGCCGGGCCTACCAGAACTCCGGCCAGGAGGCGCTGGCCTCCGCCACACTGGCCAGGTATCAGGAGATCCGGAAGGCTTCGGAGAGCGGCGAGATCGCCATCACCGCGCCGCGCTGATCCTGGGCTGGGAATTCATTCCGGTTTGACAGAATTAACGAAACATGGCCTGCGTCCCACACGGGAAATGAAGACCGGCCCGGGCGACTCCCGTCGCCGGATGGTGGTTGCCTTGAGTGAGAGCCTGCGCAGCCACTCCGCGCAACGCTGCCGGGCACGCCGTTGAGCCAGGGCGTACCCCCCATTGACACTCGTCCTCACCCCGCGTTAAAAAGGTTCAACGCCGAGTTTGCTTCCGACGGGAGGGGCTCCGTCAAAATAGGTTCCCGCGGGGCTAGTTCGGGTGAGAGCTTTCGAGCTTCTTTGGGGTTAATCATGAACAATTCGAAACGGATGTTGCTGGTCGTCCTGGCTTGCGCCCTGACGATCGGTTGGGCTTTTCCTGCCGCCGCGCAGGTCCTTAACGGTTCGGTTGTGGGACTGATCGAGGACGCGACGAGCAGCGCGATGCCAAATGCCTTAGTGACCTTGACCAACAAGGGCACGGGCCAAACCTACGAAGGCAAGACCGACGAGGGCGGGCGCTTCTCCATCCCCAACGTCCTTCCCGGCGATTACGATGTGAAAGTCACTGCCCAGGGTTTCCGCACCTTGAGCCGCACCGACGTTCGCGTCACCGCGAACACGGTCACGCGCTCCGATTTCAAAATGGAGGTCGGCTCGCTGACCGAACAGGTGACCGTGGTGGCCGCCGCCACGCAGTTGCAAACCGACAAAGCCGACACGCACACGGAACTGAATGCGGCGCAGATGGCCAATCTGCCCCTGCCCGGATACCGGAATTACCAGAGCATGATCAATCTGGTTCCCGGCGCGACGCCCGGCCTTTTCCAGAACTCCGTCACCGATACGCCCGGACGGGCGCTCACCACGAACATCAACGGAACCAACCGGAACAACAACACCACCCGCATCGATGGAGCCTCCAGCGTGAATCTCTGGCTGCCACATCATGTGGGTTACGTTATGCCGGCCGAGATGGTGGACACGGTGAACATCACCACGTCGGCCAGTGATGCCGAACAGGGCCTGGCTGGCGGCGCGGCCATCACGCTGGTCACTAAGTCCGGGACGAACCAGTTCCACGGCAGCGCATTCGAGTATCACGACAACCAGCACTTGAAGGCGCGCAACTATTTCCAGGCGCCCGGTGTGGACAAGCCGCTGAGCATCTACAACAACTACGGCGGCACCATCGGCGGCCCTATCAAGAAGAACAAGCTATTCTTCTTCTATAGCTTTGACGGGTCTCGCCAGCGCTCGGGCGCGGTCGGCCGTTACTCGGTGCCCACCAACGACATCCGTGGCGGCGACTTCAGCGCGTATAGTACGGTGATCTACGATCCGAGCACAGGCAACCCGGACGGCACTGGCCGTACGCCGTTTGCTGGCAACCGGATTCCCTCCAACCGGATTAGTCCCATCGCTCAGAAGGTCCAGAGCTACTACCCGGCGGCGAATCTGTCGGGCGCGGTAAACAACTACTTCGCTTCCGCCGTTCCGAAGTTCAATCGCGACTACAACGACGTGAAGATCAACTACAACCGGAGCGAGAAGCACCAGATCTTCGGCCACTACGGCATCATGAAGGCTCTGGTGACCGGCTACCCGATCTTTGGCGACGGCGTCGGTCCCGCGCCGGGCGCCGACCCGGGAACGGGTGACACCCGGATTCAGAACACATCCATCGGCCATACGTACACCATTTCGCCTACTTTGCTATTGGATGGCGTATTTGGCTACCAGCGGCAGGACCAGACGGTTCGAGGTGTGGACTTCGGCAAGGACTTCGAGCAGACGCTGGGCATTCCCGGTATCGGTGGTCCGGATCCTCGCCAGAAGGGCTTCCCCAACATCACCTTCACCAGCCCGGCCGGCACCGCGGTTTACGACGGATTCGGCGTACCGGGATGGATGCCGCTTGAACGCGTCGAGGAAGGTTACACCACGAGCCACAACCTCACCTGGAACAAGGGTGCGCACGTGTTCCGGTTCGGCTTCGACGCCGTCAACTACCGCATGACCCACTGGCAGCCGGAGCTCGGGGCGGGTCCACGCGGCGCCATCGACTTCAACGGAAGTCCGACGGCGCTGGGTCCCTCCGGCTCGGCCAACAACTTCAACGGCTACGCGTCGTTCCTTCTCGGCTTGCCCACTCAAATGCAGAAGAGTATCCAATACATCATCATGACGCCGCGCGAATTCCAGTTCGGCTGGTATGCACAGGATCGCTGGCAGGTCACCAGGAAGCTGACCCTCACCTTGGGTCTCCGTTACGAGTACTACCCGCTAATGACCCGCGCCACCGGCAAGGGAATCGAGCGGCTTGATCCGGATACCAACTTGGTCTATCTTGGAGGCCGCGGAAATGTTCCCACGGATGTCGGGATTACAGTCAGCAAGAAGCTCTTTGCTCCGTCATTAGGTATCGCCTACCGGCTTGACGACAAAACCGTAATCCGCACCGGCTACGGGATTCACTACGATCCCCTGCCGTTCTCACGTCCGCTACGCGGCTTCTACCCTCTGACGGTCAACTTCGCCTTCAACGCGCCGAGCGGCTACGCGCCGGTGCGGACACTGGCCGAAGGCATCCCGCCGGTGGTGGGGCCCGACCTGTCAACCGGCGTGGTGTCACTTCCGGCCGTCGCGGATATGCGCAGCCCGAACGCCGGCGAACTGCATCGCGGCTACACCCAGTCCTGGAATTTCACGATCGAGCGCAAGTTGCCGCAGGACATCGTGACCACGCTGGCTTATGTTGGCACCCAGAGCACTCACCTGCTCGCGGATCTCGACGTGAATTCCGGCTTCCCCGGTTCGGGTCAGTCGGGACGCCCCTACTTCGCCAAGTTCGGCCGCGCGACCGCCACCAATATGTGGGACGGTTACCTGAGCTCGAACTATCATTCCCTGCAGTCCAGCTTGCGCAAGCAGTTGTCGAAGGGTCTGATGCTGCAGGGCTCCTATACTTGGTCCAAGGCCATCAACATGACCGATGACGATGGCTGGGCCGCGGTGGGCTGGAACTGGGCCCCTGTGTTTGCGCGGAACAGGGCTCCGGCCGGCTATGACCGCCGCCACGTTTTCAACATGGGCTGGGTCTACGAATTGCCGATGGGCAAGGGCAAGCCGCTGGTTAACGGCGGTGTCCTGGCTCAAATCCTCGGCGGCTGGTCCGTGAACGGCGTGGTTTCCGCCTACACGGGCAGGCCGTTCACGGTCACCGCGCCGGGCGGCTCGCTGAACGCTCCCAATAACACCCAGACCGCGGATCAAGTGAAGACCAACGTCGATCAACTCGGGCAGATTGGCCCCGGCGGATATTTCCTGGACCCGACCGCGTTCAAGTCGGTGACCGATCCGCGCCGCTTCGGTTCCAGCGGTCGCAACATCCTGCATCAGTCAGGCGTGTTGAATACCGATCTGACCATCAACCGCAGCTTCAAGATCACTGAGAAAGTGACCACCGACTTCCGGGCGGAATTTTTCAACTTCCCGAATACTTCCCACTTCGGAGGCGGAAGCACCGTCACCGGTAACATCGCCAGCACGGATGTCACCAATCCGAACTTCATGCGGATTATCGGTGCGTGGGGTGAGCGCCAGGTCCGCTTCGGTCTGCGCATCGGCTTCTAGCGCCGCAGCGCAAAAAAACTCCTACCGGGCCCGCGTTCGCGCGGGCCCTTTTTTCGTGAATGGCATCGAAACCTGTCGATCGGTTTTTCGTTTTGACCGGCGGACCTGGCTCCGGCAAAAGCACCGTCCTCGACGCACTGGAGGGGCGGGGCTATGCCCGATCCATCGAAGCCGGGCGCGGCATTATTCAGGACCAGATGGCGATCTCCGGAAGCGCCTTGCCGTGGAACGATCCCGCTCTTTTCGCCGAGCTGATGCTGAGCTGGGACATGAGGTCTTACCACATCGCTGAGCAGTCTACGGGTCCTGTGTTCTTCGACCGCGGCGTGGTCGATACGGTTGGCTACCTTCACCTCTCAGGCCTGCCTGTACCCGCGCACGTGGAGAAGGCGGCCGAAACTTTCCGCTATCACCGGCGCGTCTTCATCGCTCCGCCCTGGAAGGAGATTTACGAGCACGACCGGGAGCGCAAGCAAAGTTTCGACGAAGCCGTGCGAACCTATGAAGCGATCGCGGCTGCTTACGCCCGGTATGGCTATGAGCTGATCGAAATCCCTCGCGTTTCAGCGGAGAAACGCGCCGGTTTTGTACTCGAATCCGTCGGGCTTGCGGGAAAGTGAAGACGCCATCGCCGGCAAAAGCGGTACACTTGATGGCAAATTCAATGAATCCGGAGTCTCCCATGCTGCTCAAATCACTTCTTGCCGGCCTTGCCATCGCCGGACTGCCTTTGGCGGCCGCCTCGCTGCCGGAAACCAAACCGGAAAGCGTCGGACTTTCGGGAGAGCGCCTCGTGCGGATCCACGAGACGATGCAGCGACACATGAACGAGCGCCAGATCGCCGGCGCGGTCACGCTGGTGGCGCGCAAAGGGCGCGTTGCGCACCTGGAAGCTCACGGCGTCATGGATCTGGAGTCGCGAAAGCCCATGGCCAGGGACGCGATATTCCGCATTTTTTCGATGACCAAGCCGGTTGTGGGCGTCGCCATTCTGATGCTGATGGAGGAGGGCAAGGTCCGGCTGAGCGATCCGGTTTCGAAATTCGTCCCGGAATTTAAGGACCTGAAAGTCGCGGTGATCTCCGGCCCGGCGGCTGGCGCGCCCGCGCCTCCGGCGGTGTCCTTCTACACAATCCCGCCGGTGCGTGAGATCACGATTCAGGATCTGCTGACGCACGTTTCAGGACTGGGCAGCGGCGGCCCGGCAAGCGCACCGGAGCTCACGCGAATCGCCCGGAAGGAAGGTGAAACGCTCGCCGGCTACGTTCCGCGGCTGGGGACGACGCCCCTCGACTTCCAGCCCGGATCCCAGTGGAAATATAGCCCGGGAGCGGCATTCGATACGCTGGCGCGAGTGGTGGAGGTGGCGTCGGGCCAGCCCATCGACCGGTTCTTCAGGCAAAGGATCTTCGATCCGCTGGGCATGGCGGACATTTACTTCGTCCCGCCCGACGACCGCTGGGTCCGCATTCCGACCACGTATCATCGCGCCGGGGATGCGCTCGAGAAAGCCAAGGATCAGAACCGGCTCGTCAGTAAGACCTATTTTTCCGGCGGCGGCGGATTACTGGCCGGAGCGGAGGAGTACGCCCGGTTCGGCGAGATGCTTCTGGAAGGCGGCCAGTTGAACGGCAGGCGCCTCCTGAGCCCGAAGACCGTGGAACTGATGTCGTCGCTGTTCGTACCGGACACAATGCCCGGCCGCACGCCCGGTCGCGGATACGGGCTCAGCGTGCAGGTGGTGAACGATCCGGTCGCGGCGGGTTACCGCGTTTCGCCCGGCAGTTATGGATGGGACGGCGCATTCGGGACGCATTTCTGGGTGGACCCGAAAGAAAAAATTGTCGGAGTGATGATGATCCAGACCGACAATCCAAACCGGCAACTGGACCGGGATTTCGAGAGCGCCGTGATGCAAGCCATCGTCGAGTAGGCCAGCCGGGTTAACGCGGCCGGCACTCGACCAGCGGGCGGCCGGAAGGCTGCCGGCCGGTGGCCGCCACTTCGAGGCCGGCCTCGCGCGCCATTTCGCGAAACTCGTCGAGGGTGCGGTCTTTGCCGCCGACCAGCACGAGCATCAGCAGATTCGGCGAGGCCGGGCCGTCGATCTGGACATTGCCGACGACGACGACGCGCCCGGCTGACGGCCGGGCCGCTTCGGCGCAGCGTTCGAGAATGCGCTTCGATTCCGCGTCGGGCCAGTCGCAGAGGACGCTTTTCAACAGGTAGACGTCGCGGCCCCCGGGCAAGGGATCGAAGAAGCTCTGGCCGGCCAGCGTCACACGGTCCGCGACGCCAGCCGCGGCGAAGATTTCGCCCGACCGCGCGACGGTGCGCGGGAGGTCGATCAGGGTGCCGCGAACCTCGGGGCGCGCTCGCAGCACCTCGGCCAGCAGCGCTCCGGTTCCTCCGCCGACGTCGGCCACGGTGCGCACGCGGCCCCAGGAGGCAGGATCGACCAGCACTTCGGGGTCGGGCGTTCCGTGTCCGGCCGGTCCCATCAATTCGTCGAACTGCGCGGCGAGGTCCGGATGAGCGTCCAGGTCCTCCCAATATCCGCGGCCAAAGGCTTCGTGATATGCCGGCCGGCCGGTGCGGACCGCGGACAGCAGGGTCCCCCAGGCTCCGGCCATGCGGCCGCCGAAGCCATCCAGGTCGAGCCCGCGGCGCGTGCCCTCGTCGAGGAAGCCTCGCGCGGCGTCGTTCATCGCGAAGCGTCCCGGGGCCGGCTCTTCGAACACGCTTTTGCTCACCAGGTGACGTAGGACGCGGTGGAGCGAGCCGGCGTCCGCGCCGCACGCGGCGGCGAGCGGTCCGATGTCCACCACGCCGGCGGCGATGCGATCGGCGACGCGCAGCGTGGATACTACGTGGATGCACCAGGGCGTCGAGAGGTCGGCCAAATCCCAGAGGCTCATTGGGCCATGATGACATGTCGCGGCCTTGCAGGCGGACCGAAGGAGCGTAATCTTCCGGGAAGGGAGAACCCGATGGGCATGACTTCTGGGAAACGCATAGGGCGGGCGGCGGCCGCCGTCGGCGCTTCCTCGGTGGCGCATGCGCAATACGCCCTGCGGCGCAGTTCGAGTTAAAACCTTCTCCGCTTGAGGCGTTTGCCGCCCGCCCCGCCGCGTCGGTCGCGTGGTCAAAGCCGGTCGGCGAGATCGAAGGAAAATACTCCAAAGCTACGTTTACTGTGTTGAGCGTCCTGGACAAAACCAGCGGGGCTTGGATGCGAGGCGTCCGCATCGACCTTGCCCACAAAGTCTCGAACCCGGTGTGCGATTACAAATCACGGTTTGGAATATCATGTGCCGGCGGAGCAATGCCGCGGTCTACATCGAGGAGGACCGGCTGGAGGATGTTCGTGCAGGCGTCGCCCGCGGGGCCGCGAGTTTGCGTCCCTGGGAATTTATTTCTTCTTACACGGGCCGGGATACTCAGGGACAGCCGGCGACTGGAATTATCCTTTGCGGATACGACTTCCCCGGTCTCCATCCGGGCGAGCTGGCGGCGCTGTTCGGCCGGGCGATCGAAGACTTGAAGTCGGCGCCGCGCTAAGATCACGGAATCCGCGTGCCTTGGTGAAAGAGAATCTGCCAGTGGCCGCCGCGATTCACCCAAACCGAGCTTCGCCACGAATCGGACCGGGACGCGTCGCTCGAAACCGCCCGGTAGGTGACCAGCGCGACTCCCTCGGCGGGGAATTGGACCGCGAAGTCCGAAATTGACAACCGCGGCGGCGACGATTCCGACTGAAGTGCGGTGAGGACTTCGCTTCGCGTATAGGCTCGGCCGGAGCCGCCGAATTCGCGGAAGCCGTCGGCGAGAAGCGCGGACAGCGCCTGCGGGTCGCGGCGCACCTGTGGTTCGAGCAGTTGAAGCTCGAGATCCCGCAGGTGCTGTTCGATGCCGGTCATTGGCCCTCCTGGCATTCTATAGGTTGGGCCCCGAACCGAAATGACCGTATTCACACCGTTGCTCGAGAAATTAGTCCAACCGGCCGTTACTCTGGCTCCAGCCGAAGTGCAACGAATGGTCGAACGATACGGCGACCGTACCTTGCAGATGGGAAATCTCGCTCGCGACGGGTCCTTGCAAATCCCTGTGGGCTGTGGCCGTACACGTGCTCGGAATTCGAAACGTGGCAGCCGCCCTGCACGGATTTCAGATGGAAGGTCGACACGGCGCTGGAGACGCTCGTCGAAAATGTGATCGATGCCCGACGGGAGAAGGTGCGGGCGCTAGCGGCCGCAGTTCAGGAGGCGAATACGCGCGAAGAGGCTCTGGAGCCCTGGAAGCGCCTTGATGACACCCTTTTCGGACCCTGACCGGTTGCCATTCAGGAGCAAACCAAGCCATTGGGAGTCATACAGATTCTGTCCGCCTGGATTGGCCCCGGTCTCTAAAAACGGTCGCGTAACGATCGGTACCTGCCCCTGGCATTCACGTAGACCCTTCTTCCCAGTCCTCAATCGACAGGCCGGTCACAGGGGAGTACTCACGAGTGTTATGGGCCACTAGAATCAACCGGCGACTTAGCGCAATAGCCGCAATCATCGGATCGTTTGGCCAATAGGTGTGCCTTCATCGGCCAGGAGCCCGCGAATAATGCCATAGTGCGCCGCCGCGTCGTCGTCGAAGGGGATCGACTCGTACGGAGTAAAGAACGCATTCAGTTTGGCAAGAACATCTTGACTGCGGGTGGAGCGGGCTGCACCGTACAATAATTCCGCCTTTACGATCGAACACAACTTTATCGTCGATGGTTTCGCGCCCAGAAGCCGCCGTTCAACATCGACCGATCTACCGTTCAGAAACCGAATGCAGGTGTTCGAGTCGAGCAGGTACATGGATCACTTGCAAACTTCTCACTCGAGGCGAAGACGCTCTTCCAGTTGTCCTTGGGGCGGACGTTCCAAATCGGCGTCGCGAAGGGAGCCGAAAAGCTCGGTGAAATATCCTTCCGGCCACTCGTCAGTTGGCGTCGCCACCCCAGGCCTGATCGCCTCGACGACCACCACAACATCCACCTCGGCATCCGGCAGGCCCGTCGGTATGACTAGAGAAAGAGTGCCGTCAGCGGCGGTCTTAGCTTTTGCTGGGAAAGTGATCATCTTTCAATCTATTATCTCTCAGACTGAATCGCCCGGTTCATATTGATCATCCGCTGCCCATACTCAAGGCCGCACAAAATACCTCTCCTTATCGACGTCCGCCGGGACCGTTACGTCGAAGAAGCCGATCATCATCTCTTCCCAGCTTTGCTCGCCAAACCAGACCGCCGCTTCCGGATCCGGATTGTGCGGATTTCGCCGCGAATTGTCGAAGCTCGCTTCGAACTCCAGCCGCGTTCCCGCGGGCAGCTTCAACGGCTCGGCCAGCTCATATTGAAGCTGCCAGTAGAAATCGTACGGATCCACGCGTAGCAGCACCTCCCGCGACCCGTCCTCGCGCACACGCCGGTATTCGAACCAGCGCCCGCGCAGGTGCATGTGCGGCAGAAAACTCAACAGCGCGGCGTCATTCGGCAGCGACCCGCGGACGCTGACGCGGTAGTCCGGATGGCCGCCCGGAATCAAAAAGCGGTCGTTGCCCATCTGCAGCGTCAAAACACGCTCGGCCGGTTTTGTTTTGGCGAAGCGCAGGCCGATCCGCGTACGGTCTCGCGCCGGCTTCCCTATGGGCGTGTAGTGCATCTGGAAAACCAGGTCGCTGCCCGCCTTGATCAGCTTGCCCTGGCCCGGCCGCAGCTCCATCGCGCCAGTGCCCGGCGTGTACACAGCGAGGATATCGCTGGTGGTGGCCGCCGCGCGCAGGCGCTCGCGTCCGGTGGCCCCGGCAGGCGCGTAGAATACGCCCGGCTTCACTCCCTTCAGCCACTCCGACCCGGGCTCGCGCACATAAACCACGGCGTGATGGACCGCCCGCCGGTCGCCCGGCCGGACCTCGGCTGCCTCCACCCAGCGGTCAGTGGCGAAGCCCGTCGGCACGATCACCAACTGGTACGGGACGTCGCCATGGGCGGGAAGAGTGTAGGCCTGCGGCATCTCGAAAACCGCGTCGGGCGCGAGGTTCCAGCCAGCCGGCCACGCCTTTGCAACTCCCGCTTTACCGCCGGGCGCGCCCGCCGCCGCCCACGCCGCCAAAGTATCGGACTCCGCCTTGCTCAACGACGCGTCGTTGCGGAAACGCCCATAGCGCGCGTCGGCGAACCATGGCGGCATCTTCTTCAACAGCACCGCCTCGCGGATCGCCTTGGCCCACGGCCGCGTCCCTTCATAGGTCAGGAACGACATCGGCGCGGCTTCGCCCGGACGGTGACAGCGCTGGCAGCGGCGCTCCAGTACGGGCTGAACGTCCGTCCAGGTCGTCGCCGCGGCCAGAAGCAGCGCCAGCATTACGCTTGCAGCAACGAGCCGAGCTTGTGCAGCTTCATCAGGTTCGTCGTGCCCGGCTTCCCGATAGGCTGGCCGGCGACGAACACCACGTTATCGCCCACCTTCAGCCTGGCCTCTTCCACCAGCAGCCGATCCGTCAGCGCCAGCATCTGGTCGGTGGACCCCACGTCGGGCGCCAGCAGAGCGCTGACGCCATACTGGATCGAAAGCTGCCGCGCCACATTCTCGCTCGGCGTGACGGCGTAAATGCGGTCGAAGGGCCGGAAGCGCGAGATCAGCCGCGCGCTTGACCCTGACGCCGTGAACACCACGATCGCCGCCACGCTCGAAGCCTGCGCCGACTGGTAGGCGGCGTTGGCCACCACCTCGGCCGAGGTTGCCGCATGCGCCTGCGGGGGCTCCTGGAAGCCGCCGGCGCGCAGGCTCCTCTCGGTTTCCCTGGCGATGCGCGCCATAAACTGCACCGCCTCCACCGGATGCTTGCCGATCGAAGTCTCGGCCGAGAGCATCACCGCGTCCGTGCCGTCGTAAATGGCGTTGGCCACGTCCGACACCTCGGCCCGCGTCGGCGTCGCGTTGTCCACCATCGACTCCAGCATCTGCGTTGCCGTGATCACGAACTTCGAATGGCGCCGCGCCCTCTGGATGATCGCCTTCTGAATCATCGGAACGCGCTCCAGCGCCACTTCTACGCCCAGGTCGCCGCGCGCTACCATCACCCCATTGGCCTCATCGATGATCGAGTCGATATTCTCCCACGCCTGCGGCTTCTCGATCTTGGCGATGATCGGGATGTGCGCCGGCATGCGCTTGCGGAGCTCACGCACGTCGTCCGCCGTGCGCACGAAGGAGAGCGCCACCATGTCCACGCCGTTCTCCAGGCCGAATTTCAAGTCCTCCAGATCCTTCTCACTCACCGATTCCGTTGACACTTGCACGCCAGGCAGGTTGATGCCTTTGTGGTCTCCGATGGGGCCTCCGGAAACCACTTCGAACCGCACCGACGCGCCGTCGGACTTCAGCGCCCGCAGCTCCACCACGCCGTCGGCCAGCAGCACGCGGTCGCCGCACTTCACGTCCTGAGCGAAGCGCGCGTAGCTTGTCCAGGCGCGCTCGGCGTTGCCCAGGCAGGGTTCGGTCGTGATGGTGAAATTCGCTCCCGTCTGCAACTGGCAGACGCCCGTCGCAAATTTGCCCAGGCGCAGCTTCGGCCCTTGCAGGTCCAGCAGGATCCCGATGTGGCCGCCCGACTCCGCCGCCGCCGCGCGGATCGTCCGGATGCGCGCGGCATGATCCTGGTGCCCGCCGTGCGACGCATTCAAGCGAAATACGTCCACACCCGCCTCAATCAGTTTTCGCACGGTCTCCGGAGCGTCGCTGGCCGGTCCGAGAGTCGCTACGATCTTGGTGTTCGGCATGTGAAAATGAGTACTCTGTCTATTCTGCCATCATGTCTCTCTTTCAAGTAATCGTCCTGGCGCTGGTACAGGGCCTTACCGAATTTCTGCCCATCTCGAGTTCGGCTCACCTCGCGCTGGCGCCCTGGTTGCTTGGCTGGAAAGACCAGGGCCTGACGTTCGACATTGCGCTGCACCTTGGCACGCTGATCGCGGTGCTCATCTACTTTTTTCAATCCTGGGTCCAGGTGATCGCGCAGGGCTTCGGCTTGAGCTACGGCGTCGATCCGGAGCTGAAACAGAACCCGAAGCTTTTGTGGTTCCTCGCCGCCGGATCAATTCCGATCGGCCTGATCGGCTACAAGTTTAAGGACCAGGCCGAGAACTGGCGCGACCCGTTCATCATCGGCGGCATGCTGATCGGCGTCGGCTTGCTGATGCTGTGGGCTGAGCACATGGGCAAGCGGCAAAAGAATCTCGGCGAAGTCTCGTTGATAGATTCGCTGGTTATCGGCGCCGCTCAAGCGCTAGCCGTTGTGCCCGGGACCTCCCGCAGCGGCATCACGATCACCGCCGCGCTCTTCCGCGACATCGACCGCCCCGCTGCCGCGCGCTTCTCCTTCCTTCTCGCCACCCCGGCCATCGGTGGTGCGGCACTGAAGGCTCTAATGGACCTCCGCAAGGCCGGAGGCCTCGAGCCCGGCATGCTGACTCCCTTTCTCACCGGCATGCTGGTGAGCGGAGTGACCGGCGCCATAGTCATCGGCCTTTTCCTTAAGTACTTGCGCCAGAATAGCTTACGTTTCTTCATTTGCTACCGCATCGTTTTTGGCATAATAGTGATTGCTCTGGCTCTGTTCCGCGGCTCAGCGGGATGAGGCTACTGAATCCGACCGACCGAAGAGGCCTGAACGAGGCAGTAGGCTTCGTGTTGCTCTCGATCGGCCTGGTCACGTGGCTGAGTCTGATGTCCTATCAGCCGCTCGATCCGTCCTGGGATACGGCCACCGGTTTCGGCAAGCCGGCCAATCTCATCGGCTACGTCGGTTCCTACCTCGCTGATCCGCTGCTGCAGACCTTCGGTCTCCTCGCCTTCCTTTTTCCCGTGCTGATTTTTGGACTGGCCTGGAACTGGCTGCGCTCCACGCCCATCCAGGCGCCCGGCGTGAAGACCATCGGCGCGGCGCTGTTTCTGCTCGCCGCGTCCGTAGGCTTATCGTTCGGACCGGACTGGCGGGCGCTGGGCGGCGCCATTCTTCCCGGCGGAATTCTCGGATGGGCGCTGGCCGGCTATCTCCGCAGCGCGCTGAACCTCACCGGGGCCATCGTGCTGACGCTGACCTGCCTCATCGTCTCGGTGTACCTTTTCTCCAGCTTCACCATGAACACGCTGGCCCGGTGGCTGGCCCCGCCGTCCGCGTGGCTCGCGGCGTTCATTGCCCACGTGCGCGCCCGCATGGCCGAACAGCGCGCCCGCAGCGAGCAGAAGGCCGCGCTGCGCGCCACCCGCCGCGCCGAGCAGGAAGCCGCGAACGCCGCCGCCTCGCCCGCTGCGTCTGCATCCGCCGGCGCCGAAGATCCCGCGCCCGGGCCATCCCCGGCACGGCCCATCGATCCCGAGCCCGTGATGTCAGTCCAACCGCCGCCGCGCTCCCGCACGCGCAAGGAGCCCGCTGCGGGCCGCCTGGACGAAATTCCGATTTGCCCGCTCGAAGACACCACGCCTCCCTGGGAGGCGCCCGGCGCCGAAGCCCGCAAAGCCGCGCCCGCCCACGCCGAGCGCGCCTTCCATCCCGCCCACAAGCTTCCGGCGTCCGAATTGCTGAACGAAGTCCCTGGCCGCAATCCCTACGACGAACAGGAGCTGAAAGAACTGGCCGTCCGCATCAAGTCCAAATTTGAAGAGTTCAACGTGCTCGGCTCGGTGGTGCAGATCAACCCCGGCCCGGTGGTCACCACGTTCGAGTTCAAGCCCGAAGCCGGCATTAAGTACACCCGCATCACCACGCTCACCGAGGATCTCTGCCTGGGCTTGCAGGCCGAGTCGATCCTCATCGAGCGCATCCCGGGCAAGCCCACCGTCGGCATCGAAGTGCCGAATTCCAAGCGCGAAGTCATCAGCCTGCGCCAGGTGCTGGAATCGGATGAATTCCAGAACTCGCCGTCGCACATGACCATCACGCTCGGCAAGGACATCAACGGCCGCATCAAAGTGGCGTCGCTCGAATCCATGCCGCACCTGTTGATCGCCGGCTCCACTGGCTCCGGCAAGAGCGTCATGATCAACTCCATGATCATGTCGATCATGTACAAGGCCACGCCGGACGAAGTGCGCCTGATCATGATAGATCCGAAGCGCCTGGAACTGGGGCTCTACGAGGGTATCCCGCACCTGCTAACGCCGGTGATCACCGATCCCAAAAAGGCCACTAACGCGCTGCGCAACGCCGTGCTGGAGATGGAGCGCCGCCTGCGCCTGCTGGCCGAGCAGGGCGTCCGCAACATCGACCAATACAACAAGAAGATCGCCAAACTCAAGGACGAGCCGCGCGAGCTGTTCCCCGACAAGAACGCCGAGCTGCCCGAAGAGCTGCGCCCGCTGCCTTACATTCTGATTCTGATCGACGAACTGGCCGACCTGATGATGCTGGAAGGCCACAACGTGGAGGAGGCCGTGACCCGCCTTGCCCAGATGGCGCGCGCCGTCGGCATGCACCTGGTGCTGGCTACGCAGCGGCCCAGCGTCGACGTGATCACGGGTCTGATCAAAGCCAATTTCCCGGCCCGTATCAGCTTCCGCGTGGCCACCCGCGTCGACTCGCGGACGATTCTGGACGTGATGGGCTCGGAGCATCTGCTGGGCAAAGGCGACATGCTGTTCCTGCCGCCCGGCTCCTCGCGCCTGGTGCGCGTACACGGAGCGTTCGTCACCGAGAATGAGATCAACCGCGTCGTCGATTTCTGGAAAGCGCAGGCCCAGCCCGAGTACGACCAGAGCTACCTGATGGCCCCGCCGGCTGAGGATGAGGAAGCCCCCGCCGAAGCGGTGGACGGCGAGCAGGACCCGATGTACGAGGACGCCGTCCGCATCGTGCTGGAGATGGGCAAGGCGTCGACGTCGATCTTGCAGCGGCGGCTCAAGCTCGGCTACGGCCGCGCCGCGCGCATCCTCGACATGATGCAGAAGGACGGCATCATCGGCCCGCCCGACGGTCCGCGCCCGCGCGAGGTGCTGAAGCGTCCGGATTGGCTGCATGAAATCGAGATGCGGTGAAGAAGGCGGCTGTCAGCCTTCAACCACGCCAAAACGATAATGATCCAGTATGGAGCCCAGTAGAACCGGGTCGACGTGCGTCCAGGTTTGCTTCCGCTCCACTAGTACGCTCCTCGCCGCTCGGTCGTAAAGGGCGACGGCCTTGCGAGCCGGATCGTGACGCGCCGGGTAACACAGCCCGTCCGGCCTGATGCGATGACTCCACAAAGCCCTCGACCAGCGCTGCGCAACGGCATGGTCGCCAGAGCACAAACGCCCGTCCGCGCCCACTCTCGCGAGGCCGCCGCTGCTTGCTAAGTCGATGAGGCGCAGTTTCCGTCTGGACCGGATTTCGGTCAGGCTACTCGCGGCCAGCGCGGACATGGTCACAAAGCGTACACCGGTCTCCTGGCCGAAGGTTTCTATAAAGCAGCAATAGGGGTCAGCGCCGAGATAGAGGACGCCGAACTCGCTGCCGGCCGCGTCGAAGCGGTTCTGAAGAGTTCGCCCAAAATGAAGAGCTGGATAGCGCACGTCGTGAGTCCTGAACAGCGCAGTTGTCCACGTGAGGACCAGTGGTTCGCGTCTGCTCAGGTCGGGCGGCGGCTCCGGATGCGGGCCGGGGTGCCTCACTACGCGGCGCCCTGCTGGGCGTATGCACCCGCTGCGGCGAGAACGCCGTCCAGCCGTCCTGCCAGAAGTTCCGTGGCCGGCGTCTTTCCCTTCAGGCGAGAGTTCTCATTGACGAAAAACCCGAGCTTCATCCACGGATCGTGATCCTGCAGCCGAGCCAGGCACTCTTGCAGGCCCTCGACAACCGCCGCTCCGGAGAACTGGAACGCCGGATACGCATAACCGCGCCGGCCCAGTCCCAATCCGATCAGGCGCCCGGAGCGCCGCCGCTTATCCACCGCCTGACGCGTAAGGCCGAGCACTTTGGCCGCTTCCGCAGCCGACAGGATTCCCCCGGCACGCTCGATGAGTTTCAATCGCGCATCGCTGCCGCGCAGCCGCGCCGGCGCCAGCGGGTCGGACTGACGGAGCTTGTCGAGGATTTCCGGGTCGGCCAGCGCATCGGCCAGCACGCGATAATCGTTGGGAGCGGAGGCCGCCGCTGCAAGAGCAGGCTCGTCCAGTTCGCTCAGGCCGGCCAGGGCGTTCAGCGCTCGGGTAACAAAAACCATTCGCGCACCCTTCTTCGCGGCTTTCGCCAGCCTGACGATCGCCTTCCTCGTTGGCAGCGGAAGGCTGGTGACGGCTGCCGTGTCGTGATCCGAAATGCGCATGGTTTACGTGATTACAGCTTAACACAAGCTGCAACTTCGTAAACTCCGCTCACTCCTCCCGCAGCGCCGCCATCGGCTCCAGCGCCGCCGCCCTTCGCGCCGGCCCATAACTCGCCGCCAGCGCGACCAGACTCAGCAGCGCCACCGCCATTGCCATCGTCACCGGATCGTATGCCTTCAGCCCGAAGAGCAGGGTCGCCGCCGCGCTCCCCGCCCAAAGCGACAACAACACACCCACCACCAGGCCCACCGCCAGCAGCAGCCCGGACTCCCGCAGCACCAGCCGGATCACCCGCGCCCGGTCCGCGCCCAGCGCGATCCGCACGCCGATCTCATTCCGCCGCCGCGCCACCATGTACGCGACCACGCCGTACAGCCCCAGCGTCGATAGCAGCCCGGCCAGCAGCCCGAACGCGCCCGAGAGAGTCGCCATCAGCCTCTCCCGCAGCAGAGAGTTCCGCAACTGGCTGGTGAACACGCGGAACTGTATGCCAATCGCCGGGCTCACTTCCGCCACGGCGGCCTTCGCGCCGGCGGTCACATTCTCCATCGGCCCCGCCGCGCGCAGTACGTAGGTGGCCTCCGACCAGGGTTTCTCTTCCTGTGCCATGGGGAAGAAGCTGATGGGCCGGAAGTCCTCGCGCAGGTCATAGTATTTGGTGTTCCTCGCCAGGCCGACGATCTGGTAGACCGGGTCCTGCTCTCCCGCCGGAGCTTCGACATGAAACATCCGGCCCACGGGATTCGAGCCGTTGAAGAACTTCCGCGCGAATGCTTCATTAACGATCGCCACTTTAGGCGCAGTCAGCGAATCGCGGCCGTCAAAATCGCGGCCGGCCACCAGCGCCGTCCCCATGGTCCGGAAATAGCCCGGCCCCACGCGGTTGAACATCGATTGTTTACCCGATTCGGAAATCCCCGGCCCGTCCGGCAGCACGTTGCTGTCCCAGCCCGCGCCGCTCACCGGAGTGAATCCCACCTGCGCCGCCGACGTGACGCCGCGCAGCGCGGCCATGCGATCCATCAGCTCGCGATACACCACCGGCAGCCGCTCCTTACTGTAAGCCGGCCTCCGCAGGTCCAGGTTGACCACCAGGATGCCTTCCGGCTCAAACCCGGCGTTCACCGCCATCAGGTTGTGCAGCGTTCGGACGAACAGCAGCGCACTCACCAGCAGCACCAGCGAGAGCGCCACTTGCGTCGCCACCAGCGCGCGGCGCAGCCCGAAACGTTCGCGTCCCGATGTGGACCCGCGTCCTCCGGTGCGCATCACCGCCGCCGGCGCCAGGTGCGTGGCGCGCAGCGCCGGCAGCAGTCCGAACAGAATGCACGTGGTCACGCCCACCAGCGCCGTGAAGCCGAGCACGCGCGCATCCAGGCCCAGTCCGACAAACAGCGGGTCGTTCGGAGTGCTGAGAAACGCCACGAGCCCGCGGCTCAGCGCCTGTGCCAACGCCGCTCCCAGGGCCGCGCCGAGCACGGCCAGCAGCAGGCTCTCCGCCAGCAACTGCCGCACCAGCCGCGTCCGCGACGCGCCGATCGCCATCCGCACCGCCACTTCGCGCTCCCGCACGCTGGCCCGCGCCAGCAGCAGGTTAGCCAGGTTCGCACAGGCAATCAGAAGCACCAGGCCGGTGGTTGCCAGCAGCAGCCACAGCGGCGTCTGATACCGGCGGCGCAGACCGGAGACGCCGGTGCCCGCAGTGGTCGCCGTCAGCTTGTTGGCCAGATAGCGCTTCACCTGGTCGGGCCGGTAGCTGGGCGGAAGGGTGGCCTGCATGATGCCCGGCGACGCGGTCTGCAAGTGTGCGTTCACGCGCTCGGCCGTCCAGCCCGGCTGCAGGCGTCCCATCATCGAGATCCACCAGGCATGCTTCACCGGGATGCGGCCTTTGCCGTCCGTGTAGAACATCGGATCGGCGCAGAGCGGAATCGCCACGTCGTAGCGGCTGCCCACCTCAACGCCGAAGAAGCTGGGCGGCGTGACGCCGATCACCGGAAACGGATGCCCGTCCAGGCTCAGCGGGCGGCCGATCGCGCCCGGGTCCCCGCCGAACTCGCGCTGCCAGAATGCATAGCTGATCACCGCGCCGGGGCTACCGCAAGCTTGGCGATCGTCGTCGGTGGTGAACGTGCGCCCCGCGATCGGGCTGACTCCCAGGTGGCGGAAATAATCGCCGCTGACGAACAGCCCTTCGGCGTAGCGGGCTTCCCCTCCGGGCGCCAGGTTGAACCGCGTCGCGCTCCAGGCGATCACCCCCTGCATGCCCTGCTGCTGCCCGCGGATCGTCTCCCAAAGTGCGTACGTCAACCGCGCGCTGCGCGTGGAGAACCATCCGGACCGCTGCGAGTTTTCGGCGAAGTCGATGTTGACCAGGTCCTCCGGCTTTTCCACCGGCAGCGTCCTCAGCCGCACCGCGTCCACCAGTTGGAAGATGGCCGTGTTGGCCCCGATTCCCAGCGCCAGCGACATCACCGCCACCAGCATAAAACCGGGGCTCTGGCGCAATTGCCGTGTGCCGTAGCGGACGTCCTGCAGGAACGATTCAAGCCACGTCATAAGCAACAATACGACGGACAGCGGCTGAGGTTACCCGGAAATCAATGGCTGAGGCGGCTGTAGAGCGCGACGCCGGCCAGCGTCAGTCCGAACACGCCCAGTATCAGAACCGGAACGAATACCAGGCCGGCAAAAGGGTTCAGGGGCTGCGAAGAAGTGGCTCCCTGGATCCGCAGTAGCAGGAAGGCGGAGGCGCCCAGCACGGCAAGCCCTACCGCCAGCAGGATCTTCTGGCGGCCGCGGAGTTTGTCCGGCGGCAGCGAACGTTTCAGCCAGACGCGCATGATCACAAAAGCGGTGACGGGAACGTAGAGAAGCAGGGCGAAGATCAGTCCGGAGGAGATCATGTCTCAGCGCACTCCCGCCACCGACATCATTCTGCCCGCCCGCTCGCGGTCACGGCGGAAAGAGTGGAACTCTTCAGGAGCGCAAGCGGTGCACGGCGCGCCGGCGTCGATATGGCCGTCGAGCACTCCCGCCGAGACAAGCTGCCGGCGGTTGGCTTCTACGAGGTCGACCCTCACGCGGCGGTCCAGCGGCTGGTCCAGATCCGCCCGCTCCGGAAACAGGCCGCGAAATTCCCGCGCCACCTCCGGGCCCACTTCGAAGCAGCACGCGCCGATGCCCGGGCCGATGGCGGCGATCAGCGTTTCCGGCCGTGAGCCAAAAGTCCGCTGCATTTCCGCGACGGTCTTCGCAGCGATGCCCTTCACGGTTCCGCGCCAGCCGGCGTGGACGGCGGCCACGGCGCGATGCTCCGGGTCGGCCAGCAGGATCGGCAGGCAATCGGCGGTCTTCACGCCCAGCGCCGCGCCGGGCGATTGCGTCAGCATCGCGTCCCCTTCCCCCACGCAACCGCGCCGGCTGTCGACCGCAAGTACGGCGTCCGAATGTACCTGCTTCACGAACGCCAGGCCCGGCAGATCGAGCTGCGGACGCGCCCGCGTCCCGAATCCATGCCGCAGCCAGTCGAACTGCTCCAGCCACGTGGACCGGTAAACGCCGTCAGGAGATTTTACGATCACGGATTACGCGGCCGGGTTGTTGATCTGCGCGATGCGGATCTGCTGCTTGAACTCTTCCACCATCGATTCGTCCAGCCGCACTTCGGTCGGACGCTTCACCAGTGTGGACATGGTGTCGATCTTGTCCTGCAGCTTCAGCAGCGCGTAGAACAGATTCTCGGGCCGCGGCGGGCAGCCGGAAACGTAAACATCCACCGGGACGATCTTGTCCACGCCCTGGAGCACGGCGTAGGTGTTGAACGGCCCACCCACGCTGGAGCAAGCGCCCATCGAGATGCACCACTTGGGGTCGGGCATCTGGTCCCAGATCCGCTTCAGCACCGGCGCCATCTTCAGCGTCACAGTGCCGGCGACGATCATGAGATCCGCCTGCCGCGGGCTGGGCCGGAACACTTCCGCGCCGAACCGCGCGATGTCGAAGCGCGAGGTGGAAGCCGCGATCATCTCGATCGCGCAGCAGGCCAAGCCAAAGCTCAACGGCCAAATCGCCGACTTGCGCGCCCAGTTGAAAACGTAGTCCACCGACGTCGTGATGAAATTCTGCTCGAATTGGTTGACGATGCTGAAGGACACGATTTTGCCCACTATGGTAGCACCGACGCGCTACCGCCAGGGGCGGATGGGAAGGCCCAGCCAGACTCCGTTGCCCGTGTATTCCACTTCGCAGCCTTCGCGCGAGGCCGAGCTCGCCGGGAAGAACAGATAGCCCGCCACGGCCCGCGAAGTCGTCGTTTCCGGCAGACTAGAGCCGGCGGCCGCGCCAAGTTCGCTCAGCGCCGCCGGCGGCACGACATTTCCGGAAGGATGCATGCGCAGGACGAAGTCGCTCTGGCGCACCCCGTAAGGGGCGCCGGTCTTCGAATAGAAGCCGACCTCGACGATCACGTAGCGGTGAGCGATTTCAGCCCCGAAGATGCGCGTCGCCTGGGACATGCCGACCATTTCGGCGCCCACGCCCAGGAAATGCGTAAAAGAAGTGACGTAATATTCCGAGCGGTGCGCGCGCGGAGCGATCCCGCGTGATTCGGCTGACAGTCGTTCAGCGGATAGAAGCTGGACAGCGACAGCCGCCAGGATAAGGACACAGCGAGACATTGGGAACCGATCTATTGGTCTGGCCGGATGCTATCACATCCTGGGCCGACTTAAAAACGATTTCCTGAAGTTATGGTTTAAACAGTACTAAGGGTACTCGTTTATTTATGCCGTTCGTATAATCTTCTCCATAGCCGAGCAGAAGATATCGATTTCCTGCAGGGTCGTATACACGTTCGGCGTGACGCGCAGCCCCTGAAAATCCTTGTGCTTGATCGGCGTGACAAGTACCCGCTTTTCCCAGAGCTTCGCCGTCATTTCCCCCGGATCGCGGCCTTCCACCGACACCAGCGCCAGCCCGCAGGACATCTGAGGATCGTTGCTCGTGCGTAGTGTCACCGCCGGGTGGTGGCTGAGCCGCTCGCTCCACAATTTCCGCAGGTAGCGCAGGCGGGCCGCTTTCCGCTCCACGCCGATAGCCTCGTGGAACGTCAGCGCCTCGGCGATGGCGTTATGGTTGGCCGCCGGATGCGTCCCGATCTCCTCGAACTTGCGGATATCGCCGCTCATGCTCTCCGGAGCGGCCATCATCGGCCATAGCTTGGGGATCTTCGACTTCCGCACGTAGAGGAAGCCGGTGCCGTGCGGCGCCAGCAGCCACTTGTGAAGGCTGGTGCCGTAATAGTCGCAATCCAGGTCGGCGTGCTTGAACGGAAACTGCGCGTAGGCATGGGCCCCGTCGACGATGGCTTCGATTCCTCTTGCCCGCGCCATCTGGCAGATTTTCTTCACCGGAAAGATCTGACCCGTGAGGTTGGTGATGTGGCAGAAATGGATCACGCGGGTGCGGGGCGTGATGGCGCTCTCGAACATTGCGGCCAGCGAGTCCATCGAAGGCGGCGGGGTGGGGAAGGAGATCTGGCGCAGCTTAATTCCGTCCCGCCGCTCGCGCTGCTGCCAGGTCGTGATCATGCGCGGATAGTCCTGGTCCGTCGTCAGGACTTCGTCGCCCGGTTTCAAGTCCAGGCCGAGCTGGCAGATCTCCAGCGATTCGGAAGCGTTTCGCGTGATCGCGATCTCCTCCGGGTCGCAGCCGAAACTGCCCGCCAGCCGCGCCCGCACGGATTCGATCTGCGGCTCCAGCACGCGCCACATGCTGTATGCCGGCGCGAGGTTCGAAAATTCCAGCTCGCGCCGCATCGCTTCCTGCACAATGCGGGGCGACGGGCTGACGCCGCCGTTGTTCAGGTTGACGATGTTACGGTCAACGGTGAACGCTTGCTGGATCTCCCGCCAGAAGTCCTCGTCGCGCGCGATCTCGTCGGCGGTTTTGCCGCTGCCGGTTCCCGCCGCGCGGGCCCGCTCAATCCCGTCGGGCCGGAGAAACGCCGTGCCCAATGTCGCCGCCGTCAAAAATCGCCGCCTCTGCATATGCCGCTCCTCAGGACGAGTACCGCTTTTTCCACTCCGCGATTTCGCCGGCCAGGCGGTCGCGAGGCGTCAGATACTGCGGGTTGTTGTACTGGTTCACATTTTCCCGCGGGTCGGCCCGCAGGTCGAACAGCTCATTCGGTCCGGCGCCGTCGTTGCGCAACACCAGCTTGTTGCGGCTGTCGCGTGCCATATCGGTGTTACGGAACTGGCCGAACACCGTGTTCCGCCACGGCTCCTTCTTCGGCAGCGGGCGGTTAAAAACCAGCGGAACATAACTGCGCCCACACAGGTTCCGGCCCGCGGGCGCCGGAGCCCCGGTCAATTCGCACAGCGTCGGCATCACGTCGTAGAAGCTCACCAGCTCCGGACGCACCTGCTGCACCGGAATCTTGCCCGGCCAGTTCCAGATCATCGGGACGCTCATCACCTCGTCGTACATGTTGATGGGGTTTGATGCCAGCCCCTTGCTCCACAGGCCGTGCCGCCCCAGCAGGAATCCGTTATCGCCGCAGAACACGATCAGCGTGTTCTCCCATAATTTGCGTTCCTTCAGCTTGCGGACCAGCACCGGGATCTGGTCGTCCAGCGCCGAGACCGACGCCGCGCACTTGCGCAGGTTGGCCACCGGGTCGCGCATCAGTTCCCGCTCGCGCAGCGCGTTGGCCGCCATCGGCTGCCAGCCCACGCTGTCGAACGAAGTCTTCGAGTACAGGTCGTAATATTTTTGCGGATGCCCGTCGTAAGGCGTGTGCGGATTGAAATAGCTGACCGTCAGAAAGAACGGCTTCTGCCCGCTCTGCGCGCCCAGGAACTCGCACGCCTTGCCCGTCATCAACTCGGGTAAATACCCTTTTTCCTCCACCACCTGGCCGTTCCAGCTCATCTTGGGATTCTGATACGGCGCCGAACCTCCCAGCATCGTGTACCAGAAGCGATTCTGGTGCTGCGGCATGGCATCGTCGCCCATGTGCCACTTGCCGACGTAGCCGCAATCGTACCCCTGCCCGGCCAGCACGTCCGACAGCATGATCTCGTTCTTGAACGAGGGCGGCGCCGCCGCTTGCCCCTGCGGCGGATCGGCCACCGGCTGGTCCGTGAGAAAATCCTGGATGCCGTGCTGTCGCGGGACGCGGCCGGTGAACAGCGTGGCCCGCGAAGCTGAGCAGATCGGCGTGCAGACGAAGTTGTTCTGGAATCGCGTGCCGCCGCGCGCCAGTTCGTCCATGTTCGGCGTCCGGATTTCTTTGTTCCCGTAGCAGCCGAGCATCCAGGCCGCCAGGTCGTCGGCCAGCACCAGCAGGATGTTCGGCCGTTCCGCGGCCTTCGAAGATTGCGCCAGCAGCCGGGGAGCCGCCGAAGCGGACAAGGAGCCAAAGAAAAAGTACCGTCGGGAGAGAGTCCGAGACATAACCGAATCCCTATCATCCCACAGCGCATCTGCGCCGATGGCACTTTGCTATCTAAGCTCCTTTTCCAAAAACCGGTACGCTTCCTCCCGCACCGCGGGCGGGAACTCGTGCCCGGCTTCCGGATATACCGCCGCCAGTCTCTCCGCGGCGCGCTTCCGCGCGTACACCGGACGGGCCGCCTCAACACAGTCGCGCACGCCCGAGACCTCGAAGTTTGAATCCCCAACCGGGGCGTTGATGAACAGCGCCCGCGGCGCCAGCGACTTCAATACGTCCGGGAAGTCGAACGGCACCTTCGTTGGATCCTTTCCGTATTCGCTTGCGATCCGAGGCATGTAGCCCTTGTGGCTCCACCCCGTCAGATCGCCTTTCATGTACTTGCGGAAGGAGTTGAACCCGCAACTGGTTGCCATCGCACGAATCCGCTCATCGAACGCGCCCACGAACAGCGTGTTGTGCCCGCCCAGCGAATGCCCGATCGCACCGATTCGTTTGCGATTCACCCCGGCCATAGACCCAAGCAAGTCCACCCCGCGCATGTGGTTGACGATTCCTTTCATCGTCGCACTTACATACCCGTGCGCGTACGGATCGAAACGGTAATCACCGAAGTTCGGATAATCCGGCGCCAGCGTCACGAATCCGCGCTCCGCCAGCTCCTTCGCGTAGTGCAGGTTCGGATTGCCGCCCAGCCCGGCCGGCTCACCTTTGCCGATCTTCGTGGTCTGATGCAGGCATAGCACGGCCGCCCCGCTTCCGGACGGCTGGTGTGGAATCAGCAGATACGCCGGAACGCGGTCGCCCGGCTCGGAGGCGTACAGAATCTTCTTCCGCGTGTGCTTTTCCAGCCGCGTCTCTTCGACCACCTCAAAATCCACGCGACCCTTCGCCCTCGCCGGCAGGCGGCCCATCACCTGTTGCATGCCGGCCAGTGCGCGCTCGCGATCTGTATCCCGCCCTTGCGCGGCGGCCGCCGCCAGCATCCACATCCATCCGCGTCGTGTCATGATTTACAAGTAAGTTTAGCGCCTGCCCCTTGCGTAATTCCTTCCCGCCGCGCAATTCTTACCCTCCGGACCTCCCGGCTCTCGGCCAATCTTGCTTGTACTTGCGCGATGGCGATTCGAATGCAATGATGGCTCTTCCGCTCCCATCGTCCATTAACAAGGAGTCAGCCATATGTGGAATAAACGCAATGAGCCCGAGCCCCGGCGCGCCGAACCGTCCTATGCCCCCCAACCCGTTTCCCAACCCATAGCAGCGCCGCCCCCGCGCCAGCCGGAGCCCCCCCGCCACACCGCAACCATCGGCCCCGCCGTCACCATCAAGGGCGAGATTCACAGCCGCGAAGACATTGTCATCGATGGCGAGATCGACGGCAGCATCGTCTCCGACAGCCGCGTAACCATCGGGCCCAACGGCAAGGTGAAGGCGCACATTCAGGCCCGTGAGGCCGAGATCGTCGGCGCCGTCCGGGGCAACATCCAGGCTACCGATAAGATCACGATCCGCAAGTCCGCCAATCTGGTCGGCGACATCCAAACCGCCGGCGTCGTGATCGAAGATGGGGCCTACTTCAAGGGATCAATCGACATCGCCCGAAAGGCGGAGCCGCCGAAGCCGGAAGCGGTCAAGCCCGCTCCACAACCCGAGGCCGCTCGCGCCGCGGCGGCGTCAGTTGGCGGTTAGCGAACGCCTCTTGCATGACGGGGCCGGTTGAACCATAGTGGGAATAGCCATGGCTCGGTCCCTTCTCCGATTTTCTTTCCTCGCTTTCCTTTTGGCCCCAGTTGTATTTGCCCAGGGGCAGGTCCTCTCTTTCGATCAGGACGCGCCGCTCGGCCAGATCGCGGCCGGCGTACCCTATTCCTTCAACTTCGGCGAAGGGATCCCCGGCCTCCAGGCAGCCATCCAGCAAGCCCAGGGAATACCCGAACTATCCCTCGTCTACAAGTTCGCGCTCAACGGCGGCGCCTTGCCCGCCGGCCTGAGCATTGCTCCCGACGGCCTTCTCTCCGGCACGCCTACCGCTCCCGGAAATTACCCCTTTACCATCACCTGGAGCCTCACTATCGCGATTCAGAACGTGACGTACATTGATTTCCGCGTCAATTATCGCTGCACGCTGGCGGTGACTCCCGCCTCCGGGGTGAGTTTCGTCGCGGAGCCCTCCGCGCTCACGTTCAGCTTCACGCAGGGAGTCACGGCGACGGCGGTTCAATCCGTTTCGCTCTCGAATCGCAGCGCTCAGGCGCGTACTTTCACCGCTTCGGTAAGCGGCCGCGGCCTCTCCATCTCTCCGCCGAATGGAAGCATCGCTCCCTATGGAGTGGCCGGAGTCACCGTCTCGCTCAATCCCTCCGGCTTCACGCCTGGTGTCTACGCCGGTGAAATCGCGATCACCGCTGGAGACCAGAGCAAGAAGATTCCCGTCCTCGCCATTGCCGCCGGAAACCAGCAGAATATCGTGATTTCTCAGAGCGGCCTCACGTTCCTTGCCGTTCAAGGCGGAGGAACGCCCACTCCGCAGGCCTTCAATATCCTCAGCAACGGCACCGGCAGTTACAACTGGACTCTCGGCACGGCCACGCTCTCCGGGTCGAACTGGCTCAGCGTCTCGCCGCCTTCCGGCCGCAGCGACGGACAGAACAGCCCTCTGGTCAATGTAACCATCAACCCTGCCTCGCTCAATGCCAACGAATACTACGGACGCATTCAGGTTTCTTCTCCGGGGCTGCCTAACTCGCCGCAAACGGTCAATGTCGTCCTCAACGTGCTGCCCGCCGACCGCGCGCCCGCGCCCGAGATTCTTCCCACCGGCCTGATTTTCGTCGGCGCCGCCGGCGGCGCCAATCCCGCCGTTCAGAATATCCGCCTGAACAATCTCGCTCCAGCGCCGGCGCAGTTCGTCGCCTCGGCCTTCGTCGATAGCCAGACAAAATGGCTCAGCGCCACTCCTGCCACGGGCTCGGCCACCAGCGGCCAGGCGTTCAACGTCGCCGTGCAGGCCGCGCTCACCGGTCTGGCCACCGGCGTCTACCCGGGGGAGGTCGCCATCCAGTTCGCTACCGGCTCGCTGCGCCGGGTCTCGGTGCTGCTCATCGTGCTTCCCCGTCCCCCGTCGCTCGCCTCCGGCAACGCGGCTGCCGGCTGTACGCCCACCAAGCTCCTCCCGGTTTTCACCCAGCTCGGTTCCGGATTCAAAGTCGCCGCCGGCTGGCCGACGCCGATCGAACTCCGCATCGTCGACGACTGCGGCGATCCGGCTACGGCCGGCTCCGCCGTGGCGACCTTCTCCAACGGGGATCCGGCCCTCCCGCTGAACTCCCTCCGCGATGGCCGCTGGACCGGGACCTGGACCCCGCGCAGCGCCGTGTCCAGCGTCACCATCTCGGTCCGGGCGCAAACGCTGGCGCCGCGCCTGGAAGGAACCAGCCAGATCGGCGGCGGCGCGGACCCCAACCCCACGACGCCGATCATCGGCGATGCCGGCGTGGTCAGCGCGGCTTCCGAGACGCCCAACAGTCCCGTGCCTCCCGGCGGGTTTATCGCCATCACCGGCTCGCAACTGGGACCGGCGGAAATCAGCATCAGCCCGGCGATTCCATTCCCCACGGAGCTGTCGGACACTCAGGTCATCCTCGCCGGAAGGCCGATTCCGCTTTACTACACCCTGGCCGGCAAGCTGGCCGGCATCATCCCGTACGATGTCGCGCCGAACTCCACGCAGCAGGTCGTCGTCCGCCGCGGTACCAAGTTCTCGGCGCCGGATAATGTCAACATCTCCCTCGCCCAGCCTGCCATGTTCGTTCGCAACGGTATAGCCGCCACGGTCAATGTCACCCAGGGTGCGATTGTGGAACCGAGCTTGCCCGTTGCCGCCGGCGACGTCCTGTCGATCTTTTGCGCCGGCCTCGGCCCTGTGAGTCCGGCGGTGGAGGCCGGCGCCGCCGCCCCGTCGGCCGAGCCGCTCGCCCGCACCGTGAACGACGTGACTGTGACCATCGGCGGTCAAGCCGCCACTGTTTTATACGCCGGCCTCGCTCCGGGTCTGGCCGGACTCTACCAGATCAACGTGACTGTTCCCGACGGCGTTGCGTCGGGGAACGCCGCTACCGTGATCTCCGTGGCCGGCCAGTCCAGTCCCCCGGTCAACCTGCCCGTGCGGTAGCATCTGAACCCACGCGACCGGCTGGGACATATCCGGCCGCACGCTCCCAGCCGCTCCATTCGACCTCGGCCGGAAACCTCTCCGGCAGCATGCGTGTCAGCCCTCGCGAACAACTCGGACAGCACCTGCGCACTGGCAGGGCAGGTGCTTGTGAGAAAATCGAGGGATGCGTTGTATGCGTTCCCTGACTGGCGGCCTGGTTTTATTTTTCGCAAGTCACATCGTGGGGGCTGATTTTGTCCCCTCCCCTGCGCCAGACTTGAGCTTGACCCCCGAACCGGCATTGCAGCGCTCACTGCGGAGCGTCATCGACACTTTGAATCTCGATCGCGCCGTCGCGGAGAAACACCTGGCGGTTTCCCTCGTCGATGTCACCCGCATCGATCAGCCGCGGTACGCCGGCATCAATGACAAGGAAATGATGTACGCCGCCAGCCTGCCGAAAATCTGCGCCCTGGTGGCCGGCTTCGAACGCATTCGCGAAGGCACCCTCGGCTACACCGCCACCGTGAAAGAAATGTTCACGCGCATGATCCGCTATTCCAGTAACGAAGACGCCAGCCGCGCGATCCAGACCGTCGGGATCGATTACATCAGCAAGGTCCTCACCAGCGCCAAGTACCGGCTCTACGATCCGGCCCAGAACGGAGGTCTCTGGCTGGGCAAGGCGTACGATGGCCCCAGAGACTATTGGAAGCGGGATCCGCTGCACAACCTGTCTCATGGCGCTACCACCCTGCAGGTCGCTCGCTTCTTCATGATGCTTGAAGAAGGCCGCCTGGTCAGCCCCGAGTACAGCGCGGAGATGAAAGAAATCCTCGGCAACCCCGGCATTCACCACAAGTTCGTCAAGGGCCTCGACGGAACCGGCAGCGAGATTTACCGGAAGTCCGGCACCTGGTCGAAATACCATGCCGATGGCGCGCTGGTCAAGCACGGCGACAAGACCTACATCGCCGTCGCTCTAATGGAAGACCAACGCGGCCCGGAGATCTTTCCGCGGCTGATTCAGAAGTTGGATGCGTTGATCGTCAACGACTCGGCGGCGTCATCGCACCGGGCGTCCCTGGATTAGTTTCTCGATCTGTCCGGCAATGGTCTGATGCTCCACCGCCGAGTTGATGCCCAGCACGTTCGACATCATCGCAATCAGGTAGCGCTTCTCGCCGGACTCCACTACCGCTACGGAGTGCATTAGGTTGGTCACGTTCCCCGCGTACTCCTTGCACGGCGGGCCTCCTTTCCTGCACTCGAACAGCGAGCCCGATTTGAAGAACACCGCGGCATTCGCCAGCGAGGGCGCCGACGCGTAGCGGTAGCGCGGCCGCACGAAGTACATCAGCCTCTTGATTTCCAGGCTCGACCACTCGTCCACCAGCTTTCCCTGCTCCATCTTCACCAGCCACCGCAGCAGTTCATTCGGACAGGCGTAGCTGGCCGCGCCGGGGACCGCGTTCGACCCGTTGCGCGTGAGGAACGTGCCCAGGCGCATGCGCGACGTATCGATGCCCGATGCCGTCAGCGGCTCGTCGAGTGACGAGAGCGCCAGTTTCGACAGCTCGGCCTTCGGCGTGTCCTTGAAGAACGCGTCCTGTTCCGCCTTCGGGCGCGGATAGTTCTTCCCGAATTTGCGCATCAGCATCACCTGCTTCCACACCATCGATCCCGCCGAGTTCGAGCTCTGCGAAAGCATGTGGTCCGCCCATTCGTACAAGCTGAAGCGGTCGCCCAGCCGAAGAACGCGGTTCACCACCCCCGGGTCGCCGTCCTGGTAAAACGGCACGGTCTTTCCGTCCGTGAAGATGAAGGAATCCGCGTCCACCATGGTCTCGCGCAGGAACTTCTGGCGGTCGGCGACAGCCGGCCAGTTGGCCGCTACCGCTCCGAACATGCCGGTCACCACGCAAAGCTTGCCCACGCTGCCGGGTATCTTTTTGTCTTCTCCCCGCAGGGCGGCGTACAGGGGCTTCGCCGCGTCCGAAATGTCCAGCATCGCCACCGCGTACGAAGATTCCCGGCCGCCGAAAATCCGCTCCAATCCCGATTGCAGATACGGATCCTTGGGGGTGTCAGGGCCCAGGTTAAAGGGTGAGCCCTTTAACCGGAGCATTACCTGGTCGCTCCCCAATAGCGCTCCCGGCGGGAGCTTGAACGCTCCCTTGATCTTGCCCTCGTGGACCAGGCGATAGCCGCTCAACCTTCGGATGCCGGTCTTGGCCGCGCCGTCCAGCGGATAAGTCGAACTCGCGGGAACCAGGAGCAGCGCGCCGGCCAACGCCGGAAGAACAGTTCGCATTTGCATTGTCTCAGGGCTTCTCGTCCAGGCGTACGGGCTTCGATAAGTCAGCGCCGGCATCGAGGCCGCTCAATGCCGCCAGTGTGCGCTCCTCCTGGTACCGGGCAAGGGGCCGGATCTGAAACAGCCGGAGTTGCCCGTTTTCGAATCCGAATTCGATATCCCAGGGCAGCAGGTCGCCGCGCGCCGTGTGCGCTGGTGGATACTTCCGTTTCACGTCCGCCACCATTTCGCGGAGCTGCCGGATCTCGTCCGCGCTCAGCAGTTGGTCGCCGCCTTTCACCGGTACGTTTTCAAAGCCACTCGTGCGCCGTAGCGTCTTGCGATATGTGCCCCGCGCCTGCTCCAATAGGCGAACGGAGCCGTCGGGCTTCAGCAGCACGGATTCGGCCACGCCGCCGTCCACTACCGCGCTGACGCCTTCGCTTACGTTGACCGTAATGTCCTCCTCGCCCGTGTCCAGGTTCACCGTGGCGATGACTCCGGATTTGTCGCTCGGCACCGAGCGCAGCAGCAGCACGGAGGGGTACACCTTCTCGCTCGATTGCAGGATGCGGCTGCGCCAGTCCCACGCCCGCTCTTCGAAGGGGGATGCCCACACGTCCTTGATGGCCTGGGCGATGTTCTTGTATCCGACCTGGTTGGGCACCGTCAGGTTCAGGCCCGCGCCCGTGAATTCGGGCAAATCTTCCGCGTTGGTGTCGCTGCGGACGAAGACGCCGTACGACCCGTCGGCGCCGAACGTGGCGGTCATGCGCGTCTTGAGTTCATTCTCGAAGGCCGGCAGCAGCGGCATGCCCTGAATCAGCTTGCGCAGCCGCGCCAGTTCCGGATAGATGTACCGGTTCACGTCAGCCGTCGGCGCGCCGGAATCCCGCATCTGTTCGGCGCGGCGGTATAGCTCGGCGATCTGTTGGTCGAGCGGGGCCCCTTCGCCCACTACCCGATGAATGTGCGCGTAGTAGACGCCAAACGGGATCACCAGGCCGGGGTCGACGTTGGCCGGGAAGAATCGCGACAACTGGCCCAGGTTGGCTGCCTTGGGACCAGCCTTCGCGCCCGAGTCTTTCGCCGTCAAGTCCGTCAGCGGGATGAGTTTCGCCTCGGAAAGTTGGACCTTTCCGACGTCGATGGCGATGCGAGCGCGATTCGTGACAGCCTGATCGGTCCACTGCTTGATCTCCGCGGGCGCCAGGCCGGATTTTTCCCGCAGCACGACTACGCCGCCGCGCGTCACCGCGTAAAACAATTCGTGGTCCTTGCGTTCGCGCAGCATGGGCAACAGGCTGGATGGCAGGGTGGCATTCGGAATCCCCAGGTTCGCGGCCAATAATTGGGAGTGCGAAAGCACGTTGCCGCTGTCCAGTGTGAGGATGCCGGCCATCGGTTCCAGGTCCGACAGGGTCTGTGGGATCACGTAGATCCTCGTGGGGTCGATGGTCTGCCCGTCATCCGCGTTGTCGATGATTCCCAGCCGGCCGATCGCCACGCCGGGATTCAAAGCCACTACGCCGCGATTGGAGTGCTCCCCGAAAATGGAATGCTGGATGCCCGCGGCCCGGCTTGCGTCCGCCACCAGGGTCTCCAGTCGCCCGCTCAAGGACAACGCGATCGAGCCGCGCAGCAGGTGATCCACAAAGCCCCCGGCGCGCGGTTCCACGGACTGGTAATGCCGTGAAACAGGCCCGAAGTCGCGACCCGCGGTCGCGCGGCACCATCCGCCCGAGCGTTCCAGGTATCGGATCGAGCGCAAATAGCGGCCGGCCGGGGTGGTGCTGTCGCCGAGCAAATCGCTTACTTCCGCGTGCAGCGCATCCAACTGGCGCGGCGAGAGCAACCCGGCGCCGGTGGCATAGCCGAAGTAGTCGAGCAGCCGCGATAGCTGGTCGCGGCGGCTCAACGAACCCTGCGTGGCCGGAGCCGAACGCAAGGCCTGCTCGAGCACCACTGCGTTGAGGTCGAGCAGGTCGAGCTTGGTTTTGGCGGGGGCCGCGGAGAGAACCTGCCGCCGGATTTCGAGAACCAGCGCCGAACCAGCGGCGGCCTCCCCGGCGGTTCCGATCGCGCCGGCATAGGCCGTCAGGGCCGTGGCGGCGGGGGTTCCGGCCAGCTTCTTTTGAAAGCCCGCGAGATGCGCCGCCGGCGTAGCGGAATACTGCTGTCGTAGGAGTTCCAGCAGTTCCTTCAACTGCTCATCGCCCGACTTCTTCTCCGTGATGTACGCCTCTACCGACTGCAGGTCTTCGGGTCCGGGCTGGCTGTGAATCTTGGCGCGCAGCGTCTGGAATCTCGCGTCCCGGTCCGCAATGGAGGCCGCCAGGTTGCGCGACTTCAGCACCGCGCTGTTCGGAATTCCGTGCGGGATCGCCGCCACGAGTTGGTTGACCAGAAAGTAGTTGCGGCCGGCCCATTCGCCATCGCCCAGCATTTCGGTCAGCAGCTTCCGGCCGGCCTTCTCTTCGTCTTCCGCCTGTCGCGCCCCGCGATACGAGCGCGCGCGGCGGTAGATCCAGCCCTGATCGATCTCGGTCAGGTATTTGTCCAGCACCAGTTCACGGGCCATCCAGTGGTCGCGCTTGCTGTCCAGGAAATGCTGGTAGTCAAGGCTTGCAATGATAGTGCCGACATCCATGTTCAGGGCGGCCAGCTCTTTGGCGCCAGGGCTCAATTCCGCGTACTGGATGCCGCCGCCGTGCGACTTACACGGCGTCCCGGCGGGCGGCAGCACGGCCCCGTCCTTGCAGTACCAGCGGATCTGGAAGTAAGGACCCTTCGGGTTGGCCTTAAAATCCGCCAGCAGCTTGCGGGTTTGCTCCGCCTGCTTGGTCGTCAGCGGTGGAATCAAGCTATCCCCGAACAAGTTCCCGGCCGCCGCCAGCAGCAGAATCCACGTGCCTCGAACGAACAGCATATATCGTGTCAATTCTACCAGTCTGGATCTGCCGGTTACTGCACGATTGCCTTCACCGGAGGCGCGGACAGCGCGCCGGTGCGGAGTACCAGGTCGGCGAAGTGGACCAGTCTGGGCCAGCGCCTATACCTCTGGGAGCTACCTAATAACTGGCGCTATGGAGAGGAGCACTCACAGAGCCTTTCGCGAAAAAGGACAAACAAGTACAAGTTTTCGGCAGAGGTTCCCATCGCGTAGCCGAAGTAATCCGCCGCCGGAGAGTACTCGCTCTGGGCGGGGAGGGTTCGCGCCAAGCCTTTCACCATTCCGGTGTCGTCCGTCATCAGAATGTCGAGGAGCCGGCGCGGAGACCGACCATCGATTGTGAGCGTTCCGGTGACGCGGAATGCTGGTGGGGTACCGCCTAGCCTCACGGGGCTAATCTTGGCTCGGCAACTCGTATGCTTCTCGACTGGCGCGATGGTGTCTATGCGTCGATCCATCCAACGCGCCCGCGGTTCGGCAAATACGGATAGATGCTGCTCTCGCATATAGTCAATCATCTGGCCGCGGAGTTGTTCGTCCAAAAGTATTTGGGACATGTATTCCTGATCTGATACACCCACGAGAAAACCGGATGCGATGGCATCATAGCCCTGGGAAATGGAGGCCCACTCCCGGGACAGTCTCCATTGCCAGTTCCACGTACCGAAGGTGAGCATGAGGATAATTGCCGAAACGGCCACGGCCGCCGTACGCCCGATGCGACCGGCGTTCCAACAGTTTAGTGAAACGGGGAACAACGCAGCCCAAAAGACGAATGTGGGAGCGAGGTAACGGCTCACTGGCAGTCCGCTGTGGCCAGCCAGCGCCTCCGGCGTGATACGGCCGACGGCAAGGCTCACAGCCGATCCGAGCAGGAAAAAGACAACCATCATCAGTGTAATTGCGGTTGGCTGCGCGGAACGAGTATGCGCGAAATATATAACCATTCCCACGGCAATCACAATCCCAATCGCGCCCGCAACGACACCGAGCGAAGGCGCATAGATGCTGATTGGTCCCCCAAGGACGAATGCCATAACGCAGACTGCCTGGATGGGATGGCGAACCACTCCCGTGGCCCCATGCCCATGTCGTTTGGTCGCGTGTAGCCAATTGAGTAAGCTACAACGATGACCACGGCGAAGGCGGTCAGGATGGCAAGGTACTTGGTCGGTGTGCGGATCAGCCATGCCTCAAGAATCAAGATAGGCCAGACGAGGAGGCCTATGGCCACGAAGGTAGTTGAAATGATGCCGAGCAGAAGCGCAATCCAGAAACGTGCTTTACTCTTCAACCGCGGGTCGATCTCTGCGCCTAGAATGGCGATTGCAGCCACGGCAGACGCATACCCGACGGTGTACATGATTCCAATGCCTACAACAAATATCTCCATCTGAAGGGAAGAGAGCAGTAGATGCAGGACCGTGATCGCCGATAGCCAAAACAGTCGACTGCGATTAGGGAAGAGCCCCCGGATCAGCAACACCAACACCAGCAGCATCGATATCTGAGCAGCCACATTGGTGATGATGAACGGCAACATGGAGAATTGAAGATACCTGACCGAGAGAAGATTCAACAGCCTCGGAAGCAAGGGGCGATGACCCAAATAGGGTGACCAAAGGTAACTCCAACCGGGCTGTCCGGCGCGCATTCTCTGGATCTCTTGGAGCATGACCCACTGGTCGGGATACGGCACATTGGTAACGGCGCGGAACAGGTAGGTCGAGGTGCGCGCGGCGAGAACCAGCGTCAGTGCCGTCGCGGTAAGTAGCAGGAAGACTGTGCCAATCGATCTGTATCGGTAGTGTGAGACCTCATGCATAGGGTTGGGTGACCTATGATTATACGGCTATGGCTACATCGGCTGGCGATGATGCAGCTGCTAATCCGGTGCTTCTACTGCCGACGAGACGGACGAATTTCTCTCCGGTGCGGAGCTCAACGTCGCGAGGGTATCCGGAAGTATTGCCGCAGATGGCTGAGAGCTTCTGAAAGTTCCCAAGTCGCTGCACAAATGTCTGGCCACCACCAACATTATCGAAAGTCCACAGGGCGGAGCCGAGGCCGCACCCACAACGTGACTCGTAGGCGGGACGCGGGCATGGTGCAACGGTCGGTAGCTTCCGCGTGGGTGCTCACCGAAAGCATTTTCGTCGTATCGACGGCCACGCCGATCTTTGGGCCTTGGCAGCGATCCTGGGCCGAGAATAAAGTCGACCACCCATCCTTCAAAGTAGAAAGTAGCTTAAGATGAAACTGCCATCGGTACTCACGCTCAACTACGGCCGGGGACACCTTCCTTCTGGTCCCTTGATTCGGTACCCTCTCCGGCCGTAGCCGGGCTACCTTGCCCTCACTCAATTTCTTGAGAGGGAAAAGGAATTTGTTTACCGGAATTCAGCGTCTGATGGGTCTTAGAGGAATGCGAGCGACGCACTGTTCCATCGTGATCCTCACGGTAGTTATCTCCGCCACGGCGCAGATAGCCGATCTTGCGAGTACCGAGGACGGCTCCGCGGTTTATTTCTCTACAACCCTCAGGATGCGCGGCACAGACCAAGAGTATGTCCCCAAGATTTTTGTATGGGACTCCCGGCGGACTGAGCCTTTGCAGCTCTTTGCCGAGCGCAGATACGAGATTACCGGGACGGGGCTGTCGAACCCGTACGCGCTCACAGCACCGTCGGTGAGCGCGGATGGCTCGCGGGTGGCCTATTCGGGAGAGATCTTGTGTCAGGCCTTACGGTGTGGGACGCCCTGGCTGATTTATGGGGAGCACTTCTTCTCCAACGTGGCTACCTCTTCGAGAGTTGGAGTCGCCGCTCGAGCCGGTTTTGTTAGACTCAGCCGCAATGGCCGTTTTGCAGCTTTCGCTTCCCCGATTCCGGGGTCGACTGGCGAGACTTCAATTGATCGCGTCGATCTCAGCAACGGATCCGAGGTCCGCATCCGGCAACCAGGCCCAAGTCGGGCAACCGTGGCCAACACTCTCCGTGTCGCTTCGGACGGCACCGTCGTCTTTAGATCGTATTACGGGCTCACCTTCTCGAACGGCGTCGGCCTACAGAGCTACGGTATTGACGGCCCGTTCGATACGGATGATCGGGCTGAAACGGTTGTCCTGATACCGAGTGCCTTCACTTCGAATGCGGGGTCTCTGATTGTGTTTCGTCGCTCGACGGGCTCAGCTCAGGCGCTGGTCTCGGCATCAGAGGGTTTCGAGTCGCCTTCCTTGACGTCAGATGGATCCCTCGTGTTGTTCCTTTCGCGCGCGAACTTCTCCGCCCGCAACAATGCGGGACACCTCCAGGCATTCCTGATTGGGACGGATGGGTCCAATCTCCGCCAAGTCACCCGGCCCGAAGATGATGTCGCCGCGGCCGTTCTTTCGGGTGACGGCCGTGTTGCATACGCAGCGACAAGCGCGAATCAGCTGCTGCGGATTTCCGTTTCCACCGGCCGGGTCGAAGAAATCATACCTGCTACGCCCGCGCTCGCTCGCCATGCTCTATACGATCTCGCACCCGGCTCGCTACTGACGCTTCCAGGAAGAGCCCTGACGAAGCTCAGGGAATTCGCCGGTACGACCCCACTACCGTCTCAACTGGCGAATGTTCGCGTGCTCATCGAAGGGAGACAAGCTCCGATCGTATCCGTGGCTCCCGAGCAGATCGTGGTTCAGGTACCATGGGAAACTTCGGTTCACCCGCATGGGCAGGTTTGGGATCCGGTCTTCGACGGGCTGGCGCTTGTCGTGCAGGCGGAGTCGGAGTCACCGCTCGAAGGACTTTCCGCCACCGTGGGCGTTCTGGAACGCTCACCATCTTTATTGCTCATTGCTAACCAGGATTTCCAGTCGCTTGTGACCCGAACATCCGGGGCGCGGCGCGGCGAGGTGATTCACCTCTACATGACTGGACTCGGATCGGTCAGCCCTTCGATTCCAACCGGATTCGCTGCCCCATCGGATGGGCTCACTGTTCTCGATTCGCCCCAGTTCTGTGGCTTAGTTTCCTCGGTTGCAGGAATCGGCTTGGAGGTTCTATTCGGCGGCTTGGCCCCCGGCTACGTTGGGCTGTATCAAGTGGACATCCGGATCCCGGAGGATTTCCCTCCGGCCGAAACAGCTAACCTCTTCTGCTCCCAGGGCTCGGGCGCTCATACAACGCGGTTTGATGCCTTTTTCCCGATCAACTGAGGCCGGAGTGGAACGGCTGGAGCAACTGGTACGATTTCTGAAGCGGGATCACGAGAGCGCCGTCATCTTCTGAAGATCTCTCCGATGTCAAGTTTCCCCACACGTGTCTACCACCTGACGTAGCATACAGCGATTCCAGTCGTCGGTACCAGCACGCACAGATTGCGATGCAGTAGGGGCGCTCCGTTCCCAGGTGGTTTTCGCTCTCGGCCGTGGGTTCGATGAAGTTCCACACCGGCGAGCGGCCCGTCGCATCGCAGCTTTCCATCTCATCGCACTACTGCTCCCGTTTCTCACGGGGATCTTCTCACCAAACGAGCACTGAGACTCGGCGCTTTAGGAAGAAGTCTGTCCAACCGCGGCGAACGGCAAGGCCAGAAAGGTTCAAACGGACGTATGCGAACCGACGGACTGGAACGGGTTGTCGGTGGCCCTGGTTCAGCACGAAGCGGTCACAGGCTGGGACGACCCGCAATGAAGGCGCCAAGGTGGTCTTTGCTTCCAACCGGTCCGGGAATGTTGAAATTGGGTCTGCCTGAGCGACGGCTCAAACTGCTCACAGTTGACCAACTACGGCGGCCCTCAAGTGGGAACACCGCAGTGGTCTCCTGACGGCAATTGGATCGTATTCGATCTTTTTCAGAGCGGCTCCAGCATTCAGATCGTCGGCTCCAGCGGCGGCTGAGCAATGGCCTGTCGCCGCGATGGTCCAAGGATGGACATTGGATCTATGCCTGGTACCATCCCGAACCCGGCACCTGCCGGAATTCCGGTCGAGGGCGGCAAAATCGTAGAAAAGTGCTGGATGCGGCCGCCACCGTGGAGCTATCCGCCGATGGAACGTGGCTCTGCTATTTGTTCAATGGCCCGGTCTCGACGCTGCGGCGAAAGCCAGTCGCGGGCGGCGAGTCCGAGGCTCTAAGAATCATGGAGAAGCTCCGGCCGAAAAGTCGGTTACTCTGAGAATGGATGAGACGGCGGCTGTCCCGCGCCAGCGCCATTACTGGCGATAAATCCTTCTCACCAGGAGAACGTTGGGTTCCGAACAGCGATCATGAGTCGTATTGGCTCTAGTCCAGCTCAGGGGCGGCCTGCTCCGGCGAAGTCACGCCAGGCGGCAGCTCCATGATCTTAATGTTGCGAAAGTGAATCTCCGCGCCCTCCGACTCCAGGCATAGGTAGCCCTTCTTCTGCGACGCCGCGCGAATGCCGTTGACCACCTTGCCGTTCACCGAGAGCTTGATCACGCCGTCGACCGCGACGACGTCGTACACGTTCCATTCGCCGCGCCCCTTGCACCGGTTCTCGACGGACATGCTGCGCTCACCGCGCGGATTGTCCGGGACAATTTTGACTCCGTTCACACCGAACAGCTCGCCGTGGACGTAGGCGATGGGCGGGACCTTGCCGTCGCGGGTGTTCAATTTCGGCCAGTCCAGCTCCAGCATCTGTACTTCGATGCCGTCCGGCAGCCGGCTCTCCGGATTCGGCCGCGCCGAGCTCCACGCGAACACTCCCGAGTTCCCGCCGGGTTCCATGTGCATCCACTCGATGTGCAGGATGAAATTTTCGTACTGCTTCACCGTGCGCATCACCCCGATCGGATGTCCGGAGCAGATCAGCACGCCGTCCTTCACCCGCCAGGTGTCGGCGGCAGTGTTGACGTTGACCCAGCCGGTGAGATCCCGGCCGTTGAACAGATCCCGGAACTCGGGAACCGGAACCCCCGTCATCCGGCTGCCCGCGCCGGCCAGCACCAGCCATCCCGCGATCGCCACCGCCGCGAATCGTTTCATATTGTTCGAACTCTCCAGCTCTCCAGTTGATCGAATCCCGGAGGCCGCCGTCAAGCGATGCGATAGACTCTCAGGGTGCGGGTGCGCGCGGCGCTCTGGATCTGTCTGTCCGGCCCGGTGGTTTTCGCCGGCGAGCCCGATGCGGCGCTGAAATCGCTCTACGACGCGCACGACTGGCCGGCCCTACGCCGCGCTCTCCAAAAGGTCAAGGGATCCGCGCTTTACCGGGGGGCCGTGGCGAGCGCTTTCAACGACTCGCGCGCGGCCGAGCTTCTACTGCGGGCCGCAATCCGGAGCTTGCCCGATAGCGGCGAGGCCTACGACCAGTTGGCCCGGATCTACCTGCGCACTGGGCAATACCGCAAGCTCACCACCTTGCTCGAACAAAAGTGGGCGTCGCTCCCGAACACTCCCGACATGGAGCACGAACGTCAGGTGATGGCGCCCTTCCGGGGCCTGCCGGACCAGACCAGCGGCACGCCGCGCCGCTCGCTGCTCCCTCACGGCGGGGACATCTTCCTGCCGGTGACGATCAGTGGCGGCCAAGCCGCGTACTTTTTCGATACCGGAGCCGCCGTGTCCTGCATGAGCGAGTCGGAAGCCAGGCGGCTCGGTCTCGCGATGCGGGAAAGCGAAGGGACCATGGGAACGGTAACCAGCGGACGGGCGGCGTTCCGCACCGCGGTGGCCCGTGATGTAGCCCTGGGAACCTTTCATCTCCACGACGTTTCCTTCGCCGTCTTCCGCGACGACCAGGAGCCGTGGTCGGTTCTGCCGCCGGGCCGGCGCGGTATTCTGGGCCGGCCCCTGCTGTTGGCCGTCCGCACGCTGCGATGGGCCAAGGAAGGCACCGTGGATATCGGGGCGAAACCCGAGCGCGCAAAGCCCGCGAGATCGAATCTCTACTTCGATGGTGATACGCCTCTTGTCACGGCCGTTTTCGGGCAGGAAAGCGTTCTGTTCACGCTCGATACCGGCGCGGAGAACACGGACCTTCACTCCGGGTTTGCGCAGCGCTTTCCGGGCCTGCTCCGCGAATTGGGCAAAAAGGATACGACTGAAGTGAGAGGCGTTGGCGGCGCGGAGAGTTACTAGTCGGTCACGCTGCCCGAGGTCGCCTTCCGCCTGGGCGGCGTGGACACCCTACTGCGTCCGGCCCACGTGCTGTTGAGACAAGGCGGACAAAAATGTTGTGTGGGCAACCTTGGACTGGATCTGTTGAAACAGGCGCGGTCGTTCCGGATCGACTTCCACGCGATGACAGTGACGCTGGAGCCGAATCCGTAACCACGGTGATACCTGACCTATGCACACAGTGACGCCTGCACCGCGCCTGATGCGATGTGATTGGACCCGCTGGTTCCGGCTTTCCCCTGAATCTTAATCGGCTAATCGTCGTCGGTTCCCTGACCCCC
>JACXTT010000570.1_pt1 | contig 63114 bp, 63 predicted proteins | sample 9270951 | NCBI WGS metagenome assembly JACXTT01 (sample SAMN15532306, study PRJNA645909) | rock metagenome | isolation source: weathered quartz diorite | place: Puerto Rico | collected 2017-06-21 | reverse complement strand
CGACATCCCGAACGAAAAGTCGGCCTAGACCACCGGGGCAAAACCAACGGAACGGGCGTAACCGAAGGCAACTCGTGCCGTACTAGCCAAATCCGGACATACCCCTACATTGCCGAATCGTCAGGCAGGGATGCGATTCAGGCGATCGTGAAGGTCGACAGAGCCTGAGCGCAGGCCGCGTTGATATCGACTGCGTGGGCCTGGGACTCGCACTCAAACTGCCACGTCACGCCGCCGGCGTTGAAGTAGTAGAGCGTCGAGTTCAACGCCAGTCCGTTGACCGTGCTCGTCACGACGAACTTCACCATCTCGACACCAGCACGCTGGTCCGAACCCTCACTCACGATGTGGACGTTGGGTCGCGCACCCAGAGCCTTGCGGTTGTCGGTGCGCAGGCGACCGATCGAGGTGGGCACGTTGGCGAGCCGCTTCAGGTCGAGGATGTCGTACGGGCCGACACCGGCGATCCAGACGAACCCGACGGGACCGGTCGTCTCGGCGAAGTTGCCGGGGTACTTGAAGGTGAACGGCAGTCCCGCCTGCTGGAAGGTCTTGGCCGCGAGCGGCCCGTTCGACGTTGACTTCTTGTTGTCGCGGAACTCGAACCAGTAGACCGCACCGATGATCACCACGATGGCAACGCCGATGGCAACGGCCATGGGTGCTAGGGGCCTGGCGTTTCGTCGCTCGCTCACGCGGCGGAGACTACCGCAGCACGCACACGCATTCGGGCATTGTCGAAAACGTCGCGGTCGCCGCGAAAAGATGAACGGCCAGCGGGGCGTACCCGCTGGCCGTTCGGCTTGGAAGAGCCCGATGCGTCAGTTGGACTCGACGTACGTCGTGGAGACCGGGATGTTCGCACCAGGCACGCACAGCGCCCAGATCTTCGTCTTCTCCGGAGCCTTGTCCGCGGTGGTGCCCGCGAAGCCACCGAACTTGACGATCCAGCCGTCGAGGCGACCCGACTTGGGGACGCCCGCAGCGAAGTCCATCCGACCCGGGAACGAGCTGGAGATCGGGGTGTCACCAGCGCTGGCGCTGGCGTTGAGACCGAGCACCTGGACTCCACCCGAGATGGCGACGTCGGTCTGCGCGTTGCAGGCGACGGTTGCGATAGCGCCGGCGTTGGTGTCGCCCACGTCGTAGTACGCCACCGAGTAGTACGCCCCGGTCAGACCGGACGCACCCTGGTTGCCCTTCGGGCCCATCGGGCCGGTGCTGCCCTTCTGGCCCTTCAAGGCGTCCTTGGCGGCCTGGCTGATGTCGACCGTCCTGATCGTGCCGTCGTGGATGTCGACCGACCGGATCGAGTTGTCCCTGATCTCAGCCGACCCGATGAGACCGGATGCGCTGGCGCCGAGAGTCCCGGCGACAGTCAAGATTGCCGTCGAGGCCACGATCGCCGCGAGTCCGGCCTTGCCCGAGAGAATTCGCATGCTTCCTACTTCCGTTGTGGGCTCGGTGTGCAGGTGGCGCTGCGCCCTGGGAACGCCACGCGTTCATTGCTGAACCGCCCGTACCCGAATGTTTCGGAAGCATGCGTGACCAATCAGCTGAGCCGCCGCACCCTCGGCACGAACCTCGGCACCTGCCGCGCGTAGTCGACGTAGTCGCGTCCGAGCTGGCCACGCAGGTCCCGTTCCTCGAGGCGAACGGCAGCAACGATGTACGCCGTCGAAACCCCCGCGAAGAGAAGGTGACCGACCGTCATGGTCGGCGTGAACCAGAAGGCGACGAGGAAGCCGGTCATGATCGGATGGCGCACCAGCGCGTAGAACCCGGGCCTTCCGAACCGAGGTTCCCTGTACTGGTTACCCCGGATCGCCTGCGTCAGTCCGAACAGGTCGAAGTGCCCGATCATGAACGTGCTCAGGACGACGACCAGCCAGCCAGATCCGAAGCCGACCCACAGCAGAGCTCGCCACGGCTCGGACCCGACGTTCCACACCGAGTGATCCAGCGGACGCCAGAGCCAGGCGATCAACGCCACCGCGGCGCTGGAAAGCAGGACGTAGGTCGCCCGCTCGGCGGCGGCCGGGACGACGACCCGCGCACGCCGTTTGTACCCGGGTCGCGCCATCACGCTGTGCTGGATCGCGAAGACACCGAGCAGGGCGAGGTCGATGACTACCGCACTCGACACCGGGCCGGTTCGCCCCTCGCTGATGCCTTTCGGAACCCCAACGTCGGCAAGCCAGCCCACGATGTAGATCAGCGTCCCGAGGAAGAACAGGTAGCTGAGCACCGCATAGGCGCGGATCAACGCGCTGCCCGAATCCTGCGACCGGTCAACGGACCCCCGAGCACCGCGCTGATCCAGCAGATGTCGAAAGCGCCTGCCGACAGCGGCAGCACGCTCCACGCAATCGAAGCGATCCTCACCGGCAAGGGGAGGTCGCTGAAACCGAGGGCCAGGAATCCAGCGCCTGCTACGAGGCGAAAGATCCGGCCCTTCGTGCTGTTGATGAACCGGCCGAAGGCCGACGTGTTGAACCTGTCGCTGGTGGTGTCACTCATGCCTACCTTTCTATGAGGACCCGGTGCGGGGTCGCATCGGCAGAAGTACCGATCTTCTGCCGCTCCGCGCGCGACAGCCCTGAGCCGGCGTACGGATCCAACGCGCCTAGACTGTCCGCCGACGTGCTCGAGGTCCTGCCGACGAGTCGACACGTCCCGCCCCAGTAGGACCTGCGTAAAACCCGCGACGGCACTCAGAATGGTCCTTCCGAATCCAACCGCAGAAGGATAGGCGGCTGAATCCGGAAGGAGTCTCCTCGTCTACTGGCCGCTAGTGGCCGGAAATGGCCGCCTCCCACGACCACTGGCTAGCCATTCAACTCCTTCAGAACAGCTGTAGTGCCCGCGTAGCTCGTCTGCCAGTGGGCCGCGGAGTCAGGCTCGTCGCCGCTCAGAAATTGCACGTAGTCCGAGACCGCAGACCACTGGTTGTGGATGCCACGGTTGAACCAGACCTCGGGGTCGCACATCTGACGCGTCGCGAGTCGCTCGGCCAGACCAGACCACAGCCGCACCCGCTGCGCGAGCCCGTCCCCGTGACCGATCTCGAAGCGGATGAACGCTGCGTCGAGGCGCTTGTCAGGGTCCCCGTTCACATCCAGCAGCAACTCGTCGATGGCGGCGAGCCGCGCCCGCAGTTCGTCGCCCAGCGGGTCCCCCGGCCGGTGACTGAGCACGTCCGGAACGAGGTACTCGTCAGCCGTGAGCCACATCCTCGTGCCAGGCTCGAGCCCGAGATCACGGCACGTCTCGACGAGGGTGAGCGTCGGCTCCCACATCGCCCGTCCGCTGGAGACCCCCTCCTCCCCGATCACAAGGCGGAAGTCCTCCTCCTTCGCGCCGCCACGGCACACCAGGTCGTAGGAGCGCGCGAAGCGCTCCCGGTAGTCGCGCTGTCTCTCGCTGAGAGCCCGCCGCGCCCGCTCCAACCGCTGACGGCGCTTGTCCAAGTCAGACATCCTGACCCCCGACCCTGCGCAGCTCCCTCGCCAGCGCGATCTCCTCCGCGCGGAGGAGAACATCCTCGTGTCCTGCACGCTGAGGTGCCTGCTGGTCGAGGACCAGCTTCGCGGCCGCCAGCTTGTGGCCGTTCGAGCCATCGCACAGGATGTCCTCCACCTCGTCCAGCGCCCTGTGCGCCAGGCTGGCCAACCTGCCGACCACCTGTTCCTGGATCTCGGCCCGGGCTGATGCGACCTCGACGATCAGGCCCTCGTCCTCGCGGAGTCGACGCCGCAGCGTCCGCTCGCTTACACCAGCGATCCTGGCCACCTCGGCGCGGGTGAGCCCAGCCACCACGCCGGCCACGATCGCGTCCTTACTTCCCTTGCGGGCCATCACTTTCTCCTTAGGTTGCGAAGGGAGCGGTCTCCCTCCACCTCTTCGGAGCCCCGGGCCTGCGTCAGACAGCAGCCGGGTGGCCGAGCGTGGGTCGAGGGACCCTCTCCACTCCTTCCTGGCCCTCAACTCAAAGTCGACAGCAACTGCCAGCCGCAACGTGAGCCGGGTGTCGATCACTCAGGCGGCGTACCGCTGCAACCGGTGATGCGGCGTATGTCGCGCCACCGCGCGGGCCGGCTGGGCAGAAGTTCCAGGAGTTCCTCCCACGTGTCGGCGATACGTGTCCAAGGAAAGTCGGCGTAGCGGCCCTCGAAACCCGTCAAATGAACCCAGGCCCAGCGCTGCTCGACCGGGAGCCAGTACACGACGTCCTTGATGTTGTGCCTGACCGCGACAGCGACCACGTCGACTCCGAACAGGCGGTGATCAGGGACAAGTTCTCGGCCCAAGCGACGCTCGGCCTTCTGAGCTATCAGTTCACCGCGCACGTTTTCCCAATCCGGGGGCAAACCGTCAAGAGCGACGTCCATGTCTCAATCCTTACCTCGGCTCATCGGTCTGGCCGTCGGCTGATGTTTGTTGAGCTCGAGGCCGGTGGCTCAGATAGCTTTCGTTGAAGCCGGGAACTCCCCCGCCAGTCGGAGCGCGGCACCGGTCGATGAACGCAAAGGGAGTCCGACCTCGAGATGGCTCACCAACTTCGCCAACCCGAGGTTCGGCGTTCGTCCTTCTCGGCCCGGTCGTATCGCTCATGTGTCAGCGCGGCACGAAGACGCTGGCGCTGCTCCCGATGCCAGGACTTGCGCTCAGCGCGCTTCTCCTTGGTGAAAGGCTTCGGGGGCTCCATGCGGTCAGTTCGGGACACACATCGAGTGTCAGGTTGGACTGTCGCATGTACAACCAATTTGTCGACACTGCCTCTTACCGGAGACTTATCGGGCGTGTCCCCAGGCTAGGCCTCGAACAACTCAGCGATCTTCACCTGGAGACCGTTGGCAAGCTTGCCGATCGTGCTGAGCGAGACGTTCCGATGCCCCTGCTCGACGCTGACGATGTACGTCCGGTCGAGGTGCGTTCGGTCTGCAAGGTCCTCTTGGCTCCAACCCCGAGCCTTTCTCAGCTCCCGGATGCGCTGCCCGAGGGCGCGCTGGAGCGCGGTCTCCTCGAAGGTGTGGCGCGGGTTGGGCACGGCTCGAGCCTGTCTAGATTGCCAAGCCATTCCTGTAGACGATGCGTCACTTCTACGAGACCCTGTTGCTCACAAGCCACTGTCGTGGGGACGGAACCCTTGTTGCTGAAGAACTACTCCGATCGCCTCTTGGGCCGTCGATCTTCGTGGGACGGAGTCGTCGTCCACAACCTCGCTGACGGCAGGTACTACCGCGTTGCCCACTCCCATCGCGACCCTGTTACCGGAGCCTGGGAGATCCGCTGGAACCCATCCGACCAGGTTGAGCGACCTTCCAGTGAGCCGATCTACCGCTTCACTGGCAAGACGTGGGATCTGCCTGCTTACGCCACGAGCGTGTTCCCGTGGTTTGCGCTGTGGTTGCACATCGGTGCGGCGGTGATCTTCGAGACAGTGTGGCTGGTCGCGAAGGTCTCACCTGACACGGCTGGGGTGATCTTCTGGCCGTTCTTCTTGGCAACGATCTCCTTCTTTGTCTCCTGGTTCACCAAGGTCGAGCCCGTCCGCAGCATGAAGATCCAGTACACCCTGGCCGCGATCATGGCCGCACGATCAGAACAGAGGCGGCACGAGGACGCTCTGAGCCGGCAGCAGGCGGCCCAAGCAAGGCAGACGGCAACGCAGCAGATCCTTTCGAATCAGCAGGCCATCGCCGACCGGATCGGTCTCATCCTTCCCGACCAGCACGTCACTGGGTGGCACGGGTGACCAACACTCCTCCAGGAGTTCCCGACAGCCCACCTGGACCGACCGCCTCCGCACCACGACGGCGGAGCCTGATGATCGCTGGCTTGGTTGTAGCAGTCCTGGTGGGTGCCGTCATTCTCCGTGCAATCCAAACGGGCTCGTCATCTCACGCGGCAGCGACGCCGCCACCCTCGCCTGCACAGACTCGCTCGCCGCATGAGGTCTGCGTGGCGCAACTGCTTGCTGTTGCCTCGGACATCGCAGACAACGGCGATGCAGGTTCCCAGGCTGAAATCACCGTCAACGGAGGTACTGATCCCTTCTTCCAGACCGGGGCTTCGCTGGCGGTGACGTACATCAGCAGTTCCTACTCAGTTGGGAAGACACATGCAGCCCAACAGGCAAGGGCAGTGGCAGAGAATGATTGCTCTGGACAACTCGGCGACGCGATCAGACCCAACTACCCGACCGACGGCACATTTCCCCAAGTGTCGACATCCGGATCAGGTGGATCCCAGACCAACCCCTGCCCGATGAACTGGGCCCCGAGCACTGATGACGCCGGGAACCCCGATTGCGTCCAGGGCGACCAAACGATGCCGCAGGGTCAGTACTAGTCGTCTAAACGCGCAATCTGGCACTCCAATCCGTCCACGAGTGCCCCAGAAGAATGCCTCTTCGCACGCCGCACCCGCGTCAACCAAGGCGATCAACGGCAGTCACTAAAGCTTTCCCAGCAAGGACAGGATCCGAGCAGCCGCGCACGCTGCACCGAAGCCGTTGTCGATGTTGCTCACCACCACTCCCTGCGCACAGCTCGCGAGCATCGCGTTGAGTGCGGTCTCGCCCCCGCGCGCAGCGCCGTACCCGGTCGAGGTCGGGACCCCGATCAAGGGCTGCCGCACCAGGCCGCCCAGCACAGACGCCAAGGCGGCATCCATCCCTGCGACCGCGATGACCACGTCTGCCTTCTGGATCTCCTCGAGCCGCTCGAAAAGTCGATGGATGCCAGCGACACCAACATCTGAGTAGAAGTCGGTGTGTATGCCAAGGAACTCCAGCGTTCGCGCAGCCTCGCTCGCCACGCCCATGTCAGAGGTACCCGCACTGACCAGTGCCACCGAGCCGCGACGCTCCGACGAGGTCCCGTTCAAGAAGCCCGTCCGAGAACCGGCGTCGTAGTCGAGCTTGGCGGCGAGATCATGGGGCAGCGCGGAGTGGCGTTCTGGGTCCAGCCGAGTGAACAGCACAGGCCTTTTCGCCTGCGCGAGCTCGCCAAGGATCCGCTCGACTTGATTCGCGGTCTTGGAGTCGCATAACACGGCCTCCGCCATGCCGATGCGGTCCTCGCGATCCCAGTCATAGCGCAGGATCACGCGGACCTACTACGGCCTAGTTCGACGAACGAACGGCCGGGCCGGTACGGGGCTTCGTCCAAGCAGATGCCAGCGAGACCTGGCTCCTCAGCCCGCATGATCGCGAGGACGTCTTCAAGGATCTCGGGAGTGATGAGCGCGCGGTCCGGATCCGGCACTTCCAGGAGTACCTCGTCCGCCCGCAGACGGCAACGGATGACGGCGACGTCTGCCAGCCTTCGAACCGTGGCCTCGCCTGCAGCTACCGCCGCCAGTCGCGACGGAGTGACTGCCGTTCCGGTGTAGAGCCGGCTGGACAAGCACGGCGACGCAGGCAACTCCGCCCAATCGATATCGAGATCCTCAGCCAACGCTCGAATCTCGGCCTTGCCGATCCCGGCATCGACGAACGGATGCCGCACATTGTGCTCGGTCGCGGCTCGAAGCCCTGGCCGGAACTCTCCTAGGTCGTCGACGTTCGCCCCACTCAGAATTACCGCATCAAGGTCGAACTCAGCCGTCAATTTGTCGAGAGCCTCGTAGAGGTGCGTCTTGCAGAAATAGCAGCGGTCTACCGGATTGCGAAGGTACTGGTCGTCCTCGAACTCACCGGATCGAATCAGGCGCAGGTCCCAACCGCGTTCCAGCGCGGCGCTCTCGACCCGCATGGTGTCACCAACGGGAACGGCCGGACTCTGTGTGTGTGCGACCACAGTCGCAGTCGGGCGCAGGTCAACAGCGATTGCCGCGAGAACCAGGGAGTCAACGCCGCCGCTGCAGGCGACGACGCGCCGCGGAACTGCCGTGAGTACCGGGATCAGGCGCTGGCGCGCTTCCGACGCAACGCTCACGATGGGTGCACCACCATGCGCAGGTCCCACAGCGGCGCGTTGAGGATCGCGCGTCCCATGTCGACGACGTCGGCTCCGGCCTGTCGGATGAGCGCCAGCTCCCCAGGGACGGCATGGCCGCCGTACGCCAAGGTCACGCCGTCACGAAGTCCGGCGTTGGTCAGCGCGTACTGGGCCGCGCAGAGCTCGACGATGCCTCCGTCGTCAACCATTACCGCACCGGCACCTACTCGAACCGCACGCACCGCCTCGTCGGCGGAGACGACCTGGACGGCCACGGTCCCATGGTTCAGAGCCACCGAATTGGCCACTGCGTCCTCGATACCGCCGAGCATCCGGACATGGTTCTTCGGAACGTAGACGAACTCATCCTCGAGCAACCTGTGGCCAACCCCAGCCACGTCCAGAGCGGCGCGCAGTAAAGGCTTGAGCACCACCGGCCACTTCTTCCAAGGCCCGCAGACGATCCTCAGATCCTTTGGGGCCGCCGCTCGTATGGTCGAAGCATGCTTGGCGACGCCTCCAGCCAGACCCAGCACTCCCATCGCGTGGTCCTCGGCTACCGCCAGCTCCCAAGCAGTGCCACGGATCTCCATCAGCGTCTCGCCCGTGCGCATCTCGCGCCCTTCGGTAACGCAAAGATTCCACGTGCCAGCAGAGTCCTCCCCTTCCGGAGGACGAACCAAGGCCGAAGCCGCCACTACCCCGGGCTCAGTGGCGATCACGCGCGCCAGGTGGGATCTGGAATCCTCGGCGAGCAACTCCTTGGTCACTCGCCGTGCGGGTTCGCGCGCCAGTACGGCAGTCACAATGACGTCATCTCCTTGATCCGTGCCTCGAACGCGGCTTGCGATGGCGAGGGCCGAACGGCCCGGAGCGCGAGCAACTTGCGACGATCGCCCTTGATCTTCGCCTTGCCCGTTGAGATCGCCCGGACGCCGAGGGGGATGTTCTTGCGGATCATCACCTCGTAGGCGAGATCGCTCGTCGTCAGCAGCGTCGCACTTGCCGCCTCGTCCTGGCCTGGCTCGAACCAACAGCCGCGGTAGACCGCCACAGTCGGCTCACCCGAGCCTGTGTCGATGACGCAATTCACCAACAGGTCCTGCAGCTTCTCCGGGAGATCGATCGGGCGTTGCTCCAACTCCTCCTTGACGGCTCCGAACCACTCGTTGCTCAGAAAGGTGTAGGGCATCAGGGTCGGCCTTTCGATTCAGTGGTGCTTGTGTGCCTGGCGCCACTGCTCACGCAGCCGCTGGGCCAAGGCTTCGGCGATCACGTCATCGCCTCGGCTGCTGGCCAGGAGGGGCAGGAGAACGTCGAGGGACGCGTCGACTTCGTCTGTGGGACCAGGTAGGGAGACGATCAATGTCCCGTTGACCCGAGCGACCGCGATGCGAACGCCAGGCTTTACGTGCCGTTGATGTGCGCCCTCGAAGGTGCAGATGTACGGGGTGTGCGCGGATCGGTCTACCTCGAGCACGGCCTCGACGGTCAGGTCCTTCGCCTCCGCTCCTACACCGCCGGTCGTGATGATCAGTCCGAATCCCTCCTCCACCGTGCGGTTCAAGGCCGCCACAATGCTCCACAGCTGGTCCTGGACTGGGCCACGGAAGTCCACCGAAAACCCGGCGGAGCCGAGCCGCTCCTCGAGAAGGTCCCGGTTGGTGTCGCGGACGGTCCCGTCGAGAATCTCGGCGCCGGTCGAAATCACACACGCCCGCGTTGCGATCACTCCAGCGATTCGGTCGGCCGCTGATGAGGCGCGGGCCAGCACCTCCGAGTCGATCTCGCTGTCGGCGGCGATCCACCCCAAGACTCCATTGGCTGTCACCCTGGCGTCGGAGCCGAGGTGGACCCCCGTCATGCCCTCGAGACGGGCGAGGACGGGCGCCTCCATTCCTAGTAACTGGTGCGGATACACAGAACGCCGGAGCACGTCGAGGGTCAGAATGCGTCCGGAGTAGTCCGTGACCATCACCTCGCGCTCCTCGAATCCAAGTTCCGCAGCGACGTTCGCCGCCAGGCGGCGCAGGTCAACATCGACGAGGTCGATATCCTCAACCCGTAGCTCGTTCTTCGACAGCAGGTCCAGCTCAGTAGTCACGCTTCCGCCCCTCAGGCCAAGGCCAGGGTGCGACCGGCCGGGTCGATTCCGCGTTGAGCGAGCCACCGCGGAAGGTCTGCCGCTGCCTGAGCAGCAGCAGCTGGCGCAACCTCGTAGAGGTGATCTGCCATCGAGCGACTGACGTTGAGATCGCCGTACGTGCCATCGAAGCAGATCAGACGATCGCTCTCGCCGCGTTCGATTGCCGTTTCGATCGCGGCGAAGAGATCCGGCGCTTCCTCGGCAAGATCCATGAATTCGGCGTTCGCGAAATCGCGACGCAGGGTCTCCGCCAGCTCGGACCCAGCAACGACGACCGGATACATCGAAGGTAGCCCCAGCACGCTCAGGCCAGTCAGCGTGTGGTTCATGACAATCGATGCGATCGTCAGCGAGACGTTCGCGCCGACCAACTTTTCGGTGTTGGCGGTTTCGTCGGGCAGGTCGAGGTCCCACCAGTCACGACCGTTGAAGAACATCTGGCCGAAGATCGCCCCGCCGGCTTGGTTGTAGTAGGGCCATTTCGACCCATCAATGATTGGAACAGCATCTTCGATCTCCCGGAAGAGCGCGAGCATCGAGCCGTAGTTGCGGAGCATGTTGGCGGTGACACGGTCGCCTACGGCGTGGAGGTCGTTGTCGGCATCGACGCCCCGGATGCCAGCGGGCGAGCTCAGAAGGACAGTCGTGAAAGCCAGCTTGCTCTGCACGAAGTCCGAGTCGGCCACGGCACGACCGATCAGGTTGCCCGTCCGCGGCCCCATCATCATGTGGAAGCTGGAACGAGTTTCCATGCGGGCATACGACATCCCGAAGGGTTTGGTGATCCGATCGATCGCACGGTGGGCATACACCTCCCGAGGGTCGTCGTAGTGGGTGTGCACGATCCAGTCGGCGTTGTAGATCTGCCTCAGGCCGTAGAGAGTGCCGAGAACCGTCTCGATCTCGATAGCGGCGTCACTCGGAGTCACGCCGCGAACCTTTCCCTCGAAACGAGTGTGCAAATCGAAGAACTCAATGAGCTCCCCCGGCTCCTTTCTTCCGAGCCACGCCACCACGATCAGGCGAACGTTCCGACACCCGGTGCGTTCGACAATCACGTCCCGGATCTGCCCGAGCATCTCGGCGTAAGGCCGACCGCCGTCCATACCGAAGCCATGCTCGGAGCAGAGCACGTTCACCGTCTGGCGCGGCTGAATCATGGACATGTCGACCCTCGCCAGCGCCTCCTGGGCCGCCCGTCGGAAATCCGCCAGATCGCCGTCCTGGCTGCGGTAGATCGGTCGGTCTAGGTCTGGGAAGAGATCGAGGACCGGAACCGAGACCATCCCGGGATAGTCCTTGCCGCGGGGCTTGTCGACGGTCGCGGGTCCGTAGACCGACGGGACCAGCTCGGGCGGTTCGACCGGCGGGTTGTAACTGCGCATGGAGTTCCCTCGATTTCGGTCAGAGGTCGGCGACTGCCGCCCTGGCGGTCCGCAACTCTTCAGTGACACCAAAGATCGGGTAGAGCTGGGCAATGTGGTCGGGAACGTCAGCCAGGCCCAACTGGAGCGGGACACGGCGCACATGCGAGTCAGAATTGGCCTCGCCGGTGTAGGCGACCAGCAGCCTCCGTATGGGGACCCCGCAATAGAGAAGGCAGCCGGACTGGACGCCGGTCGCTAATGCGAGCGACTCGTAGCTCTCGTGGCCGGCCAAGATCGCTCCGGCGATCTCTTTGGTCTGGGAGTTGCTGCAGACGCACGCGATCGCCTCGGGGTCCATCCCTGCCTTGGCACAGAGGGCCCGCACCGCGGGGTCGTCCTCGTCGATGTCCATGCCGACCTCAATCGATTCGTCTCGCTCCACCAGGAGCAGTGCGTCGTCGTCGCAGGAATCGATGCAGCGGTTGCACGCGATGCAGCGGTCGTTGTCTACGACTGCTATCGCCTCAGTCTTCGGGCCGACCATGGTGACGGCGGCCGTCGGGCATGCCCGCTCGCACCGATAGCAACCGGTGCAGTTCTCCTCGACCACCTTGATCTGATGGCGAATCGTCTTCACGAACTGAATGTAAATGCCCGTAACATTGTCGTCAAGAGCGCAGCCTGCCGCCACCACTGCGAAGAAGCGAACGCCGACACGACCACTACGGTGAGGCCCATGAGCGAGCGCAAGACCTATCACCACGGCGATCTCCCCGCCGCCCTGCAGCGTGGGGTTCTGGAAATCGTCGCGGAGTCCGGTCTGGACGCGGTCACCATGGCCGAGGTTGCTCGACGCGCAGGAGTTACTGCCGCGTCCCCCTACCGGCACTTCGACAGCCTCCAGTCACTTCTACTGGCAACCGCCATCTCAAGCTACGAACTGTTCAACGAAGGCCTTGGCGACGCGCTCGATCGCGTCCCTGGCGACGATCCGCTGCAGCAGATCGAGGTGCTCATCCGGAGCGCATTCGACTTCTTCGCGACCTACCCCGCTCATGCGCAACTGATCCTGGACGGCCGACTGGTGCAGTGGTCGGTGGAATACGCGGCCATGATCCGCAGCGAGTATGAGCGAATCGCGCGCCTGTCAGCACGCGCCGCCGCGGTGGGACCTGACCAAGCCAGAACTCTCGCCCTCAACTGTTCCGCTCTCTTCCTGGGTCACGTAAGCCTTCACATCAGCGGGTTCTCGCCCGTCTCGTCCCTTGCTGAAGCACCCGACCTCGCCATCATTGGCATCCGCCAACTGGTGACGGAAGCCAGACAGAATCAGCACAACTAACTAAAGGATTCGCTAAGGTCTTCTCAGTCAGTCGAGGAGACGGGGATCTTGAGCGCGAGTCACATCGGCCCCACGGGTCTGCACAACCACGTCATCGAAACCGAGGACGGGCACAAGGTCGGCGTGACCATCGGCGGCTACGGCGTCCCTCTGGTGTTCTTCCACGGCATCGCGATGAACCGGCTGGCCTACGAATCCGCCTTGGAACTGATCGCCGAATCCGGATTCTTCGTGGTCGCCGTCGATGCTCCCGGGCACGGCGAGAGCGACAACTTGGCTCGCGGCAACGCCCAGTGGAGCTCCCGAGTTGAGTTCATGCAGCGTGTCCTCGACGAGCTCGGTGTCAATCGAGCTGTGCTCTCGGGTCACAGTATGGGCGGGCGAAAGGCGGTGGCCGTCGCAGCGACGAACAAGGACCGAGCAGCGGCCGCCATCCTGGTGAGTTCGGCGACCGGTGCAGCATTCGATGACTACAAGCGCCTACCAGCTGCGAGTGCCGCAGCGCTGCTCGTTGGCTTGGCGCTCGCCGTGTACGACACGGTTTCGGAGCAGGTCGAACTCCGCGGCCCGAGTCCGACTTGGAGCCTGCGGATCGCGCGCACAATGGCAGTGAGCACAGCCCGGCATGGCAGTTGGTTGTTCGAAGCTGCGCGGTCGATCATTCGCGATCCTCAGGGCGAGGCGCACCTGGAGATCCTGCGGGAGGCAGAAATCCCCGTCTTCGTACTGCACGGACGGCGCGACCAGGTCATCCGGTACAAGTCCGCCGTCGCAGCCTCGGAAGCATCGAACGGCCTGCTCATCGAACTGCCCCGCGCCAAGCACTCGTGGCTCATCTGTAGCCCGCAAACCTTCGCGGCGGTCATGCAGGACCTGAGCGAAAACGAGCTCGGCGCAGCCCTCGGCCTGACCGGCGACCACGAGGTCGGATCGTTTGGCGAACCTGCAGGCTGGCTCGATCCGGAAGGTCTTGCCTACGCCCTGGCCGACCCGCCGGTGCGCGCCCGCAGGCGGCTGTCGAGCACACGCGCACCACTAGCCTTCGTTCGCCAGCTCCGGCCCCACAGATCCGTACCGGCCGCTGGTGCGTAACTGAGCTAGCGGGGATTCGCGGCAACCATCACGGCTATCTCGCGCGCGCACCCGTCCGCGATCTCCTGAGGATCGTCAACGGCGTCACGGTTCGCAGTGATCGCCACGTGCAGTCTGCCGGCGTAACTCACCAACGCGACGACCAGGCCCAAGCCGAGCGACTGCATCATCATGATGTAGAAGTCTTCGACCTTCGCCCCTGCGAAGTAGAGATCCTCCTGCGTGAACGCCACATTCGTGACGCAGAGGTTCGCCGGGGCCCGAAGTTCCGGCACCACGGACGACGTGGCAAGGTTCGCCAGGCTCGAAACCAATCCCGGGGTCAGTACAGTGAAGATGTCCTCAACGGGATTCCGCTTCACTTTCCGCAAGGTTGTCTTGGAGCGGTCCATTCGGTGCGAGATCGCGCCAAGTCGTTCGAGAGGGTCGGCGATCTCGGTGTGGAGCGCGGTGAGCAGCAGCGAGAACTGATTCCTGGGTTCACCTTCCGGACCCTCTGTCCGCATATTGACTGGATTGAAGGCCGTCAGGGACTGCTCCGGGAGTTGGCCGCGTTTGACGAGGTAGGCACGCAGCGCTCCTCCGCACATCGCGAGGGCAACGTCGTTGAGGGTCCCACCGTGCAAGTTCCGGACCTCAGCGATGTCCTCCAGGGGAATACCGACCCAGCCCATGCTGCGCCTGAGCTGGCCCGGCGTCACCGTGCTCAGCGGGACTATGGGCCCGCCAAAGAGGCCGACTGACGGCATGGACTCCCGGTCGGCCGACTCCGAGTGGCCCACCAGACCCTGCACCACACCGGGCGCGAGGGCTCGAGCCATACCAGCGACGGCCGTCGCAGCTCGGAACGGCCGAGCGATCGTCGCCGGCAGGGCCCGAAGCGCGAGCTCCGGCGGACTCGGCACCCGCTCCGGCACCCATTCATCGACCGAACCGAGCGGGCGCTCGTCGGCTGCATTCGTGAAAAGGGCTCGGATCATTGCCAGGCCTCCCATCCCATCCACACAGGCGTGGTGCATCTTGATGTAGACCCCGATCCGCCCGTTTGCGAGCCCCTCGATGTACCAGATGTCCCACAACGGCCTGGAGAAGTCGAGCGGAGGATCGCCGAGCTGGGAGACCAACTCCTGCAACTCGTGAGCGCCGCTTGGAGCAGGCACAGCAACACGGTGCAGGTGACGCTCCAGCCGGAAATCCGGGTCCTCGACCCAATACGGGTCCGAGAGCCCGAACGGCACCTGGACCAGACGACGCCGCATCGGCGGCAGATCGGGGAGAGCGCGTCGGATGTGCTCGACGAATTGGATGAAAGAGAGGCCGGAAGGCGCCGACGAAGGATCGATGATCAGCACTCCGCCGCCGTGCAGCGGCCAACGCGCCGTCTCCATGGTGGCGAACAAGGTGTCGAGTGTGGAAAGTGGTTTCATCACCGGTTCCTCGGCGGACGGGGTAGCATTGAAGGAGTTTAATCGTTAAACTGATTATACGACGTCTGCTCGCCCTCAACTCCCATCGGGGCAGGAGACGGAACGGCCGCCCGGCGCGACTCCCTCCCAAAGCGCCGCGGCGGCCGACATAGCTACATGGGTTGGTCTGATCTCCAAGGCGGTGTGTTCACGTGGCTTGTTGTCTGTTCCTTCTCCGACTGCTCGCCCCGCTGACCTCTCGCCTGGGCCTCGGCGATCCGACTGCACGACCACCACGCTTCCCGTTGGTACCTGCTGCCGGTCTCGGTCTGGTCGAGGTCGCGGCCGCGTGGTTGATCGTCAGCCATCACGAGTCAGTGTCGAGCGGCATGGGCGCAATGCCGATGGTCGGGATGCAGCAAAACTCGATGCACGTTCAAGGCGCGATGTCGTCGACAACGGGTCCTGGACTCGGCCCCGTCCTCGGAAGCGCCGTAGCCGGACTGGCTCTCGTCGTAGTCGGTGTGACGCTGGCTCGTCGAGGCAGGGCACCGATTGCATGGTGTGCCGCGGTTCTCGGCACAGCGTTGGCAGCCTTTGCCGTCCGACCGCAAGTAGCCGCCACCCACGTGCTGTTGATGGCCGTCGTGGAGATCGGTCTGGTTGTTGTCCCGTTGGCCATCGTCGGAACTGCGCGCCACGACGGACTCGCAGACGACGTCTGGGTCGTCGTACGGCTCGCGATCGCGAGCGTTGCCGCCGCGAGTGCCACCTTCCTGCTCGTCACTCTTCACCTGCCGAGCACCCAGAACTGGTACCGCACCGAATCCGGCCCTGTGTGGTGGTTGGCGCCTGCACTCTTGACAGCCGGGCTCGCGTTCTGGGCCAGCGTGTTGCGCTTCAGACTCCCTGTGATCCCTCGCACCCTGCTCTTGGTCCTAGTCCTCGAGACCGGCGCTGTTATCGGCTTGGCTCTCATGGTCTCGAGTCACCCGATCATGGAGATGAGCCCCGCCTTCGGGCTTGGAGTGCTCGCGGATCAGCGGCTCGCCGGCGCCCTCATGATGGTGGTGGATCTGGTCGTTCTCGCTTGGGTGATCGAGCCTCAGTTCACAGGCTCAAGCCGCACCTCGGTGCGACCGTCGACCTCGATCTCGATAGCAACCTGACCTCGCTCATCGGCGGTCAGTTCGAGCGCCGGTGAACCTGTGGCATTGAACCGGTATCGACGATTCGGAACCAGACCGCGCAGCCCTGCTGGCTGACGCGATCCTCTGCCACCCGGCTTGAGAACCAGATCCAGGGCGCGCCCGTCAGACACGGCTCGTGCAACCAGAACATCCGGGTAGCTCACACCGTCAAGGTAAGGCCCAACCTGGCGCGCGGGATCACCCCAGGCGAACCGATGCCAGGTTCCCTCGCTGCCGAACCGGCCCGCGTGCGCCGTGAGGTTGGCGTAGGCCGACCCGCGGTAGGTGAGCACTCCGCTCTCGACCTCGTGCCCATTCGCCGCCATCCGTTCCGCGGCCGCCTGGTACGTGGCTTCGTCACCCATCTCCCTAGCGCTCAGCATCAGGGCTGCCCAGAAGTAGGAGTTGTTCGGTCGGTAGTTCCCGGGATCGACGGCATCGACGAGGGGCACGTCGTAGTCACCTAGCGGTCCGTTTGCCGTCATTCGACTGGTACCGATCTCCCAGTACGTCTGCGCAAGTCGCGGCGAGATCATGTTGGTCAGCCACGAGATCGACGCGGGATTGATCGCACTCGAGGAAGCAACGCGCATCCCGGTACGACGGGACGAGATCATGACGAACCGACCATCCGCGGTCGTGAACTCGCGCTCAAGGATCGAAGCGAAGCGCTCGAGGCGGTCCCGGCCGTGCCGGGTACCGTGCGCGTTGTCGAAGGTCAGCACTCCAGTTGTCCCGAAGAGGTTGCAGATGGCGAAGACCCAGTTCGGTTCGCACGGGAAGAAGCAGAGCTCGCGTTCGTCGAACTGTCTGGTGATGACGTCGACCACGCTCGGGTAGTCGTACACATAGGACCGCCGTTCCGACTCCGAGAAGGTCAGGGCACCAGGAGCCGAGAACCTCCGATCCCCGGTCGCGACCTCGAACGCACCCAGCGCCAGAGCCCACCAACCGGAGAGCATGATGTTCTCGCGTCGAATAGGGTCGGCACCGAACTTCAGGTTTCCGATGAAGTTCTCGATCCGCCAGTAATGCCAGGCCCGCCGGTCGAGCATCTTGGTGATCGAATTCGCCTGCGCCTCGAGAAGGTAGCCGCGGAAGGCGGGAGCGTAGTTGACCTGAAGCGACGCGAGCGCGTAGTTCATGGACACAAGCTGGTAGCGCCAGGCCGACTCGCGAAATTGGTCGATGGTGGTGAAGCCCGTGAACTCGTCGATCGGCTGGAGGGCTCGGTCGAAGATGTAGCGCGCGGCAGCAAGGTCCATCTCGTCAAGCTCGCCGACAGCCCCTCCAACTAGGGGCGGCGTGCGGACCTCGATCGCACTGAGCTGCTGGTCAAGCTCTGTTGCCGTGCGTGTGCGAACACGTTTCAGGTTCCAGCCCACAGCCGCTCGAAGGATCAAGGCCAGGGCTGCCGCGAGGATCACCCGCGCGGCCCCATTGGCGTCGATGTCGTCGCCCCCCATGCCGGCAACCAGCGCCGAGCCGAGCCAGACCGCGACCGGGAAGATGAAGCCGCCTACCCCGAGCCACCCTCCCAGCGACACCGCGAAAACGACTAGGGTGACGATCGTCCACCACCACGCACCAGCGGCCAGGAACCCCGAGCCCGGGAACCACAGGCCCAGCCCGACGCATCTGAGGAAGCCGTTGCCGGCGCCTATCGTCGGCGTGAGCCCGACGAGTGCCGCGACCGCCCAGATCACGTACGAGCGCCGGCGCTGCCTCGCGATGGCCGGACCAGCGGTGATTCCAGCGCCGCGAAGGTTGAGGCGTGCGCCCGTCCCTGCTTCCACATCTGCTGACATCAGGAGATCTTGGTTGCCGCGTCGATCGAGAGCTGAGCGTCAGCCTGGACGCTGATCAACGGCGTTCCATGCATGCGAAGCCGCAGTGCATCCCTGGACATAGGGTCGTCGCCCCACATCAGCGAGGTGCCTCGGCGGCCCAGCCTCATGTTCCGAAGAGTCATCAACCCCGGAGTCTGGAGCACTGAACCGACGTCAGCGCCCTCAGTCGCCGTCGACCATCCCACGGACGGTGCACTGACCTTGCCCGGAATCCGGCGGGGAGTCTTGATTGCTCCCGTAACGATAGGGGTGCCTCCGGAGCTGAGTGCTACACGGAGCTGGTTGCGCTCGACGTTGCACCCGCTGTCGACCAGATACTTGGGCAGGCCCCAGATCCATCTACCGGCATGCATGGTGAACTCAGCGGTGACCGGCAGATGCAGGACGCAAATGCCAGGCTTACCTCCCCCTTGCCCGCGCACAATCACGCCGACACCGAACTCGTCATACGCGCCGAGGTCACCGTCGATGTACCGGATGAACATGACCGCAGCGAAGGCGCTGCTGCGGACTGTCAGTGGCTGGAACGGGGTGCCACCCAGCACAGCTCGAGCGTCTTCGGCCGGACAGCGGAAGATGCTCGCCGTGATCTGAGAGTCGCGGACCTCGACAGGGAGCCGGAGAGTCGTCCCTTGGATGGCCCAGGTTCGGGGGTCGAGCTGGGTGACGGGTGCGGTCATGGCGGATCAGCTCCTCATAGGTCCACGGTGATGGATTCGGTGGTGGATCGGGAAACGCACAGCATCATCACGTTGTCGTTCTCGCAGCCACGCCTGGTCGTGATCGCGTCGCGCTGGTCGGGGATGCCAGCGAGGACAGCGACCTGGCAGCTTCCGCATACCCCGCTCTCACAGGACGCGTCGACCGAAACGCCGGCGTTCCGCAGCGCCTCCATGGCAGAGATGTGGGCCTCCACGCGCACGGTGACTCCGGAGGCGGCCGCGACCAGGTCGAAGGCGACATCGACGCCCTCACGGACCGCGGACGAGAAGCGTTCGACGAACAGGTCGATGCCGGCATCAGCGCAGGCAGCCTCGAGCGCAGCCAGCAGGCCGGTCGGCCCACACGCATAGATCTGGGTGCCCGATCGGAGCTCCGAGACGAGGCCGGGTACGTCGAGCAGCCCGTCTACGTCGTCCTGGCGCAGCTCGACCCTCGACTGATCAAGCTCCGCGATCTGTTCACGCAGCGCGTGCCGTCCCGCCGACCGTGCTGTGTAGATCAGGTGCCAGTCCCGTCCGTCGGCTGCGGCCTGCCGGACCATCGAGAGGATCGGCGTGATCCCGATCCCCCCTGCGACGAAGAGGTCAGGACCGGAACGCGGACGGAAGGCGAAGTGGTTCCGCGGGCCCCGGATGGTCAGCTCGGTTCCCTTCCGGACCGCGCACAATCGTTCGGACCCACCCCGCCCGTCGCGTTCGCGGAGCACTCCGATCGAGTACTCATCCGAGGCAGGTGACCCGCACAGCGAGTACTGCCGCACAGTGTTCTCGTCGATCCGGACGTCGATGTGGGCGCCGGCCGTCCAGGTCGGCAACGGACGCCCGTCCGCTGAGCGCAACGTGAGGGACACGACGTCCTCCGCTGTGTCCGCGCGAGCGCTCACCACCACCGGGATGTCGTCTGCGACGGGCGCGCGCCGACGCCCCCTCGCAAGCGGGGGGAGCTCATCGGCAAGATCTGCACCTGGAAGTTGCTGCCAGGGATACCCGCGTCGCGCCTTGCGGCCGAGGTAGGACGCAAGCCCGACGGCATTCAAACCGTAGAAGGCTGCCGTCATCACCGGCGCCATCGGGAAGGTCCAATAGTCATCAGGAAGCGGCTCGACCGGGTCGCGGTGACCGATCTCCACCACCGCGCCGACGTGGCCTTCACCGTCCTCCAGCGACAGCGATGCCAGCGTCGACCCGTCGGCGGAGCAGATGCGCGTCTCGCCGACCATCGTCGACTCCCAGGTGATGCCGGGAGCGTACGGCGTGTGCATCGACACCGGCCCCACGTGCGAGGCCATCACCGTGGGGGCGCCGACCGATCTTGCCATCGTGGCCGGGATCTCCGCGCACAGGCCGATGGAACGCTCGAACTCCCTCTGGGACCATCGACCGATCGGCCCACGCCAATTGGTAGCAGTCCACGGCCAGCACTGGCCACCTACGACGAGATCGACCTCGGCGGCTCGAAGTCGGCGCGCTGTCCCGGTGCGTCCCCACTCGAGTCCGCTGGCCAGACCAATGCGAGCGTTGTTCCAGGACGCGAAGCTGGTCACGCCGTCATCGTCACCCCCGCGGTTGAAGTAGTACTCGGTCCCCGACGGGATGTCCTTGTCGTGGAAGTGGGCACGACCGTCAGGCTCCAACGCCATGTAGGTGCCGAAGACGTCGTCCCCACGCATGCTGAGTGCACCGCCCGCGACGATGCAGCCGAGTTCGCGGGAGAGTTCTCTCAACAGCGAGAATGGAGCTCCGTCGATCGGTCGCGGCACGGTCCTCATCACGGGGTGGTACACGTTCGGGGAGGAGAACCCCTCCGGAACGACGATGAGATCCGGCCGATGGGTGCGAGCCGCGTCGCGGATCAGGTCCTCCACCCGGCGCAGGTTGCCCTCGACGTCGCCGACGACGAGGGCGGGCTGAACCGCAGCGATTCGCACTCTCATGCCGGAACCTCTTTCCCGAGATCGGCACGGACGGGCATTTCCCAGGGGTGCGGGTCGCTTCCACGAAACGGCTGTCTGCGGAGCGTGTGAATCGCAGAGGCGAACCCGCCCGCGAAGGAACCAAGGTCACGCAGGGTGCTCACCGGATGGGGCGAGTCGCGAGCCGCGTCGTAGAGCGCTCCGAGGATCGCGCGCCGAGGCAGGCGCGAGAGCATGTCGTCACCCCGACTCCCGAGAGCGTCGACGATCCGGACCCTGCGCGCGTCCAACGCGTCCATCATCCGCAGGAGCCCGTCGCTGTCCTCCCACGTCCGGGACTCGAGGACGGCAGCAAGGTACGCGGCCCGGCACTCACGCTCGCGCTCGTGCTCCCACCTTCGCAGGGCGACGTCCAGATCGTTGGGCGAGTCGAGCACGGGTTGCACCCGTTCAGCGAGCGTCCTGCCGCTCCAGAGCGCATCTCTGATCCCCTGCCCGATGATCGGGTCCTTGAAGTGGCCTGCGTCGCCGATCAGTCCCCAGCCAGGGCCCGTGGCACGCCGGAAGTACGAGGTGAGCTCGTCGTGGAACCGCACGGGCTCACGCTCGGTCGCGTCTCGAAAGCGCGCTTCGACCTCCGGATGGAGTGCCATGACCTCGGCCCAAGCTTCCTCGGGTCGGGACCGAGCGTCCTCGACAGTGAACCGGTCGTCGATGAACATCACGACCGTCTGACCGCGCGGCGCTGTCGGGAAGACGAAGGCCAGCGACGATCCGACTCTCGAGTGGTGGACGGTGGAGGCTTCGGGCTCTTCGGTAGCGGGGTCTACGTAGTAGCGCAGCATCGCGGCTCGAGGAGAACGGGACCAGCGGTAAGGCTCGGAAGAGCCCACCAGGTCGGCCACTGTCGAGAACTGACCGTCAGCACCCAGCACGAGTCTTGCCGTCACCGTGGCCTGCTTGCCCTCACTGCTGGCTACGACTCCCGCCGCGCGGCCGCCGCGCCAGACGATCTCCTCGACGCGGGCACGGGTGCGCACCTGAGCGCCGGCGTCGACAGCGCACTCGAGCAGGGCTTGGTCGAGAAGGTAGCGGCGCAATGACGTGACCGCCGGCTTCGCGTCGGCCGCCCAGCTCTCGACGAAGTGCCCGCTGCGGCCGCCCGCCCGCGAGTGCAGCTTCATCGTGCGCAGGTCCGGCGGCACCAACCGGTACACGTGGTCCTCCGCACCCATCCGGCGGATCTCGTCCATCGTCCCCGAGAACATGGTGTGGCTGGAGAGCGTCTCGGACGGAAGGTCGGCCTTGTCGAGGAGCAGGACGCTGCGCCCGGCGCGCGCGAGCACCGCGGCGGCGGCAGTGCCGGCACATCTGGCACCCACGATGACGACATCGACATCTACGTCTTGGTGAGACATATTTGAGACGCTATCTCATTTGAGTCTCATACGTCTAGAGTTCTCCCGTGGCCATGTCGACGCGAGATCGCCTGATCAAGTCAGCCCTCGAATTGCTCAACGCCGGCGAGGCGATCTCTCTCGAGAGCGTTGCGGCGGCCGCAGGTATCTCTCGAGCCACCGCCTATCGATCAGTCTCCGGAATCCCGGACCTGATGGCTTCGACCTACGTGGCTCACGCCGAGCATCACCTCGCCGAGCTGTACCGGCAACTGGAGGGCGTCGAGCACACGATCGATGCACTGGAGGTGGTCGTCATTTACACGGCTCAGAGCTTGCAGAGCGACCCGGTGCTCACCACCTTGTTCCCCGGGTCCGGCATGCCACCACACGAGCTGACCGACAAGCTCGCCGCAGACTCGGTGCGGCCGATCATCGCGCGCGGCCAGGAGCGCGGCGAGATCCGTGCAGACACCGACGCAATGGACATCACCACCTGGCTCTTCGACAGCTTCGCGCGCGGGCTGATGGACCGACGGATGGACCCCGAGGAGTCGAGCCGGATGTTCCGGACGTTCTTCGTTCCGGCACTGCGCCCACCTACCGCGTCGACCGACCCGTCGCGTCATGACGCAGCAGCCGAACATCTCCGTTCAGCCCTGAGCCTGCTCGAGGGATCGGACTAGATCTGCGTCTCAGACGCGCCGTTCCATCGTCTCGGACATGGCCCACCCGAGGCGCGGCGAGATCCGGCGCACCGCGCTGATCGCCGTGCCCCCGGGGCGGACGATCTTGTTGCGGCGACGCATGGCCTTCTCAACCGTCGCCACGATCTTCTCCGGGTCGGCGATCAGCATTTTCGACAAGCGCGGGCTCATCTGCGAGATCGCCTTGGGCCCATCTCCGGCCTGGTCGAGAAGCGGCGTCCTGACCGCACCTGGGGTCACCAGAACGACCGAGACGCCGTGCGGCTCCACCTCGTGCGCGAGCACCTCGCCGTAGAAGTTGATTGCGGCCTTCGTCGCGCCGTACGCAGCAAACTTGCGGTTGGGCATGATCCCGGCAGTCGATCCGAATAGCACGATCTGGCCCTCCCGGTGCTTGAGCATCGCCGGAACCACGGCGTCCACCATGTTCACGGTGCCGCCGTAGTTCACCTCCATCAGCCTGTTGATCCGCTGCGCACCCATGTCGGCGATCTCTCCGCCCGGCATGATTCCTGCTGCGTGGAAAAGTAGGTCGATCGGCACGCGGGCCTCGGCCCGCGCGACCACCTCACGACACCACTCGAGATCGGTGACATCGCCCGTCTCGCAGGTCACTCCGGAGTCGCCTGCGTACATGACCTTGAGTTCCGGACTGAGGTCCAGCGCTGTCACGGCGACACCACGCTTGCGCAGGTTCCGCACCTCGATAGCACCCATGCCGCTCGCGGCACCGGTCACGACGGCGTGCTTGAACTCCATGCCCACTCCCTTGATTGCGTCAGTCCAGCATCGCATAATCCGTTAACTGAATAAACCCTATCGTGCAATCTGGGGAATCGCGGTCTCCGCCGTGCTCCACGAGTGCTTGCGCGCATTCACACACTCTCCGTGCTCGCCAACGCGCGGAGTCCGGCCGCGAAAAGCTCCGGAACTGCTGCTCCTGCCTTCTCAAAGCCACTCCCGGAAGTAGCGCCCGCCCGATACCTGTGGTCGATCCCCTGCGCGATGACGGCAAGTTTGTAGAACCCGAGCGCGAGAAAGAACTCCCAGTTGCGCAGCGGCGCGCCGGCGACGGACTCGTAGGCATCGGCCACCTGCCCTGGCGACCAGAGGCGATCACTGGCCCACGCTGCATCCAGACCCAGCACCGAACACAGCGCCGGGTGCCGGTACGCCGCCATGAGCGCGACGTCTGCGACTGGATCGCCCAGCGTGGAAAGCTCCCAATCGACGATTGCCCGGATGACAGCCGGGTCTTCGCGATCAAGGATGACGTTGTCGATCCGGAAGTCGCCGTGAATGACCGCGACATCGAGCTGGACCGGCACATGTTCGGACAGCCGCTCGAAAAGAATCCCTGCCAGCTTGTGGTCAGCAACCTTGACGCGTTGCCACTGCCCCGCCCAGCGCTTCAACTGCCGTTCGGCGTACTGATCCGGTCGTGCGAAGTCGGCAAGCCCGACTGCCCGGTAGTCCACAGAGTGCAGGTGTGCCAGGTTCCGCACTAGGGCTCGTGTCGTAGCAAGGACATCTTCGTCCGATAGCTCTTCCAGCTCCTCTGCGGTTTGGATCGTGCGGCCGTCAACCCAGGATGCAACAGTGAAGGGCGACCCGATCCGAGCGAGGTTCTCGCAAAGCACCAACGGAATCGCGACCGGAACGCCCGCCCCCATGAGGGCCGAAGTGATCCTGTGTTCTCGAGCGACATCGTGGGCCGACGGCGTCAGCCCGCCGGTCGGGGGGCGACGAAGGAGCCACTGCGCGTCGCCGTCCGTGATCCGGTAGGTCAGATTCGAGCGTCCCGCGGCGAGGCGGAAAGCCTTCAACGGACCTGCCAGGTCGAATCCGGCGTCGACCATCACCTCGGCGACTCCTGCGAGGTCGAGCTCGGTCACTTCGCGGCCTGAGTCAGTCGACGGACCGACCGTTTGGCGATCGACCAACGATGCACCTCCGACGCCCCGTCATAGATCCGGAACGCCCTCAACTCCCGGGCGATGCGTGCAACAGGGAGATCTTCGGATACTCCGAGCCCGCCGCACATCTGCACCGAACGGTCTGCGACTCGGCACAATGCCTCCGATGCGAACGTCTTCGCGATCGACGTGGCCTCGGAGGCCCGGTCACCGGCGTCCAGCTCGGCACACGCCTGCATCAAAAGAGCTCGCGTCGCAGCGAGGTCGATCTCGTTGTCAGCAATGTGAGCCTGCATCATGCCGAGATCTGCGAGGGTCGCGCCGAAAGCCTCACGGCCTGCGACATGAGTCACCGCAACCTCGTGCGCCCGACGCGCCGCCCCGAGCCAACGCATGACGTGGGTCATGCGAGCTGGACCGAGCCGGACCTGTGCATACGCAAAACCCCGGTCAACCTCGCCGAGCACCTGGGCGTCCGAGACGCGGACCCCGTCGTACTCGATCTCGCAGTGTCCACCCGCCATCGATCGGTCTTGAGTCGGCACGTGGCGGACCAGGTCGACTCCCGTCGTGTTCGAAGGCACCAGGAACATCGTGGCGCCACCCGGGTCGCCAGGCTCGCCACTGGTTCGGGCCATCACGATGTGGAACGCCGCACCGTCGGCGCCGGTGATGAACCACTTCCGTCCATCGATCCGCCAGCCCCCGTCAACCCTCGAGGCGCGCGTGGCCAACGCAGCGGGATCGGAACCCGCGCCCGGTGCCGGTTCGGTCATGGCGAATGCTGACCGGACCTGCCCGGAGGCGAGCGGGGCCAGGAACTCGACCTTCTGCTCTGGTGTCGCCACATGAGCCAGAAGGTGCACGTTGCCTTCATCCGGAGCGTTGATGTTGAGAGCCGCCGGCCCGAACAACGAGTAGCCGGCCTCCTCGAAGACCCCTGCGCGGTCGACCATCCCCAACCCAAGGCCACCAAATTCGACCGGAGCGTGCGGAGCGAAGATCCCGGCCGCTCTCGCTTCCTCCTGCAGATCGCGGATCTCGCGCTGGCCAGCTGCTTCGATGTCTCCCCGGAATCGGTCGTCAACAGGAATCACGACATCCCGTACGACCGCACGTGTTCGTTCGACGAGCAGGGCGAGTCTGGAGCTCGCTTGTGTTGCAGCCATGGTCACTCCACTCAGCCCGCGTGGAACTGGATGGCCTTGGTCTCGGTGAAGTCGGCGATGATGTCCGGCCCCATCTCCCGCCCGACACCCGAGCGCTTGTAGCCGCCGAAGGGCGCCCACGGATTCAGGCCACCGACACCGCCGTTGATCGTGACCGTACCGGTACGCACCCGCTTGGCCATCTCGAACGCAGTTCCGGTGTCGGTCGTCCAGATGGATCCGCCGAGCCCGAACTTCGAGTCGTTCGCGAGACGCACTGCCTCGTCGTCGTCGTCGAAAGGAATCACGACACCTACTGGACCGAAGATCTCCTCCTGAGCAATCTCCATGCTGCTCTCCACGTCGGAAAGCAAGGTCGGCTCGTAGTAGTAGCCGTCGCCCAGGTCGGGCCGCTTGCCGCCGCAGACCAGCGTCGCCCCGGCCCCAACTGCACGCGACACGAAGCCTTCGACACGCTCCCGGTGGTTCTCGCGGATCAGCGGGCCGACGATCGTTCCGGGGTCGGTCGTCGCTCCGAGCGGCATCTTTCCCAGTACTGCCTGGGTTCGTGCGACGTACTCGTCCACGATCGATCGGTGGACCAGGTGCCGGGTCCAGAGCGCGCAGCCCTGGCCTGTGAACAGCGTCAGCTCGCTAGCTCCCCGGGGAGCAACCACGTCCAGATCTGCGTCTGCGCGCACAATCATCGCGGACTTGCCGCCGAGCTCGAGGACGACGTGTTTGAGCGTGGTAGACGCCTGCGCCATCACCTTCGCACCGACCACGTCCGAACCGGTGAAGGTGACCATGTCCACCCGAGGGTCGGAAGTGAGGAACTCGCCGACGTCAACTCCTCCGGTGACCACGTTCAGGACTCCAGCAGGCAGGCCGGCCTCCTCCACTGCCCGGGCGAGAAGCAAGGCCTCAACGGGGGTGAAGTCCGACGGCTTGAGCACCACTGTGCAGCCAGCACCCAGAGCCGGCGCAATCTTCATGATGTTCAGGAAGAAGGGTGCGTTGTACGGCGTGATCGCAGTGACGACCCCGCGTGGTTCACGCTGGATGACCCCACCACCAAGAAGTCGGCCGTGACGGCTGACGTTGTTCGTCACCGCCAGCGGAGTCATCTCCTCGAAGCGTTCAGTACGGTCGATCGTGTAGTCGAGGATGCGCATCGGGGCGTCGAATTGGCTCGCCTTTGCAATCGTCACGGGAACGCCTACCTCAGCAACGACGGCCGCCACGATTTCGTCGGCCTTGCCGTGCAATACCTCTTTCAGGCGACGCAGCCCGGCTGCGCGCTCCTGCGGGGTCATCCGCGGCCAAAGACCTTCGTCGAACGCACGACGAGCAGCAGCGACAGCGAGCTCAGCCTCACCGAGGCCACCCCAGGGAGCCACGCCCACGTCGGATGCCGTCGCCGGGTCGTGGATCGGTATCGCCCCGTCCGTGGACACCCAACTGCCGTCGATGAACAAGCCGTCGAACTGTGGCACGGTGAGCGGGGTCGTCAGACTCATTGCACTCTCTTCCAGCGAAGGGGGTCGAAATAGGTTACCCATTTAGTTTATTCTGACCCGGAGGCGAAGGAGAAGCAATGGGTGTGATGACCGGGATCCGGGTGGTCGAGCTGGCGACCTGGGGCTTCGTGCCATCGGCTGGCGTCGCGCTTGCGGATTGGGGCGCGCAGGTGATCAAGGTCGAGCACCCAGTGCACGGAGACCCGATGAGAGGTCTCGTGTCGTCTTCGCTCAGGGCCGCGGGTCCGGACGCCGTGAGCTTCATGTTCCAGACGTTCAGCCGCGGCAAGCAGAGCATTGGGCTCGACCTCAAGGACGACGTGGCTCGGGATGCGCTTCTCAAGCTCGTCGCCACCGCCGACGTGTTTCTCACCAACTACCTTCCCGCCGTACGAGCCAAGCTCCGTATCGACGTTGACGACCTCCGAGCGGTGAACCCGAACCTGATTTACGTCCGCGGCAGTGGCCTCGGACCGGTGGGGGACGAAGCGAACAGCGGCGGCTTCGACTTGGCGTCGTACTGGTCGCGAGGCGGCCTCGCCTACGCGTCGACCCAGGACGGCTCCGCCTGGCCACCCAGCCTGCCTGGATCTGCCTTCGGCGACCTGCAGGCCGGGCTGTACGCCGCAGGCGGGGTCGCGGCGGCGCTGTTCGAACGGGAGCGCACAGGGGTGGCCCGCGTTGTGGACGTCTCACTGCTCGGCGCGGCGGCCTGGTGCACCGCGCCACACATCGCCGCCTCCTCTCTGTACGACATCGAGATGATGGCCATGCGGCAGCACGAGAACGCGAACAACCCCATCACCAACACGTACCGAACCGCGGACGACCGATTCGTTGCACTGGTCATGCTCGAGTCGGATCGCTTCTGGGCGCCCCTGATGGCACTGGTCGGACGCGACGACCTGGCCGCAGATCCACGCTACTTGTCAGCCGAGGAACGCGCCAAGAACGCTGCCGCCTGCGTGGAGGAGCTGGACGCTGTCTTCGCTCAGCGGACCCTCGCCGAGTGGACTGATCTGCTCGGTCGACAGCAGGGCGTCTGGGCAGTCGTCCAAAGTCCGCGGGAGGTGGCTCAGGATCCTCAGGTCATCGCCAACGGCTACGTTCAGGATCTCCAGGTCACGCCGAGCACGAGCATGAAGATCGTGAGCGCACCGACGCAGTTCGACGGGGAGCAACCTGCACCGACCCCGGCACCCGAGTTGGGCGCCGATACCGAGGTCCTCTTGCTCGAGGCAGGCCTCGACTGGGACGAGATCATCGCCATGAAGGACCGCGGCGCGGTCACCTGACCGCTGCCCACGACAAGAGAAGGCAGGCATGACCGTGCTCAAGCCCGGCACCCGTTACAAGAGTCAGGTGTGCTCCACCGAGGCAATCGTCGTGCGCCCGGCCGACATCATCCTTCTCTGCGGCGGCCACCCAATGGTCGAGCTTGCTGCTGAGGTGGACTCGACTCTGGTGATCGACCCAGCCGCGTCGTCGGGCTCTCTCGTCGGGAAACGGTACACGGACGACTCCGGCATCCTCGAGATCCTGGTCACGAAGGCTGGCGAAGGATCACTCGCGAGCGAGACCGAGCAGCTCGCGGTGAAGGAAGCCAAGCCCCTGCCGTCGAGCGACTGAGCTTCAGCCCTCGTCCACGATCATCACGGTGCCCTTGCTGCCGTCGACCTCGACGATCTGACCGTCGCGCAAGGCCGCCATCACCCCATCGACTCCGACGACCGCCGGGACGCCGAACTCGCGCGCAACGATCGACGCGTGAGACATCATGCCGCCGATCTCGGTCACGATCGCGCCCGCGATCCCGAAGAACGGCGTCCAGCCCGTATCCGTGGCCCGGGCGACCAGGACTTCGCCCGGCTCGAGCTCGTCATCCGGCGAAATCAGCTGGCGCACCGGTCCACGGAAGATCCCCGGCGAGACCGCCGCACCAGTGAGGTTGAACGCACCGTTCGCCTCAGCCGGGAGGTCAAGATCGATCGAGTGCTCGAAACGAGTCGGAAGGGCTGTCGCTTGCAGCTTGACCCGCTCGGCACGACGCCGTTCGATAAGCGGTCGGGCTTCGTCGGCCGTGACCGTGAAGAGCTCTTCGAACGTCAGGTAGTAGACGTCGTCGCGCTGCTGCGTGATCCCGGCAGCGACGAGTCGATCACCCCATTCTCGCAGCGCCTTGCGGAGTTGGTCGATGGTCAGGCTGACCGCGTTGCGGGCTCGCTCCCGCCGTGCGATCGCCTTGGCCGTCGACTTCGCGAGGCGTCGTTCGCCGTTGCCAGACGGGCTGTAAGCCGGACGCTCGCGAGCACCTGTCTGGAGGACACCCGCTACTGCACGCAGCAACAGGTGCGGCTCGTCGGCGTAGGTCGGATTGGAGAACTCGGTTTCTCCTGGGCCCCGGTGCCCAACCTTGACGAGCAGTCCCTCGACGGCGGCGGCGAACGCCGGCGCATCCGCGACCACCTTGCCCCATGTCATGTCCGTCACCTTGTCGGCGAGCAGGCCCTGAACCGTTGGGTCGGTCGACGCGAGTTCCGCGAGGTCGTTGACGCCCCGAAGGGTCGCTCCGCTCGCAAGCTCTTCGGCTCCCTGAGACACTGCGGTCAGCGCCGCGGCTCCGTACTTTCGCTCGAGCGTGCCAGCCGGCGCGCTCACCATGAAAGTACAGATGTTCCCGACTTGCCACGCCCGAATCAGCTCGTCCCAGAGCATCTCGATCCGGTTGAGAAGCTGGGCGTCCGACGACGTGGATAGCCCTGCCGACTGGACTCGCAGCTGCTCGGCTCGATCGACGATCTCGTCCACCGACCGGTCCAGACGCGCGAGACGCGGGCCGGCAACTGCGGCGAACTTCGCCATGCCGAGGACGTCCTTGGCCGTCGGTCGGGGTCGAACCCATCCCTCGGGGTAGTCGCGCCCGTTGATCTGGTGGTCAAAGTCCTCGGGCGTCTGCCCGGGAACCGACGTCACCATCTCTCGCATGACTGAGGAGTTCTGGTACAGCTGGTGACCGAAGATGCCGATCTGCTTGTGGCGGACGAGGCCCTTGACCCGCTCCTCAAGCGGGAGCAGGCGAGCGACGACCTCGGCGCTCATCAGGATCGTGTCGCTGGCCATCTGGAGGGACAGTGGCGTCATCGGCCCGGGGAACGCTTCTGCCAGATTGGAGCAGGTCCACTCCGGATAGTCCGGATCAGGATGCTGTGTGTCGAACTCGCCGAGCTGGCCGGGCTGACGCTCAGCACCATCCTGTTGTCCGACAAAGGGCGCCGGGCGGTCGATCGTCCGATCGAGCGTGGTCAGGTTCCGGATGCGCTTGAGCGCGAGGAACGTGTAGCCCCTGTTGGTTCGCCCCTGGTCGTCTATCGCCTCGCGCGAGGACCAGGCCGGTTCGAAGCCGAGCTCCCCATTGAGCCGCGTCGTGTCCGCGACTGGCCAGTGGATGAAGAGATTGAAGAGCGCATCAATCGACTCTGCCTGTCCGTTCACCTTTGCGGCCGCACCCAGCATCGCCTGGAGCGGCTTGGTGGGCGTGTGAAGGGAACGACGGTTGGCCCGCTCGGCGATCTCCGTCCAGGTGAGCGTGTCCGCAGGCGCAAGGTTGACAGCTCCCGTTGCGGAGTGACCAACCGCGTGCGCGAAGAAGCGGCCGACGTCCTCCTGGTGGATCATCTGAATTTCGACTTCGCCGCCGAGGTCAGGGACGACGGGTTGGCGGTACACGTTGGCCGGACCGTTGTAGGCGTTGCGACCAACGACCACCGTGGGGCGCACGCGCAGCGCCGACACGCCCGACTCTGCGATCATCCGTTCGGCCTGCGCCTTGTGCCATTCGTAGATCATTGCGCGGTGGGGATCGAGGGGTTCATCCTCGGTGAATCGGGTCCCGTCGTGCTCCGGGTGAGCCCCGTAGGCAGTCACCGAGGACGCGAAGACGAGCCTGCCGCATCCGCTGTCCTGCATCGCGTCCAGGACGTTTTGGGTTCCGCCTATGTTGATCGGTTCTGCCTCGGCTTCTGTCACCGTGCCACTGAGGACCCAGGCAAGGTGGACGACAGCGTCGCAACCCTGCATCGCTTTGCGCACGCTGTCCCGATCAGCGATGTCACCCGCGATGAATTGCACGCCGCGCGGCAGGTGCACCGGCTGGTTTCGCGCCATGGCGAGGACGTCGTAGCCCGAACGCGCCAACCACTTCCCGGTGGCAAGCCCGAACGCACCCGTGCCGCCGGTGACAAGGACGCGACCACCCTGGCCCATTGCGATCTCCGATCTGTGAGTGAGAAGCGCGTTGGTCAGGCGCTGAAGGTGACCGGAACGTGCGCAACCCCGCGCATCATGAGCGGACCGTGCGGGACGAACTCGTAGCCGTCCGCGAGGCGAACGTCCGGCAGGAGGTCGAGCAGTGCTTCAAGGGCGACCGTGGCCTCGAGGCGAGCCAAAGACGACCCCACGCAGAAGTGTTCGCCGTACCCGAAAGCGTAGTGCCGGCGGTTGTCCATCGCCGGACGATCCATGTTCCACACGTTCGGGTCCTCGATGTGGTCCGTGTCCCTGTTGGCATGTCCGACCGCCGTGCACACCATGGTGTTGGCCGGAATGGTGACACCTTCGACGTCGACGTCGCGGCTGGTGCGGCGCGGCACCCAATAGAGCGGCGGCTCCATCCGGAGGCTCTCCTCGACGACGTTCGGAACCAGCGACCGGTCGGCGCGCACCCGTTCCCACCGCTCGGGCTCGCTCAGCAGGAAGTGGAGCATCGAGGTGAGCAGGTTCGCCGTGGTGTCCGTCCCCGCGAGGATAAGTTGGCGCACCAGCGCGACCAGCTCACCAGTCGTGAGCGAGTCGGAACCCTCGTGAACGTTGATGAGGTCGGTCAACAGGTCGTCCTCGGGCTGGCTTCGCTTCTGCTCGACGATGTCGAGTACGTACGCCCGGAGCTCTTCAGCCGACGGCGCCTCACCTTCGACGCCCGGCACGGCATACCGGATCGCCTCGTCCGCCCAGTGCACGAACCGCCGGCGATCGCCCTCCGGAATACCCACCAATTCGGCGATCACCATGGCCGGCAGGATGAACGAGTAGTCCGTGGCGAGGTCTGCGGTCCCGCCGTCGCGCAGATTCGCGATGAGCTCCTCGGCTATCTCGCGGGTCGGATCGGCCAGCCGCTTCACTGCACGAGGCGTGAAGGCCTTGACCACGAGTCGGCGGAGACGGTGGTGATCTGGTCCGTCGACGTGGACCAGGCTCGGCTCGTGCCCTTCCTGACGTGGCTTGATCTCGTTGAGAAAAGACTCTGAATCCGCGAACACGTCGTGCACGTTCTGGCGCCCCGTGACAACCACGGCACCTCCGACGGTGCGCGAGACGGGACAGCGCGCGTGCGCCTCGGCCATGGGCGTGTACGGATCGATTACCGGTGTGAAGACATCGATCTCGGCGAGCTGCTCTGCAGCTCCCTCGGACCCGCTCATCAGAAGCTCCTTCGGTGGAATCATATAACCAGGTTAACTCTATAGTGCGACGGGTGTCACAGCAATGCTCGGCTCTTGGCGCGCTGTCCGGGACGGTCAGCTCCTACCTATCAGACGGCTCGCTGCCCGATGCCGCACCGTTTGCGCAAGTCCGCTTGCGTTGCCGGTTCGAGACCCCGTCTCTGCACCATTTCCACCGCGCGCTCGACCATCTCCTTGTTCGTGGCAGTCGGAAAGGCCAAAGGAGTGTCGCCAATACCGGCTCGAATGCCCAGACCGCGCTCGAGGGCACGCTCCCAGAGCGCGATGCAGCGTTCGGCCGAGCTCATGGCATAGGGCACCACGATCGTCTCGTGGTCGATGTCGTCGGGGATGCGTGAGAGGAGGAAGTCGATGACGTCCGGGTCCGGCTCACTGTTGGATACCCAACGGTCGGAGAAGAAGAGCTTGAGGTTGAGAGGTTGCGGAAGCAGGCCGGCCCGCGCCGCGAGGACCACCCAACGCATGTCTGCGGCGTTGAACACGGCAATGTTCGGTACGAGACCGAGGTCCTTGAACCGGTCGATCTCCGGCGGGTACGGCGGCCGGTCGTGATTGGGGTCGTCGGGTCCGAAGGTCACGACTCCGAAGCGCTTCTGGTCCTCTTGCCAAAGGACCCGCTTGATGTGCTGGACCGGGTCGAACGGCGACAGCTCGAGTCGGACCCCGTCCGGCGGAGTGGTGGCAAGCGACCACACGTGCTCGAGGCTCCCGACGTAGCTGGGGTACGCCAGTACGTCGACCTCACGCGCGGCGGTTTCCAGGACCTTGCGCGAAACAGTGTCGTCGACCCATGCCTGGATGCCGTCGTCGTAGCGGGCATGGAAGTGCACCACGGTCGCGCCGGCCTGGATGCTGTCGATGACGTTCTGCGCCGTCTCATCAGCGCCGTACGGCACGTTCGGGTTGTCGTCCTTGGAGACGACTTCGTTCACGCCTGCCTCGATGTAGACCTTGCCTTCATCGCGAAGTGCCACGCCACTACCTTTCCTCATGGTTGTTAGTCGGCCACGTGTGCAGGACTAGACCGAGCGAGCATGCCCATCAGCTCCCAGCGGCACTGGATCGGATCGCGAAAGATCAACCCGCGCATGCCAGTGGTGAGCGCTCCGTCGACGTTTTCTTGCAGGTCATCCACGAAAATCACTTCCTCGTGCTTCAACTCAAGGGCAAACGCCACGTGATCGAAGATCGCTGGATCCGGCTTGCGCATGGCGAGATCGGATGAGTCGAACACCGCCTCGAAGTAGTCCAGCGGCAACACCCCGGACTCCCACCAGGCGCGCGCCTCACGGGCGTTGTTGGTGAGAATTGCGAGACGCATTCCCACTGCATGCAGGTCCTCAATCAAGGCCGGCATCTCCGCGCGAATCTCCTGCCCGGAAGCAAGGCATGCAGCGAGCTGCCGAATGTCGACACGAACTCCGAACTCCCGCTCGATCCCGACGCACAGCCATTTGAGGAAGTCGCGGATCGTCGACGTGCCGGTCTCGACTGCCTTGAACTCGGGGCTGGTACGCACGGCATCGGCGATGACCGACGACGGGATCCCGAGCTCGTCGGCGTAGGCAATCATCCCTGCGAACGGATCGGTGGTGAGTACGCCGCCCATGTCGAAGACGACGGCACGTACGGGGGGCAACAGGGCCTTCATCGGGGAACCGGCGCATTCGCCTGGCCAGCCTTGATCCTCTCCGCGGCTGCAGCCAGGTCATGGGCCCTCTTGGTCTCGGCTTCGATCTCTGCACGGAGCTCGCCGCCCTCGACGTTGAGCTCATCGCTGTCGTCGAGCATGTCTTGGAGCAGTCGAACGCGTTGGCGTGAACGCCTGACCTCGTCAGCAAGTCGCTCGGACGCCTCGGAGATGGTGAGCAGGTCCTCATCGTCCCAGTCCGAATCACCCAGCATCTTCGAAGGCCCCTGGGGCGCCCGAGACGCGGCGGCTGCGTCACCGGATGTCATGACCGGCTCCCGAGACCTCCGGTGGACTCTTCAGTCCGCGGGAAGTTGAAGATGCGACGCGCGTTGCCCTCGACGATCTTGTAAGCCTCATCGTCCGGGATCTTGGCGAACACCTCCTCGGCGACCTTTCGGCTGTTCGGCCAGTTGGAGTCCGAGTGCGGGTAGTCGCACTCCCAGAGGATGTTGTCCAGGCCGACAGAGTGACGGTTGTCCAGACCGTGCACATCCTCGATGAAGCAGGCGTAGATGTGCTTCTTGAACAGTTCTGACGGTCGTGCGTCGTGCACGATGTTCTGGTACCAGCGGTGTCGGTCCCACACATAGTCAGCGCGCTCGAGCATGTACGGGACCCACCCGATGCCGCCCTCGGCAAGGCTGACCTTGAGGTTCGGGTGGCGGTGGAAGACCGGCGAGAACAGCAGGTCGGTCATCGCGTACATCGAGTTGCAGCCGAAGAGCGTGATCGACACCGCCATCGGCCCCTCGGGCGACGGTTTGGGAGAGACGCCTGACGTGCCGAAGTGGAGCGAGAGCGGTGTTCCTGCCGCCTCGGCAGCAGAGAAGACCCCGTCCCAGTGATCGGTGTGGATCGACGGAAGCCCGAGCGGTACGGGGTTCTCCGGGAAGGCGATAGTCCGCACCCCCTTGGCGGCAGTTCGCTCGATCTCCTTGACGCTCTCGTCAGCGTCCCAGAGCGGCAGGATCGCAAGCGGGATGTAGCGGGCAGGGGCAGCGCCAGCCCATTCGTCGATGAGGAAGTCGTTGTACGCCTTCACACACGCCAGGGCTGCATCCCGGTCATCACCCTCGAGGAACACCGTCCCGGCGAAGCGCGGGAACGACGGGAAACAGAGTGCCGCCTCGACGCCGTCGAGGTCCATGTCCTTCAGGCGCTCGACCGGGTCGTAGCAACCTGGCAGCATCTCGTCGAATCGAGCCGGGTCGATGCCCCAGTCCTTCGGGTCCTTGCCCGCGACTGCGTTGAGCCCGATCTGCGGGTAGCGCTTGCCCTGGTACTCCCAGACCTGGCTCGGCGGTCCGCCTTTCTCGCGTGGCACGTCCACGATCCGCGGGCCAAGCTCCTGGTACTTCTCCGGCAGTCGGTCGGCCCACACGTTCGGGTGCTCGATCAGGTGATCGTCCACCGAGATCAGGTGCATGTCATCCTGCAGCGGCATGGTCGCTCCTCGCGCCTCGATTCGTCGCGTACATATTATCTAACTGATTTAGATGTTCAAGGTCTTCCATAGGGAATCTCTACTTCTGCAGGATGTGCACGGCGCAGGCACTTCCCAGACCGAGCACATGAGCCATCCCCACCTTGGCGCCAGCGATCTGACGCTCGCCGGCGTGGCCACGGAGGTGTGTGACAACCTCGTATACCCCGGCCACGCCAGTCGCCCCGAGCGGGTGGCCTTTGGACAGCAGGCCACCGGAGACATTCACCGGAAGCCGCCCGTCACGCCAGGGCGCCCGCGACTCCAGGAAGCCGACCGCGTCGCCCGGCTTGCACAGCTGCAGGTTCTCGTAGTGCAGCAGCTCGGCCGTGGCGAAGCAGTCGTGCAGCTCGACCATGTCGAGATCCTCTGGGCCCAGCCCTGCCTGCTCGTACGCCGCCGCTGCCGCGACCTGCGTGACCCGGTTGACATCCCAGCGCGCCTCGGAGTCCTCCACCCACGGGTCGGAGACCAGGACGGAGGCAACGACCTTCACGGCCCGCTCTCGCACCTCGGGCGCGAGCTGAGCGAGCCCGGCCTGGTTGACGATGACGACCGCTGCGGCGCCGTCCCCTGTCGGCGAACACATCAAGGACGTGTTAGGCCACGCGATCATGTCGGCGTCGCGGATCTGCTCGAAGGTGAACGCCTTCTGGTATTGCGCGAGCGGGTTGAGCGAGGAGTGGAAATGGTTCTTCTCCGCGATGCGGAAGAAGTGATCCGCGGATGCCTCTGGGTTGGCAGCCAGGTAGCTCACACCGGCCTCTGCGAAAACGCCTGGCATCAATGCGCTGCCGATCAGGCCCTCGGTGTCCAGCACAGCACCGTCGCGTCCTCGCGGTTTGAACTCAGACCCGCGAGCCTCTTCGGGCGCGGCAAGCAGACCTTTCTTTCCGAGCTGCTCAGCGCCCACAGCTAGTGCGATGTCAGCCTCGCCGGCCTTGATCGCGGTGATCCCTGACCGGATCGCAGTGGCTCCTGTGGCGCACGCATTGACGACGTTGACGACCGGGACCCCCGTCATCCCGATCTCGTGAAGCATGCGCTGCCCGACGCCGGTGATCGAGTCGAAGACGTTGCCGACAGCGACGTGCTGAACGTCGTGAACGCCGATGCCAGCGTCCTTCAATGCGCCGCGGGCGGCTTGGGAGGCCAGGTCGACGACATCCCACTGCGGGAAACGGCCGAACGGCGTCATGTGCGCACCGACGATCCAGATCGAGTCGGTCATACGTGGGCTCCTTGTACGTCCTGATCAGGGGCGTGCATGGGCCGCACGCGGAAGGTGAAGCCGATCGCTTCGGTGCCACCGGCATCGGTGCCGACTACCGACGTCTCCAGTACGGCAGGGCTGCCGATCGCGCCGACAGCGTCCTCGGCGTCGGTAAGAGTGCAGCGGACGAACCCGCCTCCATCGAGCGCTACGACACCGCTGGTGAAAGGCGTGGGCACACCTGGCATGGCGCGGTGCACGACCGTCGCCGTGGTGACTACTCCGGTCGTCCCGAGATCGACGCCGGCATGGAACTGGTCCGCGCCACAGTTCGCGCAGGCGGTGCGGCGCAGCAGGTACGTAGCGCCACAGCCGCGGCAGCGGCAGCCGACCATGGCCGGCGACGGGTCAAGCCGCAGGTGGGCGACAGCTGGGATCTGCTTGGTCATCCGTTGCTCCGATCAGCGGCCGATGATGCGGCCGGTCGTTTCCCAGTGCCGGATCGCCGGCGGGAAGAATTCGTTGTACGAGTGGAAGTACGCAGGTTCACGCGTCTCGTCTGCCCGGCGCAGGTAGCCCTCGGACGACCGGTAGAAGTCGTGACCTGAGGCCATCTCAGGGAGCTCGCCGTCCTCGACATGGGTCCACGACCACTCCTTGCCGTCGGCGAGATAGGTCATCGAGTCCGGGAAGGTGTTCTCCTTGTAGACGATGTCGCGGGCTTCGACGTCGCTGCTGCAGTGCAGCAGTTCGGTGTCGCCGCTCGCGTCCTCGGACGATACGAATGCGAAGTTGAATCCGTCCGCACCGTAGGCGATATGACCCATCTCGACCGAGCCATCGGCGTACTCGGTCCCGAACGGTGTCCAGGCGAGCTCGACGCCGGCGAAGTAGGAGCTGTTCCGCCACGTGACACCGGGTGGCAGGTAGCACTGGTCGAGCCACAGGAAACCCTGGGCGTTCTTGCCGAACGCCTTGCCGGAGACCCTGTGCTGGAGTGAGCTGTAGAACAGCGGCGACGGTCCGCTCGGGACGTACACCTGCATGCCCGGGCCGATGCGCCGACCTTCGAACTGCAGGTTCACTCCTTCGGAATACCGCAGCGTGCGCTCCTCGCGGACCATCTCGAACGGCTGTCCGGTGGCATACCCGGCTTCGAACGGCTTGCTGCCCATCCGCCAGGCACCATCGTTCGCGGTGGTCACGACCGGGCCGCGGAACCAGTCCTCGCCGTCGGGCATCTCCATCTTGCGCAGCGCACCGTCGCGGGATTCGTTGCAGGTGAAGTGCAGGGTGCCCTCCAGCCCCAGGGTGGTGCGATAGGCGAAGTAGAGCTTGCCGTCTTCATCACGGATGTTCAGGTAGAACCACGTGACGGCCAGGGAAAGCCCGAAGTGCGTCGATGTCGGCAGGCCGTCCTCCGCGCTCGGCTCGAAGCTGCCGACAAGCGTCCGGTGCCCGAAATCTCCCTTGGTCCCCACGTCTTTCACCCTTCCAGTCGTACGGTCGCTGTGCCGGTGACGGCCACGCCGCCGTGGTCCCTGCTGATCGTCAAGTCGAGCTCCGCTACCCGTCCACCGACGTCCTCGCGGATCTCGCGAACGGAGCCCGCACAGGTCAACACGTCACCTGGCCACACCTGCTCGGCGAAGCGAACGCCGAACCTGCGAACCGAAGCGGCCCCGAAGAGATCCGTGCAGTAGGTCGCGAGCAGGCCGGCTTGCAGCATGCCCACACTGAATGCACCCGGCATCCCGCCGCGCTGGGCGAAAGCATCGTCGTGGTGAACGGGATTGAAATCGCCGCTCGCGCCCTGGTAGCGCACGATGTCCGTGCGAGTCTGGGCGGGAAGCGTGCGCGCGGGGAGCACGCCTCCAGCGACGACCTCGATAGGGCTCGTCATCAGGCGTTCCTTTCGATCACGGTCGACCGGCCCTCTGCTACGACCGGCCCGTCGTGGCTCTCGAGGCGGAAGGTGGTGAGTACGACGATGAAGGTCATCGACCCGCCTCGCTTGCCCTCCTTGACGTTGACCGATTCGATCGTGGCGTCCACGGCGAGCTGGTCGCCAACGCGCGGCAGTTCGCCGGGGAAGGAATACTCCTGTCCGCCGTGCAGAACACGCGGTAGATCGACGCCCAGCCGCTCTACCAGCGACGGGCCGTCAGCCGGCTCCCAGAACGCCGACGCGGTCAGGAAGGTCGGCGGGACGACAGCGTTGGGACCGTCGTACTCGCTGTTGGTGGAGCCCGTGGCACGGGCGAACTCGCGCACCTTCCCGAGCTCGACCGGCATCTCGTACGCAAGGAGGGTCTCGCCGACCCGAGCCTCAGCGGGGTGACCGTTCACGCCCGAGCCCCGGCCGGACGACGCCCCGTGATGTCAGGCGCCGGAGCGGCGCGCGCGACCAGATCTGCGATCACAGGACCGAGTCGCTCAGGCGTCCACCGCTCAGCGGTCGACGCCTCGGGGCCATAGGCGAACCCTTCGACAAGTGCGACGGTCCCGCCGATGACGGCGAAAATGCGCCCGGTCACGTCCTTCGACTCGGAACTGCCCAGCCACACCACGACGGGAGACACGGACTCAGGAGCCATATCGCTCGTCTTCGCGAGCTCCTGCATCGGTCCGATGTCCTCGGTGAGTCGCGTCAGAGCAGTCGGAGCGACTGCGTTGACGGTCACCCCGTAGCGGCCGAGCTCCATCGCCGCGATCGTCGTGAAGCCGGCGATGCCCGACTTGGCGGAACCGTAGTTGGCTTGGCCAACGGCGCCGAAAAGGCCGGAAGGTGAGGTCGTGTTGATCACCCGAGCGTCAACCGGAAGGCCGTCCTTGGAACGCTGACGCCAGTAGTCGGCGGCATGGCGAGTCGGGGCAAAGGTCCCCTTGAGGTGCACGTTGATGACGGCATCCCAATCGGCCTCGGACATCGAGGTGAGCATCTTGTCCCGCAGAATGCCGGCGTTGTTGACGAGAACGTCGAGATTCCCGAACTCGTCAACCGCTTGAGTGATCAGTGAGGCGGCACCGTCCCAGGTCGCGATGTTGTCGGTGTTGGCGATTGCGACGCCACCAGCAGCGACGATCTCGTCGACCACCACCTGCGCGGGTCCGTCAGAGCCGCCTTCTCCAGAGGGGCTCCCGCCGAGATCGTTCACCACGACGCGCGCACCGGCAGCCGCGAAGGCGAGCGCGTGCGCACGGCCGAGACCGTTGCCTGCACCCGTGATCACGGCCACGCGGCCGTCCATGTCCACCATCTCCACGCTTCTCCTCGTTCGTCGTTCTTGGTTGTCAGCGCTCCACAGGCGCGTCGAGCAATTCCGTGGCTACGCGCGCGCGATGCCAGCTCGGCGAGCCGTACATCAGCTGCAATGTCTTGGCGCGCCTCAAGCGCAGGTGCAGATCGCTCTCCCACGTCACCCCGACGCCTCCGTGTAGCTGGATCGCATCCGACGAGACACGAACGGCTGCCTCGGTCGCGACGGCCTGTGCCATCGAGACAGCCGTGGTGGCCTCCGTCGTACCGTCCGCGGCAAGTGCCCAGGCGGCTCCGTACACTGCAGACCGCGCGTTCTCGACCGCGACCATCATGTCCGCGAGCCGGTGCTTCACTGCCTGGAAGGTTCCGATCGGCAGCCCGAACTGCTCGCGGCTGTTTGCATACCGGCGCGTTTGCTCCAGTGCCCAGGCGGCGATTCCTACCGCCTCGGAGGCCGCCAAGGTCCGAAGCAGGGCGAGCGCCCTCGGCGCGGCGTCCTGGCTGGCGGCAATCCTCCGCCCGGGCGCGTCACCGAGCGTGACGGTCGCAACCGGTCGGGTGCGATCCAGGCTCGGTTGCTGGGTGACCCCAACCCCCGGACCAGCCTCGACGACGTACCAGTCAAGAACACCACCGTCGCCCTCGACCGGTACGACGAAGAGATCCGAGTCGATTGCATCGATCACCACGCGGGCGGCGCCAGTCAGGCGCAGTCCCATGGTCGTCTCAATGTGAATCGCCGGCGACGGATCCACCCCATCCCCCGCCGGAATCAGGGTTGCGCGTCTAACGCCTGATGCCAGATCTGGCAGGAGTTCCTTCGCCAATGCCTCGTCCGACCGCAACAGCTCGACCGCTGCTACGTGCCCCAGGACCGGGACCGGGGCCACGTGATGCCCGAGGTGCTCGCTCACCAGGGCCAGCTCGACAGGGCCCGCACCTGCTCCGTCGTACTCCTCAGGTACAGCGAGTCCGGGAACGCCCAATTCGCAGAGGCGTCCCCAGAGCTTGGCGTCAATCGGAGCGCCCTGGTCGTCGTACGCCGCGCGGGGATGGGCATGGGTCGCAAGGAGGTCCGCAATCGCCTCCTCGAGCGCACGCTGCTCCTCGCTCAATCCGAACTCCATGCCAGTCCTCTCAGGCATCCGCCCACGGGTCCCGCGGCATGCCGAGGACTCGTTCGGCCAGGATGTTGCGCTGAATCTCCGACGTACCGCCACCGATGGTCGACGCCCGAGTCCGGAGCCACCCGAGAGCCCACTTGCCGTCGTACGGCGCGTCGTCGGACCCTCGCTCAAGCACGGACAAGGCACCCCCGATGTCCAGAGCAAGCTCATGGACATGCTGTTCGACGTGCTGGCCGAAAAGCTTCGACATCGCACCCTCGGGACCGGGCGCATCGCCGTCGAGCACCTTGGCGAGGTTGCGCATGCCGTTGATCCGCACCAGCTCCGACTCCATCCACGCGTCGGCGATCCTGCCGCGGAGATCGGGGTCGTCAGCAGCACGCCGTCCGTTGGTCCCGACCTCGCAGGCCTGCGTGATGACCTTGCGGACCGTGGAGCTGAGGGCCACCTGTTGCCCTAGGAAAAGGACCGCGCGCTCGTTGGCCAGGGTCGTGCGAGTGACGTTCCAGCCGTTGTTCAAGCCGCCGACGACATGCGTGAGCGGCACTCGGACCGCGTCCAGGAAGACTTCGCTGAACCCTGAGTCGCCCGAGATCTGCTTGATGGGCCGCACCTCGACCCCGGGAGCGCTCATCGGGATCAGCACGAACGAAATTCCGTCCCGCTTGGGCGCAGTCGGATCGGTACGCACCAGGGCAAACATCCAGTCCGCCCGGTCCGCGCCAGAGGTCCAGATCTTCTGGCCGCTGATCACCAGGTCGTCACCGTCTACGACGGCCCGCGTCCGCAGAGAGGCGAGGTCCGATCCAGCACCCGGCTCGGAGAATCCCTGGCACCAGATGTGCTCGCCACGGAGCATCGGGCCGAGGAACCTCTGCTGTTGCGCCTCGGTTCCGTGTGCGATCAATGTCGGCCCGCAGAGATTGAGGCCGATACGACCTGTCGGAGGCCCTGCCCGGTGCTCGCCCATCGTGAGGAAGTAGGCAAGCTGCTGTGTCGTGGTCGCCGATTGGCCGCCAAAGCGCTTCGGCCAATTGATCGCGGCGTACCCACCCCTCGCCAACTCGCCTTGCCAGGCCCGGAGCGCCATCTCGCGCTCCGCGCCGCGGGCCGAACCAATGGCATCCCGGTGAGCCGGCCAGCGATCGTGCAACCACCGGTCGAGGATGTCCGCCCATTCCTGGTCGTGCGCCTCGAGGCGAAGGCCGAGATGCTCGACAGCTGTGGCGACCATCGGGCCTGCTCCTCTCAGCTTTCACGAGAACCGGCGCTCACCGGACCACGATAATCATATAACTAGTTAAACCATTACGCTAGTTCTCGGCAGACTCAGCGGCGCGGCAGTCCGAGTGCGCGCTGCGCGATGATCGAGCGCTGCACCTCGCTGGTGCCGCCGATGATCGACAGCACTGTGGCCGCACGGAGGAAGTGTTCAGCGTCGCCAGCCAGACGGTCGGTCGCGGTCCCGTGGGCCAGCATTGCGTCCGAACCCAACCGGTCGACGAGGAGCTGGGCGACGCGCTGAGCGACGGCGGGACCGACGATCTTGTTCATGCTCGCCTCGCCAGTGGCCGCGTCCTTTGCCTCGCCCCGAGCGACGGTGCTCAAGCCGAGAAGACGCTCGATCTCGAGGTCCGCAATGAGGCCACCGATCTCGGCCCAGCTCGCCTCGGACAACTCCGCACCACTGGTGCCCATGCGGTCGAGATACCGGGCCAGCAGCAACCGGGCCTCCCGACCCCCGAAGGACATCGAGCGCTCGATGTCCAGAGCGCCCGACATCATCATCCAGGCCTTGCCCTCTTCGCCGATCAGGTGCGAGGCAGGAACGTCGACGTCGTCGAAGAAGCAAGCGTTGACCCTCCATCCGCCCATCACACGCACCGGCTGGATCGTCACACCCTGCGCCTTGGCATCGATCATCAGAATGGAGAGCCCGTTGTGCCGCAACGACTCCGGGTCGGTCCGCACCAGGGTGAAGATCCAGTCTGCGACATGAGCGCCCGAGGTCCACAGCTTCTGACCCGACACTCGCCATCCGGACTCGGTCCTCGCTGCCTTAGAGGTCAGCGCCAGCAGATCGCTGCCTGCTTCTGGCTCACTGTAACCGCCTGCATAGCTCCAGGACTGGTCGAGGATGCGCGGAAGGTGCTCGGCAGCGAGCTCCTCCGGGCCGAAAGTGGCCAACATCCAGCCAACAGCCTCAGACTGCTCAAGTCCGTAGGTCGGCAAGCCAGCCGAGTCGAGTTCCTCGTGCGCCACGAAGCGTTCGGTTTGGCTGCTCTGCGGGGCAAGATCACCAGGCCAACCCATGCCGACGACGCCGAGCTCGGCGAGTCGCGGGTTGAAGGTCATCGGCGCCTGGCGATCGGAGTCCAGGTCCGAGATCTCTTTGTCGATCGCTTCGATGTCGGCCAGGGAGAAGGTGTCGACAAAGGCGCGGACCTTGTCACGCAGCTCACGTTCGCCCTCGGTCAGCCGGAATTCCATCAGTTGGTCCTCACGCCAGCAGCGTGTAGCCGCCGTCGACCGGGATGGTCAGGCCGGTCACGAAAGAGAAGTCGCTGCTCATCAGTGCGACAGCAACCGATGCGATCTCGGCGGGTTGGGAGAGTCGCCGAAGCGGGGTCTTGTCCGCCACCGCCTGGATCATCTCGTGAACTCCAGTGATGATGTCCTCGCCGCCGTGGCCAGGGTTGTCCACCAGCGAAGGTGAGACCCCGTTGACGCGAATGCCTCGCGGTCCGAGTTCAGCTCCGAAGTACCGGACCAGGTTCTCCATGGCAGCCTTGGCGGGGCCGATGGCTCCGTAGTAGCGCGCATAGCGGTTCGCCCCGAGGCTGCTGCATGCGACGACCGAACCGCCCACCTTCTCGAGCTCGGGCACCGCTGTCTGGATCGCTTCCCAGAGCCCCCAGACCTGGACGTCGAAGACACGGTCGTATTCCGGCCGGGTGACCGCCAGGGTTCGCCCCGCAAGGATCGGTACCGCTGTCGTCAGGAATCCACCGAGACCGCCGAGCTCATCAATCGATCGATTGACTAGTCCGGCCGCATCACCGCCCAGATCACCACGAACGAGGACCGGCTCCGGACCACCTGTGGCGGCCGCCTCGGCCTGGGTACGCTTGGCGGCCTCGTCGTTCTCGACATAGCCGATCGCCGTGGCGATTCCTTGGCTTGCCAGCTGCACTACCGCAGCAGCGCCGATGCCTCGACTACCACCGACGACCAGGACCTTGTCCGGGATGGTGCGGGTCATGACTCGTCTCCTGCGGTGTCGTAGTGCTCGTCACGCTTCTTGAAGGCGGCAGAAGTACCCGCTTCGGCGCGGGTCTTCACAAAGTTGAACTCGTCCTTCTCGAACCGGAGATTCGTTCCGAAGCTGTGGAAGAGATAGGCCGTGGCCTCCTCGAGCCCGAGGGTGGACGATGCCTCCACCAAACGGTAGGCCTCCTTGGCGATGACGATGCCGTCTGCGGGCATCTTGGCCACCTGCGCCGCGAGCTCCTCCGTCGCCGACGCGACGTCGGCTTCCTCGGCGAAGCGGGCGAAGATCCGCGGGCCTTCGAACTCTGCACCCGGAACCATTCGCCCGGTGAGCAGCATGTCCCGGGTCAACACCGGCCCGAGGCGGTGCATGAAGAGGGCGATGTTCCCCAGCACCGGGCCGAGGAAACGGGCTGCCGGCATCCCCAGCTTCGCGGTGCGCGAGACGACCGCAAGGTCGCAGGAGAGCGCGAACTCCAGGCCAGCACCCAGGGCATATGACTCCACCTGGGCGATCGTCACCTTGGGAAACCCGATCAGCTCATGGAACACACGCTGCGACTTGCGGTCCACTCGGAGACGGCGACGCTGGCTGGGGCGCCGGTCATCGCCCGGCGTGTCGTACCAGCCGTACGCGTGACCCAGATCGACACCTGTGGTGAACGTACCGCCCTCCCCGCGGAGGATGACCACCTTGATCGCATCATCTTCCGCGCAGTCCTCCAGGAGCTCCCCGAAGTAGAGGAAGTCATCGGGCGCCAAGGAGTTCTTCTTCTCCGGGTTGCAGAAGGTGATCCGGGCGATGTGCGCGTCCGGATCCTTCTCCAGGCGCACCCGGGTGGAGCTTTCGGCGTACGTGATCTCGGTCATCGGTTTCAGTTCTCCCGTCGCTGGTCAAAGAATGCGCCCTCGGCGAGGTCGCGGGAAAGGACACGCAGCATGACTTCGTCGGCCCCCCCGCCGATCGACAGGAGTCGCGAGTCCCGCAGGAAGCGCGCGGTCCACGTCTCCTCCATGTAGCCCATGCCGCCGTAGTACTGAAGGCATGTGTCGGCGACCTTGCGGATCAGCCGGCCAGAGAGCAGCTTTGCGATCGAGGTCTGCCGGGTAGCGTCCTGGCCAGCCACGATCAGTTCGGCGCAGCCGTAGGCGTGGGCACGAAGTGCCTCGAGCTCGGCCGAAAGCTCAGTCAACCGATAGGACAGGTACTGGTTGTCGAGTAGCGAAGCACCGAAGGCCTGACGGTCCTTGAGATAGGCGACGGTCCGGTTGATCGCCGTCTCCATCTGACCGATCGCCTGGTAGACCGCACTGATCCTCTCAGTCTGGAACTGTTGCATCTGCTGCTGGAAGCCACGACCGATGTCGCCGATGGTGTTCCCGACCGGGACGCGCACCCTGTCGAAGACGACCTCTGCCGTATCTGAGCTTCGGTTGCCCAGCTTGTCCAGCTTGCGCGCGATGGTCACGCCCGGCGTGTGGTTCGGGACGATGATCTGGCTCATCCCGCGAAAGCCGCCGTCGTCCGAGGTCCGGGCCAGGACGCACATCCAGTCGCCCTGGACGGCGTTGGTGATGTACAGCTTCGAGCCGGTGATCACCCACTCGTCGCCGTCACGCTGTGCTTTGGTTCGCAGCCCGGCCACGTCCGAGCCGGCGTCTGGCTCCGTCACGGCGATCGAACACACCTGCTCACCGCGGATCGCGGGTGCCAGGAACCGCTCCTTGAGTTCGTGGGAGCCGTGTGCGTGCAGCGAGGGAGTCGCCATGTTTGCCTGGACGTTGTAGGCCATGGCGACGCCGTTGACCGACACGCTCCGCCCGAACTCCTCACACGCGATGACGGTGTACCAGTGGTCGGCGCCCTCGCCGCCGTAGGCCTCGTCGTACTCGAGGCCGAGCATGCCGATAGCCGCCAACTTGGGAAAGAGTTCGTGGGCAGGGAAGATGCCTTGCTCCTCCCATGCTTCCACGTGTGGCTCGACCTCACGCTCGAGAACTGCCCGGACTGATTTCCGGAACGTCTCATGGTCATCGCTGAAGAGCATCTGCTGCCCTCCTTCTCATCAGGTCAACCGGAATGTGGGCAGTCACTGCCCGGAATCGCTCACCGAGCGCCTTGGCCTGTGGATCCTCAGCCAGCGAGGCCGAGACGCCACGACCGAGATAACCGACGATCTCGATGTTCACTGCTCGCAGGGCGGGCAGCGGGTGGCAACGGATGGTCAGGCATGAGGCGTCCGGAAGCAAGATCGCGATCCGTTCCGGAGTAGCGATCGTGCGCAACCAGTCGTAGACCTCGTCCTCGTTCGGCACACCCTGCGGCACCCAGACACCGAGGTTGGCGTTTCCGCCCTTGTCTCCCGAACGCGCATAGAGGACTCTCCCCAACTGGCCCGCCGCAGTCGGCTCGTCATGTTGGCGACCTGGCGCGGCCATGTGGCGATCTTGAACGGGAACGACTGCCCGGCGAGCCGGCTCGCGGACCTCGATCTCGACACCCTCGAGGAGCAGGCGAGGTCTAGCAGTGCCTGCGTCGATCAGAGTGGGCCAGCCGACCAGATATTCGGCTGCGTCTCCTGGCGGAGTCGTCAGGTACAACCCCGGATAGCCGCCGAGGCCGGTCGCCACGACGGCGGAGGAGAAGGCCCGACCCGCCCGCTTCGGGTCCGGGTCCGCGACACTGACCCTCAAGAAGGTCTGGTCGTCCGGGCGGGTCGAGTCAGGACTGGCGCCGACGTGCTCGACTCGGTGCTCAGCGAAGGCAGCAAGCCCACCCGGCACCTGCTCGTTGATCGCACGGACCGCGTTTTCGATCTTGCGCCGTCGGTCGAGTCCGGTGACCGCAAGCGTCATCGAGTTCCGGTACCCGCCCGGGTAGGTCAGTAGAGCCTTCGAGGTCGACGGGGCGGGTTCTCCCGTGACACCTGAAATGCGCACCCTGTCCGGGCCCACCTGCTCAACCTGTGCTGTGTCCAGCCGTACGACGACATCCGGTACGACGTACTGCGGCCCGCCGACCTCGTACAGCAACTGCGCCTTCACCGTGTCAACAGTCACCGCGCCATCGCTGCCCACCTGCTTGGTGATGACACTGCTGCCGTCGGACGCGATCTCCGCGATCGGAAATCCTGGAGCCGTCAGGTCAAACCCGGCGTCCTCGAGCTCTGCGAAGCCCGCAAAGTTGCCTCCGGTCACTTGCGGGCCGCACTCGATCGCGTGGCCTGCAAGGGTCGCCCCAGCGAGCGCATCGAGGTCCGTTTGGCTGTCGCCATGCCATCCGTGCCACCAAGACGCAGCTCCAGAGACGAGGGCTGCGTCGGCGAGGCGTCCGGTGATCACCACGTCTGCGCCGGCCTCCAGCGCCGCGGCCACGGCGTGTCCACCCAGGTAGACGTTTGCCGAGAGAACAGAACCGGGGTCCCCGCGCCACGGCTCGCCGGTCTCCAGATGAGCGAACTTCTCCCCGCCGGCAAGCAGGGTGGCCAGAGTTGGCGTGATGTCGTCTCCATCCACGAGAGCAACGCGGATGGACAAATCCAGCTCGTCAGCAAGCTCACGGACGGCGTCGGCACAAGCGGCCGGGTCGACCCCGCCGGCGTTCGAGACGATCCGCGTGCCGTTGGCGACGCAGGTCGGCAACACCTCCCGGAGCTGGCTGACGAACGTGTGTGCGTACCCGCGGCCCCCGCGCTGGCGTCCTTTGGCAAGGATCGACATTGTCAGCTCAGCGAGCCAGTCGCCCGTGAGGACGTCGACCGGATCACCTGCGATGACCTCAGCCGCCGCTGAGAGGCGGTCGCCGAAGAACCCGGAACAGTTCGCGATCCTGACCGGGCGAGTCATGACACCGTCTCCGGATCATCCAGCTCGACCAGAGTTTGGCCCGCAGCAACCGATTGGCCGACGGATACCAGGACTGCGGACACCACGGCATCCTTCGCAGACCGGACCTGGTGTTCCATCTTCATGGCCTCCACGACCACGAGGGGCTCACCTTCGGTCACGGTGTCGCCAACCGCTACCCGTACGGCCAGGACGGTTCCCGGCATGGGCGCCTGCGGCATCGATGCGGCCCTGTCGGCGCCGGACTCGACGAAACGTGGGGTCACCGCGAGGGCGATCTGGCCGCACGACCCGGTGGCCCAGTGCCCTCCCCCACGGTCATCCGCGAAACAGCGTTCAGCACCGACCGTCCAGGTGCTGAGGACGTCGTCGACTTCGACACGGACCAGGTGAGTGGAGCCCGGGACCTCGATGCGACGAACACGGTGCATCGTGCCGTCCAGCTCGAAGTGCTCGAGGACACCCGCGACATTCAGTCCAGGCAGATAGCGAAGAGTATGCGAATCTCCCCTGCCGTCCACGACCGTGGCAGCAAGCGGAACGCGCGGCGCGTTTGACCAGCCAACCGGAACGGCATTGAGGGATGGCGCCGAGAACGAGGCGACCAGGCAGGCAGCAATTGCGGCCGCAGGGACACCGTGCAACCCGAGGCCATCCAGGTCGCCACGACCTTCGAACCAGTTCACCGAGATCGAGCCGGAGCGGTACTCGGAATCTCGCAAAATGCTGAGCAGAGCCCCGACGTTGGTCGGCGGCCCCTCGATTCGCGTCGCGGACAGACCCGAGTCCAGCTTCGCGATCGCGTCGGCCCGGTCGACGCCGGTGGCGATGATCTTCGCGACCATCGAGTCGTAGTGGCTGCTGATGGCGCTGCCGGTCGCGATCCCGTCCTCGCAGCGCAACCAGACATGGTCCGGGTGCTCGTAGCACCGCACGAAGCCGGACTGCGGCAACCAGCCGTGAGCCGGGTCTTCCGCGCACACACGGGCCTGGATCGAGTGCCCGATCAGGGTCACGTCCGACTGTTGTAGCGGAAGACGCTCACCTTCGGCGACGGCCAGCTGCAGATCCACGAGGTCGAGTCCGCTGATCTCCTCGGTGACGGTGTGCTCGACCTGGAGACGAGTGTTCATCTCCAGGAAGAACCAGTCGTCTTCGGTGACCAGGAACTCACAGGTGCCGGCGCCGACGTACCCGATCTCGGCAGCCAGCCTCACTGCAGCCTCAGCCATCTCGCGCCGCAGACCGAGGTCAACGAGAGCAGCGGGCGCCTCCTCGATGAGCTTCTGGTGGCGCCGTTGAACGGAGCACTCACGATCACCAACGTGGATGACGTTGCCGTGCCCGTCGGCCATCACCTGCACCTCGACGTGCCGCGGAGCCGCGAGAAACCGCTCGAGGAACAAGGTCGCATCTCCGAATGCGCTGAGCGCCTCCCGCGAAGCTGACGCAACGGCATCAGGAAGCTGGTCCGCGGCTTCGACGAGCCGGATGCCGCGACCGCCGCCGCCGGCGCTTGCTTTCACCAGCAGCGGGTACCCGACCTCTTCCGCCTGCTTGGCGACCACGTCCGCAGACGTATCGGCTTCGAGCACGGCGTCGGGGAGAACGTTGACCCCGGCTGCCCGCGCGAGGTCTTTGGCCCGGACCTTGGAGCCCATCGCTGCGACGCACTCCGCGGGCGGACCCACAAAGGTCAGCCCAGCCTCGGCGACCGCCTGCGCGAACTCTGGTCGCTCGGAGAGGAAGCCGTACCCGGGGTGGACTGCGTCCGCGCCGGCGCGGCCTGCAGCTGCGATGATCGCTGCGATGTCCAGGTAGGTCTCCCCCGGTGTGATCCCCGCGAGATGCACTGCCTCGTCGACGTCATCGAGGTAAGGCATGGAGGCATCGGCAGATGAGTAGACACCGACGACTCGCAACCCGCGTGCACGGGCGGTGCGGGCGACTCGGCTGACGATCTCGCCGCGGTTGGCGATCAGAAGTGTGCGCACGACGGACCTCAGAACCGGAAGACGCCGAAGGTGGACGGGATTGGCTGCGGCTGCAACGTCGACGCGGCCAGCGCGGCAGTGAGCGCAGAGCGGGTCTGGCGCGGGTCGATGATCCCGTCGTCCCACAGGCGCCCGGTCGCGAAGAGCGCAGTCGATTCCTCGTCGATCTGCGCTTCGGTCTCCGCGCGGGTGGCAGCGTCCGCGGCCTCGTCGAACTCCAGGCCCCGGCTTTCGGTGGCGCGCCGTTTCACGATCGACATCACCCCGGCGAGCTGCTTGCCGCCCATGACGGCAATCTTGTGGGTCGGCCAGGTGAAGACGAACCGCGGGCGGTACCCGCGCCCTGACATCGCGTAGTTCCCGGCGCCGTAGCTGACCCCGACCATCAACGTCACGTGCGCAACCCTGGAGTTCGAGACTGCGTTGATCAGCATTGCGCCGTCCTTGATGATCCCGCCGTGCTCGGACGCCTTCCCGACCATGAAGCCCGTGATGTTCTGGCAGAAGAGCAGCGGAACGCCGATCTGGTTCGCCAGCTGGATGAACTGGGCGCCCTTCTGGGACTCAGCCGAGAACAGAATTCCGTTGTTGGCGAGGATGCCCACGGGCATACCGTTGATCCGGCCCCACCCCGTGACCAGATGGGTCCCATACGACGGCTTGAACTCGTCGAACTCCGAGCCGTCTAAGACTCGACCCAGGACCTCGCGCATGTCGAACGGCTGCCGAGGGTCGTCGGGAACGATCCCGGCCAGCTCGTCCGGATCGAGCTGAGGCGGAGGTCCACCGACCACCGCGGTTGTCTCCGGCAGTCGCGCGACGATCTCCCGCGCGCGGCGCAGAGCATCGGACTCATCCGTGGCCAGGTAGTCAGCAAGGCCCGAGATGGTGGCGTGCATTTCCGCTCCACCCAGCTCCTGCTCGGTGACGTCCTCATCGATGGCCATCTTCACGAGCGGCGGACCACCGAGGAACGCGTATCCGGCGTCCTTGACGAAGATCGTGTAGTCGCTCATGCCCGGCAGGTAAGCACCGCCCGCGGTCGAGGACCCCAAGACGACCGAAATCGTCGGGATCCCTGCGGCCGAGAGCTCCGTCAGCCGACGAAACTGCTCGCCGCCCGGAACGAAGATGTCGGCTTGCTTGGGAAGGTCGGCACCGCCGGACTCGACCAAGGTGATGACGGGGAGCTTGTTCACCTCGGCGACGTCCAAGGCCCGCAGCATCTTCTTGATCGAGGTGGGCGACAGGCTGCCTCCCCGCACAGTTGGGTCGTTCGCAACGACCAGAACTCGCCGACCGCACACCTCACCGATGCCGGTCACCAACCCGCCGCCGAGCGGGTCGTCAGTGCCCCAGCCGGCGAGGGCGGATAGTTCCAGGAACGAACCGTGGGGATCCAGGAGAACAGAAATGCGCTCTCGAACGGTCAGCTTGCCGCGCTCGTGGTGCCGGGCGACGGCACGCCCGTCACCGTCCTGAACGCCACGTTCCAGGTCTTGGATATCACCTAGCAGACTGAGCACATGCGCCCTCGAGCGCGCGTACCCGTCAGACGTGACGTCCAGCTGGGAACGCAGGACCGGCACCGGCGAGCTCCGTTCGAATCAGTTAAACAGGTTATACAAATAACCTAGCATACTGATTGACGACCCAGGAGCCTCTTCAGCGGTCGAGGTTGAATGCGGAGATCGCATTGTCGTGCAGGAACATCCGCCGCACCTCGGGCTTGAGCTCGAGGTCGTCGATGCCGTCCAGTGCTCCCCCGAATTCGAGGATCGGCCAGTCGCTGGCCCAGATGCACTTCGCGCGACCGTAGGTCCGGAGGAAGTGCTTGAACGGCTCGGGGTAGTACTTCGGCAAGTGTGCGCTTGTGTCGATCCACACGTTCGGGTGCTTGGCTGCGACCGCGATCATTTCCTCGCTCCAGGGCCAGCCGATGTGCCCGGCAACGATCCTCAACTCAGGGAAATCGATCGCGATCCGGTCCACGTGTCCTGGGCGGCCCGTCTCGGACGTATAGGTGGCAGGACCGGTCCCGCCGACCTGGATCTGAAGAGTCAGGTCGAGGTCGACGCAGGCGGCGTACAACGGGTACCACTGCGGATCAGTGGGCAGCTTGTCCCAGATGAACGGCTCGAGCTTCAATCCCTTGAAACCTGCGTCCGCGAGCCGTCTGAGCTCGCGCACGGCCGGCATCACGCCGTCGGTCGACCAGGGGTTTGCCGACGCGATCCCGGTGAACAGGTCGGGGTGGTCGGCGACGGTCTTCTCAACCAGCTCATTCGGGATCAGCGGACCGGCCGAGCACAGCGCGTGGCCGATGCCGGCAGCCCGCATCTCCTTGACCATGTCCTCGACCGAGATGCCCGCTTTCACGCGCCGGCCGTGGGCGAAGCGATCCGCCATCTGAAAGTTCCGGGCTGGCATTTCTCGTACGACCTCGGCAGGCCACGGTTGAACCCAAGCGTCGATGATCTCGTAGTCCTGCTCGCTCATCGTCATCCCTTCGGCAGGCCGAGCACTCGCTCGGCGATCATCGACTTCACGATCTCATCGGTCCCACCCGCGATGTGGAACGCGGGACCGGCGAGGAGAACCAGCCTCCAGTCGTCCAGCTCCGGGTTCTCGATCGCGATCGCGCTTCCCTGCGAGCGACGAACAGCGTCCCCGAGCTCCGAAACGAGCCGTCCGGTGGCGAGCTTCGCCAGCGCGGCCTCCGGTCCGGGGGCCTTCCCGCTGAGGAGCTGGGCGTGCATACGCTCCTCGAATGCGGCAAGCCCGCGCTGCTGGACGATCACGTCGACGAACCGCTCCCGGGCGTCCGACCGGCTCCAGTCGAGGTCCGCGGCCTGGCGGACCAAGCGGCCGAAGGACCGTCCGAACATCGTGAAGCGTTCGAACCCGAGAGTGGTCATCGCGACCAGCCATCCCTGTCCGACCTCACCCAGGACCGCGTCGTCCGCAAGCAGGACGTCGTCGAAGAAGACTTCCGCGAACGACGCGCCGCCGGTCATTTGCTGGAGCGGCCGAATGTCGACACCTGGGGATTCCAGGTCCACCACGAAGGCAGTGAGCCCCCGGTGCCGATGGCTCCCGGCCTCGGAGCGGGCAATCAGGTACCCGTACCTCGAGTGTCGCGCCTCCGACGTCCAGACCTTCTGACCGTTGATCAACCAGCCATCGTCGGTCCTTCGCGCACTGGTGCTGACCGCAGCGAGATCACTTCCCGCGCCCGGCTCACTCATCAGCTGGCACCACACCTCATCCCCGGAAAGGATCCGACGGCAGTGCGCCTTCTGCTCATCTGTTCCGAAGGTGTAGACCGTCGGTCCGATCATCTCGAGCGTCACGCCGAAGAGCCCTCGCGGGACGTCGTACTCGAACTCGAGGTCGGTCCACGCCAGGGAGTGCGCGGGTGACAGACCACGACCACCGACCTCGGTCGGCCAGGTGATGCCCGCGAAGCCGTTCTCGAATACGGTGCGCTGCCAGTTACGACAGGCGGACTCCCACGCCTCGACGTCGTCCATGGGTCGGAACTGCGCAAACATGGCGTCCGGGAAACCGTCCGGGCGGTGCTCCGCGTGTGCCTCGAGAAACGCTCGCGCCTGTTCGGTGAACTCGTCCACGGTTGGTGCTGCGGTGAGGACTTGAACCACGTCTGCCGTCTCTTTCATCGTCGGACCAGCGTCACAGCTCCGGCGGTCGGACCTCCGCCGACGCCGACGGCGACCACCTCCGGCCGACCGGCCTGCCGGTCACCGCCCCGATCGAGGAGCTGGACGCAGGCTTCGTGCAGGAGACCACAACCGTGAAGTCGACCCGCGGAGAGCTGACCGCCACCAGTGTCGAGCGGAAGTTCACCGTCAAGGGCGATCCGCGACCCGTCACCGACGAAACCGCCGGCCTCCCCGTGCCCGCAGAAGCCGAGCGCTTCGAGCCAGACAAGAGGCAGGAACGTGAACCCGTCGTACAGCTGAACCTGGTTCACGTCAGCGGGAGTCAGGTCGCTGCGCTCCCACAGGTGCGCCGCTGCGTCCCAGGCCGCCATCCGGGTCAGGTCAGGGCCAGCGTGCCAGAGCGGTCGGTCGCGTAGAGCCCAGCCGATCGCCTCAATCCCCAGGGAACGGTGGGGGCCGTCATCGGCGGTGTCGACGTGGCTCACCACGAACGCAACGGAACCGTCGCACGGAACGTCGCAGTCGTACATGCCGAAGGGCTCCGAGATCATCCGCGCGCCGTAGTAGTCGTCCAAGGTCAGCGGAGCCCGATACACGGCCGCGGGATTCCGCGCCGCGTTCGCACGATTGTTGAGCGCGATCGCGGCCAGGTGGTCGCGGGTCGTCCCGAACTCGTGCATGTGCCTCGCGGCGTGCAGAGCGATCCACGTCGCAGGCGAGTGCGCGTCGAAAGGGGCCAGCCACTTGCGGAAGCCCTGAACCGTCGCCCCCTGGAACGACATCGCCGCACTGCGACCGGCGGCGCCTTGCGCGGAAGCCTCACCTACCGTGCGGTAGACAAGCACGTGCCGGGCCACCCCAGTCGCCACCGCAAGCACTGCCGAGAAGAAGCCGCCGAGCTGGCCACCCTCGGGACCGCCGTAGCTCCAATTCACAGACAGACCGAGTGCTGCCTGGACCTCCTGGGCTCCAGGCCCAGCGAGACCAGGCGAGTCGAAACCTCCACCTGGGAAGGTGGCGATTCCGTCGATCTCGCTCCTTTCCAGGCCGGCGTCGACCAACGCTGCGAGGCACGCATCGAGGGTCAGCGCAAGTTCGGACCGCGGCAGCCGCCTGCCGACCTCCGAGGCTCCGATCCCGCGGATCACGACGGACTGCTCGGGCCGGTTCACGAGACCACCTCGAAGAAGGGCAGCCAGGTCTTATCGTGTTGTTCGAAACTCACGCGAACCCGGTCACCGATCCGAGGTGGCGCGTCCAGGTCGACAACGCCGACCACCCTGCTGACCAGGCGTAGGCGTGGATCTTCGTCCGGGGCCACGACGATCACGGCGTAGGGGATCTCCAGACCGGGCAACCACGGCTGGTGGTTGACCGAGACCGAGTAGATCTCACCGCGCCCGCTGACCGGCACGAATCCGACGTTCTCCGAAGTGCAGTAGTGACAGCGCGGAGAAGGAGGATGCTGGAATCGGTCACAGTCCCTGCAACGCTGCAGCCGGAGCATACCGTCGGCACCCGACTCCCAGAAAGGGCCGTCGTCTGTGCCGGTCACGGGGAGGAGGCGGGCGCTCACGGGCACCGTGCTCGGCAAGACGCGGACATGGGTTTATGGTACACCTAGTTAACTGATTAAACCGGAGGCCTGGCATGATCGACGACCGCTGGAGCGACGACGCAGAGGAAATGGCGGCTGCGCTCCGTCGTGTTCTCGCCAAGCATTGCACCAGCGAGCGGGTACGTGCAGCAGAGGACGGCAACGGCCTCGATGCTGAGCTCGAGTCGGCGCTGGCCGAGTTCGGGCTTGCCGAACTTGCAGGCGACCCTGAGCTCCTCGTTCGGGCGGCCTACGAGCTGGGAGCCGAACTAGCGCCGACGCCGTTCGTTGGATCTGTGCCGGCCCTCGCCCTGCTCGGTCGCGCAGACGTCAGCGACGGGGCGGAACGGCTGCTGGCTCGTGCCGGCCTCCCCTATGTGGCGATCAGACGGAACGGAGGTATCGCAATCGCTCCCAGCCCGATTGCGGTCCGGTCCGCCGCTGGCGACGCGCTTCTGGACCTCCGCGATCTCGAGACCGTGGACACCACCCCGGTTTACGCCGATCCGACCAACTGGCGGTCCTGGGGATGGCTTGCCTCGTCCGCGGCGCTGGTCGGCGCAGCTCAACGACTGTTGGCCCACACTGTCGAGTACGTCTCGCAGCGGCACCAGTTCGGACAACCCGTCGGAGCTTTTCAGGGAGTGGCCTTTCCGATGGCCGACGCTGCGACCTCGGTGCGCGGAGCAGAGCTCCTCGTGCGCAAGACGACCTATCTGGCCAAGGCTGACGGCAGCCCGCCGTCGCATTTCGCTGCCATGACAGCACACGCGACGATTCGTGCGACCCGACAGACGGCATCCACGGCACACCAAGCGATGGGCGGTCAGGGGTTCACCCTCGAGGCGGACACCCAGCTCTACACACGACGAATCCGTTCCTGGTCGGGACTGATGCCCGATCCCTCTCCTGTCCTCGCCGATCTTGCAAAAGCCCTCGCGGACCAGGGTCGCCGTCACGAGGTGACCGACCTCTGGCAGTTCGACCGTGGCTTCGAGCTGCCACGCTGGGCCCGCGAAGCAGAGGCCCTCTGACCTTCCGGATCAGAGGTACTCGGAGCCGCCATCCACGTTCAGGAGGACGCCGTTGACGTAAGTCGCGCGATCCGAGACGAGGAAGGCAACGGCGTCAGCAATGTCGTCGGGCTCACCGAGCCGCGTACCCCAGGTAGCTTGATGCCACCGCGTGTTGGCGTCGACGAAGTAGTCGTGCTCTGTCGCATCGTTCGCGGCCATCCACTGGTGACGCTTTTCCGCGATCTGCTCGTTCACGATCATGCCCGGGAGAACTGCATTGGCCCGAATGCCTTGGGGGCCGAACTCGCGGGCGACGTTCTTGGTGAAGTGGGCAAGGGCAGCCTTCTGCGCCGAGTAATGCGCAATACGTGGGACGAAGTGCCGCATCGACATCGCCGACGTGGTCACGATCGCACCGCCCCCGCCCTGCAGCATCAACGGAACCCCCGCGCGCACCGCTCTCACCGAGGTCATCAGTACTGATTGGTAGGAGCGGTCCCACCAACCGTCGTCCTCCAACGCCGACTCACCGAGCTCGCAGAGTCCCACGGTGTTGACCAGCACATCGAGGCGTCCGTGTGCTGACGCGATCGTGGAGACGAGTTCTTCAGCCTGGCCGTGCTCGGTCAGGTCCGCCGCCACCGCTGTGGCCGAGGCGGCTCCAGCTTGTCGAAGCGCTTCAGCGACCGCCTCGAGTGCGGGTTTCGCGGTGAAGCTGTAGTCGCGGTCGCCCGTCTGATGGCCGCGCGAGCTGACCACCATATGGGCGCCTTCTCCAGCCAGTCGCATGGCGATTGCGCGTCCCATGCCCTGGGTCGCGCCAATGACGACCGCGACCTTTTCCTTGAGACCGAGGTCCATCACATCTCCTTAGGCACAGAGTGTCGGGTAGCTCGTACGTACGACAGGAACTGGTCGATGGCGTGGACCGTGTACGCGGTCCGCAGACTTGGCAGGAGGTCCCAACAATGATGCGTACCCGGCAATTCAGCGTGGACCACCGGGGACTCCGAGACTTCTGCCAGCGACTCGGCGAAGGTCCTGGCCTGCGCGGGAGCGGTGAAGGTGTCGAGAGCCCCGTGAAGGACGAACATCGGTGGCGCATCGGATCGCAGCCACGACAGCGGTGAACCCTGGTCGTAGACCTCGAAGGCCTCCTCGCGCGACTGCCCGAGGACCAGTCGGCGCCAGAAGTCTTCCTGACTCTTGGGCGAGTCTTGGTTCCGGTCGATCAAGTCGTAGACGCCATACAACGGCACTCCCGCCACGACCGAAGTGTCCTCGTCCTCGAACCCGGGTTGGAAGACCGGGGAGTTGGCCGTCAGAGACGCCAACGCACTGAGGTGCCCACCTGCCGAGCCTCCAGTCACCGCCACGAAGTCCGGGTCGCCGCCGTAAGCACCTATCTCCCGCTTGACCCAGGCGATCGAGCGCTTCACGTCGACGATGTGTGCGGGCCACCGCGCCCTGGGAGCCAGTCGGTAGTTGATCGCCACACAAACCCACCCGCGCTGTGCCATCAATGCCATCAAGGGGTATCCCTGACCGCGCTTGGTCCCGGCGACCCAAGCGCTGCCGTGGATCTGGATCAACACCGGCGCCCGGGCATCGACCGGCAAGTCGGCGCGCGCCCAGATGTCGAGGTGGTTCCGCATTCCTGCATCACCGTAGGAGAGGTCCTCCGCACGGAGGTAGCGCGACCGCTCGGTGAACCGAGGTAGTACGACTTGGCGCCGGCGAAGCGGGTGGCCGTCGGCCACATCGTGGTCTCGTGACGGGAGGTGGTCGCGGTAGCGATCTCCAAGCCCCTTGCGAAGGGCCGCTTCGAGAACCGCACCCGCCTGCTGCTGCTGCCGTTGGGCGCCGAGGATCGCTGCACCGCTCGCGGTCAGGAGCCCCGCGCCGACCACGTTCGCGGCGGAACTGCGCTGGTTGCTCCGCAGGCGGGCCACAACTCCCGTAGCGGCCAGCAGGCCGACTGCGTGCATAGGGAGTTCGGACGCTAGAAGCCCGATCGTCTCGGACGGGACCACCGGCAACGCCTCCGCGGGTCCGGTGAACGGAGCTCCCAGCACTCGGGCTGGAGCGGTCGACCGAGCTACTGCGGCAACTGCCGCCCAAGCGAGCCCACTGCGGAGCAGCGGCGTCATCTGCCCTCCTTGACCTAAAGAGTTAACTAAGTGAACCATACGAAGCGGACCTGTGCGACACTTCCACCCATGAACGTGCTCGCTCCCGAACGTCTCGAGATCATCGAGGACCTGCGGTCGACCGTCCGCGCTGCACTGGCGGCGGTCGACCCCGGTTCGGGCGACGAGAAGACCTGGCGCGTCCTGGTCGAGCAGATCGGCCTGGCCGGCCTGCTGGTGCCCGAAGGCAGCGGCGGCCTTGAGCTCGGCGCTGCAGAGGTTGCAGCACTTGCCACAGAGATCGGCTGGGGTGCGTCTAGGGTGCCGTTCCTCTCGCACGCCGTGGCCTCGACGGTGTTGCTTCGAGCTGGGGCCACTGAAGGCGACGAGTTCAACGTCGCGCGGGAACTCCTCGCTGCCGTAGCCGCCGGCGAGAAGCGATTCGCGGTCGCGTGGGCCGGAGACACTGCCACCGTCTCGTCCGCCGGCGAGATCGCGGTGGCCAGCGGCGTGCTGGCAGGAGTGGTCGACGCACCTGGGGCGGATGCCCTGCTCATCGGAGCAATGTTCGAGGGTGAACCGGTGGTTTGCGTCGTCGATCAATTCAATGCCATGGAGCAGAGCGCCCTCGACCCGTCTCGCTCGCTCGGGGCCGTGGACCTCGCAGGTGTCCCCTGTCGGATCCTCTGTGTCGGGGCAGCCGCGCGCGAAGCACTGTCAATCGCGAACCGCTGGACACTGCTTGCACTGGCCGCGGACCAGTTGGGCATCGCACGCCGCAGCCTGCACGAAACGGTCAACTACGTCGGAATCCGGACGCAGTTCGGGGCTGTGATCGGCTCGTTCCAAGCGGTCAAGCACCGTTGCACCGAAGTACTGCTCGAGGTGGAGCTCGCCGCAGCTCTGATCGACCAAGCAGCTGCGGCTCTAGACGACGAATGCGACCCACAGGACCTGGTGAGCACGGCATTCGTACAGGCGACGACGGCCTCACTCGCGGCGACCGACGCCCTCATCCAGCTCCACGGGGGAATCGGCTTCACCTGGGAGCACATGGCGCACCGTTTCTTCCGGCGGGCTCGCGTCAACGCGGACCTGCTCGGATCACTTCAGGACGTGCGTGACGCGGTCGCCGCCTCGGCGGGGATCTAGGCACCGACGTAGCGGTACGGTCGGCCAATGGAGGTGACCTGGCGGGATCTTTCCGCGGGTGCTGCCGGGATCGAATTTGATCCGGGCGGGAAACTCAGGCAGCCCCTGGCACTGATCGACCTGGACGCGGAAGGTCGGCCGCCCGACGCGCTCCGGACGACCCAAGAAATCGGCCGACTGGTGGTCGGGGTGACGAACTCGGAACCGTCGCCCGAAGCGCTTCCGCACCTCACCTGCTGGGTGAGTCCCGGTGCCGCCGAGGCCATCGAAACCACAGTGCGACGTTGTCCGGTCGCGTCGATCATGCTGGCTCAGCTGCTGCGGTTGGCACCCGCCAGTGTTGCCGAAGCGTTGGCCCTGGAATCACTCGCGTACTCGTCCTTGTTGTCAGGGGCGGAGTTCGCCAGCTGGCTGACGGCCCACCGTCAAGCCCCCGCGGCTCGGACCGCTGACCCGGTTCTGGTCGACCGACGGGCCGACGTATTGACTCTGACCTTGAACCGCCCCTCGCGACACAACGCGTACTCCGCCGGCATGCGCGACGCGCTTCGGGAGGCACTCGACGTTGCCGATGCCGACCCGGACGTGACCGTGGTCCTGCGTGGAGCCGGCGGCTCGTTCTGCAGCGGCGGCGACCTCGCCGAGTTCGGATTGGCACAGGACCCGGCGCTCGCTCACCTCGTCCGGATGACGGCCGGAGCTGCGCCCGCGTTGCACCGGCTCCGGGATCGCACCCGCGCCGAGATCCACGGGGCTTGCATCGGAGCGGGCATCGAGCTCGCGGCCTTCTGCGGACGCGTCGAAGCGACGTGCGACGCCACCTTTTCTCTGCCTGAGCTCGCGATGGGCCTGATACCGGGTGCCGGAGGGACCGTCAGCCTTCCGCGGCGGATCGGTCGTTGGCGCACGGCGGAACTGGCGTTGACGGGCAACGCGATCGACGTGGACACGGCGCTCAAGTGGGGACTGGTCGATGCACGAATCAACTGACCACGCTGCCGACTGGGCACGATCGGGAGCCATGGCTCTCACCGGTCGAAGGTCTGGCCCCCCGCTCTTGCCCCCCGGTCGAGCCGCAAGCTCCGTGCGCCCGGGTCTGACGACTCTCGGGCTGCCGATCCCGGGGATTCTCGGCGAGCGAGCAGCGTATGCAGGTCTGACGAGGAACGGACCTGCGAGCTGCGGCAACTCTATGCGCATCCTGGCAGCGCTCGACGGGCACGTGGCGCTGTCCCTCGCCCGCCCCTCGGACCACGACCTGATTCCGGCCTTGGTGGAGTCGGAGGTGACGGGCGATCCGTGGGCAGCCGTCGCCGCCTGGGTCGACGGGGTACCCGTAGCTGAGGCTTCGTCACGATTCGAGCTTCTCGGTCTGCCCGGCGGAGCAGTCGGCTCCAGTCCTCGACTCGAGGGCGCCGTAAGCACGGCTGCGCTCGGCTCCCGCACCATCACCGATCGCCCCGTGATCGTTGACCTGACGAGCCTGTGGGCGGGGCCGCTGTGCGCTCACCTGCTGGGACGTGGCGGGGCACATGTCATCAAGGTCGAAAGCACGCGCCGCCCCGACGGGGCACGGCGCGGACCAGCGGACTTCTTCGATCTGCTGCACCGGGACCACGAACAACTCACGGTCGACTTCGCGACCCCAGCCGGGACAGGCCAGTTACGAGAGTTGATCGCACGAGCCGACCTCGTTCTCGAATCATCGCGCCCGCGTGCGCTCCGCCAGCTCGACGTGATCGCCGAGGACGTCGTCGCGGCGGGGACGAGCTGGCTGTCGATCACTGCCTGCGGACGCTCGTCGAATGCCGTGGGGTTCGGGGACGACGTCGCCGCGCGTGCCGGCGCTGTCCTGGTCGACGGCGACGAAGTCCTGCCGGTCGGAGACGCACTCGCCGATCCCGTGGCAGGCGTGCGGGCCGCGGTGGAGGCACAGGCCGCTCTGAACTCGAGCGAAGCGAGACTCATCGACCTGAGCATGCTGGACGTGCTGACCGAGACAATGGGGCAGGTTCAAGAACATGAGGTCCACCGCGCCGACGGGACCTGGTGGGTCGAGACCGCGGTAGGCAGGTCTGCGATCCGCGATCCGGAGCGTCGTCGATGAGGACCCTGTTCAGGAACGTGACGGTGAACGACGTCATGTGCGACGTCCGCCTCGGGCCGGAACTGGTGGAGGAAGTGGCGCCAACTCTTCCTACCTCCGGGGCCGACGAGGTCGTCGACGGTCACGGCGCAGCTCTCCTTCCCGGCCTTCACGACCACCACCTGCACTTGCTCGCATCCGCTGCCGCGCGCTTGAGTGTGGACTGCGGTGAAGGGCTGGAAGCGCTCGCAGGCGCACCGTCAAGCGCGTGGATCCGAGGCGTGAACGCGTCGGAGTCAGTCGACCGCTGGGTCCTGGATCACTTCGTTCCGGATCGCCCGGTCCGCGTCCAGCACCGTAGCGGCGGCTTGTGGATGCTCAA